>Ga0070717_10004601_pt1 | contig 9990 bp, 6 predicted proteins | sample LARL113metaG_FD_71366 | JGI IMG/M metagenome (GOLD analysis project Ga0070717, IMG submission 71366) | Corn, switchgrass and miscanthus rhizosphere microbial communities from Kellogg Biological Station, Michigan, USA - LAR L11-3 metaG | ecosystem: Host-associated > Plants > Roots > Rhizosphere ... | reverse complement strand
TGCACCGCTCGAAGTAAAGACCTGCATCTTTCCGATTCGGCTTAGGCCGTATACAAACTGGCGGTAGATTCGCCTTGCTATCCAACTCCAGGGTACGAACTGTCCAAGGTGGGTGTGGCCGGAAAGTTGTAATGAAACGCCGGCTTCCTCAGCAATCTCCGGATTATCGGGCGCGTGGGTCAGTAAAATGCTCGCCCGGTTGCGGTCCAAACCCACGCTGCGAAGCATGGACGCAAGAGATTTTGGCTGCGCATTTCGGTACGGCACGCCTACAATCTGCAGGCCATCCACTTCGACCTTTTCGTTATGAAGTACACGCACGCCGGCCGCGGCAACTGCCTCCAGATACCTGCTGTCATCACCGAACTGCTCGTGATTTCCGGCTACGAAGTACACTCCGTGAGGTGCGGTCAGTTTGCTCAATGGCTCCGCTGCTTTTCCCGCGTCGATCGCCGTACCGTCATATAAATCGCCGGCAATAAAGATTGCATGAGGCTCTTCTTCCAAAATCTTCGCAATCATCCGCCGGAGAAAACTGCCGTTGCGTACCGGCCCTAAATGCAGATCGCTGATCAGCGCGGCTTTTCGCCCCCGCCACGCATCTGGCAGGTTCGCGAGCCGGACGGTGGCCCGCGTCACTCGGGTCCAGCTTGCATTCACAACCCCACTTAGGCCAGCGATCAGTGCTGCTCCAAACAGAGCTTCCGCGACCCGATGAAAGTTGGGGTTGAAGCCGGCCACACGCCCCAAGCCGAAAATCGCCCAACTTGAGACCATGGCTATGAAAAGGAAACTGAGCAATCCCACCCAAACTGCGGCAATCTTGTAGAGAACACGCACCGCTGCATTGGTGTAGCGGAAAGCAAGTAGCGACGCCGGAACGAACGTCACCGAAAGAATGCCGAGCAGCAGCGCCACCCAGAACGGTCTGGCGGCGGGCTCATGACCCGGCGAGAATATCCAGGTTTCATACAGGAGGAAATGGGCAAGAAGCAAGACCAGTTGTAAAACCGCAACAAAAACCAGTAGTCGTTTACGAAGCCTCACGATACATTCGATTCTGCAACTCTGAAGATAGTTGAAGTTTTTCTTCTAGTCGATGACTACGCCACTACAGAAGCTGAGCACTCGCGTAGGCCACTTCCGCTGGCTCATCTGCACCCTGCTGCTGCTGGGCACCACCAAAAACTACATGGATCGCCAGGTGTTAGGCGTCTTAAAGACCACTTTGCAGCACCAGTTCGGCTGGAGCGAGATCGATTACAGCAATCTGGTCTTCGCATTTCAGGCGGCGTATGCGGCAGGGCTGCTGATTCTAGGCCGCTTGGTTGACTGGCTCGGGGTGCGGCTCGGTTATGCCTTGACAATGGTCTTCTGGAGCCTGGCTTCCATGGGCCACGCCGCGGGCCAATCATTAGGCGGGTTCATGATCGCGCGATCCGCCTTAGGGTTTGGTGAGGCCGGCGTCTTTCCTGCCAGTATCAAAGCCGTCTCCGAGTGGTTTCCGAAAAGAGAGCGGTCACTCGCCATCGGAATTTTCAACGCTGGCACCAATGTCGGCGCAATCGTCACCCCTCTGGTCGTGCCCTGGATCACAATTCATTGGGGATGGCGATGGGCCTTCCTTCTGACCGGCGGCGTCGGATTCATTTGGCTCATCTTATGGCTCGCTGTTTATCGCAAGCCAGAGCAGCACCCACGCTTATCGCCGCAGGAACTGGAGTATATCCGCAGCGATGTTCCTGAACCAATTGCGCGAATTAAATGGCTAAGACTGATCTCCTATCGCCAAACCTGGGCATTTATTGCCGGCAAGTTCATGATCGATCCCATCTGGTGGCTTTACTTATTCTGGGTACCAGATTTCTTGCAGCGCAAGCATGGTCTCGCGCTAATGCAGATCGGCGTGCCGATTATGGTGATTTACGTGATCGCAGACCTGGGCAGTGTTGCCGGCGGATGGTTCTCGTCCAGATTGATCAAGGCTGGCAGAAGCATCAACTTCGCCCGAAAAAGTGCCATGCTCGTCTGTGCGATTTGTATTCTCCCTATCGTGTTCGCCTCTCGTGTCGAGAGCTTATGGGAAGCGGTATTGATCATCGGTCTTGCCGCCGGCGGCCACCAGGGATTCTCGGCCAACCTGTTCGCTCTGAGCTCCGACGTTTTTCCCGCCCAGGCTGTGGGATCGGTCGTCGGACTTGGCGGTATGGCGGGTGCTATCGGCGGGATGCTAATCGCAAAACTTGTCGGATATATCCTGCAGTTGACTGGCAGCTACATGGTCCCGTTTTTTATCGCTGGGGCTGCATACTTCGTTGCTCTTGCCTTCATCCAGATTTTTGCGCCACGGCTCGAACCAGCAAGATTTTGAGGACCGAATTAAAGTAGAAGCATGGCACTGTCTATAAGACCGAAGCAAGAGTGTCGCTGGGACCTGGTCGCTCTCGGCGAAGTCATGCTTCGCTTCGATCCCGGGCATGGCCGAATCTCAACCACACGGAATTTCGATGTCTACGAAGGTGGCGGAGAATATAACGTTGCTCGCGGACTGAAGCGCTGCTTCGGCCTGGACACCGCAATCGTCACTGCTCTCGCAGACGACCCCGTGGGGAGACTCATCCAAGACATGATGCTGCAGGGCGGAGTTGACCTGTCGCTGCTCCGCTGGACAGAGCACGATGGCGTGGGACGCGCGGCCCGCAATGGCCTCAACTTCACTGAAAGGGGTTTTGGTGTGCGCGCGGCGCTTGGCTCCTACGATCGCGGGCACACCGCAGTTTCGCAGCTGAAACCTGGAGACATCAACTGGGATGAAGTGTTCGGTAAACACGGCGCACGCTGGTTCCATACCGGCGGAATTTTCTGTGCGCTCTCTCCGACTACACCCGAAGTCGCCTTGGAAGCCATGCAAGCTGCCAAACGCCACGGCGCCATCGTTTCCTACGATCTTAACTACCGTCCATCGCTATGGAAATCATTAGGCGGAAAAAAACGCGCTCAAGAAGTCAACCGTCGTATCGCACCCTATGTCAACGTCATGCTTGGCAATGAGGAAGACTTCTCCGCAGCACTTGGCTATGAGGTTCCGGGTATGGACGAGAATTTCTCTGAATTCGAGATTGCGAGCTTCAAGCAGATGATTTCCCAGGTTGTGACGGGCTATCCTTTCGACGTCGTTGCCACCACGCTGCGAAAAGCAAAAACCGCTAGTCGCAATGACTGGGGCGCAATCTGCTATTGCGACCAACAGTTCTATCAGGCTATAAATCGCGAGGATCTTGAAATCTTCGATCGGGTTGGCGGCGGAGACTCCTTTGCTTCGGGCCTGATCTATGGTTTCCTCGCTGCTAACGGCCCGCAATGGGCTGTGGAATGTGGTGCTGCACACGGCGCGCTCGCGATGACTACTCCCGGCGACACCAGCATGGCCACTCTGAAGGAGGTTCTGCAGCTCATGAAAGGCGCAGGCGCTCGTATCGCGCGCTAGCGGATAGCAAGATGGACAAGCAAAGCGTTCACAAGCGCATTCTGGAAATTGGAATAGTGCCGGTAGTGCGCGCATCGTCTCCGCGCGACGCGATGATCGCGGTCGAATCAATCACCGAAGGCGGCATCCCGATTGCAGAGATCACCATGACCGTTCCCGGCGCTATCGACGTGATTCGTGAACTAGCAAAGACGAGCGGTTCAGACGTGCTGATCGGCGCGGGTACTGTTCTCGACGCCGAGACTGCGCGCCGTTGCCGGGATGCAGGCGCTCAGTTTTTGGTCAGCCCAGGACTGGACTTGGAAACCATCGCGTTCGCTGTGAAGGAAGAGTTACTAATGATGGCGGGCGCGTTGACTCCAACCGAAGTCGTCAAGGCCTGGAAATCCGGATCGGATTTTGTAAAAGTGTTTCCTTGCGGGCAAGTCGGCGGAGCAAAGTACATTAAAGCGCTTCGCGGACCATTGCCAAGGATTCCTCTGGTTCCGACTGGTGGGGTGAATCTGAATAACGCGGCGGAATTCATTGAGGCGGGTGCAGCCGCATTGGGCATCGGCGGCGAAATGGTCGAACATGAGGCCCTGAAAGCAGGGAAGCGCCACATCATCGTCGAGAATGCGCGCAAGTTTGTTGCCATTGTGAAGCAATCGCGCGCAAAACTTGCGGCTGGCGCGGCTACTTAGTTCGCCGTCTGCGCCCATGCTTCGGGCGCGCACTGTTTCACTTCAACCAACCTGCCCTGTTCCAGCACCAGCACCAGATCGCAACTCTTCAGCGTGCTCAGACGATGGGCAATCATGAAAGTGGTGCGCCCAGACATCAGGCGTTCGGTTGCTTCCATGATTGCTGCCTCGGTATGGATATCGACCGAACTCGTCGGCTCGTCCAGAATCAGTATCGGGCTGTTGCGCAGGAACGCCCGGGCTAGCGAAATCCTTTGACGCTCGCCGCCTGATAAGCGCGACCCACGCTCGCCAACCTGGGTTTCGTAGCCCTCCGGCAGATGAAGAATAAATTCGTGCGACGCCGCCGCTTTGGCCGCAGCAACGATTTCATCGTCACTCGCGTCAGGCTTCCCGTACGCAATATTTTCCGCGATGCTGGTGGCAAACAACACAGGCTCCTGCAGCACCACAGCAAACTGCTTGCGCAAGTCGGCAATTCTGTACTCCCGCACGTCTCGGCCGTCGAGCAAAACTTCGCCCGAGGTCGGATCGTAAAAGCGCATCAGCAGGTTTAGTAGCGTTGTCTTTCCCGCGCCGGTTGCACCCACGACCCCTACGCGAGTGCCAGCAGGGATCTGGAAAGAAATTTCTTGCAGCCCTCTTCCAGATTCGTCGTAACCAAAGCTCACGCCGCGAAATTCAAAGTCTCCGTTAGCTCCACGCAGTTTTTGTGCCCCCGTCCGCTCAGAAATCTCAGGTTGCTGGTCAAGCAACACAAACGCGCGTTCCAGGCTTGTGAGCCATACCTGCAGGTCCGTCACTTTCGATGTGAGTGTCTGCAGTGGTTGATACACCTGAGCGATGTAGGCCATGATCATCAGCAACGACCCGACGGTCAGAGTACCTGCGCGCACATGGCGGACTCCAATGTACAGCGCTCCGGCTGTGCCGACAGCAATCGTTAATCCGATCAACACGTTGAACTGTGCCTGCTGAAGTGAAAGCCGCACTTGGTGCGACATTCTCTTTTCAGAGCGCCGGACGAAGCGGTCATGCTCGCGGCTTTCCTGTCCGAATGCCTTGATGACGCGGATCGAGCCGATCACCTCCTGGATCACCGACATCGCTGAGCTATCGAGTTCTTTTATGGTCTGCGAGCGTTGGCGCACGATCCGGCTGCAGCCAAGCGAGAGCAGAAACAGTATGGGCGTTATCAGCAGCGCGACAATTGCCAACGACAGGTCCATCCGCGCAGTCACGACGATCATGCCGACCAGGGTGAGCACCGCGGTCATCAACGGCACCAGGCCCTGAATCGTGACGTACTGGATCGCGGGAGCGTCGTGCTGAATCCGATAAACCGAATCGGTCGCGCCGTAGCGGTCGTGAAACGTCAACGGCAGGCGCTGGACATGATTCAACAGCCGCGCACGGAAATCCCAAACCAGCTTTTCACCTGTATATGTCTGCAGCCACCAGGCGACCAGGCTTTGAGTGCTTGCCAGCAGCGCGATGCCTAGCAATGCCGCAATCGCCGCCTCGAGAGAAGTTCCATGCCAGTCCAGGACCGGAACTCCCCTGACCAGCCATTGCGGAAGCGGCTGTGTTCCCAGAACACTGTCCACCACGATCTTCAATGGCAGTGGATAAAGCAGAGTCAAGGGAAGAGAGAGGATACTCAGCGCTGCTATGCCGATGAGGTGCGGCCAGCAACTCCGGCATTCCAGGAGCACACGCGAGAGAACGGATTGATTTCCCAATGAACGGTACAACCTGCACCGAAAAAACGTCGAGGCGAGACGCCTCACAACGCGAAATAGTGGGACTATTCTAAGTCAAGTTTTCAGAGTTGCCGAGTTATTTTAGTACCTACCTGCCTCCCGCTCCGGAAGCTGCATTGTTCGCGACTTTCGTTTTGGCAGTATTTCGCGTGTACCTGCTGGATTCGTACGATGTCGTACATTTTTCCCCCATCGGAATTTACGCGATTGTTCCCTTGCGATTACGTCATTTGGCTGCACCACCGAAACCGGTGACCCGCCATCTCAAGAGCGACAAGAGAGAACGATCGAAAGGTTAGTCCCATGAAGTCGCAGTTGCTCTCCGGCACTCTTCTGATTCTGTTTCCTGCATTCCTTTTTCCCCAGACGAACCTGAGTCCTTCAAGCACAGCCCTGGCCGGGGCATCGCAATCCACTCAGCAGATTGTGTCGATTACGGGAAGAGTGACCTCTGAGGAGGGCTCTGCGCCTCCGGAGAGAGCTACTGTCATTCTGCAGTGCGGAAACGAAGAACGTGGTCGCATTGATGCCGATCATACTGGCGCCTTCACTTTCACGCTTACGGTGACCGGAACTGATCCGGGCAGCCGACTCGAACAGCAGCCGGGCGGCTCCATTTCCTCACAGAATTTAAACGATTGCGAATTGTATGGTGACCTTCCGGGATACAGCTCCCAGCGTTTGCGCATGTTCGGCGTTCACGGGATTGGGGTAATAAAAGCTGGGACTATCATTTTGCACCCTATGAACAAGCAGTCCGACAATTTCTCCGTAAGCGTCACCTCGCTGCAGGCGCCGGACAATGCCCGGAAAAACTTCGAAAAGGGACAAGAGCAAGTGAAAAAAGGGAAGTGGGCGGCGGCTTGCGATTACTTCAAAAAAGCAGTTCAGGCGTATCCACGCTATGCGCTTGCGTGGCTCGAACTCGGGCGAACCCAGGTCAAACAAAACGATTTCTCAGAAGCGCAACAGTCATTTCATCAAGCCACTGAGCAGGACCCTCGTTTGATCGATGCCTATGTCCAAATCGTCGCGTTAGCCGTTCAGAAGCACGAATGGAAAGAACTTGCGGACGCAACCGATCAGATCGTGCGGCTTTCGCCAGATTCCAACGCAACTTTTTGGTTCCTCAATTCGGCCGCCAATTTCAATCTCGGAAATGTAGCTCGGGCAGAGAGCAGCGCCACGCATGGACTTCGCCTGGATTCAAACCATAGGGTGCCGCAGTTAGAATACTTGTACGGTACGATTCTCGCGCGCCGCGGGGAAGTCGATTCCGCGATTTCTCACATCCAGGCTTATCTTCGGCTCGCGCCTGCCTCCGCTGACGCATCAAGTGCACAGAAGAAACTAGAGGAACTCCAGAAGTTAGTTAGTTCACCAAAGCTTGCCAGCCGCTGAAAACGCGATCCACCGAGACCGTCAAAAACGGCCTTTTTATTGGGCTTTTAGCGAAACTTTCAGTAACCTCCCGCTATTACAGCTGTTACCTTTACGCGCTCAAGTTACGCAGTTAAGCTGCGTTCTCATGAAAGCCAATGCGCTGGTAATGTCCCGCAGTCAGGCCTCCGTCAGACTTCTGGTTGCGGCCTTCGCTGAACTCGGTATCGAATATCGAATCGCGTTATCTGGCGCGGAGGCGATTGATATCTTAGCCACCGAGCACCATTCTGCGCTCGTGGTGGATTTCGATCTGCCGCAGGCCGCGCAGGTCGCCAAGGCCGGACGAAGTATCCTGGGGAAACATCGGCCGGTGATGTTTGGAATGATGGGCGACAGTACCTGCATTGCAGACGTGTTTCAGGCAGGCGCCAACTTCGTCTTGTATAAGCCACTCGATCTGCTGCAGGTGTTGCACTCGTTCCGGGCGGCACAAGGCTTCATGCCGAGCGACCGGCGCAACTCCTCACGCCAGAAGAGCGAGACGCTGGCTTATCTTCGGCTCGCGACTGGGACCGTTCCCGCCCTGGTGCAGGATTTCACGGAGCAGGGTATCTCCATTCAGGCTGCAGAGCCACTGGTTCCAATGCGTGGAGTCGAACTACGTTTCCTGCTCCCGCGCACCACTCAGGTGGTTCACGCCACTGGCGATTTTATCTGGGCCGATGAAGAAGGCCGCGCAGGCCTGTTCTTCAACCACATGCCATCGGCATGCCGGCGCGATCTGCAAGCGTGGCTTAAGAAGTATCGCTCGCGAGGCTCAGATTCCGTCCGCGCATTACTCGAACCAAAGAAGCCCAGGCGCATGCTTGCGGCGGCTGTCGCACATTGATTCCGCGACAACGACACATTTATTGTCCCAGCTTTCCGCTTAGCACAACGATTGAAGCCGCAGGGATCTCGTAAGAGGTTCCTGGTCCGGCATTCACGCTGCCGTGCGTGATCGGCCCGTCCGGGTCCGAATATCCCTTCGTATTTGCGATGATGGGATCCTCGGCTGCATGGCTCGCGTGCGCCATGAAATACGTGCTGGCCGGGTGCCACTGGTATTGCTCCCGACCGAACGTTGCAACCGTCACTTGTCCCGTGAAGGAATCATTCATCTGTTTGCCGGTATCTCGAAACTGTACTTGCACCTTGTGCCCGATAAATTGATCACGATTGACCAGCATTAGTGACCATCGCCCGCCCGCCTGTTTCAGCGCGTACGCGGTGATTAGTGCATGCCCAGCTCCGTCGCTCACATCGCCCTTCGCTGGGAATATCTGATATTCCGCCTTGGGGTCTTTTATCCACTCCAGGTTGATCATCTGTGAAGCGAAGAACTGCGCGAGCGGTTGCTGGACCTGATAATTCGCATCTATGGTGAACATCGCGAACGACCCCGGAGAATCGTTGCAGCCATGCTCCATCTGCACCGGCAAATAATGGAAGAAGTAAAGACCCTTCCCGCCGCTGTTCAGGAATGACCCCACGTAATCAGCCAGCCACACAGCCGAGAATATATCCAGCGATGTTTCGCTCGCCGAAGACGAGAGGTTCGACTCCGTAATCATCATCGGCACATCAGCCGGAAGCCCGTCTTCCCTCCAGACATCCATGATGTGGCTGACCAGTTCCGGCTCGTCGTAAAGACTGCCCCACGGAATTCGGCAAGGATCGTACGGATAGTGCTCGAATGAAAAGAACGAAAGGTCTTTCAAGTGGTTGTGCGAGCGCAAGTAGTTCAAGAAGCGTTGTGTCCAGGACGCATTGCCGCTTTCGTCAGGCCAGGTTTCGATGTCGCGGTTCACTCCTTCAAACGACGGCCCGCCGAGCTTCAGTGACGGATCAACCCGGTGCAACGCAGTTGCCCACTGCACGTATAAAGCCGCATAGTCCTCCGGCATCGTGTATTGCCCATCGGCTTCTTCTCCGATCTCCACATAGCTCACCGGATAGCCGCGTTTTTTCAGGTATGCCATTTCCGCTGCCGCATTGTCGGGATTGTCGTACATCACCGCGACCGGCATTACTGCCGGCAGCCCGCGTGTGACCCCACTTGTATAGAACAATTCGAATCCAACTTGCGCCTGTTTGGTCGAGGCTATATCGCTCGGTTCATGCCATGGATCTACAGACGAGCAATAGGTCGTCGTCTGCTCCTGATCGGGCGTATGCCGCATCACATCGTGGAATTCGCCATCTGCGGTCGTTGTCCCCAGGTAGAGCTCGCGAATTGCATAACCGACGCAGTTCCGGGGATCGCTCGATCCATGAGAGTCACAGGTGTTTGACGAAGCCGTCATCAGAATGCGAACAAAACGAATAGGTAATGGCGCGGCACTCAGGCGAAGCGTCTCCGTGCCGCCTTTCGCATTCTTCAACGTGCCGAAAGGAAACGCCTGCCAAACTCCTCGAGTGGGAGTGTGCATGGGATCGTCGCCCCCGGTCCAGTACTGCACGACGAACTCTGTGGCAAACGGATCAGTCCACGCGATGCGAAGCGTATCCACTTGCTGCACCTGCGAAAGATCCATGACGATCCATTGCGGATGCAGAGCATCGCTCTCGCCGGTAAAGCGCCGGGTGAGATAAGGATTGCTCTTCCAATACGTGTTGACGTCGCCGTCGGTCA
>Ga0070717_10004600_pt1 | contig 9993 bp, 10 predicted proteins | sample LARL113metaG_FD_71366 | JGI IMG/M metagenome (GOLD analysis project Ga0070717, IMG submission 71366) | Corn, switchgrass and miscanthus rhizosphere microbial communities from Kellogg Biological Station, Michigan, USA - LAR L11-3 metaG | ecosystem: Host-associated > Plants > Roots > Rhizosphere ... | reverse complement strand
CAGCGGGTCGATCGGCTTCGACGACTGGGAGTGGGGCGTCGACCTCTTCGCTGACGATCCTCTGGTCTTCAAGAAGCTGATCTACGAAATGCGTTTCGACGAGGTCAGCGCCGTCTACGCCCTGTTCGGCCATTTCTACGTAGGCGTTCGCGTCCAAGCAGCGGACTTGAAGAAATTGTTAGCAGGAGAACTTCCCGGCAAGCAGTAGAAGTGCCTTGCTTTTCTCGGCGTTCTCCGCGCCTTTCTCAGCGCCCTCTGCGGTAAGCTTTTGATTTGCATTTAACCCCATCCTGACTTGGAGCCTGCCATGTCCACCCTAGGCATGATCGAATATAAAGACGCCAGCCCTGAAGTCCGCGCCATCTATGACGACATCATGACCACCCGCAAGACCGACTGGATCAATAATTTTTGGAAGGCCATCGCCCACGATTCCGTCACGCTCAAGCGCACCTGGGAAGACATCAAGCAGATCATGGCTCCGGGCGCACTCGATCCGTTGACCAAAGAAATGATCTACGTCGCCGTCAGCGTCACGAACCAGTGCAACTATTGCATCGCATCGCACACCGTTGCCGCCCAGAAAAAAGGCATGACCGACGCCATGTTCAAAGAGTTAATGTCGGTGGTCGGAATGGCCAACGAGACCAACAAAATGGTCACCGGCTACCAAGTCGAAATCGATCCCCAATTCAAAAAGTAATCAGGCCTCAACTACCCGCCTTTCGACAGCAATGTCCCAAGCCACAGAGTGGCGAAAGAGTGCAGCCCACGGCGCAAGCCGTGGGTAACGAATTGGGAAGATGAAAAAAGCCCCGAAAGGGGCGAAAGAAACGTACTGACCTAATTACTTATCCCCTGTTCGCCCGTCCAAACCTAAACTCGCACGCCCTCATATCCACTTTCCGCCCGCGAAACCGCACGCCCTCGGCCTCGAGTCGCAGTCGCTGCTCCACCGCCGAGTCCCCTTGCAACTTAATTGCGCCGCCCGCCCCCAGCACCCGTTGCCAAGGCAATCCGAATCCGCGGCGCAAAGCCGCCGCCACCTGTCGCGCCGCTCCTGGAAATCCAGCCGCCCGAGCCACACCGCCGTAAGTCGACACTTTCCCCCGCGGAATCGCGCGAATCGTCCGCTCGATCCGCAAACGCATCTCACCACTTTCGCTGTTTTTCTTAGCGCGAGAACCGCGCTGTCTTGGCCTCAAATCCATGCACTCCGAGACGAACCGGGTGCCCCGTCTTTGCCGCGTTCTTTGCGGCAAAGGCGGGGATTTTGACTTTCTAGAAACTCAAGGGAAAGGTTTACGCCGCCGTGCGGAAAGACTCCAGCGCGCCATACTCCGACTCGTGTACGTCAAACACGGTCAGCAATTTGGTCACTTGCAGCAGATCGCCCACCCGCTTCGTCAGGTTCGCCAGTTTGATCGTGGCTCCTGCTTTCTGCGCCGTTGTATGCAGCCCTACCAGGGTGCCCAACCCTCCCGAATCGATGTAGTTCACTTCGCCCAGGTTGAGGACTATGCGCTTGACGCCATCGGCAATCGCCTTCTTCACTTCATCCCGCAACAGGGAAGACTCTTCCCCAAACACAATCCGCCCATTGCACTCGATGGCCAGGATCCCATCGACCGTTCGCTTCTGTAATTTCAATTGCATAGTTTCTCCTTTGCGGCCCGCCGTGACTTGCTTCGCCCAGACACATCCGCCAAATCTTGAGGCACCAGCCTATCGCGTGCGCGCTCCTACCGCAAGCCCTGTCCGCGTTCGCGCCTGCGGTATAATCCAGACCCATTGCGGCTTTTGGGAATGCTCATGACGCTCAAGAACTTCAGCTCGGCGGTTCCTGTGATCGCGACTTCGGACGTACTCGGCACAGTTCGCTACTTTGAGCAGACGCTCGGCTTCCGGCAACAGTGGATCTGGGGAGATCCTCCGGTATACGCTGGCATCCGCGCCGGCGGCGCGTTGCTCTACGTCACCCATGATCCAGAACTCGCCTCGACCATTCGCGAGCGCCGCCTCGCTCCCGACATCTTTCTTTGGGTCAGCGACATCGACAGCGTTTACGCGCACCACCGCGCCGCTCGCGCCGACATCACCGAAGAGTTGACCGCGCGTCCCTGGGGCGTCCGCCAATACGTCATCCGCGAGCCCAACGGATACCTCCTGAAAGTCGCAGAATCGCAGGAACAGGAAGTCGACGTTCAGGAAGACTCTGTTACAAAATAGTGTGTTTCTCCGGGTCCTCTTCGACTTTTCTCAGCGATCTCCGCGGTCAAAAGCTTTTGCTGCGTCTGCCGCAACCACCCCTGCAGATCACGTATAATCGACTCTTCCGCCCATGAGTTACACTGTCCTGGCCCGCAAATACCGTCCTCAGAAGTTCTCCGAGGTCATCGGACAGGAGCACGTCACCCGGACGCTGCAAAACGCCATCGAACAGGGACGTTCCGCCCACGGCTACATCTTTAGTGGACATCGCGGCATTGGCAAGACCACGGTCGCCCGCATCCTGGCCATGGCCCTGAACTGCCGTTCTAAGGATCGGCCCGTCCCCGAACCCTGCGGCGTCTGCGAATCCTGCACCGAAATTCGCGCCGGCAATTCGGTCGACGTCATCGAAATCGATGCCGCCACCAACCGCGGCATCGACGAAATCCGCGAACTTCGCGAGGCCGCGCGTTATCGCCCCGCTCGCGACCGTTTTAAAATCTACATTCTCGACGAGGCCCACCAGATCACCGACGCCGCTTTCAACGCGCTGCTCAAGACTCTGGAAGAACCGCCCGACCATATCGTCTTCATGCTCGCCACCACCCAGCCCGAGGACATTCCGCAGACTATCCGCTCGCGCTGCCAGCACTTCAGCTTTCGCGCCGTCAAATTCGACGCCATCGTCGCCCAGTTGCGCGACTTGGTCACGCGCGAAAAAATCGATGCCGACGACGATGCCCTCGCCCTGCTCGCCGAAGCCGGCGACGGTTCCATGCGCGACGCGCTCTCCATCCTCGATCAGGCCATCGCATCCGCCAGCGGAAAAGTCACCTCCGACTCCGTTCGCAACCTTGTTGGGGCCGCGCCCGCTCACATCCTCGAACAAGTGATGCAAGCTGTCTCCGAGGGCCGGAGCGAAGAAATTCTCCGCCAGGTCGATCACCTTATTAGTGCAGGCCACAGCCCCACGCACTTTGCCCGCCAGATGGTTCGTTTCCTGCGTAATGCCACGGTCGCGAAAATTGCAGGCAAAGATTCTTCTTTGCTGCAAGTCTCCAGCGAAGAACGCGAGCGCGTCGCCCGTGTTGCCGAATGGTTTGGTGAAGAAGATCTCACCCGCCACTTGCAAATCATGCTCCGCACCCATGGCGAGCTGGGATACAAGCGGGAACAACGTTTCCATCTCGAACTCGGCCTGCTCAAAATGGCCCACGCACAAAAGCTCATCCCCATCGAGCAACTCCTAAGCGACGTAGCTGCCGCGCCTCAGGCAAGTGCACAGAAAACGCCCGCGAGACCGGCCATCGTTGGCACGGCACCCAATTCCGAAACGCGCCGCACAGAGCCCGCGCGTCCAAACTTCGTTTCGCCATTCGCCGCCGATTCCGCCCGCAAAGGCACGCCCAGGCAGGAAGCTTCTTCCGATCCCGCGCCTGCAACCGGCCCGCGCATCGTAGCCACAGCTACCACGCCCGAACCGGTGATCATGGGCTCCGCCGCGCCCGCCGCCCGGCGCGATGACGATCCGAACACAAGCCCCAATCGTAGCGACGGAGCTAGCTACGTCTCCGCAGGCGCCGCTAAATGGTCCGCTCCGCAACCGCAGTCGGAATTGCGTGCTGAAACGCCGCACACAGCGACCGCGCTAGCGCAGCCGCCGATGGAGCGCCTGCAGAACGCTGTTATGCAAGCTCTCACCGACGGCAACCAACGCATTCTCGTCTCCATGCTCTCCGCCGGAGAATGGAGCGTCCAAGGAAACGAACTCGTCATCAAGATTGAGGAATCGCAAACCGTAGTCGACATGTCACTTAGTTCCGAGGCGAAACGTCTGGCCATCGCCTCCGCCAGCAGCGTCCTCGGCCGTGCCGTGAAACTAAGAGTCGTTCCTGGCGCCACTGTCACTCAGCCGGAAAATAAACGCAATGGCGGTGGCCCGCACCCTTCCGGCCCAGGCGGCCGAGGCCGCGCCGAGCAAGATCCAGTCGTCCGTCGCATGCAAGAAAAATTCGGAGCCCAAGTCCGCACTGTGATCGATTACAGGGACAAACGGTAGTGGGTAGTAGGTATTGGGTCTTAGGTACTGGGAACTCCCGCTTACCCAAGACAGAACACCTAAGACCAAGTAACGAAAGGCAGCAGTCCATGGGTGGATTCAACCTGCAAGACCTGATGTCGAAAGCCAAGTCGCAGTATGACGCCCTGCAAAAGAAAATGCAGGAAACTGTAGTCGAAGCTACATCCGGGGGGGGCACCGTCACTGCAAAAATGGACGGCCGCAAGCAGTTGCTCAGCCTACGCATCGATCCTGAGGCCGTAAAATCCGGCGACGTCGAGATGCTGCAAGATCTGGTCCTCGCGGCCGTGAACGAAGCTGCCCGCAAAGTCGACGCTCAAATGCAATCCACAGTCGGCGGCATGCTAGGCGGCCTCGGCATCCCCGGACTCTAATCGCTTTGTCCCCCTGAGCGAAGCGAAGGACCTCTGCAGTCCGTCTGCAGCTTCAACTTGCACAGATTATTGGATTATGCGCCGATTGAAAGTGAATTGAGAATGTCCAAATTTGCCGAACCCATGTCCCGCCTGATCGATGAACTGAAGAAGCTCCCTGGCGTCGGCGCGAAAAGCGCGCAGCGCCTGGCCTTCTACATCCTTCGATCCAGCGACGAAGACGCCGAAGCCCTGGCTGCAGCCGTGCGCGCCGTCAAGGCCAACTTGCGCCTCTGCTCGGTGTGCAACAACATCACTGACGTGGATCCCTGCGTCTACTGCTCCAGTCCCACGCGCAATCAGCGCCTGGTGTGCGTTGTCGAGGAACCCACTAATATCGCCGCCATCGAAAAAACCAAGCACTTCAACGGCGTCTTCCACGTCCTGCACGGGGCCATTTCCCCGCTGCACGGAATCGGCCCTGAGCAATTACGTGTCTCGAACCTCATTACTCGCGTCGATGCGGGCAACGTGGACGAAGTGATCGTGGCCACCAATCCCACCGTCGAGGGTGAAGCTACGGCGACTTATCTCTCGCAACAACTCAAGCGTGCCGGAGTGAAAGTCACCCGCATCGCCATGGGCATTCCCGTCGGCAGCGACATCGAATACACCGACGAAATCACCATGCTGAAGGCGATGGAAGGCCGCAGAGATATGTAGAACGAAGACGTCAGACTCAACCTGGCATTTCCGGCTCGAGGAAGACATTCAGCTCTTCCTCCGCGGCGGCCAAGCCCTCAGGCAGAGTTCCCCGATTGTACTCAGCCATGCGATTCTTCCACTTCAGGAAGTCGGTGATGCTTTGCGGTTCGATGCGCACTTCCACGCGCCGCAGGCTGGCGAGCAGCAGATTCATCTCGTAACGTAAGCCCGTTGCGCTCCGCAGATTCTTTGCCGAGTTTTGAATGACCTCGACTCTTCCGCGGCGTAATTCGAGCAGTCCCCAGCCGGACGGCAATTCTTCAAGCTTTACCAACGCCGGCGGAGTGAGATAAAAGCGCTCGCAGCCCACTCCTTGCTCTGGCTTTTGCCGAAAAAGTTTGCCACGGTCGGCCAGAAAATCCGCGCGCGTTAGCTTGCACTCGACCAGCACGGAATGGTTGGCCCGCTTCCAGCCAATGGCATCGGGCATCTCGCCGCTAACGCAGGCCTGTTCCGACAGCACCACTCCGCAGCGATACGACCGCAGCCATTGCACCGCCCGTTCCACCAATTGCGCGTGAGTCATTGAAACAGTCTACGTTGAACGGTTGGAAGGAAAAGTGACTGGGTCGTTTCCCCGCTTCTAGACTTCGCAGAGGTTGGAGTGCTGCAAATCCTTCCGAATCAAGACGCAAACCTCCGGGACTCAATAGCAACTCGCCGCAGAGCCGGACTCTTCATCGCCCTGACCACGACGGGGCGGCGAAGTATCGTCTCGAGCAAATATCTTTCCCCGGCGACGGCCTGAGCAGTAGAACTATCAGGCACAAAGCCTTCGGCGGAAATCATCAACGCTTCGTTCGGGGCCAACTTCGCAGGCTTGCGCAGGAATCCATTGGTTCGCCGTTTGCGATCTTGGGATTGGGCGGCCGCGTTCACGATCCGCAATCGGCGGATTTGCCCGTCATGCGCGGCGTCGAAAGCATTTGCCAACCGCAAAATCGCTGCCAGTTGAATCGTAACCTTCTGCTCGTCAGGCAACAGGTCGCGCAACGCTCGATGGCTTCGTGTGGGCAACGCACCGCAATGAAAGCGGGCCACTACGGCCGCGCGCTCCATGCTCTCAGCTTTCCAGCCCAAGGGCGTGCCGTGGGCTTTGATCATTCCGAGCGACTCCTTGTGATGTCCTTTATTTCCCTTCGCCTTGCCGACGTCGTGCAGCAGAGCAGCAATGTACAGGCAGGCGCGCGGGTCCCCCGCCGCGCCATTTTGAGCATTGCCATTCAAGGGGCCCATCAGTCCGGCGGCGGTGAGTCCGTCGTAGAGTTCAAGCGCCAGACGCGCAACCCGCTCGGAGTGCGCGAAGTCAGGATCGAGCACCTTGGCCCACAACTTCATTCGGCGAGTCGCAATCTCCTGAACCTGTTTCCCTTGTGGCAGTCCGGCGCGCCAAACATTCCAAAGAGAATCCTGCCCAACCATGTGCTGCCGATATTCTTCAATCCGCTTCGTCCGCTCCTCCGCAATGTGCACATGCCAGCTTTGGCGCGACGCTTCGTCAGGGAATACGTGGCATGACGACGCCGTTGCCCACAGTACGTCGAGATCGTGCACCTCACCCAGCAAATCCTGCATATGCTTCAGATCGTTGCTCCAGGCCTTGTGCTCCTCTGGGAGGAAATTCTCCACGATGTAGCGGAAGCGTTTGATCCCAATCCGCAACGTATGAAATGCGATCTGCGAACGATTGCGCATCGCGCGGGTGTGCAGATCGCGCGCAGCCGTCCAGCGTTCCAGCGCCAGATGCTTGAACACGGCGCTACCCGGGCGAATGCGGGCGGCGCGGAGAGGAAGTGACTGGCTCCACTGGCGCCACTGCTTGCGATCAAATTCGTCCAGCGCGGCGCGAGCCTCGCGCTTCTGTTCGGATTCCCGCGTTTTCAGAATGTCGAGAAGCGCTCGGGCTACCGGATTATGCTGATCGCTTTCCGCAGGCTCGGTTGAGGAGGGAGAGTGCGCCAAGTCTTCTGAATGTTCAGTAGATCGTGCTGGCGAGTCGTCTGCGCTCTCACGCGTCATGACGACTTCCAGTTTTTCAATCCACTCCATCATGATCTGCACGTCGCGCAAGGTGCCCAGGCGCTGGAACAGGCGTTTGCCGGCCTTCTTCATCGCCTTCCACTCCTTGTCGGGATCCATCGCCATCATTCCGTCGGCCATGGAGCGGCAGCGCCGCAGCGCCACCCGCAAGTGGTGCACCGGGTCCGCGCTGAAGTCGGTGGAAACGTGGTCGCACTCTTGCAGCACGCGCCCCATCCAATACCGCAAGCCCGTGGTTTTAGAGGCAGGTTTCACGCGTTTAGCCGGCGATCCTTTGCCAGTATTTTACTGAAGATGGGGCTTCCACGTTCGTGCTCGTCCGAGTTCGACTGGATTGAACTGCACCTGGTGGAATGGGAATGATGTTATTTCGAGGGCGCTTTCTCAGTGACAAGTTTTTGAGCGGTCGTAAGCGCGTCCGCAGCGGGGACCTTAACGTCGGGCTCAACGCCGGTTCCCTCCCAATTAGTTTTTGAAATTGGATTGATGGCTCGGGCGAAAGGAACGCCGATCATGAAGTGTTCGTCGATGCGGTGACCCGCGACTGGATGCGCGCCTCCCCCGGTGGTTTCTCCAACAATGGTGGCACGCTTCAAATTCTTCAGGTTGTAAGTGAACTCCTCTGCGCCGGAGAAGGTTTGCGCCGAGGTCAGCACATATGCGGGTTTTCCATCCAATCGCTTTCCCGGCACATAAGGTAAGGTCCAATACTGGTGCGTGCTGTTGTCCTTACGCTCCCACAGATCGTTGAGGTGAGTGGGCTCGGAGAACAGGTAACTGGAGATGAATGCGACCATCTTCGGATCGCCGCCACCATTCTCGCGCAGGTCGAAAATGATCGCGTCGACGTTGGCAAGAAAGTTCATAGCCGCAATTGCAGTGGGGCCGCAAGCATCGGGGTCGGCGAACATATCGAACTTCAGGTAGCCGACATTGCCGGAGAGAATCTCGACCTTGTCGAAGCCGCAGTTCATCCGTTCCATCTGTTTGCGATACTGGGCTCTGGCGTTGGCATCGGGAGGCCCCTCCGGGTGCTCCGGCATTGGAGCCGGACTGAAATCCACGCGCAGATGCTTGTCGTGGCTGACTGCTTGAAGATTCTCCGTGAGCATTTTCGCGAATGCATTGCCGTCGGTAATCGCGTCGTATTCCCCTTTCTTCTGCCTGGCGCGCACCACCTCCTCCATCTTCTTTGCAGTGTCGGGGAAAACGTAGAACTGATTCAGATTTGTGATTGCCCCGTCGATCACGCGAGCTTGCGTGGCAGCATCGATTATGAAATTCAAGCTTGCCAACGAGGTTCCGGGCGGAATCGCCCGCAAGGCAAAGACGGTCACCCCTGCTGGATCACCTTCTTTCACCTCGACTTCTCCGAGCGCCTGCGTATCGCTGTGATGCTCCTTTACGAGGAACTCGAGGTGAAGTGGTTCGCTCTTCATAATCTTGACGAGATCAAACCCACCCGTCATGTCGCGGAAGCGCATCTCTCGTTCCACCGATTTATCCGGCTCATATTTGTGGTAGTAGGCCTCCATTGTGGCGCGGTCGCCGCTATTGAATGAGTCGAGCCACGCTCTAAACGTGCGGCCAGCAGGTGTGTCGGGGATGGTGGGCGTTGCGGAAGGAGCGGTCTGAGGAGTCGCCTGTTGCGCGAATACCGAGGCCACACCCAGGATCACAGTTAGACACAATCGACAGAACACGCGCACCTCCCAGGGATTGACGTGGGCTGTTTGGCACGCAGTATACCGCCGGCTTGGAGCGCGGTCTATGGCTTGTTACGTTGAAGACAAAGAGATGCGGGGGCGAATACTCCTGTCCGCCCCCTTAAGTTGGGCTAATAGCGGTCGTGGTCGTGCTCGTCCCAATCGCGTTCGGTGCGCCAGCGATGCTCGTGTTCATCCCACCATCGATGCCGCTCACGCCAGCAACGCTCGCGCTCTGCGTGTAATTCCCGGCGCTCGTGCTCTGCCTGCCGGCTGTGGCGTCCGTGTCTTTCAATGGCCTCGTGGAGTTCATGCTCCGCGTGTTGGATTCTACGCTGGCAGCGGTCAATGTCTTCCGCATGAACCCGTGGCACTACGGTGAAGAGCAAGGCCGCAGTCAGGATCGCTCCCGAGAGGACGGACATGGCTGCGGTGGGAAGCTTTGGTTGACGATTCATGAGATTGTGCCTCACAGGGTAAGGATGTCGAGAACGGTGAGCGCCGGCGAAGTGGCAGAGAAAGGGCGATCGATTCTCCGCAAGTTAAGACGCATTTGTAAGCGTTGCAGTTGTAGGAAAAGTTGCATGACCCGGTTGTGTGGGGCGGACACTCTTGTCCGCCGCTCTTGACTCGGAATTTGACTTTGTGCCCTAGTCTCTCCCTGCAACCTTGTCAGCGAGACTTGATTGGGCATGTCCTAGCGTACGCTCTGTTTGGGCGTGCTTATTACCTCCGTAACGTTTCGGGGCTTACTCTTTCGCTTTAACCTTGAGGTTCAAACCTGCGTTTCGAGGAGTCGGTTATCTCCGATATAAACACATCGCAAGCTGCGCGCGCG
>Ga0070717_10004599_pt1 | contig 9993 bp, 7 predicted proteins | sample LARL113metaG_FD_71366 | JGI IMG/M metagenome (GOLD analysis project Ga0070717, IMG submission 71366) | Corn, switchgrass and miscanthus rhizosphere microbial communities from Kellogg Biological Station, Michigan, USA - LAR L11-3 metaG | ecosystem: Host-associated > Plants > Roots > Rhizosphere ... | reverse complement strand
CGGAGTGTCTTTTCCTCGGCCGCTTCGAGAGTGAGTCCGGGCGCCGTGACCACAAACTCGTCGCCGCCCATGCGCGCAACGTAGTCATATCCGCGGCATGCTTCCTTCAGCCGCAGGCTAAACTCCCGCAGCAGTTTGTCCCCTTCCAGGTGCCCGAAGGAATCATTGATTTTCTTGAGCCCGTCGATGTCGCAGACCATCACAGCCAGCGAAGTCTTCATGCGCCGGCATCGCGCCACTTCCTGCGCGAGGTGGACAAACAGCGAGCGCGCATTGGGCAGTCCCGTCAGGAAGTCGGTGGTGGCCGAACTTTCCGCCTGCTGATATTTCAGGGCGTTCTCGACTGACAGCGCAACCTTGGAAGCCACGGCCAAAAGAATTCGCAAGTGGTCAGGAGTAAAAGCGTCCTGAGTCGCGTGATACATGGCCAGCACGCCCACTACGCCATTGAGTCCCTGCAACGGAACCGCCAGCGCCGAAGACAGTGCCGCGTTCTTCTCCGGGTCAGCGGCGTATCCGGATTCCACCTGCGGGTTGCCATTGATGATGGGCTTGCAGTTTTCCGCCACCCACCCGCATAAGCCCTCGCCCATACGGATTTTCAGCGACGACAGGACGCGGAAGTTTTCGCCACTCACCAGTTCCGGCAGCAGCCAGCCGTTCCGGTTCACGAATACGGCGATGGAATCGTAAGGAATTAACTTGCGCAGCCGCATCGACAGCACCGAAAGCGTCTCGCTCAGGCTCAGCGAGTTGCCCAGGTCCTGGCTCAACTCGAACATGGCTTGCGCTTCCTGCCGGGCCGAAGCGATTGAAGTCAGGAAGTCGGACTCGTTCTCTGAGTTGTCGGCCCATTTCTCGAAGCCTGTGGCCGGAGCAAGCCCGCGCTCCACGCGCAAGTCTTTCGAGAACCCGCAGGGAACGAAGCCGTCCTCATACTTTTGCGCGGTGCCTTCCAGCTCCACATAGCGGCGTTGCAGAACCTCGACAATCTTCGGGTCAAACCACGTCCCTGCTTTCTCTTTCACCCTGTCCATGGCCTGATCGAGCGGCATGGCCGGACGATATTGCCGGTCTGAGGCGAGAGCGTCGAGGCAATCTACAACTGCCAAAATCCGCGCGCCAATGGGAATGTCTTCGCCTGCAAGGCCTGCGGGATAACCTGAACCATCCCATCTCTCGTGATGCGAGCGCACGATGGGGGCCACAGGATAGGGGAAGGCCACGCGATCCAGGATTTCCGCACCCACTAGGGGATGCACCTTCATCTTCTCGAACTCTTCCGGAGTCAGCTTGCCGGGCTTGTTGATGATGTGCTCGGGCACGGCGAGCTTGCCAATGTCGTGCAGCAGCGCCGCCGCCCGCAATGCCTCAATCTCGTCGGATGAAAGGCCGATCTCTCGGGCGATTTCTACCGCGTAAGTCCGAACGCGTTGCAGATGCGTATGCGTGGTGTGATCCTTGGCTTCGATCGCCAGCGCCAAAGCCTCGATGGTGCGCATGTTGAGCGATGCAATCTGCTCCACGTGCCGCTTCTCAACTTCCACGCGCTCTTTCTCGGCTTCGAGACGTCCAAGGTACAGACGATAGGAGCGGTACACCCAGTAAATCACTGGCAGTACCAGCAGCGATGTCTGCCAACCAGCGCGCTGGTTGACGATTCCCACCAGCCCCACGGCGGCTGCACCAACAAGGTAGTACGGGAACGACCAAAAGTAGCACTCCGACCAAACTTTGCGGCTCGATTTAGCTTCTGTCAGCGCGATGACTACAGAGATTGGCAGCGTGTTCGCCAGAAAGAAAACCAGTGCCGCCACCATCAGGAGAATAGGCTTGTTGCTTCCCACTCTCGCGTCCAGCATGTGGTAGCTCACATAGCACAGCGCGCTGGCGTTGGCCATCATGCCGAAAACATTGAAGAGGACTTTGACCGGATCGAGTCGATTGCGCGCATGCCAGACGCTCTGTACCAGAGTGGCGGTGCAGCCAATGAGCAGCGTCTCCGGTAGGCTGAGTTCCATCACGCCAAGAAGAATGAAAAGGAAATTTACTGACATGGTGCCGTCGATGCCCGGCAACTGCACCTTCAGGCCGGAAGCCAGGACGGCCACCGCCAGATAGCAGACAAATCGCGCCAGGTCCGAGGATTGCCAGTGCCACAGGGCGGAGCCCAGCACCACCATCCCGAGCGAGACGGTGATCCCGACAAATAATTTCGTCCGAGTCGACATTGGGTCGTTACTTCCGTGCCGGGGGAAGGCGGCAGACTGCGTCCGCGGTGTGGGAGAGTCACTCCCGCGCACACCTCGGGCGAGCCTGTTCAGTGAAATCCTATTGTTGTTACAGGGTTTTAAGTAGCTTACCAACGTAACCAGATAGAAGGCTGGTTCAGAGGTTTGGCAATTGATGTGATCGACGTCGTCGCCGCGTTCCCGCCTGCCCAACAGTAACCAATTACTTTCGTTATCATCCGAAGCCGCATACTTCCTGCAATACCTCCTCTCTGTGGCAAGATCAACTCCAAACGTGCGGGATGCAGCCAGCCAATCTCAATTCGCAGCCTCAACCGCCAATGTCAGTAGCTTCCAAGGCGGGCTCCCTCGGTTCCGAAACTTCGGGCGCGACCGTTCTCGATGCCGGCGCAGTCGGTGGAATCGCGGTCTTCTCCGCCGATCTTCAAGGCAACATTACCGGCTGCAATGATGCGGCCTTGAAGATTTTCGGTGGTACTCCGGCGGAACTTTTGGGCCGAACCCTGGCGAACCTTATCGCAGGTGAAGCTAGCGCCGGGCGTCAACAGCAGAAGACGATGCTCACCGCAGTGTTAAAGGACGGTCAGTATCGATCATCACTCCAGTGTCAAACCAAAGCTGGGAAGCCTTTCAGCGCCGAGTTCTCGGTCACGCTGCTGCGTGATGGTAAATCCGCGCCCGCAGGAATGGTTGCCATGCTCTGTGTGGTTGAAGAGAAATCAAGTTTGGGCTCCGTCTTCCGCAAAACGCGAGGGGCGGGAGAAGACGAGCTGGCGCACACCGTCTCGCGCGAGATCGACGGCACCAACCTTATACTTGCCAGTCCGCTGATGCACCGCTTCATGCGTATGGTGGACCGCGTTGCTAGCCACACCGAGAGCGTGCTCATTACCGGTGAAACTGGAACCGGCAAGGAACTGATCGCCCGCACGATTCATCAATCCTCACACCGCCGCAGCCGCCCCTGGGTTGACATCAACTGCGCGGCGCTTCCAGAGAATTTGGTCGAAAGCGAATTGTTCGGCTACGAAAAGGGCGCGTTTACGGGAGCCGATTCCTCTCGCGCAGGTCTGTTCGAACTCGCCGACAAGGGTACGCTCTTCCTCGATGAAATCGGCGAACTGCAACTCCAGACTCAGGTGAAGCTCCTGCGCGTGCTGGATGGATATCCCTTCTACCGCCTCGGCGGCCACCGCAAGATCAAAGTCGACGTCCGCATCGTCGCCGCCACCAATCAGGATCTCGACGCAGCCGTGACCGAGGGCCGCTTCCGCCAGGATCTCTTCCATCGTCTCGGCCAGTTTCAACTTCGCGTGCCGCCTCTGCGCGAGCGCCCCGAGGACATCGTCGCTTTAGCCGAGCACTTCCTCAACCTCAAAACTCCGGGCAGTTCGTTCGCGCCCGATGCTGTTTCCGCGCTACTCTCGCACCCCTGGCCCGGCAATGTTCGCGAGCTGCGCAACCTCATCGCAAGAGTGGCCGTGGAGTCGAGTCGTCCCGAGATCGAACAATCGCAGATTCAAGATGCGATGTCCGGGAGTCCAGTCGCTCAACGTCAGTCCGCCTCCATGCCGGTCGGCAATCTAGACAGCATGGAAGAGCAGATGATTATCCGCGCCCTGGAGCGCAGTGGCGGGCATCGCAGCCAGGCCGCGGAACAGCTCGGCATCTCTCGCCGCACGCTCAGCAGGAAATTGAAGGAATACAACATCAACGTCAATTCCGGCGACGGCGCCAAAACCCTGGGATTCATCAGCCTCGAACAGCAGAAGTTCTTCCGTGCTCGCATCCAGATTGCCGTTGCATTGAAAAACCAGCAGGGTGAGGAATGTTGCGTCCAGGGCGTGAATCTCAGCACCGGCGGCATGGCACTGGATGGACTGAAAGAACCAATGAAATACACCGGCCTGCTGGATGTGAGCTTCCCGCTCCCCGACAGTGAAACTATTTTTCGGGCCAAGGCCCGCATCGTGTGGTTCGGCGGCGAAGGCCGCGTCGGCCTTCGCTTTGCCGTCATCGACCCCGCCCTCTTCGAACAGCTCCAGCATTGGAGCAACCAAAAAATGAAAGACGAAGGCTGGGAGTTACCTGCCGGACCCCAGTAGCAATCACCGAGAATCGTCGTAGAGACTTATCTTGCTACGTCTCTCTCACCACGTCCCCTCCTTCGCGATTCGAGTAGAATAATTCGGTCTCGGAGGATCCCATGCTTCGCACCACTCTGTTCTTGCTGCTTACCGCCGCATGTCTGGCCCAGCAACCTGCCGCGCCCACCGCGCTCGATCTCGTGAAGCAAGGTGAGAAGCTGAATAGCGAAGGCAAACAGGATGAAGCCCTTGCTCTTTACAAGAAAGCAATGGAGGCATCCCCGAATTTATATGAAGCTCAGCTTGAATCCGGGATTGCGCTCGATTTGAAGGGGAACTACGCCGAAGCTCGCGAGCATCTCACGAAGGCGATCGAGCTTGCTCCGGCTGCGGCTAAACAGCAGGCTCTGCGGACAATGGCCTTCTCGTACGCATTCGAAGGAAATGCCAGCGAAGCAGCCAAGTTCGAACAGCAGGTTTTCGATGCCCAGATGTCCGCCCAGGATTTCACCGCCGCCGGCGAGGCCGCCAATGAATTAGCACGAATCTATCTCGAGTCCGGCGATACAGCGAATGCCTACAAGCGGTATCAGTTAGGATACGAAACCGCGCAGCACAAGCCTGATCTCAGCGATGCCGACAAGAATCTGTGGCTCTTCCGATGGGAGAATGCCCAAGCCCGCATCGCCGCCCGCAGTGGCAAAGCTGAGGAAGCTCATCAGCACGTAGCCGCCGCCAAAGCAGCGCTCGACAAGGCTAACAATCCCGATCAGGCCCGCTTCTTTCCCTACTTGACCGGATACGTCGCCTTCTACACCGGAGACTACAAAACCGCGATCACCGATCTGCAAAAAGCCGACCAGCGCGATCCGTTGATCCTGGCCCTTTTAGGAGAGGCGTACGAGAAGTCCGGCGACCGGTCTCAGGCGATGGACCACTATCGCAAAGTACTCGCCATAAACACCCACAATCCCACCAACGCCTTCGCCCGGCCGATCGCGAAGAAGAAACTTGCTGGATGAAACTGCACAAACTCCCGCGTAACTTCGGGCACGTTACCCCGGTGCCATCCCCATTCGAGCTATTGTCCCAATTCGCCCCGTTGCGGCAAACTGCCAAGACCATGGAAACCAAACGCAGCCTGTGGAAGGGCGTGGGCAAAGGCGAGAAACTCTCGATCGTCCTTCTCGCCTTCTGCATCGTCACGCTGGTGACGGTCCTCTTCCTTAGACTTTTCTAGGTCGGCCATAGGGTCTGCTCTTCGCCACCGACTCGTCAATGCACTGGCGCTGGCTGAGGAGCCGACTGCGGCGCGGCCTTGGGGGGATTCGAGAAGTTTACCTTCGGAACTTCCCTCGATCCCGGCGAAGCCTCGAAGTAGGCCTCGTTCGGCTTGAATCCAGCGATCCCAGCGAAAAAGCTGTTGGGGAATTGCTGCACGTAAGTGTTGTAGTCGCGCAGCGTGTCGTTGTAGCGTTTACGCTCGACTGCGATACGATTCTCCGTGCCGGCAAGTTCATCCTGCAAGCGCAGGAAATTCTCGTTAGACTTCAGCTGAGGATAGTTCTCGACCACCAGCAGCAGGCGCCCAATCGCTCCATCGAGCTGGCCATTGGCTGCGATCTTTTCCTGCGGTGAACCTGCCGAAAGCAAGGCAGAGCGCGCCTTCGCGATATCGCCGAAGACCGTCACTTCCTGCTGCGCGTAGCCCTTCACCGTTTCCACCAAATTAGGGATCAGGTCGGCGCGCCGTTGCAGCACAATGTCAACCTGCGACCAGGCTGCCTTTACCGCCTCATTCTTGGCGACCAGGGTATTCTTCACGCTCACGTACTGGCCAAAGCCAAACAGCACAATCAGCAATAAAAGTGCCACGACCACGACTACCACGATCAATCCCTTGTTCATGAGATTCTCCTGAAAAGCAGCACGCAAATCTTATGCGGAGCCTGGGGTACCCGAGTCCAGCATTTTATCAACCGCGGTGGTTACCTGCTCTACCGCAGCGAGGTAACGCGCAAAAACGTCTGCTACGTCGAACTTCTTCCGATCCAATTTCCTCTCTCTTACATCCAGCACCTCCAGGATACCCGAGGCGTCGAACCCGATCTGCTTTGACAATGCATGTACCGCCTCGCGCTTCCCAACTGGAGCACTGTGGCCCAACACGATAAGCGCGTGGCGGAAAAGCGTGACGAACGATGACACGGATCGAGTGAGCAACTCCCACATTCGCGAGTCTTTGCCTGAGGCCAGCAGCAGGTGTTGGCGCAAGAGCGCGAGTTTTTCCCGCAACTCGTATTCCACCTGCACGCGATGCAGGTTCGCTGGAATCGCCAATCCCTGAACGAGATCCTCGCCGAAGAGAACGCGATGATGTTGTTGCATGTCGATCAGCTCAATCGTAAACACGTCGACCGAGCGCGCGATCTCGCCCCGGGTCATGAAAAGAGGCGGCGGCTGCTTCTGTGCGGCCCACCATTTCACAGCGGGGGCCAAGGATTGCAGTGCGGCGAATGAACTGTCGCGGATCACGCAGAACAGATTCACATTGGAGAACTCGGGATGAAAATCTCCCGCGACCGCCGATCCGAACAGGATCACACTCTCCAGGTTATCCCCCGCCGCCTGTCGTAGCCGGCTGACGAAATCGCCGATCAGTTTTTCCTGAACCATCTGTGTCCTCACTCACTACCAGCTGCTGCTGGCTCCGCCGCCACCGGAACTCCCACCGCCGAATCCGCCAAACCCTCCCCCTCCGCCGAACCCTCCCCCGCCACCGAATCCACCACCACCGCCCCAGCCCCCGCCACCTCTGTACCCGCCTCCACCACCCAGCATTCCGGAAAAAAGCATCGCGAAGAGAAGGCTGCGAAGGGGAGTGAAAAGAACGATCAGTACGATAACGATCAGGAGAATAACTCCGCCGGCAGATAAACCTGTGCTCCGCCGCTCCGTGCGTTCCGCCGGAGCCGGTGCAAGCTGCGGCGCCGTGAGTTGAACTCCCGCGTCCTGCGCAATGACCTGGGCCACGCGCGTAGTCACCAGCAGCAGTGCCTGGCTATAGTTCCCACTCCGCATGAGCGGGATGGCTTCCCGCTGGAATCCACCCGTCTTCCCATCGGGCAAGATCGGCTCCAGCCCATACCCGACCTCAACCCGGGCGCGGTGGTCGTCTATTGCATACAGGATCAGCACTCCGCGGTTGGTGGACTTGCTCCCGACTCCCCACCGATGGAAGAGGTCGACCGCGTAACTTTCGATATCGGCGCCGTCAAGAGACCGGATGGTCACCACCGTGATCTGTGCATGCGCTCTCTCTTCGATCTGCCAGCAGATCTGGTCCATCTGCGCGATTGTGCTTTGATCCAGAACGTGGGCAAAGTCGTTGACGTAGTCGGTGGGCTTCAGTTTAGAGACGGGTTCCGCCTGCGCTGCCAGAACCAGGATCAGCAACGCAGCCACACTTAGCCACCATTTTGTGTACGGATTCATCAGAGGAAAAATTGTACAGGACGCAGGGCAGGGAAGACTTGCCTCAAGTCTGCGGAATTTTCAGAAACAGATCAGGAACTCCGGAGGAGCGCTAGCCAGCTGCCAGCGTCCCCCAGAGGTGTCAAATTGAGGAAACTACTGATTTACGCGCAAGAGCATCAACGTGCCACTCTCGAGCTTCACGTTATTCTTTTCTGAGCTGACAACCGAGCCCTGATTCGCCGTGGACGCGGCTGTAGTCAGCTTAAGATCCGAGATCCCGACAACGCCTTTGGTCTCGGCCGTAATCGGAGGACGCGCGCTCGGTGCCTGCTGGGCATCGCCTGGCGCACTGGCGCCGGCCGAAGGCGCAGGGGATTGGGACGGCGCCGATCCCGCCATTCCGCCGGCTCGCCCAGTGTTAGAGTTCGAAGTTGTGCCACCGGGCGCGGAGCCATAGCCAGTTCCTCCACCCGCATTGTTCTGGCTATTCTGCTCGCCATTATTCTGCGGACCAATGATTGCTTGGATGGACATGGGCATCTGCATCTCGCTGCCGTTCTTCATCACGGTACGGTCAAACGCGATTCCAACCTCGGATTCTTTTTGCTCCTTGGTGCGCGCCTGCGCTTCCGTCACGTGACCGACCACCTTGGTGTCCTTGGCAACAATCACCTCGCCCGCGTTGTTCTTCATGTCTTGGGTGACCTTCGCGACCACTTCGTCGCCGGTCTTCGCTTTTTTCGCGTCGATGGTTTTGGTTAGCGAGACGGGTAGAACGCTGCCGGGAGCGATTCGAGAAGGAGCCCCGGCCGGACTTGAACTGGCACCGGCTTGAGGCGCTCGAGTCTGAGGCGCTTGAGCAGAAGGCGCCGGGGCCGCCTGTTGCGCGGAGGGCTGCGCAGGAGCCGAGGTCTGAGGTTCAGAGGACGGAGAAGCTGGGGGCGGAGTTGCATTGTCCTGCGCGGCCCCAACTCCCAGCAATAGAGCGCCCGAGAAAATGCTGATCAGAAGTTTTTTCATTTACAACCTCCGTTTGTTGGATTCGAAGCTTCCTGTTAGCCAGGCGCGCAACGCTGCGGTTTCATATTCGATGCACTTTGGCCCGACAGGGTAGGCCAGGATATCGCCAACCTCAGAAACAACAATTTGCATCTGAAATCTATGCCGTCCCTTACGACAAGATCCGCGACCGCGTGATCGCGGGCCATTGACACGGGAGTTGGCCGAGACGCTACCTTGCTACACCTTGCTACGCCTTCTTGTGACTTCTGGTGCGATCCTGCGATATCATCAAGAGGATGTCGGCTTCGCGCAAATCTCATCCATTTCAGACCGACGACGCGCGCCTTGAGCCCATCTACGCCCGAGTGATTGCAGGTGAGCGGCTTGATGCGGCGGACGCCCTCGCCCTCTACCGCACCGGCGACATCCTGGCCGTGGGCTGGATGGCCAACTACGTCCGCGAGCACATGCACGGCGACAAGACGTACTTCAACGTCAACCGCCACATCAATCCCACCAACGTCTGCGTAGCAGCCTGTCGCCTATGCGCCTTCGGCCGCAAGAAAGACGCACCTGGCGCCTACACCATGGCGCTCGATGAAGCTTTTGAAACCGCCGCCTCCGGATACACCGAAGCCGTCACCGAATTTCATATCGTCGGCGGATTGCATCCCGATCTGCCCTTCCAATACTTTCTCGATCTCTGCTCCGGCCTGAAGCAGCGCTTTCCGCAAGTGCATCTCAAGGCCTTCACCATGGTCGAGGTGGCTTATCTCTCGAAGCGCGCCAAGCTCTCTATCCGCGAGACGCTCGAACAACTCAAAGCCTCGGGCGTGGATTCACTTCCCGGCGGCGGCGCCGAAATATTCGCCGACCGCGTACGCCACATCATCTGCGACCACAAGATCGATGGCGATCAATGGCTTGACACCGCCCGAGTCGCCCACCAGATTGGATTGAAATCGAACGCGACCATGCTCTACGGCCACGTCGAAAATGACGAAGATCGAGTTGACCACCTGCTGAAGCTGCGCGCGCTACAGGACGAAACCGGCGGCTTCCAGACCTTCATCCCGCTGGCCTTTCATCCCGACAACACTCCGTTGCAGCATCTGCCAAAGACCACCGGCATGCTCGACGTCAAGCAGATCGCGGTTAGCCGCCTCGTGCTCGAC
>Ga0070717_10004595_pt1 | contig 9996 bp, 7 predicted proteins | sample LARL113metaG_FD_71366 | JGI IMG/M metagenome (GOLD analysis project Ga0070717, IMG submission 71366) | Corn, switchgrass and miscanthus rhizosphere microbial communities from Kellogg Biological Station, Michigan, USA - LAR L11-3 metaG | ecosystem: Host-associated > Plants > Roots > Rhizosphere ... | reverse complement strand
TTTTCTTAACGCGGCCCTCGCCAGCAGACGCGTGGAATCCAGCATGGGCAGCGGAGACTGCTCCGGCGTCATCAGCAGCGGAATCTCGGTGCAGCCCAGGACCACCGCGTCGCAGCCTTCATCTTTCAGAGTACGGATCACCTCCGTGAGGTAGGCCTGTGTGCGCGGCAAGAATACGCCCTGCACCAGTTCGTCAAAGATCGCGCGATGGATGCGGTCGCGCTGCTCCGCGATGGGAATGCGGAGTTCGATGCCCGCAATCTTTAGTTTTTCGCGATAGACCGGACCTTCCATCAGGGCGCGCGTTCCCAGCACTCCCAGGCGTTTGTAGCCATGCCGATTCGCCTCGTTGGCGACCTCGACCGCAATATGCAGCCACGGACGCGGGGAGCGGTGCTCGACCAGATCGAATGCCTGATGAACGGTGTTGACCGGGGCAATCAGAAAATCAGCTCCAGCCCTGGCTAGCTTTTCCGCCGATGACAGCATGAGTTCCGCAACGCCTGCCCAGTCGTTGGCATCGATCCACTTCATGTAGTCGGCGAAATTGTGACCGTGCATGGAAATCTCAGGGTGGCCGTGCGGACCCAGCAACTCCGCACCCTCAAGGCAGATGGTGCGATAGCAGAGCGCGGCGCCCTCCGCGCTGCAAGCGACGATGCCGATGTGGAGGGACACAGTGGTCAGTGGCCAGTGATCGGTGGCCAGTTAATTCTCAGGTGCGAATTATTCAGCCATTGATTGTAGCCGAAGCGACGGCGTAGGGGCTGCTCTCGCGGTATCGTTTTTCGAATTCCTCGCGGGTGCATAGGGTTTTCATGTCGACGATGCGGTCCACAGCCAAAATGCCATCGAGATGGTCGATCTCATGTTGCAGGAGTTCGGAGAGATTGCGGTCGTCGCCGGCGCGGAATACGTGTTTCATGCCCTGCTGGTCCCAGTAGCGGACCGTGATTTCGCGGTGGCGCTCGACTTGCATGAAAATCGAGAGGAAGCTGAGGCAGGCGTCCCAGACCACGATTTTCTCTGCGCTGCGCTCGATGATCTCCGGATTGACGAAGGGCCGGGGCTTCTCTCCCGGCAGTTGCAGGAAGCAGACGCGCAGCGGGACGCCCAGTTGTGGGGCCGCGATGCCGCGGCCGTAGCCGGTGCTGGCGCGCCAGTGCGCAAGCGTGTCGGCAAGGTCGACGATGAGGGTAGCAACTTCAGATGCGCAGGGATTCTCAACGCGCTTCGCGACTTCCCGCAGGCGCGGGTCGCCGAGTTGGAGAATGCTCTTAACCGCCATAACTACCTTGCCATGGTTATCCTGACATGACTGTCCTGACGTGACTATCCGGACACTATCTTGCCGCTGCTGCGTCGAAAAGATTCAGAAATTCCAGCTTCTTTTCCGCCGGCAGGAACGACGCCTCGAACGAGTTGCGCGCCAGTTCGCGGAGGTGCTCGTCGGTGAATCCAAAAACTTGTTGGGCGATCTGGTATTCGCGCGCCAGCGTCGTGCCGAACATCGCTGGATCGTCGCTGTTGAGCGTGATCATCACTCCGTGATCGAAGTAACTTTTCGCGGGATGATCGTTGAGATTCGGGCACAGGCCGGTGCGCAGGTTGCTGGTGAGGCAAATTTCGACGGGAACCTGCCGCTGCGCCAGTTCTTCGACCAGATCATGATCGTGAAAGGCGGTGAGTCCGTGCCCAATCCGTTCGGCGCGCAGGTTGAGGGCTCCCCACACAGATTCCGGCGGCCCCGTCTCGCCGGCGTGCGCGGTCAGGCGCATGCCGTGGTCGGCGGCCCAAGAGTAAGCATCGCGAAAAAGTTCAGGCGGAGCCTTTTGCTCGTCGCCGCCGATGCCGATACCGACAACCTCGCGGTCGTGATAACGAACGGCAAACTCGAATACTTTCTGCGCGGCCTCAGCTCCGAACTGCCGGACGGCATCGAAGATCCAGACCAGCGAAATGCCGAAATCGCGCGCGCCGCGGGCGCGGCCGCGATCGAGGCCCTCGAAGATGGCGGCGAAATCCTGCCTGCGCCAGAGGCAGACACCCACCGAGACGTACACCTCGGCGTGCAGGACGTTTTCTTCTTTCAGCCGCTGCATCAGGCGGTAGGTGATGAGTTCGTAGTCATCGGCCGTGCGCAGGTGCTCGGTGATGTTCTTGAAGGCGAGCAGAAATCCTTGAAAATCTTCGTAGCGGTAGAGCGAATCGACCTCGGCTTGGGTGACGCGGTCGCCGTGGCGCTGGCGGAGTTCAAGCAGTGTGGCCGGCTCGATTGCGCCTTCGAGGTGAAGATGCAGTTCGGCCTTGGGCAGCATACGCAGGAAACTATTCGGCGGCCGGCTGGGTGCGGAGGACATTGCTTCTTGATTGTAGATTCTTGAGGGAAGATTTGCGAGGAGGGGAATTCAGCGCGGAGCCGGAGGGCATCGCAGCGACGGTTGGGGTGGAAACTCCTCTTCAAGCCAGTAGTGTAGCAATGGGTACAGGCATCCTTCGACTACGCAGCCCGGGGCGAGTTTGCTGACAGCTGACGGCTACTTCTTCGCAAACTCGCTGCGGTGGCGGCTGTAGAGGAAATAGATTGTCAGCCCGATGGCCAGCCAGGCAAAAAATCTCAGCCAAGTAAGAATCGGCAGCCCGGACATCAGCAGAACGCAGAACAGCACGCTCAGCACCGGGGCCGCAATGCCGCCGGGGGCGCGGAAGCCGCGGTGGCGGCCGGGATCGCGATATCGCAGGATGATTACACCGATCGAAACCAGGGCAAACGCAAAAAGCGTTCCAATGTTCGAAAGATCGGAGAGCGTGCCGATATCGAGAATCCCGGCGGGGATGCCGACTACGAAGCCGGCGATCCAGGTTGCTGTCGAAGGCGTGCGAAAGCGAGGATGCACGCGCCCGAAGAGCTTGGGCAGCAGGCCATCGCGCGACATGGAAAACCACACGCGCGCCTGCCCGAGCTGGAATACGAGCAGCGATGAAATCATGCCCATCATCGCGCCGAAAAGTACGCCAAGTTCCACCCAGCGCAGGGTGTTCGAGCTGGTGCGGGCTACCAGCATCTTCAAACTGTTAGCCACGGGGGCGGCGTCGTCGAGCATGGAGTGCCAGGGCACAATCCCGGTAAGGACGATGGCCACGGAGATATACAGCAAAGTGCAAACAATCAGAGTCGCGATGATTCCGATGGGAAGATCGCGCTGCGGATTTTTGGCTTCTTCGGCGGCGGTGGAGACGGAATCGAAGCCGATGTAGGTAAAGAAAATAATCGAGCCGCCGGTGAGTATGCCCGACCAGCCTTGTGGCGCAAACGGATGCCAGTTGCTGGGAGCGACGTAGTGCGCGCCCGCGATCACGAAAGCAAGAATGGCGGAGATCTTGAGGATCACCATGGTGTTGTTGGCTTCGGCGGATTCGCGAATGCCGCGCACCAGCACCACGGTGAGAATCATGACGATGAGAAATGCGGGAATGTCGAAGCCGAAGTGCAGGCCGGGAGCGTAAAGCATCTTGCCATTAATGTCGGAAAGGCCCCCCGGTAAGTATGCCGGCGAGATCCAACGCAGGGAAGGATGGATCCCTAACCAGTCGAACATGGCAACCAGGTGCGCGGAGAAACCGACGCTGACCGCCATGTTGCTGACGGCGTACTCGAGAATCAGATCCCATCCGATGATCCAGGCGATCAGTTCCCCCATGGTCGCGTAGGTGTAGGTGTAAGCGCTGCCCGCGATTGGAATCATGGATGCGAGTTCGGCGTAACACAGCGCGGTGAATCCGCAGACGATAGCGACTAACACTAACGACAAAGCGAGGGCAGGCCCGGCGCCTGGGCGGCCTTGCGTTGCGGTGTGCCGAATCAAGTAATCGAGTAAGGGCGCATTCAGGATGGAAGAAGTGTCGAACTTCTGTCCGGCAATGGCCGTGCCAATCACAGTAAAAATGCCGGCGCCGATGACCGCGCCGATGCCGAGAGCCGTGAGCGAAACGGGGCCGAGAGTTTTTTTCAGCCGGCGTTCGGGCTCTTCGGAATCCGAGATCAGCTTGTCGATCGACTTGCAGCAGAAAAGCTGGTTGTCGGAGGTGCGGATTGGCGCGGCAGGTTCCGTGGATGAAGATGATTGGGACAAGAGGTAATTGTCTCCTCAGAGCGGGAGTAGGGCATGGGCGCGAGGCCCATGCCCTTATTTCCGAAACCGTCCTACCGTTTCGACTGGCCGCGTGCCAACTTCTTCACCTTGCGCTTCTTCGATCCGCGGGCGTAGTCGCGGGGTTTCTTAGGCTTCTCCGCTTTGCTCTTCTTGCGCGATGCTCGTTTAGCTTTCTTACGTTCTTCTTTGCTTAGCTCTGCTGTATTTGCCATGATTGCTGTACTTGTCCTTTTCTTCGTATGGATTGTCGTTTCACGTGAGCTTTGAATTTGCTACGGCATTAGAACGGCGCAAACCGGTCTTGCGATCCCCAACACTCCACATCGTCGCTCCACCATACCTGGCCGTGTTCGTTGGTTTGGACAGTACGGGCTCCGAGCGCGGTCGTAAACTCGACGTAGGGCCAGGTCGGGTCCAGGGGATTCCGGGTGGCGATCTCATTCAAAATGTACTGGTTCCAAATTTTGCAATCGCGCGCGTTGTGCGGATTGAATGCTCTGGTCGGCTCCACAGCCTGCGCGGTGTAAAAGTTATCGATGATCAGGCCTTCCGGCTCAAAATTCCCGTCCGAGTTCATCACCTGCAACTCGATCGCGAACTGGTAGACATCGATCGGCTTGCCCGTGCCCACTTCAGTGTCGTGGCGCAGCCAAAGGCCTTTTGGCGTGCCGTCGAGAATAGAAAAATACGAATAGTTAGGTTGTTGTGCCGGCGCCGTCGAGTTCACCGCTGCCGCTGCGGCCGGACGCCGCTCGTGCCGAATCTGCTTCTCTTTCTGTTGCGGTTGCGCGAAAACGGTCGATGCCGCCAGCGAAACCACCAAACTAACTAAGAGTAACCCGCCTTCTTTTGTTGTCATTAGTAATTTTTTCCCCGGGACCATAGTTTTGCCGCTTGCAAGAGCGGTTTCCTGATTACAGCCTGTGCTGGTCACAATCTACGCCGGCTCCAACTGGGCAAACTTCTCCACCAGCTTCTTCAAGCCGAAGCGAGGAAATTGTACAGTAATCTTGGCGTCTTCGCCTTCTCCTTCGCGCTGGTAGACCGTTCCCTCACCGTATTTGGGATGGCGAACCTTCTGGCCGGGGCGAAATCCGCGCTTGCCGGTGGGCTCTCCGACCGGAGTTTTCGAGACTGTGAACTTCTTGCCCCGGCTTGCGAAGAACTCGGCGATATTTTCGATGGAGTTGTAAGCCTTGGCCGGAGTGGTGGGCTTTTGGCGGCTTGTCGTGGCGCTGGCGTGCCTCCAGCTTGCGCTTTGGTCTTCGTCTTCGTAGGAGTAGTGAGGGGAGGAATCGTACGCGGGGCTGCGCCCCGCTGGACGGGCAGGAGTGCCCGTGCCCACACGGCTTGTGCCCACGCCACGGCGTCCGCCTAGCTCTTCGATCAACTGGATCGGGACTTCTTCCAGGAACCGTGACGGCACGCTCGCCTCCGGAAGGTCAGTGCCGTATCGGCGGCGATAGACGGCGCGCGTGAGAATTAGTTGATCCATGGCGCGCGTCATGCCCACGTAGCACAAGCGGCGTTCTTCCTCGATGTCGTCGGGTTGCAGCATGGTGCGCGAGTGCGGGAACAATCCTTCTTCGAGTCCGCTGAGAAAGACCAGTGGAAACTCCAGGCCCTTGGCCGCGTGCAGGCTCATCAGAGTGATCTGCGCACGCTCGTCGTAATCGTCGGCGTCGCTGATGAGAGCGGCGTGGTCGAGGAACTGATCGAGCGATTCGCCGCGATCGCGCGAGTCCATCGCGGCATTCACCAGTTCGTGCAGATTTTCAATGCGGGAGAAAGCCTCGGGAGTGTCTTCCTCTTCCAGCAGCTTGATGTAGCCGGTACGGTCGATGAGGAACTTGAGAATGCTCGCCGTCGTACCGATCGGCTCCGACGCGAACTCGTAGTGCGCGGGCTTGGAGCGATAGTCGTCGGCCTCATCGTCCTCCTCCGCATACTGGGAGTCGTCCCAAGCGGTCGACTCTGCGTGGCTGGTCAGGCCCTCCTCACCCAGGTCCAATGCTCGGACTGATACAGGAGCCGCTTCGGGATCCCCAGGTGTTTTCGACCTTTCCAGCTCGTCGGTTAGTTCCATGAGGCGGTCCGAAAGGCGTTTGTATTGAGTGAAATCCTCTCCGGGCAAGAATTTCTTTAGGCACGTCCTGCCTACGTGCTGTATCTCTCCTCCCTCGCTTTGCAACACAAATGTATCGTTTCGCTTTCGTTTCAAGTGACAGTGATCGCAATTCGGCGGAGCTTCTCGCAGATAGTCGGGCACTCGGACGCCGAACATGTCATGACAGGTAGTTTGGCCACCCTGGTGATGGAGGATGCCGAGTAACTGCCATCCCCCTAGCCTGAGGCGTGAGACTTCGTCTCTTAGTTCCTCAATCTCCTTTTGCAACTTCGAAATCCTGTTTTCCAGACCTGTGCTTCTCGACGCAGTCGTCACAGCGACTTGACCGGGAACAGGCATTTGGGTGGTGGGTCGAGGCAACGACTTGTGCATCTCGGGCTTTACACTGACCTGCGCCTCTGCATTCGCACCGAAAGCGAAACTGAAGTTGCTGGGATCGAAATCCGTGTCCATACCCGAAACGGCATGTGAGGATGTAGCCACATCGGGCGGCGGGTCGCCCGCGCCCACACGTTCTTGCACATCCTCCTCCAGGCGCTCCACAAATGTTCCCGACAACATTGCCTGCGCATCTTCAATTAGCTGCTGGAAGTTCTTCAGCGCCGCCAGAGCGCGCTGCGGCAAGAGTTGCCGACGGATTGCCTCTCCGAGCGCGCCCCACAAAGACAGACCAGTCTCCAAAGCCAGCCGCTCAATGACATCAATCGTCCCTTTGCCGATGCCGCGCGTCGGCGTGTTAATCACGCGCAACAGCGAAATCGAGTCATCCGGATTCTGAATGACCTTCAGGTACGAAATCATGTCTTTGATCTCGGCGCGCTCGTAGAAAGAGAATCCGCCGACTACTTTGTACTTGAGGCCGTAGCGGCGCATGGACTCTTCAAACAGACGTGACTGCGAATTGGTGCGGTAGAGCACGGCGGCGCGCGGAGTTTCGCCACGCTGGGCGGCCTCGCGCAGATATTTTGCGATGTGGTCCGCGGCGAAGAGCGCTTCGTTCTCGCCGTCGGGCGCTTCGTAGTAGCCGATCTTGGTGCCGCCTTGCCGTGAGGTCCAGAGATTCTTGCCTTTGCGGCGGATGTTGTTGGCGACCACCGATGACGCTGCCTGCAAAATATTCTGTGTTGAACGGTAATTCTGCTCCAGCCGGATAATCTTTGCTTCCGGAAAATCTTTTTCAAACTCGAGAATGTTGCGGATATCGGCCCCGCGCCAGGAATAAATCGACTGGTCTTCATCGCCTACAGCGCACACGTTGTGCCGTTCGCCCGCGAGCATCCGCATTAGTTCGTATTGTGGACGGTTGGTGTCCTGATATTCGTCGATGAGCAGATATTGAAAGCGCCGGTTGTAATATTCCCGCACGGGCGCTGAGGTCTTCAGCAGTCGTGTGGCTTCGAGCAGCAGATCGTCAAAGTCGAGGGCATTTGCCTTGCGGAACTCCTTGCGATATTCCTCGAACAGATGCGCAATCTTCTCCGTCTTGGGATCTGCCGATTGCAAATACAGCTCCTGCGGATCGAGCATGTGATTCTTCGCCCACGAAATTCTCGCCAGCACGGTGCGCGGCGTGAGTTGTTTGTCGTCAACGCCGAGCCGCTTCATTACCGACTTGACCACTGATTGCTGATCGCTCTCGTCGTAGATGACGAATTTCTTCGTATGCCCGATCGGCGGTTGGCCGGGCCTGGCAGACGGTATCTGCATCGCCTCAATGTCGCGGCGCAACACCCGCACGCAGAACGAATGAAAGGTCGAGATGACCGGCTTGGCGATGCTCAGTCCACCGACCAACTTCTCGACACGCTCGCCCATTTCGGCGGCAGCTTTGTTGGTGAAGGTCATCGCCAGAATGGATTCCGGCATCACACCCATGCGATCAATCAGGTAGGCGATACGGTAGGTGATGACGCGCGTCTTCCCGCTCCCCGCGCCGGCGAGAATGAGCACCGGGCCCTCGGTAGTTTCGACGGCCTCGCGCTGCTGCGGATTGAGTTGATCGAGAAAAGACAATGCGGAAGTGGCTCCGGGAGTGATGAGTTAATTTTACAGGATTAAGATCGTTTGACGTGACGCCTGATGACCTGCACTCTTTGATCTCGAATCGATACGCAAGAAGCTAGAATGCTCCAGCCGCATAGCGGCGGCATGGGAAAGCCCGGCACGGAAGTGCCGGGAGGGCATCAGTCTATGGCAACCGAGTCCCGTCAGGGACGGTAGCTTCAACCGAAAACAAACTCGGGATCGTATTTCACGCCAGATTTTCGCAGAAGCGATACAAATTCGTCCTCGAACGAATGTTTGGCATGATGCTCCGGCTGATGTTCGACGTAATGCCTGACTGCTTCGACGTTCGAAGCGCTCACGCTGAATGCGCCGTAGCCTTCCTGCCATGCGAAATCAAATCCGTGCTCGCCGAGCCAGCGCGAAGAATTGGCCTTCAGGAGCTGTATTGCTTTTGCCAGTGGCATGGAAGCGGGCAGCACAATCAGCAAGTGGGCATGGTTGGCGGTGCCTCCAGCGCATAGAACCGGAATGCCATGATTCTTGCCAATCCCGACAAAATACATCGAAAGCTTTTCGTGCAAATCATCGGGGATGCAGTTGCGGCGCAGCTTGGTGCTGAAGACGCAATGGATCAGAACATTGGGATAGGTGTGAGCCATAGTGCCATCCCTAACGGGATTCGGTTCACCCAAACCGCACCCACCCGGCACTTCCGTGCCGGGCTTTCACATGATGTGCCATGGCACTTGAGTTTGGTGATGATGACAGCAACGTCTTCCGAGGGTGTGCAATGTCTGTGAAGCCCTACGGCGTCTTAACCACATAGTCTCTATGAAATTCGCACGGAGGTCTGTGACGGATGTCACAAGGAAATCCACAAGAATCCCTATTTGGGAAAATGCTGTCCTACAAAAGTAACTTGAATCCAGACTCCTGTGATTTATATTTATCTTGTCGCAGGGTGCTGTTAGTGCCCAGAATTGAGTGGCCCTGAGCAATCGGGGCCTTCGTCTTTCTCCGAATCGCCTTCGCCTTTCCCGCAAATCACTGCCCTGAAAACCCTCTTTCCATTAGACTATCTCCTCATGCTCCTGAACCTCACCATCCTCTCTGGCGACGGCATCGGCCCTGAAGTCACCGAACAAGCCGTATTGGTGCTGCAGGCTGTTGCCGATGCATTCGGCCACGAACTGAAGCTCCAGCAGAAAAATATCGGCGGCGCGGCATTGACCGCCGCAAACGATCCTCTGCCCGCCGACACGATCCAGACGTGCCGTTCCTCGTCAGCCGTCTTGCTCGGCGCAGTAGGAAGTCCCGCGTTCGATCATTATCCCAACCACCTTCGTCCTGAAGCCGGACTCCTCCGTCTGCGACGCGAACTCGGCGCCTATGCCAACCTGCGTCCCGCGATTTGTTTTCCCGCGCTGGAAGACAGTTCCCCACTGCGCTCCGCTCTGGTTCGCGGCACTGACATCATGATCGTCCGCGAACTCCTCGGCGGTCTCTATTTCGGAGAACCGCGTTCTATCGAAGGCGATCTGGGCTCGCGCGTCGCCACTAACACCATGACTTACGGTGAGCGGGCGATTGAACGAATCGCCCGCGTTGCCTTTGACCTTGCCGGTAAGCGCCGCCACAAAGTTCTTTCTGTCGACAAAGCCAATGTTCTGGAGTGTTCCCGCCTGTGGCGGGAGGTCGTCACGAGAT
>Ga0070717_10004594_pt1 | contig 9997 bp, 3 predicted proteins | sample LARL113metaG_FD_71366 | JGI IMG/M metagenome (GOLD analysis project Ga0070717, IMG submission 71366) | Corn, switchgrass and miscanthus rhizosphere microbial communities from Kellogg Biological Station, Michigan, USA - LAR L11-3 metaG | ecosystem: Host-associated > Plants > Roots > Rhizosphere ... | reverse complement strand
TCCTGCTCGGTCAGGTGGTAGAGAAACTCGGGGTCGGGCGCGGTGAGGTGAAACACGATCGTGGCCGTCGCATTGTCGGTCACGATCCCGCGCGTGAGGTTGCAGTCCGAGGGTTGTTTGGCGCACGTCGCGGCGCCGAGGATGTCGGTGTAGAAGTCGGTTCCCGGCGAGTGCGCGCGAAACAGGCGTTCGATCGCTCGGCGAAAGTCGTCGGCGCGCACGGAAGTCCCGTTCGAGTAGCGGATCCCGGGTCTCAGATGGAACGTGTATGTCCGCCCGGCCTGGGTGGGTGTCGGGAGTGCCAGCGCGAGGTCGGGGACGAGCCGCAATCCGGCGACGCCGCCCGTGCGGTCGAACGTGACCAGGGTGTCGTAGGCCATTCCGTCGAACTGTGGGGGAGCAACGCTGTTGAAAAACGCGGGATCGACTGACGCGAACGTCTGCGCGGAGGCGACCACGAGCGTTCCGCCGCGATGCCCGCCCCCGGTGGGGCCGACTCCAACCCACAGCCGGTTCCCGTCGGCAGTGAGCGACGCCGGTAGTCCGTCGACGGCGATCGTCGCCACGACCTTGGCGCGGCCCGGATCGATGCGCGACACGATGCCGGAGTACTCGTCAGCGACCCAAACGGAACCTGCGTCCGCGGCGAGTCCCGCCGGGCCGCTGCCGACGGGGATCGTGGCGCGGAGGGAGAGGCGGACCGGGTCGACTTCCGACACGGTCGAGTCGAGGCTGTTCGCGACCCACAGCGCGCCGGCGGCGAACGCGAGCGCGGTCGGCCCTGTTCCGACCCGCACCCGCCCGACGGTGTTTCCCGATGCCGGATCGAGCGACAGCACCGTCGCGCGGTCGTAGCCCGCCACCCAGAGCCTCCCGCCGCCGAACGCCAACGCCGAGGGTGAGACCTGGACCGGGATGGCCCGCGCCACCTGACCCCTGCTCGGGTCGAGTTCGTAAACCGCCCGAGTCGTGGAGTCGGCGACCCACAGCCGCCCATCGCCGAACGCGATCGCGTCTGGGTTGGCGCCGGCAAGCGAGATCGTCTGGGTGATGGTCTCAGTCGTCGGGTCGATCCGCTGCACCGTGGCTCCGTCGGTGTTCGCGATCCAGATCGCACCGTCGCCACTGGTGATGCTCGCCGGATCACCGCCGACCGTGATCTTCTCGACGACGACGCCACTCGCCGAATCGATCCGAGAGACGATGCCGTCGCTTGCGTCCGTAACCCATATCGAGCCCGAGCCGGTCGTCACGCCGGTCGGCGTTCCGGGCAGCGGTCTGGCGACCGACACCGTCGACCGGCCGTGAGCGGCCGAGACGGCCACCATCCCGCCCGTCCCCGCCGGAAGCGTTGGCAGCCGCCGCGCGCCGCCCGCCTCGAGCGCAAATATCCCGACAGCCACCACGGCGGCGATCGTGGACGTCAGCGCCAGCCACCTGCGGGGCCGAGACCGTGCCCGGAGCGGCGCGTCCGCGCGCGGGGCGGCGAGCTTCGGATCGTGCTGAAGAATCTGTCGCTGGAGCTCGTGCAATTCGGGCCCGGGCTCGAGTCCGAGCTCGTCCACGAGACGCGAGCGCGACGCCTGAAACGCCTCGAGCGCGTCTGTCTGACGCCCGGCGCGGTACAGGGCCAGCATCAGGCTGCGGACCAGACGCTCCCGCAGCGGATGCTCAGCGACGAGTTGCTCGAGTTCGGCGACAAGCTCGGGCCCCTCGCCGAGGTCGAGCCGAAGCTCGATCCTGGACTCCTGGGCGGTCAGCCGCTGATCCTCGAGGCGCTGCGCTTCCAGGTTGGCCGACGGAAGGTCGAGCAGGTCGTCCCACGCCGGTCCGCGCCACAGGCCGAGCGCGGTGGTCAGCGCGGCGACTGCCGCGGCGCGATCACCGACGTCGGCAGCCTGTGCGGCGCTGGCCAGCACTTCGCGAAAGTCATCGCTGTCCAGCTCGCTCGGCTGGACTCGCAGCGTGTAGCCGCCGCTGCTACGCACGACCCGCTCGTGTCCGAGCAGCTTGCGCAGCCGGTAGATGTAGGCGTCGAGCGATTCGGCGGCGCTCGGCGGGACGGCCTCTGGCCAGAGTCCCTCAAACAGGCGGTCCCGGGAGACGACCTCATTTGGGTGCAGCAGCAGCATCGCCAGCACCATGCGCTGCTTGGGTCCGCCGAGTGACAGCGGACCCTGGTCCCCGGAGACCTCCAGGGGCCCAAGCACGCCAAACCGCATGGCGGAATCAAATCACCCGCAAACACTGGCTTGCCAGGTTTTTGCCAGGCGCTAACCCGACCATCCCGACGCTCACAGATCGACCCTTGCCGGGGGTATGCCATGTCAAGTCGAATCCGGATCTCGCTCGCATTGCTGACGAGCCTCGCCGTGCTCGCCACGACCGCCGCGACCACTGTCGCCGCGCGGTGGAGCCCGACACGCTCCGACCGAGCGTTCGCGCAACCGCCGTCGCGGACGGCGCCCCTTTCCATCCTGGCCGGCCGGTTCGGCTCGGGGTCCTCGCTCGTCGGTTCTGCCCCGACTGAGAACGGCCCATCGACGCTGGCCGTCGACCCGGCGACCCACACGATCTACGTCGCCAATGGCAACAACGCGAACGGCAACCCGGTGGACGGGAACACCGTCTCGGTGATCGACTCGCGCCACTGCAACGCACATGACGTGTCGCGATGCAAGGGCCCCTGGCCCACGGTCACGGTAGGGAACCTGCCGAGCGGGATCGCGATCGACGAGGGGACCGACACCGTGTATGTGACCAACGTCGGCGACGACACGGTCTCGGTGTTCAACGGCGCTACCTGCAACGCCGAGAATGCCTCTGGGTGCGGGCAGGCCCCGGCGGAGGTTCCCGTGGGGCTGCAACCGCTCGAGCTCTTCGCCGACCCGGCCAACCACACCGTGTACGTCGCCAACTACGGCGGCCCGGCGATCGGCGGTCCTCCGGACAGCACAATCGTGTCGATGCTCGACAGCGCGAGCTGCAACGCGGACAATCTCGCCGCCTGCCCGAAAATCGTTCCGCCGATCGTCGACGTCGGGGCGTCACCGGATGACGTCGAGGTGGACCAGGCCACCCACACCGTGTACGTGACCACGGTCTCGAACGGCAACCCAGGGTCAAACAACGGCTGGTCGGTGTTCGACGCGAACACTTGCAACGCGACCGTCCAATCGGGATGCGCGACGATCGGCACGCTGCCCGGCGACCAGATCGGACCGAACTCGGCGCAGGTCGACACCGCCAACGACACGCTGTATGCGGCCAACTACGACAACACTGTGTCGGCGTTCGACTTGCACGGTTGCGACGCGGCCGACCTGTCGGGCTGCGCCGGCGACGTGCCGGGCACCGTGACCGTTCCGCCGGGACCTGGACTCGGGTTCGACCACGTCCTTTGGGTTGCCGTCGACGCTCCTCTACACAGCGTGTACGTCGTCTACCAGAAGGATGACGCGCTCAGGGTGATCAACACGGATCTCTGCAGCGGAACCGATCCAGCCGGGTGCGCGACGCTGAACCCACCCGAGATCCACACCGGAGCGGACCCAGAGATGGTCCGCGTGGACCCGCAGACCCAGACGCTCTACACCGCCAACCAGGTCGACAATGACATCTCGGTGATCGACGCGACCCGCTGCGACGCCCAGACCACCAGCGGCTGCCGCGCCCATGTGCCCGAGGCCCCGGTCGCCGCCGCCGGGCTGGCGGCCGACCCGGCGGTCGCGACCACGTATGTCGCGAGCGGCGGCGGCACAAACACGGTCTCGATGCTCGACACGCGTACGTGCAACGCGCACCACCCGGCCGGTTGCGCCGCGACGCCGCCGACGGTGAGCGTCGGCACCAATCCGCAGGCGGTCGCAATCGACCCGGCCACCCACACCGTGTACGTCGCCGCCGGCGGATCCGGTTCAACCGGGGCAGTGTCGGTGTTCGATGAGCGCACGTGCAACGCGAGCGACCAGGCCGGCTGCGGGACGGTCTCGACGCTCGATGTGCCGGGCGGGAACCCGGGCGCGATCGCGGTCAACCCGCGTACCGGCACGCTCTATGTCGCGACGCTGACCAGCGACGGGGGACCCGATCTGATCTCGGTGTTCAACGGCGCGACCTGCAACGCCACCACCATCGCAGGGTGCGGTCAGACCCCGGCGACAGTCCCGACGGGCAGCGATGGCGAGCCCGATGGCTCGACCGAGGCGGTCGCGGTCAACCCCGCCACCAACACGATCTACGCCGCCAGCGTGACGCTCGCCAACCCGTTCGTCGGGCAGACCGTGTATGTGATCGACGGTCCCACCTGCGACGCGGCGGACATGACCGGGTGCGGCAACCCACCCGCGATGATCTCCGTCGGGTCCGACCCGACGTTCGGGGACGCCAACCCGTCCGCGATCGCGGTCGATCAGCGCACCGACACGATCTACACCGCCAACATCGTCAACGGCGAAGGGCCCGGCACCGTGTCCATCATCAACGGCGCCACCTGCAATTCGTACAACAAGAGCGGCTGCGACCAAACCCCCGCCAGCGCCCCGGCTGGGTTTGGCACCGCCGGGATCGCCGTCGACCCCAGGAGCGACCGCGTATACGCGACCAACACCCAGGACAGCAGCGTCACCACGATTAACGGCCACACCTGCGACAGCACCAAAACCAAAGGCTGCCAGACCACCCGCACCCGACCGATCGTCGGGGACTACCCAGGCTCGATCACCGTCGACCCCGCCGCCCGGACCGCATACGTTGCCGACGCCGAAGGCGTCTCGGTCACGCCACTCCCCCCTGACCCTCGCCTAGAGACCCGCGTCACAGCCAAGTTCCGTGAGGGGAGGGCCCCCGCTTCTAACGCTGCACGGGCATCGAGCTCGTGCCGGCAACTTCCCTCCGTTGCGCGGATTGCGCGCATCCACGGCGGTCGGCACGGGCCGATCGGCACTGCCCCGTCGTGCCTCGGCGCTTGCGAGACGCGGTGCGCTCGCAAGCACGAACTGGCTTCGTGCGGGACGCTACCGCCAACGCTCCAGAGCAGTCACGACGCCGAGGGCGACAACGCCCCATCGGGCTGCCGCAACCGGACAACGGCAGTCATGCGGGCGGTCTTTGCCGGCGTCGCCGCTCCGACGCCGCATGAGCTATGCCCAGAGGCGGATGCCGGGTATGCGTGGCGATCGTCGGGCGATCGCTCAGGGCCGGTCGGCGGGTGGGTCAGCTTTGAGCGAGGGCGGCTTGCAGGACGTGTCTGGCGATCGGAGCGGCGGAGGTGCCGCCGAACCCTGCCCCGACGAGCATGACGGCTACGGCGACCTTGGGGTGTTGGGCGGGCGCGAACGCGACGAACCAGGCGTCGGAGTCCTTGGGGTTTGCCGAGTTCGGGCGGAGCTCGGCGGTGCCGGTCTTGCCGGCGACTTGCACGCCGGGAATCGCGGCCGCGGTTCCGGTCCCGGAGCGCACGACCTGGATCATCATCGAGCGGACCTGGTGCGCGACCTTGCTCGTGATCACTTGCTCTGAGATGAGGGGGTCGATCGTGGTGATTCGGGGTTGCACGCGGCGGCCGTCGAGCGCGATCGTGGCACCGACGGTGGCCATCTCGAGGGGTGTCGCGAGGTCGCGGTCCTGGCCGATCGCGGCGGCCCCAACGGCGAGGTCGTCGCGTAGCTGGGACGGCGGCGAGATCGAGCTTGGCTTGGCGGCGGGAATGTTGGGCTGTTGGTCGAACCCGAATGCGCGCGCCATCTCCACCAGGCGCCGCGCGCCGACCTTGGCGCCGAGCGGCGCGAACACCGAGTTGCACGACACGGTGAACGCCTCGGTCAAAGACCCTCCGCAGGCTTCCCCGCCGGCGTTTCTAAGCTCGACTCCTGACAGGGTCGCGGAGGTGCGGATCGGGTAGGTGCTCGAGGGCGTCGCGACCCCGTTCTGAAGAGCGGCGGAGACCGTGATGATCTTGAACGTGGACCCGGGTGGCTGTGGGGCTGACACGGCAAGCCCGGCGAGCGCCTGGACCGCGCCGTCCCGGGGACGGATCACCGCTACCCCGCCCAACTGCTGACCCAGCGCCGCCGCTGCCGCGGTCATCACCCTCGGGCTGATCGTGGTCGGCAGCGAGCGTCCGGGGATCTTCGGTGCGTGCGCGATCACCCGAGTGCCGAACAGCAACTCCGCGGACGGACGGCCGCCCAGCCGGCGGTCATAGATGCGCTCCAGCCCGGTGGGCCTGGGCGCGACCCGCCCCGCGATCGAGGCGCCAAGCGCCGTCGCGGCGAGCGGCGTCCCGTCCGCAGCGAGGATCGCCCCCCGCCGCGGCCGTGGACCGGACCGCGTGTGCACCCGCTCGCTGCGGCGCAGACCAGGAAGTCGTAGCGACGGGTCCCACGATACGCCGACGCCGTTCCCGCTCGCCGACACAGGCAGGCTGATCGTGCCGCGCAGCGTCCCGAACTCGGCCGTCCCCACCGATACAGGCACCGCGATCTCTCCATCGTGCTCACCGCCGAGCTTCCCGACCCGCACCCAGCGAACGCCCGCCGTCCGGTCCGCGCTGCGATACGCGGCCGCGAACCGCGCCTGCGGATACGCGGTCCGGGCCGACGGCGTCAGCGCCTGCCACATCGCCGCCCAGTCCCGTCGCGTCCACCCGGTCAAGAACTGCTGCGCCGCGGCGCGGCGTCCCCGATCGCCGCTCGCGACCGAACGCCACACGAACAGGCCGCCCACCACCGCCGCCACGACCACCAGCACGCCGAGCAGCCATAAACCGCGATGAGACCTCGAGCCGCCGCCGACCGGTCGCCGCGCCCCTCCGCGGCGCCGACGAGCGCCGGATCGGCCACCGCCCAGCAGCACCGAGCCCGCCCGCGGCCCGGGCACCACATAACGAGAACGACGACTCATCACCACACTCTGTCCCGCAAGCCGCTAATGATGCCGCCTCCCGGTGACATCTCCACGGCGACGCCAGGCCAGCCGCGAGGACTCACCACCAAGCGCCTCTGTCACGGTCGCGCACGGTCCTCGACCTGGGAAACCTTGAGCCCAAGGGCGAGCCCGGAGCAAGCGCCGCCCGCTAGAGGCGATCGAGAGCGCCCGCGTCCGACCCTGGGGGTAGAGGAGTCGTCGGTTGCTAGCTGGGTGCGTTGCGGCGCGAGATCTGCAAATGCCGTTATTGCCGGACGTCGCCCTGGAGCACCGCGCGGTCTTGCGCGCGACCGCCGGGGGGAGGATGATCGTGCGGTGTCCGGGGAGAGTTTGGCGATCGCCGGGGCTACGGGGCTGTTGCTTGAGCGCTCCGGCCAGCTCGAGGCGCTGGATGAGCTCTGGGCGTTGGTAGCCGCAGGCGGCGGGGGGCGGCTGGTGTTCGTCCGTGGTGAGGCAGGAGCGGGGAAGAGCACGCTGGTGCGATGGTTTTGCGAGCGGCGGCCGCGCTTGCTCTGGGGTGCGTGCGATGCTCTGTTCGCGCCGCCGGCGCTCGGCCCGTTCCTGGACGTCGCACGTCTCGCGGGCGGTGACCTGGAAGCGCGCGTCGCGACGGGCGTGCGCCCATACGACGTGTTGGAGGCGTTGCGCCAGGAGCTCGAGCGGGGGATCACGCCGGTCCTGGTGATCGAGGATGTTCACTGGGCCGACGAAGCGACCCTGGACGTGCTGCGGCTGCTCGGGCGGCGTATCGAGAGCGTGCGTGCGCTGGTGATCGCGACGTATCGCGACGACGAGCTGAGCCGCGAGCATCCCCTGCGAGTTGTCGTGGGCGCGCTTGCGACGGCGCGCGGAATCGCGCGTGTGAACGTCCCGCCGTTGTCGCTTGAGGCTGTAGATGAGTTGGCTGCGCCGTACGGCGTCGACGCTCGCGAGCTGTATCGGGTGACAGGCGGCAACCCCTTCTTCGTCGTCGAGGCCCTGACGGCGGGTTCCGTCGAAATCCCGGGTACGGTGCGCGAGGCGGTACTCGCCCGTGTCGCGCTGCTCAGCGCCGAGGCGCGCTCGCTTCTCGATCCACTTGCGGTGATGCGGCCCGGCGTCGACCCGTCGCTGCTCGAGGCGCTGGCTGGCGACGCGATCGACCAGCTCGATGAGTGCCTGGCCTCGGGAGTCGTGGTGCCGGCGGGCGAAGGCGTCGCCTTCCGGCACGAGCTCGAGCGGATGGTGATCGAGGAATCGTTGGCCCCGCACCATCGCAAGGCGCTGCACACACGCGCAGTTGAGCTCCTGGCGCAGGCGTCGGGAGGCCCCGACCTCGCACGCCTCGCGCACCATGCCGAGGCCGCCGGCGACGCGGAGGCCGTGCTCCGCTACGCGCCTGCCGCCGCCGAACGCGCGTCCGCGCTCGGTGCGCACCGCGAAAGCGCGGCCCTGTATGACAGCGCTGTGCGCTTCGCGGATCGGCTCGGGCCAGAGCGCGAGGCCGAGTTGCGCGAGCTTAGCGGCTACGAGTGCTCGGTCTCCGACCGCAACGACGCGGCGATTGTGCAGCTCGAGCACGCGCTCGCGATCCGGCGGCGCCTCGGCGATCGCACCGGCGAGGCCGAAGCGCTGCGCCTGCTCTCCGAGGCGTTCTGGTGTCTCGGCCGGGTCGCAGAGGCGTGGGCGGCCGCGGGCAACGCAACCGAGCTGCTCGAAGGCTCGGGTCATAGCCGCGAGCTCGCAGTCGCGTATTGCCGGCTGTCAACGCTGTCCGCTTACCAGGGAGACCGCGACGGCGCACATACGTGGGGCGAGCGGGCGATCGGGCTCGCGACGCCGCTCGACGAGACCGACCTCGTGCTCGATGCCCGAATCAACATCGCCCTCGCGGACGGGCTGGCATGCGATGAGGACAGCCAGGGCCGGTTGTGGTGCTGCTTCGACGAGGCTCGCGGCGCCGGTTTCGAGGAGCTCGCCTGCAAGGCGATCACAAACCTGGCGTGGATGGCGAGGCTGAGGCGCGACGTCGAGTCCGCGCGACGCGCGATCGCGATCGGGCTTGAGTACGTCAGCGAACGCGGCCGCGAGCGCCCGCGCAGCTACCTGCTGTGCTATCGCGCCCAGATGGCCCTCGCCGGTGGGGCCTGGGATACGGCGACGGAGACGGCTGCGGAGGTGCTCCGCGGCGACCAGGCGTCCGTGCTCCCGCGCCTCATGGCCAACATCGTGATCGGGCTTGCGCGCGCGCGCCGCGGCGATCCCGGCGCAGACGAGGCACTCGACGCCGCGGGCGAGCTGGTCAAGCGCAGCGAGGGCCTCGGCAGCGAGCAGGTCGCCGCTGGCCGGGCCGAGTTGGCCTGGCTCGAACACGACCGTGATGGCGTCGACCGCGTGACCGAGGCCGCGTTGGCCAGCGAGGAGGCTGCCGTGTCGCCGCTGGCGCTCGCCGACCTCGCGATCTGGCGTCTACGCGCGGGCCTCGCTGTTGACGTCTCTCGCGAGGAGCTGGAAGGCCCTCACGCGCTCGAGCTCTCTGGCGACTCGGCGGGAGCGGCCGCCGCTTGGCGGGAGCTGGGATGCCCGTACGAAGCAGCGCTGGCCGTCCTCGACTCGGGCGACGTTGACGCACTGCGCGCCGCGCGGGAGGCGCTGGTGGCGCTCGGCGGCCGCCCCGCCGCCGCGATCCTCGCGCAACGCCTCCGTGAGCACGGCGAGCGTCTCACGACAGGTCCCCGACCTCAGACCCGGAACAACCCGGCCGGCCTAACGGCCCGGGAACTCGAGGTGCTCCTGCTCCTAGCCGAAGGCCTTCGCAACGCGGAGATCGCAGACCGCCTAATCGTCTCTCGCAAGACCGTTGACCATCACGTCTCCGCGATCTTGCGCAAGCTAGACGTAAAGACTCGCGGCCAAGCGGCCACCGAGGCCATACGTCGGGGCCTACTCATCCAGAGTTAGAGGTCACCCAGCACGCATCGTCAGCGGCCTCAAGCGGATGCGCATGAACGATCGTCCCGGCTGGTCTCTCCGCTAGGTAGTTTGGGGACGCTCGATCGAACGAAGAACAGAAAACTAGGAACCACAAAAC
>Ga0070717_10004593_pt1 | contig 9998 bp, 10 predicted proteins | sample LARL113metaG_FD_71366 | JGI IMG/M metagenome (GOLD analysis project Ga0070717, IMG submission 71366) | Corn, switchgrass and miscanthus rhizosphere microbial communities from Kellogg Biological Station, Michigan, USA - LAR L11-3 metaG | ecosystem: Host-associated > Plants > Roots > Rhizosphere ... | reverse complement strand
CCACTCAGCACACTGATTAAGGCGGCGAAGTGTCTGGGCAGTGTTTTCTTCGAGCATGCCAAGGCGCCTCAGCAGGCCATTGAGGAGATCATCTCCTATGCCACCAAAGCCCGTAAGAACAGCATTATCTCGCTGGAATCCGATTTGCCGAACATTGCCGATCCGTTTATGCGGAAGGCGATATCGCTGAGCGTGGACGGTACCGATCTGCAGGAGCTGCGGAAGATGATGGAACTGGACATGGCCTTGGAGCAGAGTTCCGGGGAAGCCATCGCCAAAGTCTACGAATCGGCGGGCGGCTACTCCCCGACGATCGGCATCATCGGCGCGGTTCTGGGGCTGATTCAAGTGATGAAGCATCTGGAGAACATCGAGGAAGTAGGGCGGGGAATCGCGGTGGCCTTCGTCGCGACGGTTTACGGCGTGGCTTCGGCAAACCTGTTCTTTCTGCCGGCGGCGAACAAGATCAAGGCGCGGTTCCATCATTCGCTGCAGAACAAGGAACTGATGTTGGAAGGCGTGTGCAGCATCGTGGAGGGTCTGAATCCAAAGCTGATCCGCGTGAAGTTAGAGCCGTTCGCCGAAGGCAGCAGCGAATCGCCAAAGAAGGCCAAGAAGGCATCCGCCGAAGGGGCTGAAGCCGCGGTGGCGTAAGCTGGGAATGGCCAAGAAACGCAAGCATCAAGAGCCCGAGAATCACGAACGCTGGCTTGTATCCTACGCCGATTTCATCACCCTGCTATTTGCGTTCTTTGTGGTGATGTTCGCTTCCTCGCAGACCGACAAATCGCGCGCCAAGGAAATTTCCGAAGCTGTGTCGAAAGCCCTGGAGGATGGGAAATCGTTTGGCGTACCTCCGGCAGTGGCGAAGATCCTGGGCGGTACCGTAGACGACAAGGGCCAGGGCAATGCCATGATGAAGGGCCCCGGCGGTGCGCAGCACTCGATGAAGGACTCGCCGCAGGAAAATATCGTTGAGCTTCTGCCGTCGCTCACGCGCCTGAATAAGGAACTGGAAGCCGAGGTGAAAGCCGGAAAGCTGGAAATCAAGATGGAGGCGCGAGGCTTGGTGGTCAGTTTGCGGCAATCCGCCTTTTTCCCGTCCGGCACGGATATGATCGACAGGTCCACTTACCCAACCATTCAGAAGGTGGCCGCGCTGATCGGAGAGCTTCCGAATTCAATTCAACTGGAAGGGCACACGGATTCGGTTCCCATCCACAACGCACGGTTCAAGAGTAATTGGGAACTGTCATGCGCGCGCGGAATCGCTTTGCTCGAAGTATTGTGTGAGGAATTCGACCTAAAGCGAGAGCGCTTTTCCGTGGTCGGCCGGGCGGAAACGATGCCGCTGGCCACCAATGATACAGCGGATGGCCGCGCGCGCAACCGGCGCGTGGATGTGGTGATTGTGAACAGTCTCAAGCTGCAGGCTCCGCAGGCAGCGCAGAAACCGCAGCCGCCGAAAACCGGGGCGTCGAAATGATATTGTCTCCAATGTCGGCACACGAACTTTCACCAGGCGTCGAATATTCGACGCCATCATTATTTTTGGAACTGTGCGTGCCCGAAATTAAAAAAAATCGTAAATGCCGCGCCTTCTTCATCGACAAGATAATTGCACGCTGGACGCTGGCGTGGTTCGGCGGAAACCGAACAAATCACAAAAGAGGATAAACCATGTCAATTTCCATTCAGACTAACGTCACCTCGTTGTTCGCGCAGGAGAACCTGGCGGCCAACACGGCGTTTCAGAGCCAGACGATTCAGCGGCTGACGTCGGGCTTTCGTATCAACTCGTCCGGCGACGACGCTGCGGGTCTTGCTGTAGCCAATGGCTTCCGCAGCAGCATTGCCGAACTCAACCAGGGCGTACGCAATTCCAATGACGGCGTCAGCATTCTGCAGGTAGTGGACGGCGGGCTGAGCAACATCTCGACCATTCTGGACCGGCTGAAGACGTTGGCCACAGAATCGGCAACGGATACCTTCACCGGCAACCGCGCCACGCTGAACAACGAGTTCACCACGCTACTGACCGAAATCGACCGCCAGGCAGCGAACGTTGGATTGTCCAGCGCGGCGTCTCCGGCCAACCGTTATAACAAGGCCATTGCTGTTTACATTGGCGGCGGCGATACGCAGGCCGATGCCCAGGTCACAGTGGATCTGAGCGGTGCGACCAACCAGGTGGACTCCACCGGTCTGGCGCTGAACACCAACACCGTCGACACCAAAGCCAATGCGCTCACGGCGCTGACTGCAATCGGCGCGGCCGTTACGGCGCTCGGCCAGGTGCAGGGCAAAGTCGGCACCGGCGAAAACCTGCTGCAATATGCAGCCGCGCTGGCCGGCTCCCAGATCACCAACTTCTCCGCGGCCCAGTCGCGCATTCGCGATGCCGATATCGCTGCCGAAGCGGCCAACCTGACCAAGGCGCAGACCTTGCAGCAGTCTTCGATCGCGGCCCTGGCGCAGGCCAACTCCGCACCGGCCGCGGTTCTCAAGCTTCTCCAATAGACCATTCGACTAATGCCGAAAGCGATCTGGGCCGATCTTAACCGAGAGCGGCCCAGTTTTTTTGTTAAGGAGAAGGGTCAATGAGTTCGAGCCCCGTCAGTGGTTTTACCGGGATCAGCACCTTCGCGCCCGACCTGCAAACCGCGTTCAATCGCGCGATCGCCATTGCCTCTCTTCCCATACAGCAGTTGACGTCCGCTAAGAGTCGATTCGACGGGCAAGCCGCCGAATTGGGCCAACTTGGCAACCTGTTCACCAATCTGCAAAGCGCCGTACAATCGCTCGCCTCCTCCGGATCTGGCAGTAATGCACTGGCTGCGGCCGTCTCCGACTCCTCGGTTCTTCAAGCGCACCTTGGGACGGGCGCCTTGGCGGGAACGTACACCATCCAGGTCTTGGATCCAGGTTCCACTTCAATCGCTCTCAGCAACGCAGGTTCCACGGTCACCGATCCATCCAGCCAGAATATTTCTTCGAGCTCGACCTTCACTCTGTCCGTCGGCGGGACAAACTACAACATTCAACCCTCATCGCAAACCCTCAACGCTTTGGCGCAGAGCATTAACGCTAGCGGCGCTCCGATTCAAGCCACGGTGATCAACCTCGGTTCTCCCGGACAGCCCGATTATCGCCTGGCACTTCAGAGCACGAACCTTGGAAATGTGTCGATTCAGTTGAATGACGGGTCCAGCGATCTACTGAGCCCGGTGGCGACGGGAACGAATGCGTCATACACGGTCAACGGGCAGCCTTCTGGCGGAATATCGAGCAACTTCCGCACGGTGACTATCGGTCCTGGCCTTACCGTGGATTTGCAAGCCGCCGGAACAACCAACGTCACGGTGGCCGCCAGCAGCACAGGCCTCTCCAATTCGCTGACAAGTTTTGTGAACGCCTATAACGCCATCGTGGCTGAACTGCAGAAAAATCGCGGCCAGGCTGGGGGCGCACTCACCGGTGACAGCAGCCTGATCACCTTGCAGGAATCCTTGCGGCAACTGGTGAATTACTCGGGATCGAGCGGCACATTCACTTCGCTCACGCAGTTGGGAATCGAATTCACCCAGCAAGGGACCCTCACATTCAATAGCAGTGTGGTGAGCAATCTGTCTCCGGACCAGGTGAATCAGGCGCTGAGCTTTCTGGGCGACCCGCTGTCGGGCGGATTTCTGAAAGCTGCGACCGACAATCTGAATGCACTCATGGATCCGATCAGCGGGCTGCTTCCGGGTGAACTTCAGTCTGTGGAGCAACAGAGCCAACATGAGGCGCAAGCTATCAGCGACGCGCAGGACCGGGTGAATCTGCTGCAGACCCGGCTACAGGCGCAACTGGCCGCCGCGGACGCGTTGATCGCAACGCTTCAGCAGCAGACTCAGTTCATTCAGGGATTGTTCAATATCCCGAAGCTAAACTCCAATGGAACGGTTGGTAACAACAATGGATAAGACTGCCGGACGCACCAGCGTCGCCGAGATTTCAGCGAATTTTCGCGCCGCGATCATAGCGGGTGATCATTCCCGCGCTCAGGAGATCGCCTCATTTTACGTATCGGCTTTAGGCTCACTGTGGGAATCGCTGCCGGCGGCGCAGCGCAGCTCCTCTGGCTTGCCGGAACAGGCAAGCAAGCTGCTGCACTGGGGGCAACAGGCTACCATGATCCAACGAAACCTGGCGTCTGACCAACTATCGAGTCTGCAACGGGCTGGCCGTTACCGGCCCAGCAACTCCTCTCCCAGCCTGCAAGTGAAGGCGTAAATTGGCTCGGCTTTGCTGTCGAGATCTCGACGCCGGACGTCGTACCTAAAACGCTCCTCCAGCGTAAAGCGCTGAAAACCCATTCCCCGTTTGTTGGTGAGCCAATTGCAATGCCATCGGCATCATGGTGGAGAACACCGGCGCCAGCATTGAGCGCTACATGAACCTCCTCAGCGCCCGGCAAAAGCTGGTGGCGTCGAACATCGCCAACGCGGACACGCCGGGCTACAGAACCAAGGACATCGATTTTCGCGCCGAGCTAGCGAGCCAGATGGGCGGCTCCGATCCAACGGTGGTGGAAGTATCCGGCCTGAAAGTGAAGAACGATGGGAACAACGTCAGCGTCGACCGGGAAGCGCGGCTGCTTGCCGAGAACGCGCTCCGCTTTAGCGTCGCCTCGAATCTGGCGCGCGGCGAACTCCACATGTTAAAGAACGCCATCGAGGAGGGTAAGAGCGCGTGAGTCTGTTTTCTTCGCTCGATGTCAGCGCATCCGGAATGGCTGCGCAGCGCACGCGCGCCGAACTGTTGGTGGAGAACCTGGCCAACGCGGAAACCACGCGCACACCGGAAGGAGGACCTTATCGCCGGAAAGATGTGGTCTTCTCAGCGGACTCGTCGGTCGGCGCATTTTCTTCGGAATTCAGCTCCGCCATGGGGTCTGGAGCGTCCGGCGTATCCGTCAGCGAGACAATTGTCGATAATCGCGACCCCGACCGGCGATACATGCCCGGGCACCCCGACGCAGACAAAGACGGCTATGTGGCGTTTCCGCGGATCAACCAGGCGGAAGACATGGTGGACCTGCTGGGCGCCTCGCGGAGCTATGAGGCGAACGTGGCTGCGATGTCCGCAGTGAAGGATATGATCCAGAAGTCGCTCGACCTGTTTCGCTAATGTCCATGAACTTTCCCATTTCCTCTATCCGTCCAGTGAGCCTGCCCGAAGCGGCGCCGGTGGACACCCGTAACTCGAATTCCGGCGGGTTCCAGTCGGTATTAGAAGGTGTGATTGGCAAGGTGGAACAAGCGCAGGGCAAAGCGCAGAATTCGGTGGAGAGCTTTCTGAACGGCGGGAACGAAGAGCTGCACTCGGTGGCCCTTGCCTCGCAACGAGCCGAGTTGGAATTCGATTTGTTTCTACAGGTAAGAAATAAAGTCGTGTCCGCATATCAGGAGATCATGCGCATGCAGGTTTGAGGCTAGCGTGCACCGTCACTTCCCGTCATGGACCAAGCAAAGAAACTCTTAGCATCCCTGAGTATCGCGCAGCGTTTAGCGATTCTTCTGAGCGCCGTAGCCGTGGTGGCGGGCGTGATGTGGTTTTCTCACTGGCAGCGTGAAAGCGGGATGCGCCCGCTCTATACCTCCCTTGCGCCGGAAGACGCCGGCGCCATCGTAGCGAAGCTGCGGGAGAGCGGCGTGGATTATCGCGTTACGGAAAACGGAACCACGCTGCTGGTGCCGGACGCCAAGGCGCCCGAACTGCGGCTGCAGATGGCAGGATTGGGACTTCCCAAGACCGGCCGTATCGGATTCGAAATCTTCGACAAGACCAACTTCGGTATCACCGACTTCGCCGAGCACGTCAACTATCGGAGGGCCGTCGAAGGGGAATTGGAACGCTCTATCATGGCGCTAGCCGAAGTGCAACAGGCGCGAGTCCATGTGACGTTGCCCAAGGAATCCGTTTTTCTGGAAACCAGGGAAGCCGCCAAAGCCAGCATTTTAGTGGGACTCCGGCCGAATGCCAGGCTGTCGCCTCAGAATGTCACCGCCATCACCAATCTGGTCTCCAGCGCGGTGGAGGGTCTCGCACCGCAATCGGTATCCGTTGTAGACCTGCACGGGAATCTACTGAGCCGCCCTCGCCGGGACTCGATCGAGGATGGCGCACAGAACACCGAAGCAGCCCTCGATTACCGGCAGGCCGTGGAGCGCGACCTGATGGTGAAGATCAACAACACGCTCGAACCGTTGCTGGGCGCGGACAAGTTCCGGACTGGCGTCTCCGCCGAGGTGGATATGACCAGCGGGGAACAGAGCGAGGAAAGCTTCGACCCCACAAAATCGGTGATGGTGACATCGCAGAAAACCGAAGATACCAATTCCCAGACTCATCCGGCTGCCTCTACACCGCCGGGTTCCGCGGCGAACCTGCCCAGCACGCCGCCAGCGGCTGCTCCAGCGACACCCGCGGCCACGCCGGCCTCTGCAACGCCGGCGCACAGCGTCACCACTACCGGCTCAACTAAACGTACGGAGAACATCACTTACCAGTCCAGTCGCACTACCAGGCGCACTAAGTTGCCGCAAGGTGCGGTGAAGCGTCTGTCCGTTGCCGTACTGGTGGATCAAACCGTTCGCTGGGAAGGGGAGGGCAAACAGCTCCACCAGATTGTCACGCCGCCATCGCCTGAGAAGTTGAAGACCATTCAGACCGTAGTGGCCACTTTGATCGGTTTGAACACGCAACGCGGCGATCTGCTGACTGTGGAAACGCTGCCCTTTGATACCACTCTCAACTTGGAGCCCCCTTCGGCGGCAGCCCCGCCACCAAAAAAGACAGAGCCCGCAAGCCCGCTGGACGCATTGAAGAACAAACCGGTCCTTTGGGGCGCCGTGGGCGGCGGGGTTCTGATTACCATTGTGCTGCTCTTTGGATTGTCTCGAGCTCGTAAGAAGCGAATGACGGTGGATATCGACGACACGTTGCAGATCCCAGCGGCGTCCGTGCCCACCCCTGCCAGCATCCCGATGATGAGCCACAGTCCGGGAATGCCCGCTCTTCCACCATCGCGGACGGAAGTGCTGTTGAACCAACTGCAAGAAGCGGGGAAGAATAATCCGGAACTCTGGGTCGGCATCCTGCGCGGATGGCTGGCTGAGGAAGAACCGAGTTAAAAACTAGCGATGAACACCGTTACTGAAAACTCAACCACCAAGATTTCCGGGCATCAGAAGGCAGCGATTCTGCTCGTTGCTCTGGGCGAACGGCTGGGAGGCGAGATCCTGAAGCAGTTGAACGACGAAGAAGTGAAATCGGTCAGCAAGGCGATCGCGCGATTGGAAAAAGTAACGCCTAGCCAGACTGAATCCGTTCTGGAAGAGTTCTGCCAATCGGCGCTGGGGGCCGGCGGGCGAGGCGGCTTCGATTCCGCAAAGCGGATGCTAGCCAATGCATTTGGCCCCGAAGGCGCAAAGAGAATCGCCGAACACCTACCCCAAGTCGGGAGCCGGGCGAACAAGAACATCGAGTCCCTGCAGAAAGCGGACCCCTATCAGTTGAGCCGCTTCATGGAGTGCGAGCATCCTCAGACCATCGCGCTGATCCTCTCCCACCTTTCGGCTTCTCAAGCTGCTTCGCTGCTGGCTAATCTCCAGCCGCAGGTTCGGTCGGATGTAATTTTGCGCCTCGCCGAACTGGACCGCGTTTCGCCGGATATCGTGGCGAGAATCTCAGTGGTGATCACGGACAAGATGAAATCTTTCGGGGAGATGAGAGCCGAACCGCGCGGAGGTCCGCGTTCCGTGGCCGAGATCCTGAACCGCATGGAGTCGTCGTTAAGCGAAGAGGTGCTCGGCAGTCTTCAGGATCAACAGCCGCTGGTGGACGTGATCCGCCACTACATGTTTACCTTCGACGATCTCCTGCTGATCGACGCCACGGCGATGAAGGAAGTAGTCGCCAAAGTGGACCGGAAGCTGCTCACCATCGCACTCAAAGGCACCAGCGATCAGTTGAAGAATCATTTCCTGCAGTGTATGTCCCAGCGCGGCGCCGAAATGCTGCGCGAGGACATGGAAGCGGCTGGGCCAGTGAGGATTAAGGACGTGGAAGGAGCGCAACAGCAGGTTCTAGCTGTGGTCCAGCAATTGGAATCGGAGGGGACGGTTAGTTTGAAGGGCGGAGGAGCAGACCAGTATGTCGTCTAGGGTCCTGCCCACCGTCGGCCAACCGGCTGTCGCTCCGGTATGGCGGGTAGTGGCTTCGATGGGTGACGGACTTGCGGCCGGCCGCCCGAAAAACGACATCGAGCGGGAAACCGCCCGCCGATTAGAGCAAGCTCGAAGGGATGCATTCGCCGAGGGTCTGGCCGCAGGACGGCAGGAAGCCGAGGAGCAGATTCGACCCGCGGTAGATAACATCGCGCGGACTATCTCAGACCTCGCCCGCATGCGCGATGCGATCCGCCATGAAGCCGGTAATGACCTGGTGCATCTGGCGGTCTCGATCGCGGCGCGGGTCATTCATCGAAATGTGGCAGTGGATCCCGATGCTCTGGCGGGATTGGTCTCGGCGGCTTTTGTAAAGCTGCAATCGCGGGAAATACACCGGGTGCGCATGCACCCGGGAATGGAACACCTGGTACAAAAGTGCCTGGAGCAGTGCGGGTCGCCGGCGAATCTGGTTCTAGCGGTGGACCCTGGATTAAAACCCGGCGAGCTCTTCTTCGAAACGTCACAAGGCGCGTTGGACGCTTCTGTCGATACGCAGTTGGGCGAGATCGAGCGAGGTTTGATCGACAAGCTGGAGCGTTAAGATGGCGACCTCTCCGATTCGTCAACTGATTCCCGAAGTGGACAACATTGAGCTGCTCCCGTGGGTGGGCCAGGTGACCGAGATGGTGGGCCTACTGATCGCCTCGCGCGGCCCGGTAGTTTCGGTTGGAGACTTTTGTGAAGCACGAACGTCTTCGGGCCGTAGCATCCGTTCCCAGGTAATCGGCTTTCGTAACCAGCACGTGTTGTCGCTCCCCCTGGAGGAAATTGACGGGCTACAACTGGGCGATCGCGTGATCGCGCGCCAGGACGATGCTGCGTTGCGAGTAGGACCTGGTCTGCTAGGCCGTGTGCTCGATGGATTCGGACGTCCGATGGATGAAGGCCCGCCCATCCAGGCGGACGCGTCCTATCCGTTGTATGCCCCCGCTCCATGTCCGTTGGACCGCGAGCATATCAGCGAACCGCTAATCACCGGTGTGCGAGCCATCGATGGCATGCTCCCTTGCGGGAAAGGACAGCGCGTCGGTATCTTTGGCGGCAGCGGCGTGGGCAAGAGCACTTTGCTCGGCACCATGTCCCGGCACAACGACGCGGATGTCAGCGTGATCGCGCTGGTGGGTGAACGGAACCGCGAGGTGCGCGCATTCCTGGAAAACGAGCTCGGCCCGGAAGGACGCCGCCGGTCGGTGGTAGTGGTGGCCACTTCCGATCGTCCTGCTCCTTTGCGCATCCGCGCCTGCTTTGTGGCATTGGCGGTTGCGGAGTACTTTCGCGATCAAGGCAAGAACGTCCTACTTGTGGTGGACTCGGTAACGCGCCTGGCGATGGCCCAGCGCGAGATCGGACTCGCTGCCGGCGAACCGCCCAGCCAAAAGGGCTACACCCCATCGGTGTTTGCCATGCTGCCGAAGATCTTCGAGAGGTCCGGTCATTTCAAGAAGGGATCCATCACCGGTTTTTTCACGGTCCTGGTGGAGGGCGACGATTTCAACGAGCCGATCTGCGACGCCGTTCGGGGAATTCTTGACGGTCATCTGATCCTTTCGCGCGAGTTGGGCGCTGCAGGCCACTACCCGGCCATCGATATTCGCCATTCCATCAGCCGCCTGACGTCGAGAATCGCTTCCGCGGATCAGGTGGCGCAAATCCAAAAACTACGCGAAGCTCTGGCGCTCTATCACGATTCGCAGGACCTGATCCAGTTGGGCGCTTATG
>Ga0070717_10004592_pt1 | contig 9998 bp, 9 predicted proteins | sample LARL113metaG_FD_71366 | JGI IMG/M metagenome (GOLD analysis project Ga0070717, IMG submission 71366) | Corn, switchgrass and miscanthus rhizosphere microbial communities from Kellogg Biological Station, Michigan, USA - LAR L11-3 metaG | ecosystem: Host-associated > Plants > Roots > Rhizosphere ... | reverse complement strand
GATCGCGCCGCCGGGGCCCCATGCGAGCCCGCGCGGGTTGTTCAGGTGGCTGGCGATGACCTTGAACCCGCTGCTGTGGTGATGCCCACGGGCCTGGGCACCGGCCGCGGGCGCTACCACGACCCCCAGCGCGGCCACCAGCCCCGCGGCGGTGGCCATGCCGGTCAGGATGGGCGTCTTTCTCATCATTTGCTCCCCACCGTGCGGCACCGTAGTGATAGTACGGCACGCCGTGTCGATTCCGGACGTCGGAGTTGTATTCGGTTTCCTCGCAGGGGAGTAACATTCAGCTCGTCCCCCGTGCGGGCAGATACGGACATCACGAAATGGCGCTTCGTGAGATCGCGGACTTTCGTGTGTGAGGCCCCCGTTGCGACAGAGACAAACACCGCCACCCGATGGATATGGGCGTCAGCATTCCCAACGGATGGCTGATGCATTCCCCCCGGTCCCCATAGAGCGGAAGTCCCCCGCACGCTGGTCCGGCCCTATTCGCCATCTGCGCTAGCGCATCAGGCCAGTCAGCGTCCCTCCACGAGTTCCCGACATTAACATTTCGTTACCCGGCCGTCTAGGTCTAGCGGAGGTAAAATCCTCGCAGTAGCAGGCAGTTGACTTTCTGTGACAAGCGGCGTTCATGGCATAAGGCTGGCCGACCTGTGGAAACTAAATGAATTACCGATGTGCCCGCGGGATGGCAGGCGCCGGAACAATGCTGGGACGCTGTGGCCGCAGGAAATTACCACGTCCTGGCTGGCCGCCACGCCGGTCCCAACGGCCTCATGCTCGGTGGCGCCCAGCCGGGCGGGTGGTCAGGCTTGATCGTGAGGCTGGCCTGTTCTGTGCCGGTGGCGACGGTGCTGTTGTGTGGCTGGCTGGTTGAATGGCACAGTTACCGTGATGGTGTCGGGGAACCAGTGAGCTCCGCCGGGATGCTGGGGGGCCCCGCACGCGGTCTGCAGGTACCTCATCGGCGTGCCGAAGCCGTGGAGCGTGTCGCTGGCCGGGAACCCGTAGCTGTCGCGTATGACGTAGGAGAGGGTTCCGGCGTATCGTCGGTTCTTGCGGCTGCCGCTTCCGGTTACGGTCAAGCCCTGCGTGCCGCGAAATCCCCAGTACAGGTCGCTGTTCTTGGCCTCGAAGGCCACCGTTGGCACCTGCGCGCGGGAGAGCTGAACACGGATCTTGCCGGCCTTCAGCTGGCTGAGGATCGCTTCCTGGACTTCGTTGTTCACGGCCCGGAAAGCACGGCTGGACAGCGCCTTCTTTGAGATTGGCGACCCTGCCCGGTAATCGACTTCGGTGCCCTTCCCGTTGAGGAAGTGCGTCAGGAGATCAGCTGATGCGGGGAACCCGGCCAGAGCGAACCCCTCGGCAACTTTCATGCCCAGAACCTTGTCGGCTGCGAAGGTAGTCCTGTCGCACCCTGCCTTCGGCGTTTGCGCGTGGGTGTCCTGGCTCGCATTGGGCGGCACGGGGTGGGCCCCTGCGACGGCGAAGGCAGGTGCTGCGCCGGCGGTGGGAACTGTGGCGGCCGGGGCAGACCCGGCGGCCGGCGGTGCCGCAGAGCATCCCGGCAGTGCTGCGAGCACGCACAGGAGGGCCGCGGAGATGACCGGCTCCTTCGTGAGCATCTGGCGCTGGCCTCGCATAGCTCGAGCATCCCACGGCTGCCTGCGTGCTGATCAGGCCCGATACGTACACCCGGTCCCCGTGATCAGCTGCGCGGCCGGCGGCTGGCCGGGGCGGGCTGGCTGACCGGGGCCAGGAATGCCATCACCGGTGCTGCCTGCGGGCTAGCCCGCTTGCCCACCACCCGGCTGCCGTCGAGACTGGCAGGTGAACCGGTGTGTGCGCCGGGGCTTCACGGGGGTGGGCGGATGAAGATCTTGGTGGCTGGCTGGGACAGCGGCGGGGGCGTGGAAGCGGTTCAGACGGTGGTGGGCCGGGCGGTCGCGGGGGGCCACCAGGTGCGGGTGCTGGGCACCGAGGGGCTGCGGTCCCGGTTCGAATCGGCCGGAGCGACGTTCCTGCGGTACAGGTACGCCCCGGACAACGACATGAGCAAGCCGGAGACCGACCTGGTCAAGGACTGGCAGTCCCGCAACCCCGTGACTCAGTGGCGGCGGGTCAGGGACCGGCAGCTGGTTGGGCCGGCCCGCGAGCTCTGCCGTGATGTGGCCGAGGAACTGCAGCGGGAGCCGGCCGACGTCACCCTGGTCGACACCATGATCCCGGCAGCGATGTTCGGGGCCGAGGTGAGCGGGGTCCGGGCGGTCATCGTGATGCACGGCCCGTACATGATCCCCCGCCCCGATATACCGCCGCTCGGGACCGGCTGGATGCCCGGCAAGGGGCCGCTGGGTCGGCTGCGCGACCGGTCCGCCGCGGCGGTCACGCTTGCGGTCTTCCGCAGCTGGATGCCGGGCCTCAACCGCACCCGCGCCGAGGTGGGGCTGCCGCCGGTGCGGGACCTGCCCGGCCTCATGGCCAGGGCGGACCGAGTACTGGTCTGCTCCAGCCCCAGCTACGACTTCGGATCCGGCTCGGTGCCGGCCAATGTCTGCTATGTCGGGCCCCAGCTCGAAGACCACCCGGGCCAAGGCTCCGGCGATCAGTGGGCTGGCCCGCCCGGCCAGCCGCTCGTGCTGGTGGGCCTGAGCAGCACCGTCATGCGCCAGGAAGGACTGCTGCAGCGGGCCGCCGACGCGCTCGGCCAGCTCCCGGTGCGCGGGCTCATCACCACCGGCCCGGCAGTAGACCCGGCCGTGATCTCCGCCCCGGACAATGTCACGGTCACCCGGTGGGCACGCCACGCCGATGTGCTCCCGCACTGCTCGGCAGTGATCACCCACGGCGGCCACGGCACCGTCATGAAGGCCCTGATCGCCGGCGTCCCGCTGATCTTGGTGCCACTGGGCCGCGACCAGCCCGACAACGCCGGCCGGGTCGTCCACGCCGGTGCCGGCGTCCGGCTACGCAAGAACGCAACCGCCAGCACGCTGCAGGCCGCCATCAGCCGGGTCACCGAAGATCCCCGCTACCGCGCCGCCGCGCGGCACATGGCAGCCCGGCTGGCCAGCGAACGCGACGACAACCGCGCCGTTGACGAATTGGAGCAGGTAGCCGCCCGCGGACCGGCGACAGGTCATCCCACACCCGGGAAAGCGGACAGCAGCTAAAGCTTGTCTCCTATATGCGGGTCCAGGTGATGCCGCGGACAGGACGACGGTGGCGCGCCGCGGGGCGAGGGGCGGCCGGACAGCCCTGCCCGTGCGTGGCGCCGAGTTCGGGCCCGGCATGCGAGGTTGGCAGAGTGTCTTACGCGCAGCAATCGCGACACCCCGGGGTCGAGATCGGAGCGAATGGTGAAGGCAGTGCGTTTCAGCCGGTTCGGGGGTCCGGAGGTCCTCGAGATCGTGGATCTCCCCGATCCGCATCCGGGTCCTGGCCAGGTCCGGGTTGCGGTGCGCGCGGCCGGCGTCAACCCGAGCGACTGGAAGAAGCGTAAGGGCCTGATGGACAGTGAGCTTCCGCAGACCATGGGCCACGAGGCGGCGGGCGTCGTCGACGAGCTCGGCGAGGGCGTTGCGGACGTGGCCGTCGGCGATCGCGTGTTCGGCTTCTCCGCCGAGGGGGCGGCCCAGGCCGAGCTGGCGGTGCTGTCTGACTATGCGCCGATCCCGCCGTCGCTTGACTTCCCCGCCGCTGCCGCGCTGCCGGCCGCCGTCGAGACGGCCACGCGCGCTCGGCCAGCTCGGCGCCGGGAGCGGTAGCACGCTGCTCATCAACGGCGCCTCCGGAAGCGTCGGCGGCGCCGCGGTTCAGCTCGCCGTGGTGCGCGGTGCGCGCGTGATCGGCACCGCCAGTCCGGCCAACCACGACTACCTTCGCTCGCTGGGGGTCGAGCCCGTCGCCTACGGTGAGGGCCTCGCCGGGCGGGTTCGCGCGCTCGCGCCCGGCGGCGTCGACGCCGCGCTCGACGTCGCCGGGAGCGGCGTCCTGCCCGAGCTCATCGGGCTCGCGGGCGGCCCGGGGCACGTCGTGACGATCGCCGACTTCGGTGGCGCGCGGGAGCACGGGGTGAGGTTCAGCAGCGGGGACGCTGGCCGCGCGGTCCACGCGCTCGCCGAGATCGGCGAGTTGATCGAGTCCGGGCGCTTCTGGCTCCCGGTCGCGCAGACCTTCCCGCTCGCCGAGATCGCGGAGGCGCACCGTGTCAGCGAAGACGGTCACGTGCGCGGGAAGCTCGTGCTGGTAGTCGGCTCTCCTATAGGCGGGTCCAGGTGATGCACGCGAACAGCTCGGCGTGGCGGTCACCCCCTGACGCGGGCCTGGCCGCCTAATGCGCATTGCGGGTGGGTTGTGGGCTTTGTTGTTCGCATCGAACTCACACGTGATCCGCTTCGTGAGCCGGCATAGTTCGCCGATGCTGGTGATAGGCGGAGGTACATTCGCTGGGCGAAGGAGTCATGGGGAGGAACAACAGCATGGGGCAGCGCCGATCTGCGGGGAGATCGCGGTTGTGGCGGGCGGGTGTGCTGGCCGCCGTGGCGGCGGGTGCCGCGTTGCTGGCGGCGGCCTGCGGTAGCGGCGGATCCAGCCCCGCGGGGTCATCCCCGTCGCACCCGCCGGGCTACGCGCAATACCGTGCGTACTCACAGTGCCTGCACTCGCACGGTGCGCCGTTCTGGCCCGAACCGTCCGAGGTGCCCCAGGGCGTGTGGGATAACCCGAACACCTACAAGATCACCCCGCGGATCCTGGCGCACGAGCACGGCCCGAGCTGGCAGGCGGCGCTGGCAGCCTGCCAGAAGCTGGCCCCCCGGGAACTCCCGTATACCGCGGCGCAGATCAGCGTGCTGCGCTCACACCTGCAGAAGCTGGCCGGGTGCATGCGGGCGCACAAGATCACAAATTTCCCCAGCCCGGTCGCCGGGCCCTACGGGGCCGGTTTCCTGAGCCCGGGCCCGGGCGTCAAGCCGGATTCCGCGCAGTTCAAGGCGGCCCAGCAGGCCTGCTGGGGCTACGCGCCCGGGGCCTGAGGAAAGACGGCCTGACGCAATGAGCGTGAGCAAGCCCGCTAGTCAGGCAGCCAGGACGGCGCGGCAGCCACCGGTCAGCGGCCGGACGGTCAGGTCCGCCCGCTGGGCGCGGGCGTGTGGCCGGGGCCACTGGCGGCGCGCGGCCTGGCTCGCCGTGGTGCCGGCCGGGACCGTGCTGCTGGCCGCGGCCTGCGGCGGCGGTTCCCCAGGACCCGCAGCGTCGGCAGGGCACACCCTGTATGCCCGGGAACTCACTTACTCGCGGTGCATGCGTGCGCACGGCGTGCCGGACTTCCCCATCCTCAAGCAGGGACCCGACGGCTCGCTGGTCCACCCGGCGAGCCCGCCGGCCGGGATGCTGACCGCCCCCGGTTATGACGTGGCGTTCCGCGCCTGCCTGAAGCTGGCGGTGGTCGGCGGGGGATCCCCGGCGCGCTACCGGGTGACGGCCCTCAAAGGGCTGGCGCAGGCGGAGTGCATGCGCGCGCACGGGATCACCGGCTATCCCTCCCCGGGGGCCCTCGATGGCGGCCTCCACGAGCCCGACGCCACGGCAATCGGTCTCGACACCCACACCCCGCAGTTCGCGGCCGCGGCAAGGGCCTGCGGCATGGCCGGCGGCCTGTGGCAAGCGCAGTGGTGGTGGCCGGCCGGGCTGAGCCAGCCGTGACCGACGGGGCGGTGCCCACGGCGGCGCTGGCCGGCGCTGCCCGGCGGCTGACGCAGACCGTGGTGATCTTCGTGGTGCTGGCCATGGCCGCCACGGCCGCCCTGGTCGGGCTGACCCTGGCCACCAACCCCACCCAGGCGTTCCAGGCGCTGTCCGCCCGCTACCGCACCGCGGACCTCGCGGTGACCATCGACGCCGCCAAGGTGACCAGCGCTCAGCTTGCCGCCACCCGCCGCCTGCCGGGGGTGACCGGTGCCGCCGGTTACCCTGCGACCACGGTCAACGTCACCATCCCGGCAACGCCCGGGTACCAGGGGGGCACACCGGTGTCCGGCCCGCTGACCGTGGTGGGGCGGGCCTCGCGGTCCGGCCCGCTCGATCACATCACCCAGAAGTCCGGCCGGTGGCCCACCCGGCTGGGCGAGATCGACGACAACGACCTGTCCGGAACCCGCGGCTCCGTCGGCCTGCTGCAGACCATCACCTTGACCGATCTCCCGGGCAGGCCGAAGCTCGCCATCGTCGGATGGGGTTCGCTGGCCGCGCAGGACGACACGCAGAACGCCTGGGCCTTGCCCGGCACGATCACCGCCCTGGAAAGGGCCGGCGCGCCCAGGCAGGAACAGATGCTCTACACCTTCCGCCACGCGTCCACCGTCGCCCAGGTCAGCGCGGACCTGGCCGAACTGCGGGCGGCGCTGCCCGCCGGGGCGATCATCGGCCATGCCGTGGCGCTGTCCTCCGAAAACCTGGCCACCACGGGCAACGGGATCCACGCGTCGTCGGCCGTCCCGTCTGCCGTCATGGCCCTGCTGCTCGCGGCGGTGATCATCGCGGCTGTCGCCGCGGCCGCAGTGACAGCCGGCTACCGCCGGATCGGCGTGCTGAAGAGCATCGGCTTCACCCCGGCCCAGATCGCCGCCACCTATCTGATCCAGCTCGGGGTTCCGGCCCTGGCCGGGGCGCTGGTCGGAACGGCGCTCGGCAATCTGTGGGTGCTGCCCCTTATCCAGGAGAGGTCACTGTTCAAGGTCACCGTGGCCGTTCCCGTCTGGATCAATATCGCCGTGCCGGCCGGGATGCTGGCGCTGGCCGGGCTGGCTGCCCTGGTACCCGCCCTGCGGGCGGGACGGCTGTCGGCCGTCGCGGCGATCACCGCCGGCCAGGCCCCGCGCGCCGGGCCCGGGCGCAGCGCCCAGCGGCTGGCCGGCGGGGTGCCGCTGCCCCGCCCGGTCACCGCCGGGCTGGCCGCCCCGTTCACCCGTCCCTCCCGGTCGGCAGCCACCCTGGCCACGATCACCATCGGGCTGACCGCAGCCGTCCTGGCGGTGGGCCTTTCCACCCAGATCACCAAGATCGTGATCAGCATCGGCGTCGCCTACATAGACCGCTCGCTGTTCCAGAAACTGACCTGGCTGGTGGTCATGCTCGCCGGGATCGGCGTGTTCGCCACGCTGCTGATGCAGGCCCGGGAGAAGGTCCACGACCTGGGGATACACAAGGCGCTCGGGATGACGCCCCGGCAGGTCATCACCATGGTCATCTGCTGGGCCGTCGCCCCCGCCATCATCGCCACGGCCATCGCCCTGGCCGCCGGCACCGTCCTGGAGCCGATGGTCGCCCGCGCAGTTGTCAGCGCACAGGCAGGCCCGGCGGCGAACGTCAGCCCTCTCATGCCCGGCCCGCCCCACAGAGCCGCGCCGGCTCCCCGCCCCGGCAAAGCCGTGCGACATACCCGCCCCGGCGCGTCCGCGCGAAGCGCCCGCCCCGGCAGAGCCGTGATCAATGCCCCCTCGCCGCACCAGCAGCTCCGGGGCGGCCAACCACCCGCCGGGCGCAGCTCAGGAGTGCAGGACATCTTCGCTCCCGCGTTCACCACCGCTGGCCAGAACCCCTACACCCCCGGCGAACTCGCCCTGCTGGCCCTGGCGGGGCTGGCCATCGCCCTGGCCGGCGCGCTCGGGCCCGCAATCTGGGCCGCCGCCTCGCGGACCACCACCGCGCTGCGGGCCGAGTGACGTCCCGGGGCACCAGAACCAGGAGAGGGACCACCGATGAATAGCAGCCCCGGCGCCCGCCGCGCGTCCCGCGGCCGATCACCACGGAATGACCCCGGGAAGGCGGGCCGGTCATGGACGCGCTGATCCGCCTCGGCCAGACAACCAAGCGGTACGCCTCCACCGCTGCCCTGGACCACGTCAGCCTGGAGGTGGCGGCGGGTGAAGCCCTGGCGGTGATGGGACCGTCGGGCAGCGGCAAGTCGACGTTGCTGAACCTGATCGCCGGGCTGGACAAGCCGACCAGCGGCACCGTCACCGTCGCCGGGCAGCGGGTCGACGCCCTGTCGGAAACCCGGCTGGCCCGTTACCGCCGCCGCGAGGTCGGGATGATCTTCCAGTTCTTCAACCTGCTGGACGATCTGACCGTGGCCGCCAACGTGCTGCTGCCGGCCCAGCTCGCCGGGACATCCCGGCGCAAGGCCCGGGCCCGGTGCGCCGAGTTGCTGGCCCAGCTTGGCATCGGCAAGTACCGCGACACCTACCCGGGGCGGCTGTCCGGCGGGGAGCGGCAGCGGGCGGCCATCGCCCGCTCCCTCATCAACGACCCGGCGATCCTGCTCGCCGACGAACCGACCGGGGCGGTGGACGCCGCCACCGGCGAGGAGATCGGCCAGCTCCTGCTGGACCTCAACGCCGCCGGGCAGACCCTGGTGCTGGTGACCCACAGCCCGGACCTGGCCGCCCGCTACGCCAGCCGCACGGTGCGGCTGCTCGACGGCCACCTCGCCAGCGACACCAGCGCCGCGGGCGGGCGCCGCTGACAGCGGCGACCCGGCCGGGCGCGGGCCGCGACCGTGACCGGCGGGCGGGCGGTCACCAACCTGATTGCAGAATGCCCTGTTCGGCACTGACCTGACGGCGGCCTCAGTAGACCAGGGATTACGCGCAGATCGGCGGGTCTTCGCGCGTCCAACATCGGAGTCCTGGTCACGCTCTGCGGTCGGGCCCGGATGGGCCTCGGCGCGTCAAGCGGTGGCAGATGACCGTGGGGACGGCGGCGTGGGCCTTTGCTATGCGCTCCAGGCTCGCAGCGCCTGCCGCGCGAGGTACCTCACAGCGGCATGTCCGGTCGGTTCCGGCGCAGGCGTGTCGCCGTGCAATCGCTGGTCCAGTGTGGTCAGGAACCCTCGGCGCCGAGTTGGCGGAGAAGGCTGCGGTTGTCGGTTCTGACCCACTCCTCGGCGAGCCGTCCCTCGCCGTCGAAGCGGAAGATGTTCATGAGGTCCATGACGACCCGGGCACCGGTGGGTTCGAGGCGCCCGGCGGGCGACTGAGTGAACGGGCGTGCGAAGGTTCCTTCGATCCATGTCTGGCACGCGATGTACTCGCCCTCGGCGACGATGACTCCTCGTCGGATGGTGCGGTCATCGAAGGCCGCCCTGAGGGACCGGAAGTAGTCGGTCAGTCCTGCGTAGTCCACGTCGAACCCCCCTGGACCGTGGAAAACGAAGGCCTCGGTGTCGAAGTAGGTGTCGGCCTCGTCCTGGTTCTCGCCAGAGATCTCGAGCTCGCCAGCCCGAGCGAGGCGCTCCACCAGTTCATCTCGCGTGTAACAGCGGGGCATGACAGTCACTCTCCTTTGTTGCTGGCGGTTGGTGCTTTTCACCAGCCTGATCCGCTCGGAGGTATCACACAAGCGAGAGTTATTGATGCCAGCTATGCGTCTCAGGCATATCTCGGCGTAGGCTCGGAGAATGTCCGAGCTGACCCTGGCTGGCCTGCGTGTGGTGCTGGAGGTGGCGCGCACCGGTTCCTTCAGTGCAGCGGCCGAGCGGCTGCGGTACACCCAGTCGGCGGTGTCGCGGCAGGTGGCGGTCACGGAGAAGGCGACCGGCGCGCCGCTGTTCGAGCGGCACGCTCGCGGAGTGCGGCTGACCGCGGCCGGGGAGGTGCTGGTGCGGCACGCGGGCCAGGTGCTCGACGGCGTCGCGGCCGCGAGCCAGGAACTGGCAGGACTGCGTGACCGGCTGGCCGGGCGGCTGGTCGTCGGAGGATTCCCCGCCGCAACGGCAGCGCTGCTGCCACGCGCCGTCGCACGGCTGCTCACCGACCACCCGGGCCTCCGGGTTGAGCTCATGGAAGCCTCGACGCCCGCACAACTGCGGGCACTGCGACGCAGACGGCTCGAGGTTGCCGTCCTCGCCAGGGGCGAGGGCTTGCCGGCCTACGACCTCGACGGACTGCACATTTGCGAGCTGCGCACAAGCCGGGGCGCAGGAGTCG
>Ga0070717_10004591_pt1 | contig 9999 bp, 9 predicted proteins | sample LARL113metaG_FD_71366 | JGI IMG/M metagenome (GOLD analysis project Ga0070717, IMG submission 71366) | Corn, switchgrass and miscanthus rhizosphere microbial communities from Kellogg Biological Station, Michigan, USA - LAR L11-3 metaG | ecosystem: Host-associated > Plants > Roots > Rhizosphere ... | reverse complement strand
GGCGTGGTGCCACTGGCGTGCCCGGTCATGTCCTTGCTGGTGGTGAGAGACCGTGGTGATCATCTGGGTAAGCTCGGCCAGCCCAGCGGCCAGCAGGGCCCGCGGGCCGCCGTAACGCTCCAGCGGCTGCAGGAGGGTGCTGAGCGGGAGCTGTTATTCCTGCTCGCCTGGGCGTGCCGTCAGGCGCTTCTGAGGTAGGTGATGACGGCGAGGACTCGCCGGTGGTCGTCGGCGGCCGGCAGCAGGCCCAGCTTGGTGAAGATGGCTCCGACGTGGGTCTCGACCGTCTTGGGTGAGAGGAACAGCCGCTCGCCGATGGCGCGGTTCGAGCGGCCCTGTGCCATGAGGGCGAGGATGTCGCGTTCGCGGCTGGTCAGGCCGGCGAGCGCGCTGTCATCCCCGCGGCGACGGAGCAGTTGCGCCACGACCTCGGGGTCGATCACCGACGCGCCGCGGGCGATCCGCCGCACGGCATCGGTGAATTCTGCGATGTCGGAGACGCGGTCTTTGAGCAGGTAGCCGACCCGGTGCGGGGCGTTTTGCAGCAGTTTGACCGCCTGCCGGGTCTCGACGTACTGGGACAAGACCAAGACGCCGGTACCGGGATGCTCGGCGCGGATCCGCTGCGCCGCCACCAGCCCTTCGCTGGTGTTCGTCGGCGGCATCCGGATGTCGGTCACCACCACATCGGGCATTTCCCGCTCCACCGCCGCGTGCAACCCGTCCGCATCGCCCGCCTGCCCGGCCACCATAAATCCGTTCTCGGCCAGGACCCGGGCGAGCCCTTCGCGGAACAGCACCGAGTCGTCGGCCAGCACCACCCGGATCGCCGCCGCGGGCGCGGGACCAGCGGTGGCCGCCGTGCCATCAGGTTCCGGCACGATGGGCTCCTTCCCTTGCTTGCCCCCTGATGGCAGGGGCTCAGGCATCGCAGGGGATCTCGGCCAGGACGCGGGTCCCGCCTCCCGGCGGGGTCTCCACCCGGAAGCTGCCGCGCACCGCGGCGACCCGGTCCTCCAGCCCGCGCAGCCCCGAACCGCGGCTGGAGTCGGCCCCGCCGATGCCATCGTCGGTCACTTCCACCCGCAGCATCCGGTCGCACCGCGATAGCGCGACCCGGGCCCGGGAGGCGCGGGCGTACTTGGCGACGTTCGCCAGCGATTCCGATACGACGAAATAGGCGGTGGCCTCGATCGGCCCGGGCAGCCGCTCGTCGAAATTGGCCCGAACCTGCACCGGCAGGAATGACCGGTCCGCGAGCGCCTCCACCGCCGCGGGAAGGCCCTCCTCGGTGAGGATCGCCGGGTGGATCCCGCGGGCCAGCTCGCGGAGCTCGGCGATCGCCTGCTTCAGCTCGGCGGCGGCCTGGTCAAGCGAGGCCGCCATCGCCGCATCGCCGCTCGCCCGGTCCCGCAGCATCGCCAACGCAAGGGCCAGCGTTGCCATCCGCTGCTGCGCCCCGTCGTGGAGGTTCCGCTCCACCCGCCGGCGTTCCGCGTCGCCGGCCTCCACGATCCGCTGCCGGGACGCCCGGACCTCCTCCAGTTGGGCCCGAACCTCGGCCTGCAGCCGCTCGTTCTCGATCGCCATCCCGGCCGCCGCCGCCGCGGCGCGGACCAGCCCTTGGTCGAGTGCCGGGTCGTGGATCAGCGCCGCGAGCGGCTGCCCGTCCCGCTCCACCACCGTGACCGCCCTGGCCCGCGGGCCGCTGGCCGTCTCCGGCAGCGTTCCCGGCTGCCCGCCGCCGTCCACCCAGCCGTCTAGGCCTTCCCGCGCGTACAGCACCTCCAGCGACGGGTCACCCAGGGTACGGGCGAGACGGGCCCGCAGCTCCCCCGGCAGCAGCGGCCTGTCCAGTTCCAGCACCAGGTCACCGACTGCGCTGCGGGCCAGCCGGGCCGACAGCAGCCCCCAGACGAACACGATGGGCAGGCCGATCTGCAGCACGCTTTGCAGCTCCCACACCAGGTACGCAAACGGCTGGCCGGTCGTGTCGGGCGAAGCGAATGCGCCCATCAAGCCCACCAGCACGTAGATCACCACCGCCACCCACAACGGGGCCAGGTCGCGCCGCTCGGCCGGTGTGGCCCGCCGCCAGCGCACCCACACCGCCGCCAAGAACAGCAGGTACACAAAGAACCCCGCCCGCTGGCCGGCCAACAGCGCGGTCAGGACCGCGTTCTTGTCCGGGAAGGCGGCGGGCTCCCAGGCGCACCGGGTGCAGCCGTCGGCACGCGGGTCAAACGCCAGCGCAATCACCACGCCGACACCGATCGCGAACGCCCAGATCGTGCCGATGGTGAACCGCTCGAACCTGGTCCGCAGCCGGCCGGTGGGGTAGGACAGGACCATCTGCGCCAGGATCGGCCCGCCCAGCTGCTGGCCAATGAGGCCGATCATCGGGACCACTGGTGCCTGGAGGTTCCCCCAGTTGCCGAAGTAGGAGACCACCGCGTAGGCGATCATCAGCCAGCCGATGCGGTTGTGTGGCCGGCGATCTAGCGCCACCAGCCCGGCGACCAGGAAAGACAGGCCGCCCAGCGCGTCAATGAGGTGGTTTTCGGGGACATGCTGGCGGATGCTCACCCACTCGCCACCGATGATCCAGCCCGCCACCGCAACCCCGAGGGCAAGCAGCCCCCACCGGCGCCTGGTCATCGCCCGGCGCCTTCGAGCACGGCCGCCAGCGCGCCCGCCGACAGCTCGGCCTTGCAGATGAAGCCAACCGCCCCGCTGCGCCCGATCCGGCGCCCGTAGTCCGAAGCATCCCGGCTGGAGATCAGCACGACCGCGGGCAGATCAGCTTCGCCAGCAATCAGGCGCACCACCTCAAAGCCGCTGCTGTCGGGCAGCTGGACGTCGAGCAGCACCACATCGGGTGACAGCTCCCTGGCCACGCGCACCCCAGACTCCCCGTCTGCGGCCTCGCCCACCACCTCGTAACCCGCGGCCACGAGGAGCGCCCGGGCCTGGGCACGGAATCCCGGGTGATCGTCGACGATGAGCACGCTACGCGTCACCGCTCCGATGCTGGCATTCAAGCACCCTGGTCACATCAGGGCTAGCCCTGAACCAGATCCCCGGGCCAGCCCCGATCCGCACAACCCCCTCGGCTTCCTACGGTCGAGCCATCGATCCTGCAAGGAGGACAGCATGCACGCACACACCACCGGCCAGGCCCGGATGCAGAGCCCGGCCGCCACCGCCGCGCGATGGGCCGCAGTCATCGCCACCGCCGCCGCGCTGGCGGCATGCGGGACCCCCCGGGTGGCCGCTGCCACCCCGGGCGGATCCGCCCCCGACCCGAGGACGCTCACTTATTACGCCTTCGACATCAACAACGGCACCACCGACCCGGGGTTCATCCCGGCCCCGGGCACAAACCCCAAGGCCTTCGCCCAGGGTGATGAGCTGATCATTAACGATCAGCTCACCACCACCCATCAGGTCGGCGGCGGCTACCCGATCGTCGGTCACGACGCGGGGGTGTGCACACTGACCAGGATCCCCGAGCAGCACGCGGACCAGACGCTGGCGAACTGCGTCGTCACCGCCGTCTGGCGTGGCGGCAGCCTGACCGTCCAGGGAGTCGTCGGCTTCAGGTCGAAGCAGCCCGAATCAGCCGTATTTGCGGTCACCGGCGGAACCGGCCGCTTCGAGGGCGCTGCGGGCACGCTCGGCGTCTCGTTCACCAAGAAATTCAAGATCCTGACCATCAGGCTCAAGTAAGTACCCGCGCTCTTTCGTCCGCAGTGGCATCCAGCGCGCTCAACCTCGCCAGGGCGCAGTGCCCGGCCGCTCCTGACCAAAGCGCAGCGGACCGTACCAAAGGAGACATCAATGCCTGACCAAAATGGGCAGCGCGTCCAGCGCCGCCTCCTCGACGCTGGCGACCAGGACCTTGCTTCTGTGCGGCCCGCCAAGCTGCTACTGCGGACCCTGGGCGGGTGCGACCTCGATCCAGAGCACCTGCTCGAGGTGTTCGGGGAGCAGCGGCAACGGTTCGTGGCGGTCCTGGAAGGTTTCGGTCCCGGCGACTGGGCTGCCCCGACCCGGTGTGCCGACTGGTCCGCCCACGATGTCGTCCGCCACCTGTGCGACTGCAACGCGGTCGGCAACGCGGTCGTCGCTGGCACGGATGACCGCACGCTCGACATCACCGCCGGCTTCAACCCGAGGATCACGCCCCGCGGGTGGCTGGCCGCATCGGCCGGCGAGCCACCCGGCGCCACCCTCAGCCGTTTCGTGGCGACGACCGAACAGATGCTCGCTTTCCTGCGCGCTCGGCTGGCCCAAAGCCGCGGTTTCGACGTCCCGCTACCGTACGGGCCGATGGACTGGACGGTTCTGCTGCTGCACGCCTTCTGGGATTCGTGGATCCACGAGCGCGACGTGCTGCTCGCCCGCGGCACCGACCATCCCACCGACGGCGACGCCACCGTCTACGCGGCCGCGTACGGGTTGTTCATCGCCGCCGCGGTGGCGTCGATGTTCGGCGCCCACTTGCAGGAGAAGCTGACGCTGGGCGGCGGCGGCGGTGTCTTCGATCTGGACTGCCGCGACGGCGTCACGCTCACCGTCACCCGGGCGACCAGCGCGGGGCCGCCCGCAGCCGACGTCACCGACGCCCTCGCCGGCCGCGCACAGACCGCCGCCGTGCTCGGCGACCTGCCCGCCAGCTCGCGTGCCGCCCTGTCGCGCCTCGCCGACTTCTTCAACATGCCTATCGAGCCGAGCCCAACGTGAGCACCTGCAGAGTGGAGGCAGAAGCGTCCCGCTGCCGGTTGGCTGACTACGGGCAACGGCACCCTCAACAGGAGACCCGACCATGACCGACATCCCCGCCCACGCCAGCCACACTGACCGCCGAGTCAGTGTCTACGCCGACCCAGCTTGCCCCTGGACCTGGGTCACCTCACAGTGGTTGCGCGAGGTCGCACCGCACCGCAACCTCGACCTTCGCTGGCGCTCACTGAGCCTGTGGCTGCGCGACGCCGACCAGCCAGCGGCCGGTGTGCCCGCCGAGATCCGCGCACACGCAGCGGCCGCCCGCGCCCAGTCCCACCGCCTGCTGCGGGTCTTCGAGGCTCTCCGCGCCGCCTCCCGCGAGCACGACATCGACCGCCTCTACCGCCTGTGGGGCGAGCGGGCCTTCCCACCATCGCGGCCGCCCGCACCGCCCGAACCGCACCTCATCAGTGAGATCGTGACCGCCGCCGGCCTCCCCGCCGAGTGGACGGCCACCGCCGACGACCCGGCCTGGGACGCTGCCATCACCGCCTCCATGAACGCGGCGGCGGCCACCTGCGGACCCACCCCTACCAGCCCTACGATTGTGCTCGGCGAGTCAGCCGTCGGCTTCGCCGGACCAATATTCTCATCCTCCCCGGTAGGCCCCGCCGCGCTACGCGCCTGGGACGCCGTGAGCGCCCTGCTCACCGAACCCGGATTCATTGAGCTCCGCCGTCCCCGGACCAGCCCAGTACCCATACTCGCCGCAGCAGAGCGGGCCCTACCATTGCGCAAATCCGGCGCCGATGGCCGCGTGAGCCGGGAGGCCTGATGGCAGCCGAGACCGTAACCCGCACGGTGCCGGTGATCGGGGCCGCACGGCGTCTGGACACGGCTCTGGCGCGTGTTCGGAGACACCGGCTGGCGCGTCGTCCAGGGCGCGCGGCGAACCAGCGGCCCGGGCAGCAAAGTGTGACCCCGGCCGCCCTGACATCGTGGCGCGGCAAACGTCGGCGCTGACCTCATCGTTGATCCGGTGCGACACCCCGTCGGACCACCGACCGGGGGTGTTGCGCCAGGACGGCATGCTGATCGAGATGGCTTCCTATCTGCTTGAGCGCCTTGGCCTCGCGCGAACCTTCCTCCGACCGGAGGCGACCGAATGAATGCGATGCTTGTGCTGTAGAAGGCAGCACAGGAGGGTCGGCGCCAGAATCAGCCGTTCTGCGCCGCTCGGCCGCGGCGAACCCAGCATCCACCGCCCGCAAATATTCAGCGTCCTGATCTCCTGGGCTGCGGCGTTTATGAGCGGGTGCGTTGGTCGCGGGGGGCCCGGAGCTGCCTGGGTTGCCCGGCCCCGGGAACGTCCTCTTCGGGCTCGCTGGCGGACCCTGGCTGGTGCCGCAAGAGTGCCCCGAGGGAGCGGGCGATCCAGCGCTCGTAACGGTCGGCGGGCCAGCGCCGCTCGACGGTGAGGATCCGGTGCATGTCCGGGGACAGCAAGGCGTAGACGATGTCGGCCGCTTCAACGGTGTCGAGGCCGGGGTCGAGCGCGCCGCGGGCTTGCAAGGCGGTCACGATCCTGGACTGGCCGGTGTGACGCTGCCGGCGGATCTCGGCCAGCAACTCGGCCGCCTCGGGGTCAACCTGGGCGGCCGTGGCCAGGACGTGCTGGATAGCTGAGGACCGGTCCATGAACTCCCGGGCGATGCGGGCGAATGCATGCACCATCTTCGCCGGGTCGGGCTCGGCCAGCGCGGCGCGCACGGCGGGCCGGTCGGCGAACGCGATCGGCTGATCGTCACCTCCGAAGGAGGTATCCAGGATCGCGGCCAGCAGTGCCCGCTTCGAGCCGAACAGCCGGTAGAGGGTCGGGACCGGTATGTCCGACGCCTCGGCAATGGCTTCGATGGTTGTGGCCGGGTAGCCGTACTCGACGAACAGCCGCTGGGCGGCCTCGATCACCTTTAGGCGGGTGGCCCGTACCTGGGCCCGACGGCGGGAGTTGTCATAGCGCCTCTTGACAGGCTCGGACACATTGCTGATAGTACTACCAATATAGATAGAGTATAGCTATCGCGAAAATGTCGAGGTGGCAAGCCTAGCGACCGTGGTGGCCAGATTCGGCCCGTTTGCATTGCCAGCAGTGCCGGGTGCGACTGGAGTCCTGACTGTCCGCTGGAGGTTTGCCAGCTTGAGCGTTGGGGGTTGCCGTGGGCGAGCTTGTGGAGTTGCAGGCCGGTGAGTGGGCGTTGTGGCGGACGGTGGCGGTGCGGGCTGCCGGCTTCCCCGCCGATGGCCTGGCGGTGTTCGGCGATGAGGAGGACGCCGGCCTGGCCAGGCTCGCAGGCAACGAGCGGTTCCGGGAAGCGTTGACGTGGCAGAACCAAGATGCGCTGCGCAATGCCCTCGACCGGTTGTCAGCAGCGGCCCCCGGAAGCACACGCCGGCGCCGCCTGGAGACGGTGGCGAGCTACTGGCAGCGCTACTGCGCCAAGAACGACACCATCGGGTTCTTCGGCCCACTTGGCTGGGGACAGCTGGCCGATGACGGGCCGGCGGCGGTGGTGGAACCGGGCCGCGAGCTGCTGGCGGCCCGGGTAACCCGTTTCGAGGTGTGGGTGATCGACGCGCTAGCAGCGGTGCTGGCCGAAGATCCCGGCGTCCGGCGCTGGATCCCGCCCCGGCGTCACCCGGCCCGCGTACCGGCCGATCTTGACGCCGCGGAAGAGCAGGTGTACCGGCGCTGTGACGGCCGGCCAGCATTCGAAGCCGGGCCGGCGGAGCTCGTCGCGAAGCTGGCCGATCGGGGCCTGCTGGTGTGGGCGTTCCGGGTGCCGCTGGGGCCGCATCCGGAGCGGGAGCTGCGGGCCCAGCTGGAAGCGATCGGCGATCTCGCGGTGCGAGCCCGCTGCCTGGAGACGCTTGACCGCCTCGAGGCGGCCCATGCCGCAGTCGCGGCCGCGGCGGGGAATGCCGCCGCGCTCGGGCGCGCCCTGGACGAGCTCGGCCAGGTCTTCCAGGCCCTCACCGGAGTCGCCCCCCGCCGCCGGGCGGGAGAAATGTATGCCGGCCGCTCGGTGTGCTATGAGGATTGCCGCCGGAACCTGACCCTGCGGCTCGGGCCGGACATCGTCGCAGAACTGGCCCGGGTGCTGGTGCCGGTGCTGACCGGCGCGCGCTGGTACTGCGGGGAAGTAGCCGAGGTGGGCCGCGCCGTCATCGCCGAAGCGGTCGCCGAAACCCGCGCGGCGCACGGCGCCACCCGGGTCCCGTTCGCCGACGTCTGGCGCCGCGTCATCCCGCAGCTCATGCCCGCTCCGGCACGGCGCGAACTGCCCGCCGCCGTGGCAGGCGTAGAGGCGGCCGGAACCGAACTGCAGCGCCGCTGGACCCAGTTGCTCGCTGGTGACCTCAACACCCTGGCCGAGCGGGCCCGAGCCGTATTCGCCGACGCCCGGCCGGCCTTGCCCCGGGCCGTCTTTCACGGCCCCGATGTCCAGATCGCCGCCACCAGCGCGGGTGCCATCGACCGGGGCGAGTTCACGGTGGTCGTTGGCGACTTCCATCCGGGCAGTGCGCCCATCGGCCAGTCGGTGTTCCTGGAAGGCCATCCCGAGCCCGACGAGGTGCGCCGGTTCTTCGCCCGCTATATGCCCGAGCCGCGGCTGGTCTGGGTGCTGCCGCGCAACGTGGGCCGTGCCGGCGGCCGGTTCTTTCCCGGGTATCCCACAGCGGCCGACTACTGCCTGCTCACGACCGAGGAAACCTGCATGCCAGCCGGGTATCGCAGCGTCGCCCTCGCCGAGCTGTGGGTCCAGGAGGGCGCCGACGGCCCGGTGATCGTGACCGGCGAAGGCAAGCCGATCGCGCCGCTCCTGCACGCCTTTGAACATCACCTGTTCATAGCAGGCATCCGCTCCTACAGCCCCTTCGCCCCAGCACCCCACGCGCCCCGGATCACCGTCGGCCGCTCGGTGCTGCGCCGCGAGATGTGGACCCTGAACGGCACCGACATCGGCTGGGCACACCGCAAACAACAGACCCATACAGAAGCCCGGCAGTGGGCCAGACAACTCGGCATGCCCAGGCGAGTCTTCGCCCTCGCCTCCGGAGAAGCTAAACCGATTTACGTCGACTTCAACAGCCGCGCCCTGGTGAGCATCCTCGGCCGCCAGATCCGCGCCGCAGGCCAGGCCCCAGTACGGTTCTCAGAGATGCTCCCCGACCCCGAGCACCTGTGGCTCACCGACGCTCAGGGCAACCGCTACACCAGCGAACTCCGCCTCACCGCAGTCGACCTAACACACCCCTGAGCTCGATCCCGCAAGGGCCGACGCCTGGCCCTTTACGCACCGGCGCAGCCCACCCCGTGATACCAAAGAGCCGGTGCAAGTATTCGCACAGTGAGTACAAAAGGATGACCACACACCGAATTGAGAATCTGCATGCACCCCGCACTCCTGGCCGACGCAGCTCTCAGGCACTCAGAGTCGGCGATATGTTCGCAGGGATTGGCTATTACACATGTCCGCGTTTCACAATCAATAACGAGCGGCGCGGCGCGGTCCGGTTCTCTGCGGCGAGACATGATCAGGCTGTGACGATCCGGGACGTGCAGGGCCTGCTGCCGCTTGCGTCGGGCTCAAACCCGTCGGGAAGTCTTGGCGGGCATTCTCGGCAGCGCTCCTCCCCCGGGTACTTCGCCGCCATTGGGCGTGCCCGAAACGCGGCACCCGGGAGCGCGCCTGCGCGACAGCCGCCTGCAGGTGGGCGGCCGCGTCACGGGCCGCGGCTGCTTGGGCTGCGTGCCGCTGGGCCTGGCGCAGCTCGGCGACGGCGGCGGCCAAGGCGACGAGCTGGGCCATGAGCGCGATGGCCAGGAGCGTGTTGTCGCCGGTGAGGTTCCCGGCCAGGGAGATCATCCGGGCGGTGCGGCGTAGTTGGTCGCCGTCGTGGCTGCGCCTGGGGATCCGTCCGTACTGGGCGCGGGCGGCGCGGTCGTAGGAGTCGGCTGCGCAGCGCAGGTGCGGGTTGCGTAGCAGCCGGGCCGCGACGTGGAGTGTGTCGGCTGCGGCCCATGCGGCGTCGGCCGCGTCGGCCGGATCGTTCATGGTGCAGTGGCGGATGTGTTCGGTGGCGGCCCGGGCTTGGCGGGCCGCGTGCCGGTAGATCTCGTCGCGTTCGGGGCGGTGAACCGCGCCGTTCCGGAACGTTCCGCCGGCCCACGGATCCTTCGGTTCCAGCGGTCCCGCAGCCTGGGCAGGG
>Ga0070717_10004589_pt1 | contig 10000 bp, 11 predicted proteins | sample LARL113metaG_FD_71366 | JGI IMG/M metagenome (GOLD analysis project Ga0070717, IMG submission 71366) | Corn, switchgrass and miscanthus rhizosphere microbial communities from Kellogg Biological Station, Michigan, USA - LAR L11-3 metaG | ecosystem: Host-associated > Plants > Roots > Rhizosphere ... | reverse complement strand
CGCGCCGCGGCTTCCCGCCCCGCGAGTGGCGCGTGCATCGCGAGCTCGCGCGATTCCGCCCGCCCGACCTTCCGAACGCACGATCATCGCCTGTGGGGCCGCCCAAGACGCGGCTAAGCCAGACGCGGGCCGCTGCTCCGTTGCCCGCGCGCTTCCGCGCGCTCGTGTGTCGCGGGTAGGGGAGTGCAGTGTCGGCATATTCGTTAAGCGGCCCGCGCTGCCTAGCCGAGTCTTGGGCGGACGCTGCTCATCGCGGCGCGACGTTTCCACCGCCCAACCCCTCCGGCCGCATGCCCGTCGTCGATTGCATCGGCGTCGTGGCCGCGCGTTTCCCCCTCGCCGCCGCCGCTGCGCAGGCGCCGCTCACACCCGCCCGCGCGCCCTCGCGTGCGCCGCGCGCAGCTCGCACTGCGCCGCTTCGCGTCGCACTGCGCGGCGGCTCCCGCCCAGGCCCGCGGCCTGCTCGCTGGCGCGGCGGCTCACGCCGCCGCCACGCCAGCTTTGCAGGCGTGTTGGTATCGCTTGGCTCCGTTCGTCGCGAGATTCGTGCAACATTCTCGCGAGAGCCACCAGCGGCATGGCCGGCGCGCCGCGCGCAAGCGCGCCGCGCGCCTCTGCGCGCTTGCCTCAGCTCTTGGCGCTGCACGTTCCGCCACCCTCGCCGCGCCGCGCGCGCTCGCCTTCGGCTCGCGCGCTGCCGCTCCGCGTAACTGCGGCCGCCCACCGCCCGCGTCCCCTGGCCGCCGCAGTTGCGCTCCGCGGCTCGGTGCTTGCCGCCCACCCGCCGCGGAATCCCAACTGCGGCCCCCCCTCACCCGCGCGCCCAGGGCCGCAGTTCGGTTCCGCGGCCGCCCGGCACCGGCGGCGCGGCTCCCGCCCGCCTTCGTCGTCTTCATCCGCTGCAGTATCCGCGCATTCGCCACACACAGCTATACTTACGTCATGACGACAACCGACGTGGCGACAACTCGCTCCCGCAGCGAGTACGGCACGGTCCAAGGGCATCTGTCCGAGAACGCTCAGCAGATCTTGCTGCCGCAGGCGATCACCGTTCACACACGAAGTACAAATAAGGCAGCCTAGCGCTGTGCGGTTGCGGTAGTACAAGCGATACACGTGGAGTAAGGACGTTTTCAATATCGGACTTGAGATCGGCAGTTTACGATGGACGACGACCCTCTTCTAAGGGGGCTGAAGTTAGCCATGACCGTGGTTCTAGTGACCACGTACGGCATCGTGTGGTGCATCGCAGCGCTCCCGCACGCTGCGAGTACATCACCGCAATCCATCCTCGCGACGGTGAGTCTAGTCACGACCCTGCCGTACTTCCTAATGCGCTCGTGCCTAATGTTCGCTGTCGGCGCACTCATTTCATTCGCCATGATTGGTCTCGGTGTGCTTATACCGCCATTGGGTGCCATCTTCGCCGCTATATGTATTGGTCTGATTGGTGTAAAACTATGGACAGTTGTTAGAAATGTTCCCTTTGTGCTGCTTGGCATGGCCCTTTATCGCGCGCTGGACCTTGCCGCTAAGATCGGTGCGACGATATCGAAACGGTCGCTACCACTCAGGGTGACGGTGGCCTTCGGTCTTGCCATTTTGGCTGTCGCCGTTGTTCTATTCGTGCTCGGCGTCTGTAGGCGGTTCTCGCCGCCGCATTTCACAGCAGCCGTGATGTTTGGATTTGCTGGATACATCGTCATTACACTTATATTCTTGATCATTCCAGGATTCACTGGCGACATGGGTATCGATGGTGATACCGGAGATTTTGATCACCATTAGCTGCCGGGGGCCACCAAGCGATCGCGTGAACGCCGGGCGCCGAGACGCGTAACTCAACCGGGCCGACAATCTCCCTCTGCACGCTGGCGACGGACGTCGCGCCTAAGCCGGTTACGCCGTTGCCTGGCAATCACATGCGTCGTGGTTCATTTTTTCCTTTAGGTTTCATCCACAACCCACCCACCACGCATCTTCTTCGCTCCGCAACTCTCCCGCTGCAACCGGCACGGTTCGTCCATGTATCACTCTCTACCGCCTGTGGGGCGGCGCCGCCCCCGCGGCGTCAGCGTTTTTGCATTTTCCAGCCTCACGTGATCGGCGCTGCGCGCCCGCAAAAACGCCGCCGCCGCTCCACGCCCACCCGCGCACGTGGGTTCGGCTGCTGCCGCCGCACGCTTCCCCCGCCCTTGCGCCGTCACGTCGCTTGCAGCGGGTTTCCTCGCTGCGTCCGCACTCGCATCGCGGGCAAGCGCCGCGCCGGCGCCCATCGCGCCGCCGTCCGTCCGCGCAGTGTTGCCGGCCTGGCTCCCGCTCGGAAACCGCGAGGGTAGGGGAATGCCTCGTTCCGTCACTCCTCGTTGCAGAGCCGACTCACCCGGAGTTTTTCGGTATGAATTATTTGTTGTTACGGCGCCACGAATCTCCGCGCCACGCGCGATGTGGTGACCACGACCCTAGGACTCGAAGTGGAAACATGCAAGACTGACAGCACTGCACCGAATGGGATGATTCGTCAAGACCCGCGAAACAGTATTCACGGCTGGTTCTTCTCCGAGGCCGAGCTTCGCTCTGTCTTAGCGAATGGTCACATGATCAATCCATCGATTGACCTGTCAAATCCCTGCAATCTCAACTGTCCATACTGCTACATCGAAGAGAAGGCCTCTACCCGGAAAGTAAGACGACCGAACGAACTCTCGCACGACGAAGTGGTGCAGGTGATCACCGCTCTTCGCGCCTGCGGCGCGAAAACAATCAACTTGGTGGGGGCCGGCGAGCCGACGATCGATCCACATTTTGAGGAGACCATTGAGCTTATCGACGGCCTCGGGATGACTTCGGTGCTCTTCACTAACGGCATTCGGTTTGCGACTGAGCCAGCTTTAGTACGGTTTGTTCAGCGTAAAAATGTTAGCGTAGTTCTTAAGTACAACTCGGGCGACGTCCAGACCCAGGATATCGTCGCCGGCCGAAAGGGATACACGGTCAAGCGGGACGCTGCTCTCGATCTTTTTCTTGACGCCGGCTTCAACGCGCATGAACCCACACGCCTAGGCATTGACACCATCGTATTTCGCGGAAATGTTGCCGAGTTGCCTGCGATACATCGGATGTGCCGGGAAAACAATATCTTTCCGATCGCTGGCGAATATATACCAACCGGACGCACCGAACGCGGACGATTTCAAGGGTTCGGCGCGCTAGCCGGGCTGTCCGAGTCTGAACGCCAGCATGTCGCGGAACTCCTCCAGCCAATTAATGACGGTGAGCGCGTGGCACTCTTTTCAGCTCTTCGCGTAGTCGATAAGTCGTTTGGCATCGTCGCCCATGACCACTGTGCCTATTTCGGCGGCGGTATCTGTACGCAGATTCTCGGCCTTTATATCGATATTGAAGGGAATATCTGGCCCTGCGTGGCTCGCAGCCAATTCGACGAGCATGGCGTAACCTCAGGATGGCTGGGCAACGTACGCCAAGGTCACAGCATCACTGATCTCTGGGCCTCTCATCCTTTCTTGCGCAGTCTGCGGCAACAATACAACGGTGCCTGTCCCTACAAGCAACCGCTAGGGGGTAGATGAGTGAGCGGGCAGGGATTATTTGGGCGAAAATCCAATCAGGCCAGCCTCTGGTTTCGCCTCGTCGTCGTGCCGACGATTATTGCAATCGCCGCCGATCTCGCCGCGGGACTCTACATAGAAAGTCGGCATCTGCCGCTGTCCCCAGAAGCATTTGAGCCTATTCTTCAACGCGGCCCGGTCCTAACGGCCCTTATAGCTTGGATTGTAACGAACGTCCTCATGGTTCGCATTTTCTACGGAGACGAGCACGAGGCCCTAACGCTCCTAAAGCGATTGATTGCCGAAGTGCCCAAACCTTTGGCGCAGTATGCAAAGACTCGCATGGGCGATTCGATTGGACATATCGATAGTCAGGTGCGATCTCTGGAATACCAAGGATTGGCAGGGCAGTCATTCAATCGCAAGATGGAGATTATCAGTTCGTTGATCGAGCACTCCGGCAAAGAGTTGACGCGCTATTGGGCGACAACTCTAGATTCTCCGTCTGAAATGTTTGAGCGGTACGATCGCTTCTTCGTGCTACAAAAAGAACAACTGCGGCAAGTGCCCGACAAGCGTCGAATCGTTGTACTCTCATCGGCCGATCTGAACCGCGAGATCGACCAGCGCCATGATCAGCTCCTTGCCTTTATTCGTTGGCATGAGCAGAACGGCTTCAAACTACTATTTCTTGTCGATGACACCAAACAGTTTCAAACCGAAGCGGTGCAGTACCTCGAAGAGTCCGGGCTAGGAACGGCAGAAACGCCACTGGTCGATTTCGCGATTTTGGGGGAGCGATGGGTATACGGTGAGGCGCCGCCCGTCGGCGTTCAGCCTCTCAATCGTGATTCGCGTCTGCTGCGGCTATTCGACCGCGACCGACGCGCGAGCATTGTTGAGGGGCACGTCAGCTTCTATAAGACGCTTTGGGGTCATTGGCGTGTGGGTCGGTGGCCGATCCTGATACCCGAGCAGGTCGTGTCAGAGTGCACGCGCCGTTCATTCCGTTTACTACCCGTGTCGGGCCCAGTTGTGCAGGGTATTCAGCCCGGAGCGCCATTTTTCGCGGATATGTTATCAAAGATTAGACAAGCCAAGCAGTCGGTGATCGCTGTAGACATCGCACCACTGAAGGAAAGCGGTCTGAGCGAGTGGATCAATAGTAGTGACTATCAGCAGTGGCTGGAGGCTACCATCGCCGCGAATCGCAACGGCGCAAAGGTCGCCCGGTTACATATTCTTTACGAGGCAGATGCAGATCGGGCCGTGCGGCAACTAGTTCATGATAACGTGCTCAAATGCCAGATCGCAGCAGGAGGCAAAGTCTACCTGGCGAGCGCTAAGGCGTTGTGGGATCAACGTCAAGCTATGCACGATTTCATTCTCATCGACGATAATATTTGCTTCAGTCTCGGTTGGAATGAGCATTTCTGCGCCGCGACACTCTCGCCCGATCGCAACCTCGATCCTTCGGTGGCATTCAAGTGGTACAAGACCGTCTTCGACAATCTCATTGGATTGCCCATCGTCAAAGACGCATCCGCCATGAACGATTTGCAACGCTTAACATTCCTTGAAAAGCTCGCGTAGGGAGGAAGTATGAATTGGAATCGCCCCGTAGTGCGCGCTCTGCTCGCGGGACTGTGGCTGCCGCTTCTCGTGCTGAATTGCCAAAAGCTTGAGCAACAAGCACCGGCTGTGCCGCGCGTGGCCATCTTACAAGACAAACCGCAAGAGTGGGCCGAGTCTCTCAAGTCCGGATTCATGGCTGGTTTGAAGGAACAGGGCTTGACGCCGGATAAAGACATCATCGTTGTAGCGCGGTCAGCCAACGGTGATCCGCAGGCGCTCTCGACGATCGCTGATTCGTTTGTGCAGGGCGATTATAAGGCCATCTACGCGCTCGGGACACAGACGACGCAAGAAGTTTTCAACCGAACAAAGACAAAATCCATTCTATTTGGCGCCGTGACCGACCCCGTCGCCGCGGGGTTTTATCGCGGCGATCTGAAAAGCCCGCTCGGCAATATTACGGGCACACAGGACCTCTGGCCATACGGTGCACAATTCGATTTGTTGAAGCGCTTGCTGCCGAATGCTAAGCGAATCGGAATCATCTATAACTCGGGGGAAGTGAATTCGCGTGTGTCAGTTGAAGCAATTCGCTCAGAGGCCAAAGCGCGCGGATATACGCTCGAGGAGCGCGCCGTTACCTCTGAAGCTGAGGTTCAGCCAGCAGTGGCGGCATTGCTAACGAAGGGCATCGATCTGTTGTTCATTCCGGCCGATAACACCGCGCAAACGTCCTCGCCGACCATCATCGCGCTATGTAATCAGGCTAAAGTGCCCGTTTTCACGGGCATCTCAGGCATTGTCGAAGGCGGTGCCCTGGCTACGGTCGGCTGTAACTATTATGAACTCGGGAAGGTGAACGCTCGCCAAGTTGTCGAGATCGTTAGAAACAAAAAGCAGGCACGGGACCTTCCCGTCGATTCGGCGCGTAAAGGCGACGTGTATATCAATGCCGCAACCGCGCAGCGTCTCGGCATCACAGTGCCAGATGACGTGCTGAAGAGCGCAGTCCATGTGTATCGGTGACGTAATTGAGCGGCGCCGCTGCGGTTAGTCTAGTCGAGACCGCGCTTTTGGTGGGTCTGTTGTACTCGGCATTCACTGTAGGTCTATCATTATCATTCCGGGTTCTCAACTTCCCGGATCTCGGAGTCGAAGGAAGCGCGATTCTAGGTGCCTCACTGTGCGCCGCTGTTCTGACGTACGCCCACAGGCCTTGGCTAGCGCTCCTGGTAGGGACTATCGGCGGAGCATGCGCCGGATTGTTCACAGCTTGTCAGCACCTTTATCTAGGCGTCAGCAAATTGTTGGCGGGTATTATTACGGCCGCCGTACTATACTCGCTCAATGTCAGGATTTTGGGCGGCCGACCCAACGTAAGACTAAGTGACGTCGACACGGTATTTGATTTGCTCAATCGCTCGCAGAGCAGGTGGGCAGAGATCGCCATAACCGGCTCACTGCTCCTAGCCGTTGTCGTGCTGTGTTCCGTGTTATTCACAACTAAGGGTGGATATCTCCTACGGACACTTGGTAGTAATGAGCGGTTCGTTGTCGCTCTCGGCCACAACCCAAGAACCGTGACGATGTGGGGCCTAATGCTGTCGAACGCTGTGATCGGGTTCGGTGGCGCTCTGCTTGTCCAGTACAAGCACGCCTGCGACGTTAACATGAGTATCGGGCTGCTGGTCAGCGCCCTCGCAGCGCTCGTCATCGGTGAGGCGCTGTACGCGGCTAGGACGATGATGCGGCATTTCGCAACGGCGATCGCCGGCACCGTGATCTACAACGCGGCGATCGCCCTCGTATTGTTTAGCTGGAGCCAACGGTGGGATAAGCTCGTGCTCGCAAGTGACGTGCGCATGTTCAGCGGCCTACTCTTGTTGATACCGATTGTCGCTGCACGGCGGCGCCGCGATGGGTTCCGGCTGTTCCGGTCGGATTGGTGAATTCGATGCTGCGTGTGGCTGGTATTGCCAAGTGCTACAACCCTGGAACAGCGCGCGCGCTCCAGGTGCTGGACGATGTTAACTTAGATGTGGCTGACGGCGAGTTTGTTGTATTACTCGGCGGAAACGGTTCAGGAAAGTCAACGCTGCTTAAGATAATTGCTGGCGAGCTAAATTCGGATGAGGGGAGTATTTGGGTAGACGACGTCAATGTGAGTAGATGGCCAGCGTACCGCCGCGCGAATCGAGTCGCATACGTTCAGCAGGCTCGCGATGCGAATCTCGCGGAGAACCTTACGGTAGCGGAAACATTTCTTCTGGCGTTCAACCGTGACATGCCGTGGAGAACCGTATTGCTCGCGAGGCGCTGGAAAGAACGCCTTCGCGACACACTTCACTCCGCGAAACCGGGTCTCGAGGAACGGTTAGACGACCAAGTACGGTCGCTGTCGGGAGGCGAGCACCAAATTGTAACGATGCTAGTCGCGCGCGAGATCGTCCGCAGCGCCGGAACCCATGGCGGTCTCATATTATTGGATGAACATATTTCCTATTTGGACCCGGCGATGACAACGATCGTTCTCGCGCTGACAGAGCAACTTTGCCGTGCCGATGGTCTATCGATACTCATGGTCACGCACAATATCCAAGTTGCCTCGGATTACGGCGATCGTATCGTGGTCTTAAAGGACCGTCGCCTGGTTCACGATGCACGTTATGACAAGACGCCACGGCAACCAGAGGATCTATTAAGGCTCCTGGCCTGAAGCCTTCAAGTACCGCCACGCCTTTGGCGCTCAACTCGATCGATCTCTGCCTGTATGTGATTCATAGACGAGACCATTAGCGACCGCACCTCTGGCAACTCCTTAAGACTCGCGCCAGTGAATGATGTCACGACGTGGCCGTACGCTTGATTGCGAGCTATTGCAGACCACGTGCTGTGCCGGTATAGCTTGGAAAAGCCTGTGCTAAGTAGCAGGGCAATCGGTCGTTCATATTTGGCAATTGCACGCAGTTCAGGCGCGCGGCACGCGAGCCCTACACCTCTTTCGATGATAGTCGTTGAGATGAAAATATCCGTTAGATCATGACCGAAATAGTCATCCATCCACTTCAGCAGATCGTGGATCATACCGGCTCCTCCTCGCTGATACGTGCTAGCTTCGGTAGAGGAGTGATGGTGTAGGTGTTCGCCCCCCCTCCCGTTCACGATTTCGCAACAATGGTGGCCGAGATCCCAGCGCGGGATAGCCAACATGCGGGTGACGCCGCATCGCTAACACGTTCATTTGTCGGCCGTCGTCGCAAGAACGTCGTGCCGCGTGCCACCGTCGTCAAGCCCTCCGCCGCCCGGCCGGCTTGACGACGGCGACACGCGGCACGTGTTGGGGAGTGTGACGACGGCCGACGGAGCGACCGACTCGGGCCTCCGGAGCTATCTCTTCCCGCCCGTCTGCAGGCGCGCGGCTGTCGCCTCGTGGACGCCCTTCACTACGAACGCATCGATGACTTCGATCGCCGCTTCTCTGTACTTGCGGTCGATCTTCTCGAGCTCGCGGACGCGCTCGCGGAGACGCACGTCCTGCAAGCCATCGTCGCCATTCGCGACCTTGCGGCCGAGTACGAGTTCGTCGAGAGAGGTTTCCAGCGCCTCAGCCAGCGCAGCCAACGTCTCGGCCTCGGGAACGACCACGCCGCTTTCGTACTGCGAGATTTTCGACTTGAAGCTGCTCAACCGGTCGGCGAGTTGTTGCTGCGTTAGCCCGCGCTTGTCCCGCGCTACGCGAAGCCGTGCTCCGAGCTCCGCGGCGAACGTCGATCCCTTCTTCTTCCCACGTTTCGTAGCCATCACGGCGAGTATCGAGTTGATCTCGCGGGGAACTCGTTCGGTTGTCGGATGCGATCTCATGTTCATGGTTAAGATACCACTTGCGTTACCGACTAAAGGAACCTATATTTTTCTCTTGACAGGTGTTTCGTGGTCGAGCGTGATTCACGTTTCTTCGGATCGCTCCCGCGGATGGCCGGATCGGTTCCGCCGTCCTGCACGGTCGACTGCCTCCTCCCGCCCAATCGCTTGCGCCGGCACCCGGCCGCGGAGCGCGCCCGATGAAGGTTGCCGATCCCGACTTCGTTACCGGGCGCAGGGGGCGCTTTCAACTGCAGCCGCCAATCACGCATCCGCCGTTTTGCGTCTGCGTGCTGTGCCCCAAGTACCGGCAGCGGATCGCGGACGAGAGCGGCCGCCCGATCGACGAGATATGGCCGCTGCCGATCGTCATCCGCACGCGCCGCGCGTCACCGTCGCCGAACAGCCGCGTCGAGTCCGCCGCCGCTGCACTCAGGATCCAGGCAGAAGAGGAAGCGCGGCTCATCGAAGCGGTACGCGTTGCCGACGCTGAGCACCGCGCCAAACAGACGGCCGTCTCCTTCGGTCACGTGGTCGATGCCTACCGCCGCTACATGGTGTCGGAAGGGAAGCGCTACGACAAGGCGCGCTCGCTGATCGACAACATTGAGGCGCTGGTCGGTCGCTCGCGCGCTGCCGACGCCATCGACATTCCGGTGTACCGCGAAGTTCTCGCCGAAGTCGCGCAGCTCAGCGCCGAGACGCGGCGGCACTACGCCTCCACGCTCGTGGCGATGATGAACAACGCGAAAGCCGAGGGACTCATCACATCGCACGGCCTCACCGACGTGCGCATGCCGAGCGTGCGGAAGAGCGATAAGCCGGTGACGTGGACGAAGAAGGAGCTCGGCATCCTCATGGGACCGGCGCTCGAGGAGTACGAACGCCAGCAGGGGAGATGGAACGACAACGTCGGCGACGTAGAAGACACCGGCTCGCTTCGCTCGCCGTCGCACCTGCCGCTGCGCGGCCTGATGCTGATCGGCTACTTCACG
>Ga0070717_10004588_pt1 | contig 10003 bp, 5 predicted proteins | sample LARL113metaG_FD_71366 | JGI IMG/M metagenome (GOLD analysis project Ga0070717, IMG submission 71366) | Corn, switchgrass and miscanthus rhizosphere microbial communities from Kellogg Biological Station, Michigan, USA - LAR L11-3 metaG | ecosystem: Host-associated > Plants > Roots > Rhizosphere ... | reverse complement strand
GGTGGCAGAACTGGACCACGGTGACGGCGAGCGTGACACTGCCGGCCGGCCAGCAGACGCTGACCGTCGACCAGGACAACGCCGGCTGGAACATCCACTTCCTGACGTTCGCCGCGGCGGGCAACGCGCCGAATCTCGGCCCGAATGTCTACGTGTTCAACACCTCGATGTCGACCACCACGATCCAGAACGACATCAATCAGGTCTACTCCACGCAGCAGTCGAACCAGTTCGGCACGCAGCGCTACGAGCTGATGTTCGAGCCAGGAACCTATAACGTCAGCGTCCCGGTCGGCTTCTACACCGAGGTCGTCGGCCTCGGCCAGAATCCGTCGCAGACGGTGATCACCGGTGGCGGAATCTTTACCAACGCCGCGTGGAACAATGGGAACGCGACGGAGAACTTCTGGCGCGGCGTGGAGAACATCACGATCGAACCGTCTTCCGGCAGCACCGAGTGGGCGGTCTCGCAGGCCTCGCCGATGCGCCGGGTGGACATCCACGGAAACGTCGTACTCGACGACGACACCTCGGGCAACACCACGACCAACTACTCGTCCGGCGGCTTCATCGGCGACTCGATCGTCACCGGTCAGGTAAGCTCCGGCACCCAGCAGCAGTTCCTGATGCGTAACGACCAGCTCGGCAGCTGGACCGGGGGGAACTGGAACATGGTGTTCGTGGGTAGCACCGGGGTCCCGGCCCAGGGCTTCCCGAACCCGCCGGACACGACGGTGAGCCAGACCCCCACCGTCGATGAGAAGCCGTACCTGTACACCGACTCCTCCGGGAACTGGGACGTGTTCGTGCCCTCGAACCGGACGAGCTCGCAGGGCGTCTCCTGGGCGAACGGCAACACGCCGGGAACCTCGCTGCCGCTGAGCGACTTCTACATCGCGACGCCCAGCAGCACGGTCGCCCAGATCAACGCCGCCCTGGCGGGCGGACAGGACCTCCTGTTCACCCCCGGCGTCTACCAGATCAACGGCACCATCGACGTGACCAATCCCGACACCGTGGTGCTCGGCCTCGGCCTGGCCACCCTGGTATCCAACGGCGGCAACACGATCCTGCAAACCGCCGACGTCAACGGCATCCGCATCGCCGGGCTGATCTTCGACGCGGGCACCACGAACACTTCCGTCCTCGTCCAGATCGGCCCGTCCGGGTCCAGCGCCAGCCACGCGTCGGACCCGACCGTCCTGTCCGACGTCTTCGCACGCATCGGCGGAGCCACCGTCGGCACGGCCACGCAGACGCTGCAGGTCAACAGCAACAACGTCGTCGGCGACGACCTGTGGCTGTGGCGGGCGGACCACGGCAACAGCGGCACCGTCGGCTGGACGACCAACACCGCCGCCAACGGCCTGGTCGTCAACGGCGCCAACGTCACTATGTACGGACTGGCGGTCGAGCACTACCAGGCCGTGCAGGTCCAGTGGAACGGCAACGGCGGAGCCGACTACTTCTACCAGAGCGAGATGCCCTACGACCCGCCCAACCAGGCCGCCTGGATGGACGGATCCGCCGACGGCTATCCCGCCATCGCCGTCGCCAGCAGCGTGACCAGCTTCCAGGCCTACGGCCTGGGCGTGTACTGCAACTTCGCCGTGAACCCGAGCGTGGTCAGCGCGAACGCGCTCACCTCACCGACCTTGACCGGAGTCGCTTGGCACGACATGGTCACCATCTCGCTGGGCGGCAAGGGAACCATCGAACACATCATTGATGGCACCGGCGCCACAGTCAACTCGGGCAGCACGAAAGCCGACCTGACCACCTACAACTAAGCACAACGGCACAGGACCCGGCCGCATCCCGAGCGAAGCCGATGCGGCCGGGTCCTGTCGTGTGCTCCCACCGCGTCGGCGCCCTGCTGGTTCGCGAGCCTCCACCGCACGCAGCGACAGCATGACCGGCCCCGCCAGCAAAGGGTAGGCATCCCTCCTCCCTCCCCTGTCGGCAAGCGGATGTCCAGTACCCGCGTCCAGCGCCGGACAGTCCCTTCGGCTACCCGCCCCTGGCCGCAGGCAGCCCCGGCAGTCGCCGGTGGCCAGCCCCGATTATCTGTTATGCACTTGTCGAACGGCAGTACCTACAACCTGGGGTTGCGTCCCAGGGAAGGTCATCCCCGGCGCAGCACTTATGCCAGGCGTATCTTCCGCCCGGCGGTCGACGGCCAGCACCAGGCCACCAGCCGGCGGCCAGGGCGCGTGCTGATCGTCGACGCCGCATAATGGCCTGGGCGCCCCATCGCGGCATGGCCACGCGCGCAGGCAGGGACCACCTTCACGCCGCCTCGCGGCCGGGCATCCGGAGCTTCAGCGACGAGACGCCGTTGGCCTGCTGGCTGCCTGTACGACCCGGTCTAACCCCTCACGGCCTGCGCCACAGCCATAAACATGGATGGCTGAAGATGGCATCCCCGAGATCCTTCAGGCCCTCCGGCTTGGCCACACGGTGCCCGGGATGCGCGGTGTCTACACCCACGTCTCGGACTCGATGCGCACCGACCTGAAAGATTCCCTTCAGGCTCGCTGGGAGGCGTCTCTGCGCGACCGTGCGGCCATCTCACCCCACTCGCCCGTACCGCTGCTGGACGGACTACTAGCCCCGTACAGGGAGACGCCCGCGAAGTTGATCTCCCAAATCCTCCCAATACGGGGCGCCCCCCACCCGGCTGCTAGGGTAAGAAATGTCAGCCGAGCTTCTGACCTGGCCTGATACCTTTATTTCGCTGGTGGGCGCAGGTGGGTTCGAACCACCGGCCCCTCGCTTGTAAGAATTGTCACCATCACTCCCCTGCCTGCTGCAAGTTCCATCACCCCAGATCACAAGCAGCAGGTCCGAGCAGGACGAAGCGCGAGGGAGCCTGGCTGAGCAGAACGGGCTCCCATTTGCGCTCCCACTTCATGATCACCAACGTGGGGCCAGCGCCACCGCCACCATCAGTCGCGCCCGCGCAGACTGTCGGCGACGGCCGTTTTCGGTTTGTCTCGGACAGGCTCAGACGGCGCATGATCTAGCCTGACTACCCAGGGTGAGCGCCGCCGCAGGCGTTTAGTTCTCATACAAGCGCATAACGCCGAGTCTGAGCGGCTAACGACCTGCCCCGACCGCGCTGGCGGCTGCGCGCAGTCACGATTACCCGGTTCTGAACGCAGCGCCGCTGGGTGTCGCCGCGGCGGGTATTTGGCCGGTGACTCGGGTGCTGCCGCCCTGGGCAGAGTCGCCGTCAGGTGGGGCAGCCGCCTGCGGCTCTGGCGGGATCTACATCCTGACTGGGATGTGGCCGCGGTCGGGCAGGTCTCGCGGCGTGGCCCGTAATCGCGGGCTCAGCCGGTGTGCTCGTCTCCTACGGCGAAGACCGGCCACTGATCGGGAATGCCGGGCAACTGGTGGGTGCCGCGGTTGGCGGAAGAGATGCCGGATCCGGCGACCAGGTCTTTGACGGTCCGGGATGTGAGCACCTCGCCCGGGCGGGGACCTAGGTCCCGGCCGGGCGGGACGTCCGGCACTAGCGCGGGCCGGCCAGCACCTCTCAAATGAGGAGCGGAGAGGCGAGCGCGATGAGTGATGTGGACGTGCCGCAAGCGAGCAGCGAAGACCCGGTTCCCGCCACGCCCCCGCCCGGACCCGCTCCCGGCCCGGAGGACCTGCTCGGGCTCCGCGTCGCCGCCGCCCTGATCGACCTGGTCCTGCTGGCCGGGATATTCGCGATCCTGTCCGCGGCGGTGGGCCAGGCTAACGTGAGCGGCGGAAACTTCGGCGTCTACCTCACCGGGACGTGGGAGGTGGTATTCCTGGCCTTGGCGCTGGGGTATTACTTTGTGCTCGAAGCCTGGGCCGGGCAGACCGTGGGCAAGCAGCTGCTCGGCTTGCGGGTGCTCAGCGCCGGAGGAGCGCGGCCGTCGGTGTGGGCGGTCGCGGGCCGTACGCTGCTGCGGATCGTCGACTGGCTGCCCGCGTTGTACCTGGCCGGTTTCATCACCATGCTGGCCACCGGCACCCGCAGGCGGCGCATCGGCGATCTCGCGGCCCGCACGGAAGTGGCGCGGGCAGTGCCGGTGCGCCACCGCGGCCTGGCGCTGGTACCGCTGGCCGTTGTCTTGCTGGCCGCAGCCGGCCTGCTGGCGTACCGGGCGGCCTCAGCCGGGAACACCCTGACCTACCGGGCGCATGGCGTCTCGTTCGACTACCCGGCAGGCTGGCAGGACGAGACCGGCAATGTGACGGGCACGTCGGGCGCTGTGCCGACGCTGTGGACCATCGTGGTCGGCCCCGGCACGCCACATGACGCGATCGTGGTTCAGGCCACGCGGCTGAGGCTCGCGGTGACAGCGCAGAACATCGACGAAGCCGCCCACCAGCTGGAAAGCGTCGCGCAGCAGACGGGGCTGGCCGTGCAGGGCACCCCGGAGAAGATCACCATGGCCGGGCTGCCTGGCCTGCGGTTCCGGGTCACGGAGACCGGCAGCGCGAGCACCCGGGTGTTCGCCTTCAACGGCACCACCGAGTACGCGGTGAACTGTCAGTACACGGCGGGGATGGTCGCGGAGGTGGGGCGGGCCTGCGACCAGGTGGTCGGCAGCTTCCATGTAGGCAAGGCCAGTGCCGCCCAGGGCAATCCGCAGCCACCCCAGGCGCAGGCGAGCACCCAGGCGCAGCAGTAGGCGCAGAGCGACCTGGCCACGCTTCGGCACGATGACAACTTCGCCAGCGATCTCCGCACGCTCAGTTCGGACGCGTAACAGGGCGGCCCTGATCTGGCCACCACGAAAAGCGACGCAGCTCTCGGAAACGACTGCTACAACGTGTCAACGGTCAAGCTTGACGCCTCCACCGTCAAAGAAGACGCCACCATCGTCAGCCTCGATCTGGACTCGCTGACCGCTGACATCGGTACGGCAACGCAGGACATCGCGACCATGAAGAACGACCTGGCCAGTCTCAGTACCAGCGGGCTAGCGGCAACACCGGGAGCCCCGGCGGCCATCGCCGCCGCGGGCAAGGCCATCAGGCAGGCAGCCGCTAAGCCCAACGGCGAAATCGATCAGGTGAACGCGGACGTGACCCAGGCCTATTCGGTGGCTAACGGCATGGCGACCGGCTCATGCTCCCGCGATGGGCCAGGCCATCCGCCCGCGCCGATCCGCCACATAGCCAGCAAGTAATCACCAGCACGCTGCCGCCGAGAACCTGGTGCTTCGCCACGATGCAGCCGAGGCTGCGTGGCCTGGTGCGCGTCATCGCCGGCATTGCAGGCCAATCAGCGTCGAGCATCGACCGTCGGTGTTGACACGTCGTCCACATCCGGGCCTGCCTCCGGCCCGAGGACAGCTCCGCCAGGAGCGCCACGTCATCCGCTCGTGCATGTGAGGCCGACTCCACGCAGGCCCGGCAGCCTGCGCTCACGATCAAATCATGGAGCGACATAACGATCCATCAATACGGACTCAGTAAGCACCGCTGCGGCCCGCGGAAGGATGCACAACGGCGGCAGTGTGCGCCCCGCCCGAGGCGAGGGCCGATTACGCAGTGTAGAGAGAAGCGTGCCACCTGCGGCATCCCGATCGCCGGCTTGGTAGGTCTCTGGGATACCAGCCTCTTCGACCTGGCCAAGATCATCGTGGGTTCCATGGTCAGGGCTGGTGCAGACGGTCACGCCTGCGGCCGGGGTGGCTGGCAGGCGGGGCGCTGGTGGCTGGGGGGCGAGGCGGGGGGGGTGGTCAGGGGCGGTGCCGCCAGGCACCGGCGGGCGCGGCGGGGTCAACCTGGGCAAACGGGGCGATGATGGAGTCATAGCGAACTGCACCCATGCCTCTGGCGGCACGCCGTGCGCAAGTGCAGTGGAGGCGCGGCATGAGCATCGGCGAGGCCCTGGCGGAAGCGCGCCGCCAGGCCGGTCTCAGTATTAACCAGGTCAGCCAGCGGACACGGATCAGGGAAGCGATCATCCGCGGCATCGAGCAAGACGATTACTCCGCCTGCGGCGGCGATTTCTACGCCCGCGGCCACATCCGCAGCATCGCCCGCACCGTGGGGCCGACCCTGGGCCATTGATCCGGGAGTATGACGCGACGATACGGTCGCGCCAGCCGGTCACGGTCGCGGAGCTCTTCCAGCCGGTCAAGGTGCACGAGCCGGGCCGGAGCCATTGGGCCGCAGCGCTGGGGCTGGCGCTCGCTATCGTCCTCGGCTTTGCCGTTTATCACTTCATCTCAGGCACGCATCACGCGCCGCCCGCCCCCCCGTGGCTGCGGTCGGGGCTGGCTCCGCGACTCACCACCGCGCCGGGCACGCCACGCGGCACCCCGGTGAGGCACCGTCTGAAGCACGCGCGGCGAGTGGCGCCGCCAGCACGGCGCCCCGCATGGCTAGACGGGGCGCCGTGCCTGGTGCGGTGGCCAGTCAGTGTCCTGGGCCGCGGCCGCGCTGGGCGTCGAGCAGCCGCGCTTCGAGATCGGGCAGCGTCGCCGCCCAGACATCCGGATTGCCGGGCCGGTGCGCGGTCCACCCACGGCCCTCTTAGACGGGCGGATGCTCCACAAGGGGAACATGCGCTTGATCCTGGCCAGATGCTCGGACGGCTGCTCGCTGCTCATGGCCCGGCCTGCTCGGCGGTCTCCAGCTTAGCGGCCAGCTCCCCGGCGGTCCGGGAGACGATCGCCCGGACATGCCGCCCATCCTGGCCACGGGTGACCTGGCGGTGCTGCGTGACCAGCCCGAGCTGTTCGGGAATGCCGCCTCCCCGGCCACGGCGTGGCGGGTGCTGGACCAGATCGATGATGCGGCGCTGTCCCGGCTGCGCGCGGCCCGCGCGGGATCCTTGCTTTCCTGGACAACACGAACGAGGCCCTGGCCGGGATCCTGCGCCCAGGACGGGCCGGGTCGAACACCGCCGCTGACCACGTCGCCGTACTGGACCGGGCGCTGGCCCAGATCCCGACGACCGGCGGCACGGGGTCCCGATCCTGGTCCGTACCGACACCGCCGGCTGCACCAAGGCGAAGCTGCGCTACCGGCTGCTGCACACCGCAGCCAAGATCACCCGTGGTGGGAGAAGGACCTGGCTGCGGATCGCCGAACACTGGCCCTGGGCCAGGGACCTCGCCGCCGCCTTCACCCGCCTGGCCGCGCTGCCCCGCCCGCAGACCTGCTGACCGGCCGTCGCGCCCCACTCGACCACGACCCAAGGAACCCTGGAGCACCCGCGGGAAGTGGCACGCCGGGAACCGGCTGTCCCACTTCCCGCCCGCGGGTCAACGGATCATGTCGGGCCGCCGCCCGTGCTCTCCGATGCCAGGCCGAGTTGGGTGAGCAGTTCGGCCTGATCGAAGTACAGGTGGAAGCTGATGATCTTGCCCTCGTTGAACTCGTAGACGCCGCAGAAGCGCGCGTCCAGGGTCCGGCCGGTGGCGGCGACCTCACCAGCTGGGCCGCGGAGGGTTCCGGTGTGCGTGCCGAGGAAGCGACCTTCGTGCACCCCGCCCCGGTCGTCGGCGTGGATGGCGATGATTTCCAGCCGGTTGTCTGGGAACGCCTCGTTCCACGTGGTCCACATCGCCTCGGCGGCGTCCTGCCCGGACAGCCGCAAGCCGCCCGGCGCCTGCAACTCCATCCGATGCAGGTCGGCCCCGGCGAGCCAGCCCTCGCGGTCCCGGGCGTTCCACAGCTCGATGTCGCGTTCGATGAGGCTTCTGGTGTCGCCCTCGCGCACGGAGGAGAACACCAGGTTGTACTCCTCCACCGAGCGGACCTGGAGGTGCGAAACCGCGGCCTGGTCGGCGCGCAACGTCGCCACCCTGGACCGGCTAGCGGCCAGGGCCTCCATGTCCTCCCACGCCGTCACCACAATGCAGCGGCCGGTGGCCCGGTCGGCCATCCACTGGGTGCTGCACATGCCTGCCATGTCGCTGAGCGCGGGTACGGCGGTGTTCCGGAATTCGTCGATGGCTGCATCCAGGCTGGCGGGGTTGCACTCAATCCGGGTCAGCCTTGCGGCGGCCCCTGCCTGGGGGCGGCTACGACGAACGAAGACGGGTACCTCGTAGTGCTCGACCGTCACGGTGCCCCTGGTCAGTTCGGTCATTTCCTTGCGGGAGACCTGCACCTCCTGCTCGCTGGCGGTCATCGCGTCGAGCGAGTCCCAGTACGACGCCACCACGCAGACACCCAGGTCGGCCTTGGCAATGAAGGCCATGCCCCGGTTGCCAGGCTGGCCTTCCACATGCGGGCGTACCGTTCCTTCCAGATAGCGGGCGGCCTCATCTAGCCGGGCCGGATCTCCGGCCAGCATGTTCATCCGCACATACATGATCTTCTCCTTGTCCGCCTTTTCAGCGGTCAGGCAAGCGCGCCCGCCGGCGATCCGACCGCGGCTACAATTCACGCGCGCCGACAACCCAAACCGCGGCTGCGCGATCGGTGCGGTCGTCCGCAGCGCGGCACTGGTGGGCGTACTACCCGGCCAGCAGGAACGACAACTCGTCGTCCGGCCGTTAATTTGAACCTGTATCACTCAACGACACGGCGGGGCACCGCCTGTCGTTATCCCCTCTCCTTCGGGCCACGGTCTGCGCCCAGTAAACTGAGTCAAGCACCATCGCCGCAGGCAGACAAGGCCATCGGGCGATGGATTAAGCGCATGCCCAGGTTCACGGAACGCGACTCCTTGGGTGCCCACAGATGCAATTTCGGGCACTCAATCCGCGTGCTCGTTCACTTGAGTTTCGCAGTTATTGGGGTGTCAACGGCCTGCTGCCAAGCTGCAGGGCTCGATTACTCGATCTTGTGCCGCTCGAATACTCGATTGGGCAGGGCTGACCTCCGGTTGTTGCCCACAGGGTTAACGCGGTAATTGTTGGCTGGCCGGGTGCTGCTCAAGATCGTCTATCTGCTGATGCGCTGGGTACTCGGCCTGGCTGACGTGATGTTTCGCGGGGACCGGGCGAAGGATGCTGAGCTACTGGTGTTCCGGCACGAGAACGCGGTGCTGCGCCGGCACGCCGGCCGGGCTGTCGGCCCCGAGCTCCATCACCGCGACACCGGCCGTCGCGTGCGGGACGAACACGTGCAGCAGCCCGTCGCCCCGCCGGACGCCTCGCGAGCGAACTCGGCGCACTGCGCGGTGATGTCGTGCACCGTCTCGCGGCGGACTGTGGAATGTCACGGTTTTCACGGTTTTATGCGTCCGCCTGCGCGACATCAGCTGTTCGGCACTCGCGGCGCGATGCGGCCGCGGCAACGGTCAGCCCTGTTGCTCGCGCAGCTGACGCTTGATCCGGGCCAGCATCGCCGCCATGCCGCGCAGCCGCAGCGGGCTCACCAGGTCCTGCAACCTGAGCTGGCTGGAGAACTCGCCTGGCGTGGCCAGGATCTCATCCGCGCTCAGCCCGTCGAGTCCGGCGTGCAGGATGCCGGCGAAGCCGCGGGTGGTCGGCGCCTCCGGCGGCGCGTCGAAGAATAGGTGAACGGTGCCGTCGTCGTCGACCTCAACGGCGAGGAAGAGCGGCGTCTGGCACTCTGGCACCTGCTCCAGCAGGTCGCGATGCTCGGCGTACCGGGCGGGCAAGGGTGGCAGCTCCTCGGAGAACTCCAGCAGCAGCTGCAGCCGCTCCGTGTCCGGGACGGCACCGAAGTCCTCGGCGATCTCCTGCAGGCGGGGATTGAACGTGCCGGCCGTCACGGACTCTCACCTCGGGTGATGGGAACCCGGACGGTGTTCCCCCACTCGGTCCAGGACCCGTCGTAGTTGCGCACCTGCGGATAGCCCAGCAGGTGATGGAGCACGAACCATGTGTGGCTGGACCGCTCGCCGATCCGGCAGTAGACCACGACGTCGTCGTCGGGACGCAGTCCGGCCTCGGCCTGGTAGATCGCCTCGAGCTCGCCGCGGGTCCGGAAGGTGGCGTCGGCGGCGGCAGCGCGTGACCAGGGGACGCTCTTGGCGCCTGGGATGTGTCCGCCGCGCAGAGCACCTTCCTGCGGGTAGTCGGGCATG
>Ga0070717_10004586_pt1 | contig 10005 bp, 8 predicted proteins | sample LARL113metaG_FD_71366 | JGI IMG/M metagenome (GOLD analysis project Ga0070717, IMG submission 71366) | Corn, switchgrass and miscanthus rhizosphere microbial communities from Kellogg Biological Station, Michigan, USA - LAR L11-3 metaG | ecosystem: Host-associated > Plants > Roots > Rhizosphere ... | reverse complement strand
CCAATCTCCGTTCCTGATTCCGCGTGCTGAGGCCGTCGCGGGATTGAGCTCGATCTCCGGATCCAATGCGCGCTTGCGCAGGCTCGGCAGTGCACGATGCTGGGTCTGACAAAAGAGACTGGGTTTCGCGCATGTCAGGATCAAGGGGAAAGACGCAGCCAGGTCGGGGCGAGCGACCGGGCCCATGGGTGGTTCGACAAAATCCGGCATGGCCGAATAGCCGTGATCAAGGAAGGTTTCCGACCAGAATTCGACCTTCCGCGACGGCGTCGGGAAGCCGCGCGGGTTTCCCTTGTCATCGTGCGCCGCATGCTTGGTGTGCTGCGTCGTCAGCGGTTTCCGTAATCCAGCAGGCTGCGCTCGAAGCTGCTCCAGGGTGATGCCGCTGGGACCAAGCTGCTGCCGGTAAGCGGCGTCGACACCACCGTTCCAGAAATGCTCGTCAAGACCGAGGCGCGAGGCAAGACCCAAGACAATATCGGTATCGGACCGTGCCTCGCCGGGTGGCGCGACGATGGCCTGCCTAAGCTGAACGTGCGATTGCGCTTCTGCGCTGATTTCGAATCCGATCTTAAGAGATTCGCGTTCGAAGCAGGACGCCACAGGCAGCACGATATCCGCAAGCGCCGCCGTCGGCGTCATGAACAGATCGGCATGGGCGTAGAAATCGAGCGCGGCCAGCGCAGCACGTCCGCGAACCGGATCGCCGTGAGCGAGTAGCAGATTTGCACCGAACCCGATGAGTCCGCGGACGGGATAGGGCGTGTCTTCCAGAACGGCTCGGTAAAAGTCCCGGGGGGAAACGTGGTTCCAGCGCGCAGGTCCGAGCGGACGTTCGGAAAACCCGATTGCGGGAGCAAGCCGCTTCGCCGCAGGCAAGTTCTCCCCGGTGATCGACCCGGCCGGCACTGCAGGGAACAGTACATTGCCTCCGGCCGTATCGAAACTGCCGGTCAGAGCATAGAGCATGGCCATCGCCCGCGCCGTCTCCGTGCTGTTGGCGTGATGCTCGTGCCCGCTCCAGGCATAATAAGAGACGGGCCGGGCGTGCCAGATCGTGCGGGCAGCTTCCTCCAATTGGCTGGCGGGAATCCAGCATGTCGCTTCAATCATTCCGGGCGAATATTTGCTGCACAGCGCTGCGTAGCGATCGAAGACTGGCCGGCAAGAGATCGAACCATCTCTAGTTGCGACAGTGTATTCGCCTCGCAAGGCAAGAAGCGCGGCGCCTGCCTCGTAGCGGCCGGCCGCCGGATCATAGCTGACGGCGCGGTTGGATTCTGAATCCCAGGCGACAAATTGTCCCGAACCGCCGGAGACCAGGTCCTCCGTCCTGAGCAACCTGTCCGTATCCGAGCGCACCAAAAGGGGTCCATTGCTCCACGTGCGGACGAACGCCTCATCGTACCATCCGCGCTCGATCATGATGTTGGCCAGACCCAAGGCGAGCGCACCGTCGGTGCCGGGGCGCACCCGCAGCCAGACATCGGCCTTGTTGGCAAGCCCGGCGTGGCGCGGATCGATCACGATCAACTTCATTCCGCGCTTCAGGCCCGCGACCGTCGCGGTCGCATGCGTAATGCGCGTAAACGATGGATTGTAGCCCCACAGGATAAGGCAGCCGGATTCGGCAATATCTGCCATCGCGCCGCCAGCGCTTCCGGTCGCAACGCTGCCGACGCCGAAGACGTAGCGCGTCGCAAAGCCGCGTCCCCAGCCGCACAGTTCGAGCGCCGACACCTGGTTCGGCGTGCCGAATGCATTCATCAGTCTGACGACGAAGGCAGCGGAATCCGCGATGGCGGTCGTCGAAGGAGACGATTGACTGAACGCCACCGCTTCAGGTCCATGCTGCTCGGCGATGCGCCGCATGGCGGCGGCGATCTGATCGAGCGCCGTATCCCATGATATTTCCTCCCATCCCGGATCGGAGTCGCCTTTCGGCCGTGTTCGACGCAGCGGTCGCTTCAGCCTATCCTTGTGGTAGACGAGTTCGGGAGCCGCGCGGCCCTTGGCGCAAATTGCTGCGCCGGTGGGGTGGGTCGGATCGGGGTCCAGACGTGTGAATCTGCCATCCGTCACCGTCGCGACGGTACCGCAGCGGGCGATGCACAAACTGCAGTACCCCTGCACCTGCCGTACGTTCGGGATCTCTGCTGACATGCACAAACTCCCTCGCGGCAATGAGCACAGCATGTGGCCGCACATGGCCGCCGTATCGCGTCGATCGCCAAGTAAGTATCAAGCTGCCGCCATCAAACTATCTGCGCAAGCCGTCTTTTGACACCGCCTTCTTGGATCAGGAGCGAATAATCACGCTCGATCGCCCCGATTGCGAGATTGGCCGTGACCATGGGCCAGAGTGAATTTACGTGGCAAAGCGATTTCAATCACATAAGAGTTCGCAGTTTTATTCTGGGTGGCGCGCCAGCGGCATCTTCCTGGCCTTGCGCATTCCGGGGCGCTTGCTAGGCCGAGGCATGGACCGCATCCGTTCCGGTGGTTCTGAACAGCCTTCCAAAATCTCTAACGTCGTCTCCAATATGGCTCGACCGGATCAGGTGCCATGCCATGGTTTGATTGCTGGTGATCACCGGCAGTTCCAGGGTTCGTTCCAATTGCTCGATGATCGCCGCCGACTTGATCGCCGTGCAGCTGAGAAAACAGACGTCCGCGGAACGATCGCATTTTTCGTTGGCCCAGTCGAGAATGGCTTGCGGCCGCAACGAAGCCATCTCGGTGTTGGTGTTGATTCCGAGATTGGCGCCGCCTGCAACAATAAAGCCATTTGTTTCGAGGAAGGCGGCTTCGCGGGCATGCACCTCATCGATATAGGGCGTCAGCAAGGATACCCGTTTGGCGCCCAAATGCGTCAAGGCGTTCACGATGGCGTCGGCCGTTGTAAATGACCTTATGCCGGTGGCGCCTTCGATCCTTTCCCGAATCCCCTGTGCCAGATCGGGGGCAAACGTCGAAACCGCCGTGCAATGAAACACGATGATTTCGACTTTCGCATCCGCCAGAAGTTTTGAGGCGGCCTCAAGCTGATCGATCATTCCAATGAGTTCAGCCCTGGAGCTTCCAAGCAAAGGAAGACGCGTCGCCAGCATGGATGAACCGAACGGCAGCATCGCGCGCAATTCCGGTTCGGCGACGGAGTTACCGGAGGGAATCAGCACACCCGCGCGAAGACGATCGCCATAGTCGATTGCCGGAGGAGACAGTGGCGCCATGACGACGATGCCCCTACGATGCCTTGGCTGTCGAACGTCCGGACAACGACTCGCGGGCGGCGTTGAGATAACTGCGATTGATATAGCCATCCGCCGACGACTTGACCCGGTGAGGAACCGCCCTGATCCGCGAGCTGATCTCGATCAGCGCCTGGACCGCCGCCGTACTGGCGTCTCCGTCGCGCGGAAAGATCTCGCCGACGGTATATTCGTCCCAGGCGCGCAGCGCGTATTCCCTGGTAATTCCGGTCTCGCGCATGGCGATCAAGGCTGTGCCTTCCCGTTCGGCGAAGAACCACTGATGCGCCCGCACGAATGCGCGCACGAACTTCATGGTCGTCGCAGCGTTGGCCGCAGCCCAGCGCTGATCCACATTCAACGACGTGAACTGAAAAAACGGCACTTCTTCGCGTGGCTCGCAGAGGCTCGTGAACCCCTGATCGACGGCGATATAGTTCAACGGAGCGCCCTGAAGACCGGCATCGATCTCACCGGATTGCAGCATGTCCCAACGCGCTAGAATCGGCCCCACCGCTCTCATCTTGTAGTCGCGCGGATATTCAAGCCCTCGTGCCGCCAGCAGCTTCATGACCAGCGAGGAGCTTCCCGCATCGAGCGAGGACACGCCTATTGTTTTTCCTCTGAGGTCGTCGAACGTCTTGATCGATTTTCCCGCAATAAGTGAGAACGGCAGTCGGCTGACGTTGCCGCCGATAATTTCCAGAAAGCCGCCGGCTTCGCTGTCAAGCACCACATGCTCCGTGATGCCGTAAGCAAGTTGAGCCCTTCCGTCTCGAAGGCGATTGGTGACTTCGTCGACGCCTTCGTAGAGCTCGACCGCGACGTCGAGCCCTTCATCCGCGAACATCCGCTGATGCTGCGCAATCCAGACCGGCATGTTGAAGTAGTTGCGCGACACGGCGGCGAATACGATCTTTTCCATTTGGGAGCCTCTTCCGGTCGTTTGTCATTTTTTGAGGACTTGAGACCGCCGCATTTTCACGAATTTGGCCGTCGTGGTAATTGACATTATCATAAGCCGATCGAACATCATTGCACCGCTTGACCTCGACCAAAAGAGCGAGAATATCAGCGGAACGGAGTATTATCCTCGCGCTCACAGACGCTGACCTTCAAGGCGTGAATGACAGGGCCAATCACCCGGCGTGATGCACTGTTGCGGACGGCGGCGCTTGCATCCGCCGGCGTGATTCCGGCCGTACCTCTGACCGGCATCGCCGCGCCGCTCGCAGAGCCGGCTGACCGTGAAATCGACAGAGCCTTGCAGGCCAGGGTAGCTGCCCGGGAAATACCCGGCGTTGTCGCGATGGCCGCTAATAAGCAATCAGTGCTCTATCAAGGCGCGTTCGGCTTCCGCGAGATCGCCACCTCGTCACGGATGTCGATCGACACGATCTTCCGCATCGCCTCGATGGTCAAGCTGCTGACGACGGTCGCGGCGCTGCAACTGGTGGAGCAGGGCAAGCTAAAGCTCGACGAGCCGGCCGGCAATATCGATCCGACGCTCGCTTCCGTGCAGGTACTCTCAGGATTCGATGCCAAGGGAGTTCCGCAACTGCGCCCGGCGCAAAAGCCAATCACGCTGCGCAGCCTGCTGACGCATACGTCAGGCTTCAGCTATCTGCTGTGGGATCCGAATGTCGGTCGCTATCTCAAATTTGCCCGCGGTCATCCGGATTTGCCGCACATGCCGCTGATGTTCGAGCCTGGCGAGAGGTGGGCCTATGGCGGCGGTCTCGACCGGGTCGGCCGGATGGTGGAAATCGCCGGCGGACAGAGCCTCGACCGCTATTTCAGCGATCACGTCACCGGACCGCTCGGCATGAACGACACCGTCTTCGCGCTCAATGAGAAGCAGCGTGCGCGTGAAGCGAGGTTGCATGTCAGGGAGGCGAACGGAAAACTTCTGCCGAAGCCTCAGGAAAAGCCCAATGCTGCAAAGGTGTTTTCCGGCGGAGGCGGCATCTATTCCACGGCGCCGGATTATCTGACCCTGCTACAGGCGCTGTTGAACGGCGGAAGCCTGCGCGGGACAGATATCCTTCGCCCCGAGACCGTTGCCTTGATGTCTGAAAACCAGATCGGCAGCATTGAGGCGGGAATCCTCAAGACGACTAATCCTGCGCTCTCGAATGACGTGGATTTTTTTCCGGGCGTTCATCTGCGATGGGGGCTTGGACACATGATCAATATCGATCCCGTCCCAGATGGCCGCAGGGCAGGCAGTCTTACCTGGGCCGGCCTGTTCAATACCTATTACTGGATCGACCCGACGATGCGGATCGCCGGTGTGATCATGATGCAGATCCTGCCCTTCGCTGATCGGCAAGCGCTCAAGGCCTATCGGCAGTTCGAACACGGGATTTGCCGCGCCATGAGCAAACCTTAGCTCCGCCGAACGAAAATTCGGAGTGCTCCGGCCCGAGAAACAAGATCGGTGCGCCATGGAACAGCAATCGTCGCTGGAACCGACGGCTCCCGGAATTCGTTGTGCAGGTGAAAGCCGGAATCGAGAAAGCGGGCTCGGCCGCTGCTCTTCCGGTTCCATGCCGAATAACGCATCTCGATGAAATGAAAGGGCTGCTGCCATGGAAATCAGCAACTTCAAAGATCTTTATCTCGCGGAACTACAGGAACTGGCGAGCGTCGAAGCACAACTCGCTGACGCGCTGCTGCGCATGGCGGGAGCCGCCACCCATCCGACGCTGAAGCGTGTGCTTATTCATCATCGCGCGGAGACCGAGACCCAGGCGGCGCGGCTAGAGACCATCCTGCTGAAGCATGGCGCCGACCCAACGGCGCATACCGACCAGGCCATGCAGGCGATGATCACCGAGACCAAGAAGATGATCACGATGTTGAAGGGGGACGACCTTCGCGATGCCGGCCTTATCGCATCGGCGCAAAAGATCGAGCATTACGAGATCGCCGCCTACGGCACGGCGGCCGCGCTGGCCGGCCAATTGAATCTGCGCGACGAGCAGAAAATGCTGCACCTCAGCCTCGAGGAAGAGCGGCAGGCCGACCTCCTCTTGACCGAACTCGCCAAGCGCGAAGTCAATCGACACGCGGTCGCAGCCTGATCGCAAAGCCGTCGTCCGGAGCGCGAACGAGAATTGGAGGAAGCGAAGTCTTGCAGGCTTAGAGAAACGATAAACTTGGAGGAACCCAATGAACAGGATCGTTTTGATCGCAATTTCCGGGCTGGTCCTTGGCTGTTCTGCTGCGCTGGCTCAGCCCGGCACTCCGCAAGAGCGGCAAGCTTGCTCGCGCGACGCGTCGCGGCTTTGCCGACAGCAAATGGCCGACGGCGACAATGCCGTTCAGCAATGCCTCCAGCAACACCGTGATCGGCTTGGCCGCGCCTGCCGGAAGGTATTTCAGGACCACGGCATGTAAGGCACGCGCGGCATATCGAGAGCCGCCGGACGGGTCTTGCCCTCCAGTGGGCTTCAGCCGAGCAGCAGCAGGGCGCCGGCCGCAACAAGCGCCAGCGTCCAGATCAGGTCGACATTGAGCCAGGCGTGGCGCAGGATTTCGAGCCCGATCCATTCATAGACGACGACCGCAATCGCGGTGGACACCGTCAGCATCGCCAGCGTGTGAACCGCTACGCCTGATAACGCAGTCAAGAACGGCCCGGTCGAAGTTGGCTCCGAGCCAACGGGAAAACACAGCGGCATCAACACCGGCCACAGCATCAGGCCCGCGCCGTGCGTGGTTGCCATCAGAAACGACCACACGGCGAGTGCCGCAAGGCCGGTCTGCATCCCGAAGCGCACGCGATGACGATGCCCGTAGCGCCAGTGATAGAACGCCCAGCCGATCAGGAACAGGCCGGCGCCAATGCGCAGCGCGTGGGGATCGATCACGAGGCCGGCCCACAGGAACGCGCTCGCTACAATGGCAATCGAGAGCGCGTGTCCGAGCGCGATCGGAAGCGGCGACAACCACACCAGGCGCCGATCGTGGCGATGAAGTCCCAAGGCGACGGCGAACAGCCAGCCCATCGCCGGATTGAGGCCATGAAAGGCCCCAAGGCCGGCGAGCGCGAGCCATGGCCAGAACTCGGAAGAAGCGGCGTTCATGGCGCTATTTCCAGCCTGTCACCGCTTTCCGATGCCCCGGCCGCTGCTCCGTCACGGATAGCAATAGGAATCCGATGAGCAGTCGCCGCCCTCGAGCCGCACCTGGTGCGGCCGGTGCGAGGCCGGCCAGTCGACAAAGAATTTGGGATCGAAGGCGATGCCGCCTTCGGGACCGGCGTCGAGCTTGACCATCCATCCCTCGATGCCATCGGGATAGAACTGTGGATCGATGGCGCCATACAGCGAATTGGTGAAATAGACGCGCCTTCCGTCGCGGCTGATCTCCACCATCTGCGGGCCGCCGCTGAGCGCGCCGTTCTTTGCGCCGGGATGCGTCGCCTTCGACACAATGCCGCCGATGCGCACCTTGCCGGTCAGTTTTGGTTTGAACGGATCGGACACGTCATATTGCTGTAAATCGCCGGTGCCCCAGCAGGCGACATAGAGGAACTTGTCGTCCATCGACAGGTCGATGTCGGTGACGAGCGGCGGGCAGGCCTTGAATCCCTTGAGCACCGGGGGAAGCTGGTCTTCATGCGCGGCTTCGGCCGGAATCTCGATCACCTTCTTCACCGCCCATTTGTCGCCGTCGCGGTACCAGGTCCAGATCGAGGACGAGAGGTTTTCGAGGCTAACCACGCAATTGACGAATCCGTAGGCCTTAGTCGGATCGTGCGCCGGCCGCAGTTCGAACACGAGCTGATACTTGTCGCCGAAGTCGATCGTTTGCAGATGCTTGCGCTTCTGCAAATCCCAGAAATGCAGGCGCCGGCCATATTTGGCGCCGAGCAGCACTTCCGGGATCAGCCCGTTCTCGATGGTGTCGGGCGTGCCCCACTCGCTGGTGACCAGCGTGTCGTGGCCGAGATGCCACCAGGCGTCGTAAGCGAAATATTGCGAACCGCGATCCATCTCCCACTGCCCGAGCACGTCAAAGCTCTCGTGATCCATCAGGAACACGCCGCCCGGCCCCTTGCCCTCGCGGTTGCCGAGCGCTGCGACATAAATGCCTTCGGGCCCGCAATGCACGGTATGCGGGCGCGTGTAACCGGCCTTGTCGGCCACTTCTTCCGGCTCGATCACCTTGACGATCTTCGGCGCTTTCGGATCTGGCTTGGTATCGAGGATGTGGATGCGCGAAGACCTTAAGCCCGGCACCACCAGATAGCGGCGCTCGATATGCGGATGCGGCGCGTTGGGGCACAGGCACGAGGAGCAGGCGTTCCAGCCGAAATGATGTAATTCATCGCCGGCATTCGGCATCGGCGTCGTATGGATGATCCTGGAATAGGAACCCGACCTCGGATCGACATCGACGACCGCGATGGCGTCGGGCGTCTTCCGCGCCGGATCGAAGGCTGCGACATAGGCCACCGTTTCGGGCGCGGCCTTTGAGGCCATGCGCGGCGAGGGATAAAAGCTGGGGTCGGGTTTCCAATTTGCCATCTGGGGTGCTCCTGGGTCAGGTTCACTTGCGAAGACCAAAGCCCGCGGGATGCCCCAAAAGCCGCAGGAAATTTCACTGCGCCCGTTCTTCCGAACGCGATCTTAGGCCGAACCGGCGGTGTCGGGGAGCGGAAAAACCAAAAATGTGCAGCGCCGGCACAAAACTTTTGAAATCACTTGGCTTTTGGTTCACGCTCTGGTGCGCGCCTCCAGATGAGGTGAAATGCCATGAAAGAGAAAAAGGACATCGTCGAAAACTGGCTGCCGCGCTACACCGGCACGCCACTCGCTGAATTCGGAAACTATGTTCTGCTGACCAATTTCGACAATTATGTCGAATGGTTCGCCACGCTACACGGGGGCCTGGTCAAGGGCCTGGACCGGCCGATGCCCAACGCGACGGCCGATGGGATCACCTTGATCAACTTCGGCATGGGCAGCCCGAATGCCGCAACCGTGATGGACCTCTTGAGCGCGATCGCGCCGAAGGCCGTGTTGTTTCTCGGCAAATGCGGCGGCTTGAAACGCAAGAACCAGATCGGCGATCTGATCCTGCCGATCGCCGCGATTCGCGGCGAGGGCACCTCGAATGATTATTTGCCGCCGGAGGTCCCCGCGCTGCCCGCGTTCGAGCTGCAGCGCGCGGTGTCGACCATGATCCGCGATCTCGGTCACGATTATTGGACCGGCACCGTGTACACGACCAACCGCCGGGTCTGGGAACACGATGATCGCTTCCGGGATCTGTTGCGCCGTACCCGAACCATGGCGATCGACATGGAGACGGCAACGATCTTTGCCGCGGGATTTGCCAACCACATTCCGACCGGCGCGCTGCTTCTGGTGTCCGACCAGCCGATGATCCCCGAGGGGGTGAAGACCGAAGCCTCCGATCAGCTGGTGACCACGAACTATGTGGAGAAGCATATCAGGATCGGGATCGAGGCCTTGAAGCTGGTGCGGCGACGCGGCCGCAGCGTGAAGCATCTGCGCTTCGAGGACGATTTCGATGCAGGACACGAAACATGAAGTAGGCGTCGCACCGCCGCATGAGCAGTTTGGGAGGCAGCGCATGATCTCCCAATTCGGGACCGCGACGGCAGCCGCGGATGCGCGGATGGTCCACCAATTTGCCCAGTGGCGGATACGACCGGCCGTGTTTCAGTGATGGGCCGAAACGCTCTTGATGCACCCGGACAGCATATCGCCGGGCGCGG
>Ga0070717_10004585_pt1 | contig 10006 bp, 6 predicted proteins | sample LARL113metaG_FD_71366 | JGI IMG/M metagenome (GOLD analysis project Ga0070717, IMG submission 71366) | Corn, switchgrass and miscanthus rhizosphere microbial communities from Kellogg Biological Station, Michigan, USA - LAR L11-3 metaG | ecosystem: Host-associated > Plants > Roots > Rhizosphere ... | reverse complement strand
TAGGCGGCGAATCCGAGGAGCGTCGTAGCCGCCGCGCCCAACACCCATTCGAGTCGAACAACGGGTTTGCGGAAAGGCTCGTCGATCCTGGTGTCATGGAGAGCGCCTTCCCTCCCCCGGCTCGAAATCGCAACTAATATCCCGAAGATCAAGAAATTCGCCAGCATCGCCGTGTTGCCGAAGCTCAAGAACGGCGACACCACGCCTGACAGAGGAATTGCGCCCACCACTCCGCCAGAAATTAGGAGCATTTCAAACGCGATCAGTGCAGACAAACCGAGCGAGAGAAACATCCCGTACTCAGTCGCAGCTCGCAATCCGATTCGCATTCCTCGCCACACGAGAAATCCGAGCAACAACAGCACGGTTGCGACGCCGCAGAACCCCCACTCTTCACCGACAGCCGGCAGCACCAGGTCCGTGTGCCCGGCGGGAATCATTTCCGGATCGCCCCAGCCGGGCCCCGATCCCAACGCGCCACCAGTCGAAAATGCCCACAGCGAATGCGCAAGCTGATTGCCTCCGTGGACATCGTTATCCCACGGCGATAGCCACATGTTGATACGATCCACGACGGTCGTCGGCTTGCCCAAGTGGTATCCGACGACTACGCCGCCAACCAACAGAACAATCCCGAGCACGGCCAGTCCAGCGCGCCCGCGTGCTACCGCAAACATTGCGAGAAAGAGGAATCCGGTGACCAGCGCCGGCCCCAGATCCTTCAACAAGAAAAAGAACCCTAGTGCCAACGCCACCGCGCACATCACCGGCAGCACATGCGACAGGCGCGGCACCCCGACCCAGCGGGGCAGCAACTTCTTTTCGCGCAAATCGCGCAACCGTTCCCAATTGCGCGTGAAGTATCCGGCAAGGAAAAACACCAGCAGAATTTTGATCGCTTCCACGGGCTGGAACGGGCCGAGATTTACTTTCGCGTCGTTCCCACCGGGCCCCGATCCGAATCGCATCAATAAGACAAAGAGGCCGAGCGCGCCAAACAAAGGCGTGTAGCACCACGCTGAGAAACGCTGGTAGTTGAAGATGCGCAACGATGGCACGAGCAACACCAGGCAGCCTAGCGCGACGCCCCACGCGAACTTGCTGAACTCAAGCGTGTCGCGCAACGGATCGCGCAGGCTTACTGCGAGAATCAGACCGATGCCGGTCAACAGATGAATGGCGGGCAGGACTGAGAAGTCGCCGCGCAACGCGCTCCATCGCCAGATGAGAAACCCGACGTGGAATGCGGCCAGGTAGATGGCGATCCAGATCAGGAACTGCGTTTGAAATTCGGCGGGTGTGCGCACAACGAACGCGGGCTTCAGTTTTGCGAGCGGCAATAACGGCACATGCGGCGCCGAACGCAGTCTCGCTAAAGCTCCAACGTTGGGCAACAGCCGATGAGTCGTAACGTAATCAAATAGCTTGGTCGCGACTCGTTGGCGCTCGGCCTCATCCTGGAAAACCTGCAAGAACGGTAACAATTGTTCCGGGTTGCTCACTCGGTTCAGGTCGAGCAACTCCCCGCGCGCCGACGCTGCCGACAATTCCGGGAAGCGCTGGGTCTTCGCCGAATAGACCATCAACAATCCAGCAGCAACCATCAGTGATGACAAAGCCAACCACCCAAACTCTCGCCAACCAACCTGACCCGGCGCACCAGCACCCTTGCTCCTAGTCGCCAGAACTTTCGATTCCCAGCTCTTGGTTACTGCCAATGCGTCCTCCGGGTGGCATAGCGTGGCCGCCTGACAGGCTTGGGCTTCTTGTTGAGCGCGTCGGCCATGTCCTGGCGCGCTCGGTCGTCGTCGTCCACCTGCCGCAGTGCGGCGCTCACATTGGAAAAGCCCTCGATGGGCTCGTACAATTGCCGCGCACGGTCGAAATCGCGCTGCGCAAGCCGCAAGTAGCGCGCCTCGGCAGGGCGGTTCTTCGGGCCAACGCTTCGCGCCTGATTCAACTCCGCTATTGCTCGGAAACGATACCCGTCAGCCTCTTCTTCCGTCTCACGAGGGCCAGGCTGAAATCCCAAACGCTGCGCCTGGTGCAATTCCGCCATCGCCTTGCCGACGTTTTTCAGCGAATAAACGTCGATGCGCGCCAGCCCCAAATGCGGATCAGGCGAGCGTGGAAGGAGTGACGCAGCATTTTCGAAATCCGCCTGCGCCGCGTGTTGGTCGCGCTCCAGGTTCGCATACCCGTGACACAGCGCCAGCTTGCCCTGCGCCGCCCGATCGTTGCGATCCATCTCGATCAAATGCGTGAAGCACAGCGCCGCCTTCGTCCAATCGAAATCCTGAATGCGCGGATCGGAGTTGTTGCGATAACCTTCAATGACTCCGTCGCCCGCTTGCAGCAGAGCCGTCCGCACGTTTGCAGCAAGACGCCGCGCCGGCGACATCCCGCCCAGGAACGCGTTCTGCCTTTGCACACGCTGCAATAGATCCCAATCCCGATTGATCTCGCCGACGCTCGCCCGCGTGTAGTCCAGGTTTCCGCGCAACGCGCTGTTATCGCGCCAGAATCGATAGTAGTAGCCCAGCGGCACGCAAACCACCAGCCCAGCCAGCAATCCCCAGCATAGAGCTACCAAAATGCTCATGACCGAGACGATCTGTTGGACGCGCGGAGGCTTCAGCTTGAGCACCGTGCTCCGAACAGTTTCGGCCATGCTGGCTACGCGCTGCGGTAAATATGGCAGGCGCTGCTTTTCCACCGTCGGATTGCTCTTCCACGAAACGCGCCGCTCCATTTCCGCGATGGTCGGCCGGCCTTGCAAGAATATCGTTACGTCGTTTTCAAAGGCCGAGGCCGACACATAGCGCTGGTGCAGATCGCCTGCCAGGGCCTTATGCAGAATAGCGGTCATCGCATCGGGGCAGGTCTCCGGCAGCGCGCGCGGCGGGCGGCGCGATTGGATCAGCGCTTCTAGCTTTCGCGTATCCTGTGCCTGGTAGGGTGGCACGCCCGCCACCATTTCGTATAGGGTCACAGCGACGGCCCAAAGATCCGCGTGGAGGTCCACTTGCCCCCGCTTCAATCGTTCCGGCGAGCAATAGCTGGGGCTGCCCAGGCCGAGATGCGTCCGGCTGTGCGTGAATGTCAGCGCTTTCGCGATGCCGAAATCCAGCAGCCGTACTTCATCGTTCGCGCCGATCTGGATGTTCGACGGCTTGATGTCGCCATGCACCACTGATCGCCGCTGCCCGTCAATGGTGGCCTGAAACGAATGCAGTTGGTCGAGCTGGCTCAGAATTTCCACCGCGAAGCGAGCCGCGCGCGCCGATTCGATGCGGCCCTCCTGCTTCAGGATCTCAGCCACCGTCCGGCCCTCGATGTACTGCATCGAGACGAAGAAGAATCCGTCCAGATGCCCGTACTCGTAGACTTCAATCACCCGCGAATCGGCGTCGTGCAGTTGCTTCTGCAAATCGGCGCCGCGCCGTTCGGCTTCGAGGATCAGTTGCGTCAGCGGGTCGGGCGATTCCTCAACAATTTTTAATACGGCGTGGCGGTTAGCACTGGTATCAAAGGCCAGATACACGTCGGTCATGCCGCGCGCGAGCTTGCGGATCACCTCGTAGGCGCCAAATTGCTTGGTCCGAAGCACAAAATCTCGTCAGACCTGATTGGTAAATCCAGATCGTAAATATTGACGTGCGGGACGGTTTACGGTTTCGGCCAACGCAAAGCCAGCGCCAGCACCACACCCAGGACAAAACCGTAAATCAGGAAGGCGACTCGCGTGGTGAGGACTCGCGCCACTTTGGTCAGCCGTCCTTCGACATACAACTCGGAAAGAACCTCATCGCGTGCCTTGGTAGTCGCATGGCGCGTTCGAGCCTCGGCAGCAGCGGGCGACATATTGCCCAGGAATTCGCTACCCGCCACAAAGATGGCAGTGATATTATCGTTTCCACCGGCCAAGTTGGCGGCCTCCACCAACTCGTGGGCCACGTGCGCGGGATCGCCGTTGTACCGCTCGATCACCTCGAGCATTTCGGTGGAGGTCAGCAGGTCGCTCAAGCCATCGCTGCACAGAAGAATCGCCGCGTCGGGCTTGAACAAAAATTCTTTGATTTCGATGAAATCTTCTTCATCCGGCTCGCGGCGTCGCGACCCCACGTCCCGGAAGACCTCGTTGCGCCTGGGATGCGCCATCGCCTCGGCTTCGGTTAGCTCGCGGGCGTCCTCCCGCTCCCCGACCGGCGAATGGTCCGAGGTCAGCTTTCGGATGGCCCCGTTCCAGGTTAGGTAAAGGCGAGAATCCCCGACGTGGCCGACGATCACCTTGTCGTCCGAGACCGCCGCCAGCGTCAGAACGCACGCCATGCCGCGCCATGCCTCGTTGTCCGCGGCCTCTTCGAAGATACGATTGTTGGCGGCCGTGATCGCCCAGCGGACTCGATCCCGCGGTTCGCCTTCTCGGTTGGCCATCTCGGCGCGAATCACCTCTATTGCTGTGTCGGCGGCTTTCTCACCGGCTGCGTGGCCACCCAGGCCGTCCACCACGAGAAAAATCCCTTGCTCGTCGTCGGCGTACGCTCGATCTTGATTCTCCGCGCGCATGCGTCCCGGATCGCTGGCAGTTGCCGATCGCCACTCGAGAGTCTTTGCCATCGTTAGCGCCGCCGCGACACCACCTGGGTCACCACAAAGCACAGCGTGAAGCCCAGGAACAGGAGCACGAATGGAATATGCGCGATATAGGGAATTCGGATCATGACCGCGCCTCAAAATGCAGCGTGATCACTTCGGCCACGCTGATCTGCGCCTTCGGCGGCAGCGTTTCCTCCACGCCGCGCACTAGCCGCTTGCCGTTGAGCCAAGTCCCATTCATGCTCATGTCGACAATGACGAAGCGCTTTTGCACCGCATCGCGGCGCACCCGCAAGTGCTCCCGCGAGACTTCATCATTAGTGTAAAGCGCCAGGCTGACCTGCGCGCCGTCGCCGCCCCGACCCACGCTAATCTCGTCCTGGGCCATCAGGTAGAGTTGCGGCCCTGAGTCGTCCTCATAGTGGATCTCGGCATAGATCCGATCGGCGGATTGCCGGGTCTCGGGCCTTGCTCCACCCGCGCGCCCGGTGATCGCGCCGACGCTGGGCTCACGATCGAGCAGCGTGGTCTTGGTCCCGTGATAGCCTGGCGGCGGCGTCTCGTTCAGCTCCGAGTGAATCTCGACGTCGCCGAGCGGTACGGCACCCTCGGAGTCGGGAAAAAATTCGAAGGTCCAATCCTTACAGGCGATCTTGTATGGCTTGCGATCCTTCGCGCCGCGGAATGCGCCCAAACCAAACGACCTGCCCCCCAGCGGCTTCGCGTTCAGTTGCGCCAATCGAGACGCCAGCGCTTTCTTGGCGTCTTCGCGGATAAGGTCAAACACACCGGTGAGCCGCGTGTAATCGTCCGGGTGCAAATAGAGGCTGAAGATGCACGGCGCGAGGATGCTGTAGCCCATCTCGAACTGCCCCAGTTCCATATTGCGGGTGAGCTGTTCAATGATGATCCGCCCGCTGATCCTGCCTTGCGCTTCCCCTGCCGCCTTGGGCATGTTCCGCGACACCTCCACTCAAGCATTCGACGCGGTGGATACCTGTTCTGGTTTCGCCTAGGTGGTCTGAGTGATCCCCGACCTTACCGCGTTTAGACATCGCTCAACCGCGGCTACCGCCCTTCCGACGTCAGCCGGGGAGGTTTGCCAATTTAAGACGCTCACCCGCATGGCGCGGCGGCCACGCCAGGTCGTGCCCATGAAAAATGCTTCACCGCATTCGTTGACACGATGAATCATCATGTCCGTGAACCGGTCGTGATCCTCATCGTTGGCCCCTTGCCGCGGGTCGATGAAACGAACCAAGCCCTGATTGATCCGGGAGCGCCAGAGTATTTCCGAACCTTCCAGCCGCCCGATCGCTTCCACGATGTCTCGCGCGTACCCGCAACAACGCTCAATCAGGTCCGCAATTCCAACGCGACCCATCTGCCGGATGGCGGCATAGGTAGCAAAACCCCTAGCCCGTCGCGACCATTCCGGATTCCAATCCATTTGGTCTCTTGCGTCTTGATCGTGAACCAAGTAGGGTGCACGGTGCGACATGGACGCCCCGTGCGCCTGGGGCCGGGCCACGAACGCGTAGCCAGAGTCATAGGGAACGTTGAGCCACTTGTGGCCATCAGTGGCCCAAGAGTCGGCCTCCTCAATGCCATTTAGAAGATGCCGATAACGAGGACTTGCGCCGGCCCACAACCCGAACGCGCCATCCGCGTGCACCCAGGCTCCGTGTCGTTTGGCTATTGGGATTACGGCGCGATAATCGTCGAAGGAGCCCGTGTTCAGGTCCCCTGCCTGTAATAAGACTATGGTTGCCGCATCCTGCGCAGTGGCCAGAGCGGCGCTGAGCGCCTCTGGTGTAGTCTGCTCACTGTCATTTAATTCGAGATCGAACACGTTGTCTTCGCCAATCCCCAGGATGCGAATTGCGCGCTCCACCGATCCGTGCCGGTTCGAAGCCAAAACTCGTATGGGTGGCGCGCCGCACAGTCCGCTCCGTTCAACGTCCCAGCCTCTTTCTTGCAAGAGTGCGTGCCTGGCCGCCGCCAGACAGGTGACGTGAGCCATTTGGCACCCACTGACGAAAGCAAACGAAGCTGAGCTTGGAATTCCCAGCAGATCTTTCAGCCATTCGCCTGCGACCTCCTCTACCACCGCGGCCGCTGGACCAGAGGCATAAAGGACCGCATTCTGATCCCACACCGAAGCCAGCCAGTCGGCCGCGAGCGCTGCCGGTACACAACCTCCGATGGCCCACGCAAAAAATCGTCCCCCCGCGCTCCCGAGTATTCCGTCCTGCGCGTCGCGAACCAGATCGCGGACCACCTCTTCGGGATCGAGGCTGTGATCGTTCAGAGGTTTCAGCAGTCTGCTCCGTAGTTCGGATAGGGTCGCGGTGGCCCGCACGGGTCGATCTCCCAAACTCTCCAAGTGGGCCAGTGCGGAGTGAAAGGCAAGCTGTAAGGACGACTGGAATGCGGAGGAATTGTGATTCATCGAATCGAGGATAGCCAGTTGCGCTGCCCGGAACACTCCGATTCTTGCCGTCAAATCGAATCAAGAGGCGCTTTACTCCACTAGTCTATCTTCTGGTACACTCAGAAACATGGCTCGAACGAAAGAGAGCGACGACCGGGGCGACATGCTGCAAGGAACGCTCGCCATGCTGATTTTGCGTACTCTGCTGCTAGGACCGGCACATGGACATACCATCGCTTATGCGATTGAGCGCACTTCAGAAGACATCCTCCAGGTGGAGCACGGTTCGCTGTACCCGGCCCTGCACCGTCTGGAAGACCGGGGCCTGATTGCGTCGTTTTGGGGAACGTCTGAGAACAACCGCAAGGCGAAGTATTACCGAATTACGCCGGCTGGACGAAAACATCTGGCGAGTGAGCGCAGCCGCTGGGACCAGATCGTGAACGCCATCGCCCGCGTGCTCGGCCCCGCGACGGAGTGATTTATGGGCTGGCTTCGGTATTTCAAGCGTGCGCGGCGCGATAAGGATTTCGCCCTTGAAATCGAGGCGCATCTACAGCACGACATCGACGAAAACATTGCGCGCGGCATGAGTGCTCAGGAGGCCGCTTTCGCGGCGCGGCGCAAATTCGGCAACGTCACCCTCGCCAAGGAGAATACCCACCGCATGAATACCATCGGCTTTCTGGAAACGCTCTGGCAAGACCTGCGCTACGCCCTCCGGCTCTTTCGCCTCGAACCGGGATTCTTCACCGTCGCGATTCTTTGCCTGGCACTCGGCATCGGCGCCAACACCGCTATCTTCCACTTGCTGGACGCGGTGCGCTTAAGAACATTGCCGGTGGCACGCCCTCACGAGCTGCTTGAAGTGCAAATTGATTCCCGCGAGCATTTGAGCGGCAACTTCAGCAGCCGCCGTTCCAATTTCACGTACGCTCTCTGGGATCAGTTCCGAACGCACCAGCAGGCCTTCTCCGGCGTGTTCGCCTGGGCCGCGCATCGCTTCAACACGGCGCCGGGCGGCGAGGTGAAATATGCCGAAGGACTCTACGCCAGCGGTGACTTCTTCAAGACCTTGAGTATCGCGCCGGCCCTTGGACGGCTTTTCTCCAACGATGACGACCGTCCTGGATGCGGCGCACCCGGTGTCGTGCTCGGCTATTCATACTGGCAGAGTGATTACGACGGCCAAGCATCAGCGATCGGCCGTAAAATTTTCCTCGACGGCAAACCTTTCGAAATCATCGGTGTCGCGCAAGCAGGCTTCTACGGTGTCGAGGTGGGCCGTTCGTTCGATGTCGCGATTCCTGTGTGTGCCGAGGCCCTCATCAATGAGGAGAGCGCACACACACCGAAGCGTCACCACTGGTGGCTCGCGGTCATCGGGCGGCTGAAGCCCGGCTGGACGCTCACTCAAGCGCGGGCCCAACTGCGAGCCATCTCGCCCGGTCTGTTCGAAGCAACGCTCCCGACCAACTACCCTGCGGAGACGGCGAAAAAGTATCTCACCTATAAGCTCACGGCCGATCCCGCCGGAACAGGTGTCTCGGACTTACGCGAGCAGTACCAGGATGCTCTATTGGTCCTGCTTGGCATCGCCGGTCTGGTGCTGGTGATTGCCTGCGCCAATCTCGCAAACCTGATGTTGGCGCGCGCCAGCGCCCGCGAACGCGAACTCGCCGTCCGTCTTGCGATCGGCGCATCGCGTCCTCGACTGATTCGACAGATGCTCGCCGAGAGCCTCCTGCTTGCAGCCATTGGAGCCGCGTCTGGAGCACTGATCGCGCAATTCCTGAGCAGCTTTCTGGTGCGATTCCTTAGCACAACTGACGATCCTCTCCACGTCGACCTCGGTACGGACTGGCGAGTCTTCGGATTCACCGCCGCCTTGGCCATCCTCACGTGTTTGCTCTTTGGATTGCTGCCCGCCCTCCGCGTCACTCGCGCGAACCCAGGTACGCTCATGAAAGCCAGTGGGCGAGGGCTTACCGATGGCCGCGAGCGCTTCGGCATTCGACGCATTCTAGTGGCCGCGCAAGTCGCGCTTTCGTTGATGCTTCTGGTTGGCGCCCTGCTATTCGTTCGCAGCCTCCACAAGCTGCTCACGCTGGATGCCGGATTTCGGGAGAGTGGCGTGTTGGTTACGGAGGTCAACTTCTCGGCTCAGAAGTATCCACCGGAGCGCTGGCATGCGATGCAAAGCGAAATCCTTCGCCGCATTCGCCTCCTTCCAGGCTCGGAGCAGGCCGCCGCGACAACCGTCGTCCCTATAAGCGGCAACTATTGGAACGATCGATTCGAGTTCGTCGGCGCAACCCCCTCAGGCAAGTTCTTATCCAATTTCAGTGGCGGCAGCCCTGGATACTTTCAGACGCTGGGCACTCTGCTGCTGGCCGGTCGCGACTTTAATGAGCACGACACGCTGAATTCTCCCAAAGTTGCGATCGTCAATGAGTCGTTCATCAAGCAATTCCTGAATGGCGCGAGTCCGCTTGGAAAGAGGATCCGCGTCGAAACCGGCCCCGGCGAGCCCGAAGGGATTTATGAGGTGGTCGGTGTTACGAAAGACGCGAAATACCGGCGCCTGAGTGATCCGTACAGCCCGACCGTGTTCACCGCATTCGATCAGTTGGCGACGCCACTGCCCGGCGTAGTGATCTTGAGTCGCTCGCACTTAGCACTCACCGCCCAACTTCCCGCTATCGAGCGGGAAATGGCTGCCATCAACCCCGCCATGGCGCTCAATTTCTATACGCTTCATTCACAGATCGCCGATTCGCTCTTGCGCGAACGCCTGATGGCGACGCTGTCCGGTTTCTTTGGATTCCTAGCTGCGGCGCTGGCCTCCATCGGATTGTACGGTGTGATGGCCTACATCGTGGCCCGGCGTCGAAGTGAAATCGGCATCCGTATGGCCTTAGGCGCCGACGGCGCTAGCGTCCTGAAACTGATCGGAAACGAATGCGGAAAGCT
>Ga0070717_10004584_pt1 | contig 10006 bp, 9 predicted proteins | sample LARL113metaG_FD_71366 | JGI IMG/M metagenome (GOLD analysis project Ga0070717, IMG submission 71366) | Corn, switchgrass and miscanthus rhizosphere microbial communities from Kellogg Biological Station, Michigan, USA - LAR L11-3 metaG | ecosystem: Host-associated > Plants > Roots > Rhizosphere ... | reverse complement strand
CCGAAGTCGAACATCTCGTCGGCCTCGTCCAGGACCAGGTACTCCACCCGGCTCATCGACATCAGCTTGCGGCCGACCATGTCCAGGATCCGGCCCGGGGTACCGATGACGACGTCGACGCCCGTCTTGAGCGCCTGCGTCTGGGTCGCGTAGCCGACGCCGCCGTACAGCAGCGCCACGCTGAGATCGTGGTCGAGGCTGTGGAGGACGCCCTCCACCTGCACCGCGAGCTCGCGGGTCGGGGTGATGACCAGGGCCCGGGGACCGGCGCCGCTCCCACGCAGCCGCTCCAGGAGCGGGAGCAGGAAGGCGAGGGTCTTGCCCGACCCGGTGGGCGCCTCGATGACGACGTCACGCCCCGCCAGCAGCGCGGGGATCGCCTCGGCCTGGACCGCGGCGGGAACTTCTATCGACTGCCGCTCCAGGGCGGTCAGGGTGCGGGCGCTGAGTCCCGCTTCATGAAACGACTCCAACCAGTTCTCCTATCTCCTCTCTTTGTTGTTGATTCTCTCCGGCGATTGCAAGGGGCACCGTTTCCGGTACGGGGAGAGAAGGACCCCATGAACAATCGGTTTTCCAAGGGAATAGTACGTGAAGTAGCAGACGTTCATTCCCTCTTCACACCCATCGATCCGTCGCGGGAGCGTCTCGCCATGGTCACGGCGGTGACCGGGGCGGCGACCTCGACCAGCTCTCGCGGCACCCGAGCCGGGCGGCCGTCGCCCAGCCGGACCCACACCCACTCGGACCACACCTCGGTCACCGGAGCCCCGTCGTCGGCCCTGGCGATGGTCGTCCGGCGCACGCCGCGGACCCCCCGCACGAGCTCGACGCGGACGGTCAGGTCCAGCTGGTCGCCCATCCGCGCCGGCCGCAGGTACTCGATCTCGTGGCGGCGCACGACCCACCCGCCGCCGTGGGCCTCGCACCAGGCCCGGCCGTAGCCGGAGGCCTCGGCGTGCTCCACGGTCAGCCCCTCGGCGTAGTTCAAATAGACGGCGTTGTTGACGTGTCCATACTGGTCGATCTCGTAGCTGCGCACCGGCCAGCGCGTCGAGTAGACGAGGGGATCGACCTGATGCTCCCGCACCTCCGCAGCGTACCCGTGAGGGCCGCGCCATCGTACAGAGGGGCAGACGCCGCCATGCCCGACCACAGCCGCCTGCTTCGCACCGCGCCGTTCGCGCTCGCCCGCAGCCGCCTCGGCACGCTGCCGCCGAAGCAGGAGCGCCTCGCCCGGGGCCTCCTCGCCGAGCCGCAGGCGTTCGCCTTCGGCTCCATCGGCGAGCTCGGCCGGCGCTTCGACGTGGACGCCACGACGATCCTGCGGCTGGCCCAGGCGCTGGGCTACTCGGGCCATTGGGCGCTCCGCGCGGCCGTGCGCGCCGCCTACCTGGAGGCCGCGCCCGAGGGAGCGCCGGAGCGTGCCGCCCGGTCCGAGGCGGTCCGGGCGTGCCACCTGGACAGCCTGACGCAGGCGCACCGGCGCCTGGGCCCGGCCGACCTGGAGCGCGCGGCGGCGGCGCTGGCCGGGGCGTCCCCGGTGCTCGTCGCCGGCGACGGCGCCTGGGCGATCCTGGCGCTGGTCTTCGCCCGGCTGCTGCGCCACGCGGGCGTGTCGGCCGGCTGCGCGCCCTGTCCCGCCGCGGCCGGAGGGACGGTCGTGGCCATCGCCGGGGGGCAGGAATGGACGACGATCACCATCGCCGCCGCGCCGGCCGAGCCCGTCGCGCTCGTCGTGCCGGCGGCGGGCGCCGGCCTGGCGTTCTCGATCGTGGCCGCGGTGGCGGTCATGGAGCTGGTCACGGCCGAGGTGGCCGCCCGGCTGGAGGTCCGATGACCGCCGCCGGGTCAGCCCAGCGGCACGCCCACGTCCACCGCCAGGGCCTCCAGGTCGGCCGCGACCGCCGGGAGCAGCGGGATGCCGTCGCGCAGCCGCTCCGCCTCGGCCGCGCGCTCGGGGTCGCCGGGCACCAGCGGCCCGCTCGTGCCCGGCGCCGCCGGGGCCGCGCGGAACGTGCGTACCAGGTGGTCCACCTGGCGCTTGAACTCGTCCGGGTCGATGAAGCCGTCGATCCGGAGCGCGCCGAAGAAGTGGCCGATGCCGGCGCCGACGCTGCCGGGCGGGGTCTGCGTGATCGCGAACGCGGGCGCGAACGGGCCCCAGTTGGCGCCGGGCAGGACGCCGCTCAGCACGTCCACGACCATCGCCAGCGCGTAGCCCTTGTGGCCGCCCAGCTCGCGGGTCGAACCGAGCGGCAGGAGGGCGCCGCCGTCGTACACGGCCTGCGGATCGGTCGCCGGGGCGCCGTCCGCGTCGATCGCCCAGCCCTCGGGGATGGGCACACCCCTGCGCCTGGCGATCTCGATCTTGCCGAACGCCACCGCGCTGGTCGCCAGGTCGACCACGATCGGCGGCTCCTCGTCGCCCGGGAACGCGATCGCGAGCGGGTTGGTGCCGAGCATCCGGCTGGTGCCGAACAGCGGCGCCACCAGGGCGCTGCTGTTGGTCATCGCCCACCCGATCAGGTCCCGCTCCAGCGCCTGCAGCACGTAGTAGCCGGCGATGCCGAAGTGGTTCGTGTTGCGCACGGCGACCCACCCGCTGCCGGCCTCCAGCGCCTTGTCCATCGCGATCTCGTTGGCGCGCGGGCCGACCACCAGCCCCAGCCCGTTGTCCGCGTCCACGGTCGCCGTGGTGAGCGTCTCGCGCACGACGCGCGGCTCCGGCCGGGCGTTGACCTGGCCGCCGCGCACCACGTCGTAGTAGCCGCGAAGGCGCGCCACGCCGTGCGAGTCGATGCCGCGCAGGTCGGCGGCCAGCAGCACGTCGGCCGCCTGCGCCGCGTCGTCCGGAGGCACGCCCGCCGCCTCCAGCACCCGCGCGCTGAACTCGCGGAGGACATCGGCCGGATAGGTGCCCACTTGCGCCATGGCGCTTTAGCATGAACTTCCCAGGAGGCCAGATGAGCCAGACCCCCCCGGCCCCGTCGGCGGAGCCGCCCATCCATACCGGCATGGCGCTGGGCCGGTACCAGGTCCAGGAGTTCCTGAGCCAGGGGCCGCACGGGCCCACGTACCGCGCGTACGACCCGCACGTCGCGCGCTCGGCGGTCATCGAGGTCCTGGAGACGCTGCACGATCCCGAGGCCCGGACGCGGCTCTCCCAGGCCGCGCCGCTCCTCGTCCAGCTGCGGCACCCCAACCTGGTCGACGTGTACGAGGTCGGGGACCGGGACGGCCTGCCCTACCTGGTCGCCGCGCACGTGGAGGGCGTCTCGCTGGGCGATGCCGCCCGGGGCGGGATCAGCGTCGAGGGCTCCCTCCGCATCCTCCACGCCGTGGCCCGGGGCGTCGACCACGTGCACGAGCAGAGCGTGGTGCACGGCGACCTGCGGCCGGCGACGGTGGTCCTGGGGCCGGCTGGCCGCCCGCTGCTCCGCCAGGTCGGCCTGGTGCCGCTGCTCGACGCCGGCTTCCGCGGCTCCGCGTTCGGCATCCGTACCGGCGCCCTCCACTACCAGGCGCCCGAGCAGCTGGAGCGGGGCGAGGTCACCGCGGCGACCGACCGGTACGCGTTCGCCACGATGGCGTACGAGCTGCTCACGGGTGCGCTGCCGTTCGCCGGCCAGACGACGTCGGAGATCCTCGCCGCCAAGGAGCGGATGGAGCCGGTCCCGGCCTCCACGCGCAGCCCGCTGCTGGGCGCGGCGACCGACGCCGTGCTGGCCAGCGGGCTCAGCCGCGACCCCGCCCTGCGCTGGCAGAGCTGCGCCCAGATGGCCCAGGCGCTCGAGCAGGCCATCGCCGACGACGGCTATCGCCGCCAGACGTACGCGGAGGCGGAGCCATACGCGGTGCCGCCCGCCCCCGGGCGCAAGCGGTGGCCGTGGGTCCTGGGCGGCCTGGCGCTGCTGGCCGGGGTCGCCGCCATCGCGATCGCGCTCTGGCTCAACGGCCAGCAGCAGACGCCCGGCTTCAGCCTGTCCGTGACCACGGCCCGGCCCGGGGACTCGATCACGCTCAGCGCCAACCACCTGCCCGCCAACCAGGTGGGGTCGATCCAGCTCCAGAGCGATCCGCTCACGCTGGGCGCGTTCCAGGCCGACGTGCACGGCAACGTCAACCAGCAGGTGACCATCCCGAGGGACGCCTCACCCGGCGACCACGTGGTCAGCCTGTGCTGGAACGGCGGCTGCCCGGCCAGCCAGCGGCTGACCGTCCTGGAGGCGACGCCGAGCCCCACGCCCAGCCCGACCCCGACGTCCACGCCGACCGCAACCCCCACGGCCACGCCGACCCCGACGCCGACCCGCACTCCGACGCCCACGGCCACGCCGACCGCGACCGCCACCCCGACGCGCAGCCCGGGAGCCCCGTGAGGCAGCTCTCGCTGCTCCGCCACGCCAAGTCGAGCTGGGCGGAGGACGGCCAGCCCGACCGCGACCGGCCGCTGGCCCCGCGCGGCCGGAAGTCGGGGCGCCGCCTCGCCGTGCACCTGCGCGAGCAGGGGGTCCGCCCCGACCTCGTCCTGTGCTCGCCCGCCGCGCGCACGAGGGAGACGCTGGAGCTGATCCGCGCCGAGCTCGGCGACGGCGTGGACGTCCAGGTCGAGGAGGAGCTGTACGGGGCGGGGGCGCGCGAGCTGCTCGACCGGCTGCGCCGGCTGCCCGACGCGGTCGAGTGGGCGATGGTCGTCGGCCACAACCCCGGCCTCCAGCAGCTCGTCGTGCTGCTGGCCCGCGACGGGGCGCTGCGCGAGCGGGCCCGCTCGCACTACCCGACCGGTGCGCTGGCCACGCTGCGGCTGCCCGAGGGCGGCTGGAGCGAGCTCGCGCCGGGCCGGGCGGAGCTGCGCGAGTACGTCGCTCCGCGCGAGCTCGTCTGAGCGGGATTCCACCGAAGACACGCGGATCAGGCCCGTCTCTCCGCTCGCGCGGTGGAATCCGGCTGAGCCCCGCGCGGTCCCGTCTCGTGACAGCAAGGAGTCTTGTTCGCTAAGATGTCAGGGAATCTGTAGAAATCGCTACAGGCTGTCGGGGAGACTGCGTGGCTGGTGTGGCCACGCGCTCGGTACAGGGAAGCAGAGCGCGAGATGATGATCGGGGAGGCAGCCCTGGTCCGGGGCGCGATCGCGACCGGGACCAGCACCTGGAGGGGCCGGCGGCCGCCGGTACGCCAGCTTGCCGAGGCCATGCTGCAGGGGGACGCCGGCACCGCCGGTGACCTGGCGGAGCAGTTCCTCGCCCGGGTCGGCAGCCGGCTCGGGGTGTTCGCGGACCTGGTCCAGCCGGCGCAGAGCGAGATCTGCGACCTCTGGTACCGGGGCCAGATCGACAACTGCGACGAGCGCCGGGCCGCGTGCGTGCTGGAGCGGCTGGTCGGCATGCTGCCGCCGACGCCCAGCAGCTCGCCGGTCCTGGCGGGCTCGCGGTGCTTGCTCACCGTGCTGCCCGGAGAGCGGCACACGCTCGGACTCGGGATGTTCGCCCTCGCGCTCGAGGACGAGGGCTGGAAGGTGGAGCTGTTGGACAACGACTGCGAGCCGGAGGAGGTGCCGGCGCTGGTGGAGCGGACGCGTCCGCGGCTGGTCGCGGTGTCCGCGGGCTACCTGCCGTCGGTGGCGCGCATGGCCCAGGTGGTCGGCGCGATCCGAGCCCTGTCGGTGCCCGTCCTGGTCGGCGGCGCCGCGTTCAACCGGGCCGGGGACCTGTGGCGGCGCGTCGGCGCGTCGGCCTATGGCCCCGACACCCGCATCGGGACGGTCCTGGCGCGGCGGCTGGCGCGGCCATGACCGCGCTGGCCGAGTTCACCATCGGCGAGGTGGCGGCCATGATCGGGTTCTCGCCCCACACGATCCGCGCCTGGGAGCGGCGGCACAAGATCCTCAAGCCGCACCGGACGCCGTCGAACCAGCGCCGGTACAGCGTCGAGGACATCGAGCTGCTCCGCGAGGTGATCAACGGCGTCGTCGTGCGCGGCCTGACGCTCAAGGTGGCGGTCCGGGCGGCGCAGGGTGCCGTGACGGTGCCCAGCATCGAGGACGGCCCCACGGCCGCCGTGGCCCGCGCCGAGGCGGCTCTGGTCCAGGACGAGGCCGACGTGGACGTGCCCTGGCGGGCGGTGGCGGATTTCATGCCCGAGCTGATCGCCGTGCTGGACGAGGACGGCTGCGTCGTGGACGCCAACGTGGCGCTGGCGTCGGCCGCCGGCCGGCTGCGCGAGCAGCTGCGGGGCGTGCGGTTCGTGGACTTCGCCGATCCGTACGACCGGGCGAAGGCTGTGACCGCCTTCCGCCCGCCCCTGCTCCGCCGCAAGGGCTGGGAGCTGAACTTACGCCTGCCCGGAGGCGGCGGCGGCCTGTTCTCGTTCGACTGCCTGCCGATCCGCTTCGGGGAGCGGCCCCTGCTGATCGTCCTGGGCCGGGCGGTGGGAACGTCGGCCGAATAGAGAGAGGACGATGGCCGGCTGACGCCGACCACCGTCCCGGGACTGGGAAGGAATTCGACGTCAGCGGCGGCCAGCGCTCGCCAGTGTTATCCCCGCATCGGACGCAGCCACGTCCCGCACAGAAATCGTTCCCCCATCAGCCGCCCGGACCCGGACGGGCCCGCGGTAGCCGGCACCATTCAAACACAGGAATCGGTCTCCTGGCGAGCCCCGATCGGGCCGGAGCTCGATAGCCGGATCCCACCGACGACACGCGGATCAGGCCCGTCTTTCCGCTCGCGCGGTGGAATCCGGCTCAGGTGGCGATCAGACGGAGCCGCTCGCCGAGCTCGCCGACGGCCGGGCGCGGACCCAGGGCGCCGAGCTGCCGGTACAGGCCCTCGACCACCCGCACGACCGGATCGAGCTGCATCCGGGAGGCGCGCTCCAGGACCTCGCCGGCGACGCGGCACGCCTCCTCGGGCTCGCCGTCCCGCGCGTACGTGCTGGCCAGGGCCGCGCCCAGCCAGAGCCGGTCGCGCTCGCACTCGGCGCCGAGGCGCTCCAGCACGGGCAGCAGCATCGCCCGCGCCTCGTCGCCCCGCCCCAGCCGGGCCAGGCTCGCGCCCCGCTCGCCCTGGAGCCACGTCGCGTCGATCGCGCTGAACCGCGGGCGCCGGGACCCGTCCTCGCCGGGGGCGTCCTCGAGCGCCCGCTCGGCGCGGTCCAGAGCCCGCAGGCAGCCCGCCTCGTCGCCCAGCAGCGCGTGGGCGTCCGCCTCTTTCGCCGCCAGCCACGCCCGGCTGGAGGGGGTGGCGTCGGTCCAGGCGACGGCCTCGAGCTGCTGGAGGCGGCGCCGCGGCGTCTCCCGGTACGGCGGCTGGCAGGCCGCGCTGCCGCCCAGGTACGCCGCCAGGGCCTTGTCGCCGCTCTCGCGCGCGGCGTCGAGCGCGACGACGAAGTACCGGGCCGCGCCGTCCGGATCGTCCATGTTCCAGCGCAGCCACCCGGCGAACCCGGCCGTGTCGGCCGTGAGCGAGCAGAGCCGGGCCCGCTGCGAGGACGACAGCGAGCCGGCGAGCAGCTGGCGCAGGGCCTCCAGGTGGCCGATCACCGGGCCGAGCACGGCGCGGGAGCTGACCTGGGTCGGGCCCAGGCTCTGCAGGGCGATCGTGATGCCCTCCAGGTGGTCCACCGTGTCCGCGCCGATCCTGCCCGACAGCCAGGGCGTGCGCTCGACCCGCTCCCGGGGCTCGCCGCCGAGCGGCGCCGCGGGCACCGCGGCCGCCGCCAGGAGGCCGGCCAGTCCCTGGATGAAGTCCCGGCGCTCGACGTCGTCGTCCTCCGGGACCGGGCCCGCGAGCTCGTCGTCGACGATGCCGAGCTGCTCGGCGGGCACCTCGAAGAGCTGGCAGAGCAGGCGCACGTAGCGGGGGCGGGGCCGTCGGGTGCCGCGCTCCCAGCGACTGACCATGGTGGCGTCCACGCCGAGCTCGGATTCGCCCAGGCGCTCCGCCGTGCGGTGGAGACCCGCTGCGACGTCCTCCTGGGACCAGCCGTGCAGGCGCCTTTGCAGCCGCAGTCGCCGGTTCGGCTTTTGCTCGCAATCCATCGACCCACCTCGCCCCCGGCTCCACTCACCGTCCCCCCTGAGAAGGGGTTCGGGAAGCCCGTTGTTGCAAAGCATATAGATGCGTCGTCCACCGACCAAAATCACGAATGTGCTCTGGCGCACGGAGGAGATCGAAAAGGGTCAGCGGTGCGCCGGCAGCGGGTCAGGCATGCCTGTTGCAAAAGTGGACGGTTCCCGAGTCGGGTAGCGTAGGCGCATGACGATTCCCAGGCTCCCGTTCGGCCGGACCGGGCACGCCAGCAGCCGGGTCATCTTCGGCGGCGCCGCGCTGGGCGCCGTCACCCAGGACGTCGCCGACCGCGCGCTCGAGGTGCTCCTGGAGCACGACGTGAACCACATCGACGTGGCGGCCAGCTACGGCGACGCCGAGCTCCGCGTCAAGCCGTGGCTGCAGCGTCATCCGGGCCGCTTCTTCGTGGCCACGAAGACCGGCGAGCGCCGGGCGGGGCCGGCGCGCGAGCAGCTGCACCGCTCGCTCGACCGGCTGGGCGTGGACCACGTGGACCTGTGGCAGCTGCACAACCTGGTGGATCCGATCGATTGGGACACCGCGCTCAGCCCGGGCGGCGCCCTCGAGGCGGCGCTGGAGGCGCGGGAGCAGGGCCTGGTGCGGTACATCGGCATCACGGGCCACGGCACGCAGATCGCGGCCACGCACCGGCGCAGCCTCGGCCGGCACGACTTCGACTCGGTCCTGCTCCCGTGCAACTACCTGACGCTCGGCATCCCGCACTACCGCGAGAACTTCGAGGCGCTGGTCGCGACGTGCCGCGAGCGGCAGGTGGCCGTGCAGACGATCAAGTCGATCGCGCTGCGGCCGTGGATGGGGCGCGAGCGGACGGCGACCACGTGGTACCAGCCCCTGGAGACGCAGGCGGACATCGACGCGGCGGTCTGGTGGGTGCTGGGGCGGCCGGACGTGTTCCTGATCACCGTGGGCGACGTCGAGCTGCTGCCGAGGGTGCTCGACGCGGCCGAGCGATTCGAGCGCGCGCCCGATGACGCCGAGATGGAGCGCCTGGTCGAGCGGGCGCGGCTGGAACCGCTGTTCGTCTGAGGAGGGGGGAGCAGTTGGCTGGCCCGCTCACCGGCGTCCGCGTCCTCGAGGTCGGCAACTACATGGCCGGCCCGTTCTGCGGCATGCAGCTCGCCGACCTCGGCGCCGAGGTCATCAAGATCGAGCCGCCCGACGGCGGGGACCAGGTGCGGCTGGCCGGCCCGTTCGTCGAGGGCGAGAGCTCCCCGTTCGTGCGCCTGAACCGCAACAAGCGGTCCGTCGTGCTCGACCTCAAGACGGCGGCCGGCAAAGAGGTGTTCCGGCGTCTGGCGCGGACCGCCGACGTGGTGGTCGAGAACCTGCGGCCGGGAACGATGGCCGACCTGGAGGTGGACTACACGCGGTTGTCCGAGCTGAACCCGGGCCTGGTCTACGTGGCCGCGTCGGGGTGGGGCCAGGACGGCCCGCTCAGCCCGCTGGCCGGGCTGGACATCATGGCCCAGGCCCGGAGCGGGCTGATGAGCATCACCGGCATGCCCGGCGGCGACCCCGTGAAGGTGGGCGTGCCGGTCTGCGACCTGGTGTGCGCGCTGTACGGCGCGCTGGCCGCGGTCTCGGCCCTCCGCGTGCGCGAGCACACGGGCCGCGGCCAGCACATCGACGTCAGCCTGTTCGAGGCGGGCGTCTCGCTCGCGGTGTGGGAGGCGGGCAAGCACTTCGCCACGGGCGAGATCCCGCGCCCGCTCGGCTCGGCCCACCAGGTCAACGCGCCCTACCAGGCGATCCGCGCGGCGGACGGCTGGTTCACCATCGGCGCCACGTCCACCCGCAACTGGATCGCGTTCTGCGCGGCGATGGACCTGGACCGGCTGCGCTCGGACCCCCGGTTCGGGGACACGAACAGCCGCCACGCCCACCGCGAGGAGCTGATCGCGGAGATCGAGGAC
>Ga0070717_10004582_pt1 | contig 10008 bp, 6 predicted proteins | sample LARL113metaG_FD_71366 | JGI IMG/M metagenome (GOLD analysis project Ga0070717, IMG submission 71366) | Corn, switchgrass and miscanthus rhizosphere microbial communities from Kellogg Biological Station, Michigan, USA - LAR L11-3 metaG | ecosystem: Host-associated > Plants > Roots > Rhizosphere ... | reverse complement strand
CCGCGGATGCGAACGAGACCGCGGCCTGCTGGCGGCTGGCGCTGGAACGCAATGGCGCGTGCTTCTTTGCGCTGACGCGGCAGGACCTGCCCGTCATCGACCCCGCCACGCACGATGTCTACGCCGGAGTCAGCAAGGGCGCATACGTGCTGGAAGACGCGCCCAACCCGCAGGTGATCCTGATCGGCACGGGATCGGAAGTGTGGCCCTGCGTTGAGGCCAAGGGGTTGCTCGAAGCCGAGGGCATTGCGGCGCGCGTGGTCAGCATGCCGAGCTGGGAGATCTTCGACGAGCAGTCGGCGGAGTACAAGGCCAGCGTGCTGCCGGCGGGCGTGCCGAAGCTCGCGGTGGAAGCGGGGTCGCCGATCGGCTGGTGGAAGTATGTGGGCCTGGATGGAGATGTGATCGGGCTCGATCGCTATGGCGCCTCGGCCCCCGGCAAAATCGTGATGGAGAAGCTGGGCTTTACCGCGCAAAATGTGGCGGCGAAAGCGAAGCAACTGGTAAAGGCAGGGAAATAGAGACGCGGGATCAAGGATTAGGGATTAGTAAACGGGGTGTTTCTATTCCCTAATCCCCATTTCCTATTCCCTGAACTCAAAGGAGTTCCATGAAGCTCGTCATCAGCGCCGATCATGCGGGGTTTCCTCTGAAGGAGGACGTGCGCGCTTATCTCACCAAGGCCGGACATGAGATGGTAGATCTCGGCGCGTACAACGGCAATTCTCCCGACGACTACCCCGATTTTGCGGAGAAGGTGGGCGAGGCTATCAACAATGGAGTGGCCAAGCGCGGCATTCTGATTTGCGGCTCCGGCGTGGGCGTTTGCGTGGCCGCCAACAAAATTCCCGGCATTCGCGCGGGCATGTGCCACGACACCTACTCGGCACACCAGGGCGTGGAGCATGACGACATGAACGTCATCGTTTTCGGCGCGCGCATTATTGGGCCCGCACTGGCGTACGAACTGGCCGATGCATTCATCAATGCCAAATTCATTGCGAACGAAGAACGGTTTACGCGACGATTCAACAAGGTGAAGGCAATCGAGACGAAGTACATGTGCGGCCAGGGGTCAACCAGTCCCGCATAAGTCTAAAGTTCACAGCTTGTTCGCGAAATTCAACTGTGAACTAAGAACTCTGAACTAAGAACTGATTCATCCCCGAGGCGCCGATGTTCCCCTTCGACGTGATCCTCTTCGATGTCGGCGGAGTTCTTCTCACCAATGGCTGGGGTACCTGCGAGCGAACCCAGGTACTCGAAAGTTTTAACCTCGACAAGGCAGAGTTTGAAAAACGGCACCCCGTCCCCAACGATGCCTGGGAGCGCGATGCGATCTCCGCCGAGGCGTATCTCGAAGAGACTGTTTTCTATGAGCCACGCAGTTTCGCGATGGACGATTTTATTGCGGCTATCTGCGCGCAATCAGTGGAACTGCCCAACGGCGCATTGGGAATCCTGAAGGAAATTGCGGCATCTGGCAAGGCAATGGTCGGCTGCCTGAACAACGAGGCCCGCCTTCCGAATGAGTACCGTTTTCGCCAATTCGGGTTGCGCCAGTATTTTGAGGTGGCGCTAAGTTCCTGCTATCTGGGCATGCGCAAGCCAAAGGTGGCCATCTATCAACGAGCACTGGATATTCTCGGACGTCCGGCAAAGCGGGTTTTGTTCATTGACGATCGTCCTGAGAATGTGGCGGGCGCGGCCAAGGTAGGAATGAAGGCGATACAGTTTAAAGGCGCAGAGGCTTTGCGCCAGAACCTTGAGTATCTGACCGTTTTTTAGCGATTGTGCACGGAGGAAACGATGCAACTTGGATTGATTGGTCTGGGCAAGATGGGCGGCAACATGGCCGAGCGTCTGCATCTCGGCGGACACCAGGTGGTGGGCTTCGATTTCAACCCCGAAGCTGTTTCGCGATTGACCGCATCCGGCAATGTGGGCGCGTCGTCGCTGGAGGAAATGGCCAAAAAACTGACCGGCCGCAAAGCCATCTGGATCATGGTGCCCCAAGGTAAACCAGTTGACGAAACCATTGCCAAGCTCGAGCCGCTGCTCAATAAGGGCGATATCCTCATCGACGGCGGCAACTCCAATTACAAGGATTCGCAGCGCCACCACAAGGAAGTAACGGCCAAGGGATTTCAGTTTGTGGATGTGGGGACTTCGGGCGGCGTATGGGGCCTGAAAGAGGGCTACAGCATGATGATCGGCGGCGACAAGGAAGCCGTCGAATATCTGCGCCCGATTTTTGAGACGCTCGCGCCTGGCAAAAACCAGGGCTGGGGCCACGTGGGTCCCGCGGGCGCAGGGCACTTCGTCAAAATGGTGCACAACGGCATCGAGTACGGCATGATGCAGGCCTTCGCCGAGGGCTTCACCATCATGGAGAAAAAGGAAGAGCTGGATCTGAATTTGGCGCAGATCGCGGAGATCTGGCGATACGGCAGCGTGGTGCGGAGCTGGCTTCTGGATTTGACGGCCGATGCGCTGGCCAAGAATCCCACGCTAGAAGGGTTGCAGGCGTATGTGTCCGATTCCGGCGAAGGGCGCTGGACGGTGTTTGAAGCGATCGATCTGAACGTATCGGCGCCGGTCATTACCGAGTCGCTGATTCGCCGCATCCGGTCGCGCGAGGAGAACAACTTCACAGACCGCATGTTGTCGATCATGAGGAACGCATTCGGCGGGCATGCGGTGAAAAAAGACTAGCTGTTAGTTTCTTAGCTATTAGCCTTTAGCTGCACCTGTTAGCTCGACATTTTTGTAGCTAAAAGCTAATAGCTAATGGCCCTTGTAAGTGACGACATCAACGCCTCACGGAGGTCAGGTTAATGGCGACGATTCAGATGAAAGTCAGTCCGGAGGATCTTTCCCAGGTTCCTCAGGGGCGAGAGAGAGTTCCCGACCCGGTCATCCTGACCATCTTCGGCGCGTCGGGCGACCTGACTAAGCGCAAGCTGCTGCCCGCGCTGTTCCACCTGGAGCAGAATGGGTTGCTGCCGGAGAAGTTCCACATTGTGGGCGTGGCGCGGCGCGCGCTGGGCGATGAGTTCGCGGCGGACATGCGCCAGGGCATCATCGAATTTGGCGGCGTCACGGCGAGTGACCCGAAGCTGGATCAGTTCATCAAGAAGATCAGCTACTTCGCGCTGGATTTCGGCGATCCCGGCCATTACGCCGCGCTCAATGCGGAGTTGGATCGCATCGCCAGCGAAAAGGGCATTGGGAGCAGCCGGCTGTTCTATCTCGCGACCGCACCGGAGTACTTTACCGGGATTGTGGAGAACCTGGGCGCGCAGAACATGGCCCATGCGGCGAACGGCCACATTGGCGTGGTGATCGAGAAGCCCTTCGGCCACGACCTGAATTCGGCGCGCGAACTCAACTCCCACGTGAATTCCGTTTTCGACGAGCGCCAGGTCTTCCGCATCGATCACTACCTGGGCAAGGAGACGGTGCAGAACATTTTGGTGTTCCGCTTCGCCAACGGCATCTTCGAGCCGATCTGGAACCGCAACTTCATCGATCACGTGCAGATCACGGCCGCGGAAACTATCGGCGTGGAAGGGCGCGGGCCTTTTTATGAAAAGGCCGGCGCATTGCGCGATGTAGTGCAGAACCACGTGATGGAGTTGCTCAGCTTTGTGGCCATGGAGCCGCCGCCCAGCTTCCATGCCGAAAGCGTGCGCCGCGAAAAGCTGAAGGTGTGGCAGGCCATTCCGACGATCCCCATTCTCAACGCGGTGCGCGGGCAATACGGGCCGGGTATTGTGGAGGGCAAGCGCGTCCCCGGTTACCGCGAGGAGGAGCGCGTCGATCCGGAATCGGGCACCGAGACCTTCGCCGCCGTGCGGCTGGAAATTGAAAACTGGCGCTGGGCGGGCGTGCCGTTTTACCTGCGCGCCGGGAAGCGCTTGAAGAAGCGCGCCACCGAGATCAGCATCCAGTTCAAGCAGCCACCGCTGCTCATCTTCAATCGCCTCGCATCCAGCGGGCCCTGCAATGAGATTCAGCCTAACCTGCTCACCATTCGCATTCAGCCCGATGAGGGCATCTCGCTGCGTTTCGGGGCCAAGATCCCGACCACACCCGAGATGGCGGTCTGCCCGGTGGTGATGGACTTCAACTACGCGGCGGCGTTCGGGCGGTCCACTGCCAATGGGTACGAGCGCCTGCTCCTCGACGCCATGCTGGGCGATCAGACGCTGTTTGCGCATCGCGACGGCGTGGAGACTACGTGGGCGTTGTACACTCCCATCCTGGAAGCATGGGCGGCGAAGAATCCCGAGGTGTTTCCCAATTACTTCGCCGGGAAGTGGGGACCTGATTGCGCCGACCGCTTGTTGGAACGCGAAGGGCGGGCGTGGCGGAATAATCTCGGCAAGCCGGAGTGACAGTGATCACTGACCTCTGACCACTGCTTCAGAAATGCCGGAATGATTCGCCGGGGCCATTCGTCGGAGCGATGGGCGTAACATTGCCGCGGTCCACGTGGCTCTCGAGCGAGCGGCTGACTATGTCGCGGGACCCGAGCCCGACGGCCAGCGCCAGCGTCAGCACAATTCCTCCGAAGAGGATGCCGAAGGCCTCCGCAACGATGGCGCCGCCGATCTCGAGGTGGTCGAGAACCATGGCCGCTGTCAGCACCAGCACCAGCCATTTCACTCCCAGCGAAAGGAAGCGCGCGTACTGCAGTTGCGCATTGACGGCGCTGATCAGCACGGATCGCGAAAGGAAGCGAGCGATGAGCGTTCCGGCAATCAGAAGAAGAATCGCGCCCACCGCGTGGGTGAGATAGGGCAGCAGCGAAACCGGCAGCGGGGTGCTGGTGGCATAGGACGCATCGAAGGCCGAAACTCCGATGATCAGCCCGAGCAGGACGCAGCCCCAGAATGAGCTGCGGGCCACCAGCTCGGTGGGAGAACTCGATGGGGTCCAGTCGACCGCCAGCCGCGTCCGGGCAAAACGCTCATCCGCCTTGAGCCACGTGAGGCCACGCCGAAGCAAAGAGGAGAGTGCCATCCCCAGCAACGTGAAGAGCAGCAGCGCAACGAAGAACGCCAGGATCCCGGGGAGAATCGCAATCAGCATCGAGAGCACGCGATAGAGCGACTGGTGCAGCGCGTCGGACATGTGGTGCCATATCGACGCATTGTCGGCATAAATAGGCTGCGCCACCACGGCGGATTTCGACTCCATCATCAGGGCAAGAACGGTATGCATCGGACTTACTCCTTCCAACGGCTATGGTTGGCATCCGGAAGGCTCAAGATTCGATCAAGGCCGGGAACAACCGAAGTCGTCATGGATTGAACCGGTCGGGCCAGCGCCAGCGCGAGACCAGGTAAGGTTTGTCGGCGTCGAAGGCCGCCGCAACCGCTTCGACGTGGCGATCGGAGTCGCCGCCCGAAGCCGTGATGTTGATGTGGCCCGCCACCCAGGCGAGATAAAGCGGAATCAGCGCACCCAATAGGTGGCCGCGGTTGATGGTGCGCAACCGGTACGCAATCAGAAAGTCATACACGATGCGTGCCCATAGATTTTCGGGCATGCGGAAGGAGGCGGGGTCCACGGTGGACAGCCGCTTGAGTCCGAGGAGCGTGTTGGGCGGAAGCACGAGCGACCAGATTTCCAGCAAGTTGCTGTAGGCCAGCCGGAAGCCCTCGATCATGGGCATGATGTCGGGGTGCCCCTCTACAGAATGCCGTTGCGGAACGGAGCTCCTGGGCGGCGGCAGGCGGCGTGCGCGCTGCCAGAAGGCCGCTTTGGCCTCTACGTCGGAGAACAGCGATCCTGCGACATGGCCGAGAATGGCGCGAATGTCCGGATCCGACGGTTGCGGAAGCGCCCGTTCTCCAACCTCGCACTGCTCAATGGTGAAGCCGGCAACGATGGCTTCGGATGTGGGCCAAACCAGAGCATCGTCCTGGCCGAGACTTACGAACCGCTGACCGGCGGCCGCGAGCTTTTCCGCCATGCGCAGCGACAGTCCAAGGTCGATGGCCAGCGGAAAATGAGCCCGCGTGGCATAGAGAGCGCGCGTCAGCGGGTAAAGAATGGCCGAGTTCACCAGGCCGGCGTGCGGCGGGAGATCGTAGAAAGGCAGCGCGAGATCAATGTTTCCGGTTTGCACCGCGCTTGCGAGGTCGTGCAGAGCAGACGAACTGAGCGAACCGGATTCCGGTCCCAGCATCAGGATGGATTTGGCCTCGTGCTTCTGCGCCAGTTGGTGCGCGTTCACAAAATCGGCGGCCGTCAGCGTCCATGTTGCCTGGGTGACGGGGGCGCTGGTGATGTGCAGCGGAAGGTAAACGTCTGCGCCAAGCTCGTTCTGCGTGGCGATCAGCATGTCATCCGGCGGAAATGTAGTGGCGAGCTTAGCCAGGAGGCTTTCGAGCTGCGCGGGTGGCAATGGCGCTACCGCGACCAGCAGGGCGAAACCTGTCCGGGCAGGTGGACGAGAGAACTCGGGGATGGGGTCTGCGATCGCCATAGAGATTCAGAAGGGTTTAACCGAGTGGCTGCCGGCTCAGCGCTGGTGCGCTAAGCCTCTTACATTGGGAAATCGAGCGCGCGCCTACTCCGTTTTATCACTGTTCACTGTCCACTGATGACTGACCACTACATGGATAGGATGCCACCAACGGGGATGCGAATCCACGAAGGGCGGTTATTGAGCTCATACAGGAGCTCGTATAGGGCCTTTTCCAGCAGGTATGCGGTGAACAGGGATTGCGCCTGCTGGGGCGGGGGAAGCAGCTCGTGATCGGGTGCCATGCTGGAACAGTATGCGCCCAGGAATGCGGCCGAAGTGGAATTCTGCCAAAGGTTTGCCCAACCGGTCAGGATCTCAGGGTGGCTGTTGCGCCCCGCTTCGCTGGTAACAAACTGGTCGAGGCCGGAAAATGCGGCATAGGAAAACGACCGCACCATCCCGGCCACATCTTTGAGCGGAGATTGTTTGCGGCGGCGCTCTGCCACGGGACGCGCCGGCTCGCCCTCGAAATCGAGCAAAATGAAATCGCCGGGCTCGGTGTCCGTCCTGCCGGTCCGAAGCGTCTGTCCCAGGTGATAGTCGCCGTGGATGCGAATACGCTTGCCGGCCGCCTGAATGCTCTCAATGGCATGCGCCCTGCGGATCAGGTCGCGGCGGCGGGAGAGAAGCAATGCCGCATCATCCAGGATCATATCCACCAGGCTGGGCAGCTTGGCCTTCAGGGCATCGAGGGCGGTGACGATCTGCGCATCGATGCGGCGGGCGTCACGGGCCAGGTCGTCGGGACTGAATGGCTCCGCCGCAAAGGCCCGATCGTCCGTGGGCGTGGCGAAGGCGAGGTGCATCTCCGCCGTGCGGCGACCGAGGAGCGCAGCCGCTTCCAGGGCCGGGCCTGCGAGTTGGAGTGCCTCCGGGAGTGTTTGCGGGCGATTGAGGAATCCGGGCGGAGCGGATTCCGGTGCCGCCCTTAGGGCAGCTGCCGATGAAAAGAATCCCGGCAGTTGATCGAGGAACCACTGCCAGCCGTCGCCCTGGTTGGCCACCAGTCCCTGCAACATGGCGATGGTGGTTCGTTGGCCTTCGGCGGGATGAATGGAAATGTCGCCGAGAAAGGGAGGAATGCGAGTAAACTTTGCCACTTCGGTGAGGAATCGCCCGATCTCTACGTCCGGGTTTTCGCCCGGCTGGAGGCGCCGAAACAGTTTGAGGATGAGCTGATCCCCATACAAAACGGACGTGTTCGACTGCTCCGCCCGCCCGATCCGCGCCGGCAGCCGCTGCCCGCCATAGAGGTTGGCGAACGCCGACGAGGCGCGTGCATCCAGCCGGCCGGCTTCCGGCAACGGATCGCCCGCCGATGGAGATTCGCGGGGTTGGTTGCGTTGGGCGTTGGGCGCGGGCCCGGGAGCCGTCGATCGCGGCGGCCCGACAGCTTCGCCCGGTTGCGCCGTGATGGGCGCCGGCGCCACTGTCATGGGCGTGAGAGGGTGGGGGGTGGAAGCAAGCGGCTGGCCCGCGGCGGCGAGGGCTTCCGGCGTGGCTACAGCAACCGGGCTCGCCACCGATGCGGGTTCCACTGGCGGAAACACTTCGTGGGGACGCAGATGCACTTCGCCGTCACCGGCGGCATGATGAGTGGCGCGCTCGGGGTGTTGCAGCACTTCGGCGGCTTCACCATTGGCGACTTCGTCTTTCGCGGCGTTCCCGGTGGCTGCGGCTGCCAGAGAAGCAGCAACCTCGATTGCCGCTATCCGCGGAGTGGACAGCGCGAGCGTCGCATTGCGCTCGATAAGCGTAAGCAGCGCCTGGCGCAGGTCTTCGCGAAGCGTGGCATCGTGCAATACGCCTGAACCCGCCGGCGAGGGCAGCAGGGCGATCATGCTTTGCGGATAATTCGCGGTCAGTTCGTCGGCATCGGCGCCGATGCTGAATGCGAGCGGCACCTGGTAAACATCGCAAGCATTATCCGCATAGTTGATTTCAAAATAGAAGAGCGCGGGAGGAATGGAACTGGCGGCGGGCAGGTCGGTGCTGGGCGACACGATGGTGTTGGCGGCCACGGCAGCGGGCAGTTCCGCCCAGTCGACCACGCGCACGGATTGGATGTTGCGGGTCTTGGCCCCAAACCATCGCTGCCGCGGCAGCCAGGCCGAAAGCGCAGTTTCCAGCACCGCGAGGCCGTGACCGGCCACAAAGCCGGACCAGCCCTTGGTGAGCAGATCGAGCACCGCGAATTCCTCCGCGGAGTTTTCAGGCGGCGCTTCGAGTGTGAGTTCGGGAACCTCTTCCTGCCTCACACTGGCGGGCTGAAGTTCGAGCCAAATGAAAGAGTACGGCGCGATGCTGAGCGCGTAGGGCGCTTCCGTGATGGTTGGGAACGGCACGTATCCCAGCATCTCCACCGGTTCCATGCCCGCAAACAACGAAAGGTCGAGCGTAACCGGCTGCGCGAACCGGCTCAGGTTGGCGACGCAGAGGATGGTCTCGTGGGTTCCGTCGCCGCGATCGAGGTCGCGCAGATAGGCAAGGATTCTGCGATTGGATGGATTGAGGAAGGTCAGGGTGCCGCGCCCGAAAACCTGGAACAGCTTGCGCAGCGCTATCATGTTGCGCGTCCAGTGCAGGAGGCTCGATTGATCGCTGAGCTGCGCCTCGACGTTGACCACCTGGTACCCGTAGATGGGGTCCATGATCACCGGAAAATAGAGCCGCGCCGGATCGCACTTGGAGAAGCCGGCGTTGCGATCGGAGGTCCACTGCATGGGCGTGCGCACGCCGTTGCGGTCGCCAAGATAGATGTTGTCGCCCATGCCGATTTCGTCGCCGTAATAAATAATCGGTGTTCCAGGAAAGCTGAACAGGATGGAATTCAGCAGCTCGATGCGGCGGCGATTGTTGTCGACCAGCGGGGCGAGGCGGCGGCGAATGCCTACATTGATGCGCATGCGCGGATCGGCTGAATACGCGAAATACATGTAGTCGCGTTCATCGTCGGTGACCATCTCCAGCGTCAGCTCATCGTGATTGCGCAGAAACAGGCCCCACTGGCAGTTGTCGGGGATGGGCGGTGTTTGCGCCATGATGTCGGTGATGGGGAGGCGGTCTTCCTGCCGCAGCGCCATGTAGATGCGCGGCATCAGCGGGAAGTGGAAGGCCATGTGGCACTCATCGCCGTCCCCGAAATAGGGGCGCACGTCAGCGGGCCACTGGTTGGCCTCGGCCAGCACCAGGCGATTAGCGTACTCGGCATCGATGGCGGCGCGAAGCTGCTTGATTTTTTCATGCGTCTCGGGCAGATTCTCGCAGTTGGTGCCGTCTCGCTCCACGATGTATGGAATCGCGTCCAGGCGCAGCCCATCCACGCCCATGTCGAGCCAGAAGCGCATGGCCTTCAGCACTTCTTCCATCACCAGCGGGTTGTCGAAGTTCAGATCGGGCTGATGGGAGAAGAAGCGATGCCAGTAGTAGGCCCTGGCGGTCTCATCCCACGTCCAGTTCGACTTCTC
>Ga0070717_10004580_pt1 | contig 10009 bp, 9 predicted proteins | sample LARL113metaG_FD_71366 | JGI IMG/M metagenome (GOLD analysis project Ga0070717, IMG submission 71366) | Corn, switchgrass and miscanthus rhizosphere microbial communities from Kellogg Biological Station, Michigan, USA - LAR L11-3 metaG | ecosystem: Host-associated > Plants > Roots > Rhizosphere ... | reverse complement strand
TCTCTCTCTCTCTCTCTCTCTCTCTCTCTCTCTCTCTCTCTCCAATTCTGCGCAATATGTGGCGGTCTACCTCATTCCGGCTTGATATTGGCCAGCCGGATCACTTTGCCCCACTTCTCGGTTTCGTCAGCGATGAGCTTTCCGAAATCGGCGGGCGAGCCGGCAAGCACAGTGCCATCCAGGTTGGCAAGCCGCGCCTTGAACCCGGGATCGGCGAGTGCGGCGTTGATCTCCTTGTTGAGCTTGTCGATGATCTCGGCAGGCGCGTTCCTGGGCGCGCCGAGGCCAAACACTGAGCTCGCCTCATAGCCTCGGACGAACTCGCCTACGGTCGGGATGTCCGGCAGCGCGTCCAAACGCGTCGCCGTAGTTATTGCGAGCGCGCGCAGCTTGCCGGTCTCGATATACCCAATCAATAGGGCGAGGTTAGTAAAGAGAACCTGCACCTGCCCGCCGAGCAGATCGGTAAGCGCGGGCGCGACGCCGCGATAGGGGACGTGCTGAATGTCGAGGCCGCCGGCCTCTTGCTTGAACAGCTCGGCGGTGATGTGGGTGATCCCGCCGACGCCGCCCGAACCGTAGGAGAGCTTGCCCGGATTAGCCTTGGCATAGGCGATGAACTCGGGAAGCGTCTTGGCCGGAACCGAGGGATGGACCACCATGACAAGGGCACCGCGGACCAAGCCCGCGATCGGTGCGATGTCGCGAATAAAATTGAAATTGAGGTCGTAAAGCGTCGCATTGATCGCGTTCGGCGTACCGACCAGGAGCAGCGTGTAACCATCCGGAGGCGCACGCACGACCGCCTCGGTGGCGATATTGCTGCCTGCGCCCGGCCGGTTCTCGATGACGAATGGCTGGCCGAGCCGCTCCGACAACCACTGACCGATCAGACGCGCGAGGATGTCGTTCGGCCCGCCGGCGGCAAATCCGACGATGATGCGCACCGGCCGGGATGGATAGGTTTGCGCCGACGCGAAGCCCGACAAGGCAGGGAACACGGCAGCACCGGCTGCAAGGTGCAGGAGTCGGCGACGGGAAAATTCCACAACTTGCTCCTCAGGTCCGGGCCTGCAAGACGCGCGGCTCGGTTGCCGGCTATTCCGCGAGCCCCGGCTTGAGACGATAGTTGATGCCACCATAAGCGCATAAGGCTATTATCTGATGATATCATCTCAAAGCAGAAATGGGTGCTCTTATGCAGTTGAGCGATCGCATCGGAAGTCGGATGAAGCTGCAAGACCTGCACGTGCTCATGACCGTGGTGCAGGCGGGCAGCATGGGGAAGGCGGCGCAACGCCTCAATACCACTCAGCCGAACATTTCCAGGTCAATCGCGGAACTGGAGCATACACTCGGCGTGCGCCTGCTCGACCGCCACCGCCAGGGAATCGAGCCAACCGAGTACGGTCGCGCCTTGCTCGATTGCGGAGTTGCCGCATTCGATGACTTGCGCCAGGGCGTGAAGAACATCGCGTTTCTCGCGGACCCTGCGGCCGGGGAATTGCGGATTGGGACCACCACCCTTCTAGCGGCGAGCTTCGTTTCCGCTCTCGTCGACCGGCTCTCTCGGCGCTATCCGCGCATGGTATTCCATCTCGTGACCGGATACACGGAGACACTGCACCGGGAACTCGCCGAGCGTAAAGTCGATCTCTTGATCATACGGGGCTCCGGCCCGATCGCAGACCCGCGATACGACTTCGAATTTCTCTTTGATGATTCCTATGTCGTCGCGGCGGGCGCGCAAAATCAATGGGTGCGGCGGCGCAGGATCGAAATTGCCGAACTGGTGAATGAATTGTGGGTGCTGCCACCACCGGACAGCGTGATTGGATCGATCGTAAGGGACGCTTTTCGCGCCGGCGGGCTCGATTATCCTCGGGTGAGCGTGGTCACGGATTGCCCTCATATGCGCATTAGTCTGTTGGCGACCGGCCGTTTTGTCACCATTTTCCCGGCTTCCGCATTTAGATTTCTCACCAAGCGCTCGGAGCTCAAGGTCTTGCCCGTTGAACTGTCGATGGCGCGCCGGCCAAATGGAATCGTTACCCTGAAGAACCGCGCGCTCAGTCCCGCCGCAAGGCTTTTCATCGACTGTGCCCGCGAAGTCGCAAAGACTCCGGCAAAGCGAAAATGAATAACGCCGAGCCGGGTTGTCGCCCATTACCTCGATCTCGGGATTGATCGAGAGGGCCGCCATCGGAAGGTAACCGCGCCACCCTCCAAAATCCGGCAGCCGCCCATGGTTCGTAGCGGAAGATCGCAGGCCATCGCAAACTTGGCGATTGGAGCGCGTGGCGGGCCGCCGCATCATAGGGGCGCGGCGAAAGAGTAGGGCCCATCATCTTCGTCGACCGTGGCGCGGCACTTGCGCCAAAGCACGTCATGGTTCGCGCGAGGGACGGTCGGCGCGCGGCGGCTTGACGATAGCTCGTAGGATGGATTGAGCCTTCGCGAAACCCCATTATCTTCGCAAAGACATTTGATGGGTATCGCTTCGCTCCACCCATCCTACCGTCTAAACTCCCGCCACCGATGACCAGAGATCGGCAAGCTTACGCCTGAACGCCTGCATGCGCGTCAGCGGCACCGTCGCCTCTTCCTCCTCGGGCAGGCGGAGGCCGACCACATTGACCCGGCCGCCGCCGATGCTGCGCGCCACCAGCACGATGGTGTCGAGCTCGAGCGTCGCGCCGTCCTTTGGCGCGTGGTCGAGATGGATGTCGAAATAGTCCGCGAGCGTCAGCTTGGCCTGCTCCTCGCCGACGTTCACGCCATAGATCTCGGCGAGCTCGCCGAGCGTGTGCTCGCCGGAGACGACGAAATCGCCGAGCAGATGCGGATCGGGCGCCGTGCTCGGCTGCATGTCGACAAAGAAGCGATCGAGCGCCTCGGCCTTTTCCGGCGGCGCCAGCAGATAGATGTAGTCACCCGGCGTGATCGGATCGGCTTCGGTCGGCGAGAGGATATTTTCATCGCGGATCACCAATGTCGGCTTCGACCAGGACGGCACCAGTCCGCGGCGGAAGTAAAGGCTTTTGGCGCGGACCGGATAGCCGACGAGCTGCTGTTCGAGCTGGCCCGGCAGATCCAGCTCGACCCGCCGCGGGCCGCGATCGGCGCGCGGCAGCGCCACATGCAGGCGCCGCGCGGCGGGCGCCAGCGTCCAGCCCTGCAACAACAGCGAGATGATGACGACGACAAAGGCGACGTCGAAATAGAGATAGGCCTTCGATAGCCCGACCAACATTGGGATCGAGGCGAGGAAGATCGCGACCGCGCCGCGCAGGCCGGTCCAGGCGATGAAGATTTTTTCCCGCCAGCTGAAGCGAAACGGCGCCAGACAGAGAAACACCGCGAGCGGCCGGGCCACCAGCATCAGCACCAGCGCTACAATCACGGCCGGACCAAAACTGCTGCCGAGCCGCAGCGGCGAGACCAGCAGGCCGAGCAGCACAAACATCACGATCTGCGCGAGCCAGGTCGCGGCGTCGAGGAAGGTCACGACCGAATTATGCGCCCGGGTCGGCCGGTTGCCGATGATGATGCCGGCGAGATAGACCGCGAGGAAGCCCGAGCCGTGCGCGATCTGCGCGGCGCCGAATATGACCAGTGCGGCGGTGGCGACGAACGGTGCGTGCAGGCCCTGCGGCAACGCGACACGATTGAGCGCGATCACCACCAGCCGGCCGCCGATCACGCCGATGATGGCGCCAAGCACCGCCTCGCGGAGGAATTCCAGCACTACGTGGAGGGGCGAGCTGGTGCCGCTCGAGATGAACTCGACGAGCATCAGGGTGAGGAAGATCGCGAAGGGATCGTTGGTGCCGGATTCCGCTTCCAGCGTCGCGCCGACGCGCGGACGCAGGCGCAGGCCTTGCGTGTGAACCAGGAGAAACACTGCCGCGGCGTCGGTCGAAGCCACCACGGCGCCGACCAGGAACGATTCGGTCCAGTTCAGGTCGAGCGCATATTTGGCGAAGGGAGCGGTGATCAGCGCGGTGAAGAGCACGCCGATCGTCGCCAGCACCATCGACGGCGCCAGCACCGCGCGAATGCTTTGAAAGCGCGTGCGAAGCCCGCCGTCGAACAGGATCAGCGCCAGCGCCACCGAGCCCACCAGATAGGTGGTGCGGACGTCGTCGAACTGGAGCTGGCCCGGACCGGAATCGCCGGCCAGCATGCCGATCACGAGGAACACCAGCAGTAAAGGCGCGCCGAAGCGCAGCGCGAGCAGGCTCGACAAGATGCCCGCCATCACAAGCGCCGCGCCAAGCAGAATGGCTATGCTGACCGAATCGAGAGATGCCATGCGCCCAAATCATTGCAAATACTGGACTTTGCATCCTTATCGTTGCCACACTTCAACGCCAACCCATTTCGGACAGATCGCGGCGATATGCCCGATTTTCGGCCCTCAACTCACCTCGGGGCGCATATCGTACCGATAGCGCCGATCCCGCGATTATGGGATTTTCCGAAAACTTTCGAATCGAACGCGCCGGAAAGCGGCTTGAAACGAGATTTTGACGATGGACCTCGATCTCCACGAGATCATTGATTTCCTGCCTTCCGCGGCGCGCTCGGTCGGCGCGGAAGTCGCCTCGCCCTGGTTCTATCTGCAACTTGGTCTCGTGCTGGCGGCCGCCGGCATCGCCTTCGCCATGGGCGCCGCGATTCGCTCGCGGATCGATTTGAAGTCGCTCGGCAAGGATTGGCCGATCCCGCTGCGGGTGTTCATGCGCGTCCTGGTCGGCAGCGCCTCGACCGCTGTGTTCGCGGCGCTGATGATCCTGGCGCGCCTGATCATGGTGGCCTCGACCTGGCCGAGCCGCAGCTATCTGTTGTCGGTTGCCGCCAAGCTGGCGCTGGCCTGGCTGATCATCCGCCTCGTGACCTCGGTGATACGCAACCCCTCGCTGGTCCGCCTGGTATCGCTATCGGCCTGGCTGGTCGCCGCCCTGAGCATTGTCGGCCAGCTCGATCCCGTGATCGACGCGCTCGATTCGGTCGCCATCGTGCTCGGCGGCCTGCGCCTGACGCCGCTGCTCCTGATCAAGCTTGGCGTGCTCCTGATCGCGGCGCTCTGGCTGACCAACATCACCTCCAACTTCGTGGAAAGCCGGATCACGCAGTCCAGCGACCTGACGCCGTCGCTCCAGGTGCTGCTGGTCAAGATGATCCGCGTCGGGCTGATGGTCTTTGCGGTGGCGGTGGTGCTGAGCGCGGTCGGCATCAATCTCTCGGCGCTTGCGATCTTCTCCGGTGCTGCCGGCGTCGGCATCGGCTTCGGCTTGCAGAAGATCGTCGCCAATTTCATCTCCGGCATCATCCTTTTGGTCGACAAGTCGGTGAAGCCGGGCGACCTCGTCACCATCGGTGACAATACCGGGCGCATCAGCGCGATGAAGACGCGCTATATCTCGGTCGCCGCCGGCGACGGACGCGAATTCCTGATTCCGAACGAGGATTTGGTGACGCAGAAGGTCACCAACTGGACCTATACCGACAAGAACACGCTGGTGAAGGTCCTGTTCGGCACCAACTACGAGGCCGATCCGCGGCTGGTCTGCAAGCTCGCGATCGAAACCGCCGCCGGCGCACCGCGCGCGCTCAAGAACAAGCCACCGAACTGCATCCTGACGGAGTTTGCCGAATCCGGCATGAAGTTTTCCCTCACCTTCTGGATCGCAGACCCCGACGGCATGGACAATGTGAAGAGCGACGTCATGCTGGCGCTGTGGGAGGCGTTTCGGCGCGAGAACATCAAGTTGGCCTATCCGGTGCGCGAGCTCATGATCCGCGGCGGGGCGCTGCCGGTCGAGACCGTGGTCGAGGCTTCGGGATGAACCCATACCCCCGACGCGCCCAAGCTTGGCTTGCGGCTAGCCGCCGCGATCATTAAATTAAGGCCTGCAAATCAGCCGTTCCCCGCACCAACCAGACCGCCGAAACAAGACCCGCTCATGAGCTACATCGAAGCCACCGACGTCTCCTTACGCAAGACAGGACAGATCAAGCTGCATGGCGCGAGCGGTTTCGCCGGCATGCGCAAGGCAGGCGCCCTGGTGGCGAAATGCCTGGATGAGTTGACCGACGTCGTGAAGGCGGGCGTGCCGACCGCTAGAATCGACGAATTCGTCCGCGAATTCGCCTTCAGCCATGGCGCCTATCCGGCGACGCTGATGTATCGCGGCTACCGCTATTCGACCTGCACCTCGATCAATCACGTGGTCTGCCATGGCATGCCGGGCGACCGCGCGCTGAAGGAGGGCGACATCGTCAATATCGACGTGACCTTCATCGTCGAGGGCTGGTACGGCGATTCCAGCCGGATGTATGCGATTGCGCCGATCGCGCGAAAGGCCGAGCGGCTGATCGAGGTGACCTATGAGGCGATGATGCGCGGCATTGCCGCGGTCAAGCCCGGCGCCACCACCGGCGATATCGGCCACGCCATCCAGAGCTTTGTCGAGCCGCAGGGCATGAGCGTGGTGCGCGATTTCTGCGGCCACGGCTTGGGCCGGCTGTTCCACGACGAGCCGAACATCATCCATATCGGCCGGCCCGGCGAAGGCGTGACCTTGAAGCCCGGCATGTTCTTCACCATCGAGCCGATGATCAATCTCGGCAAGCCGCATGTTAAAATCCTGTCCGACGGCTGGACCGCGGTGACGCGCGATCGCTCGCTGTCGGCGCAATTCGAGCACTCGGTCGGCGTGACCGCAACCGGCGTCGAAATCTTCACGCTGTCGCAACGCCACGGCGAGAAGCCGCCGGCCTGATCTCGAACAGCACCCTAGTCGGGCTCGGTCGCAAGATGGATCAGCGCTGCGATCGGCACCGCGGCTCCGATCGACGAGGCAAGGGCCCAGCCGCCCGTGGCATAGGCCCAACCACCGACGGCCGAGCCGGCAGCACCAGCCAGGAAGAACGTCGTCATGTAGAGCCCGTTGAGGCGGCTGCGGGAATCCGCGCCGAGCACGAACAGCGCGCGGTAGCCGAGCACGACATTGGCCTGCACGCCGAAATCGATCGCGATGGCGGCGGCAACCAGCGCTACGAGCGAGAAGGTCGAGCCGAGCTCTGCGACATGGGTGAGCGCAAAGCCGCCGGTCGTCAGCATCATCGCGAACGCCGTTGCCGTCCGCGTCCAGCCGCGATCGGCGACCCGGCCCGCGATCGGGGCTGCGACCGCGCCGGCGACGCCCGCCAGCGCGAACAAGGCGATGCCGGATTGCGAAAACTTAAACGCGGGTCCGGCGAGCAACAGCGGCACCGTGGTCCAGAACAGGCTGAACGCGCCGAACAGGCAAGCCTGATAGAACGCGCGGCGGCGCAGCACCGGCGTGTTTCGTGCCACCTGCACCATCGAGGCCAGCAGCGCGCCGTAGCCGAGACGGGCCGTGGGCATGCGCGGCGGTAGCATCCGGCGCAGCACCAGCGCCAGCACGACCATGGCCGCGGCCGAAGCGCCATAGACCACATGCCATGACGAAAATGCCGCGACGAAACTCGAGAGCGGACGCGACAACATCACGCCGATCATCAATCCGGTCGTGACATTGCCGACGACGCGGCCGCGAATGGCTTCCGGCGCCATGTGTCCCGCATAGGGGATCAGGATTTGCACGGCGACCGAGCCGATCCCGACCAACAGCGCGGCGGCGAGGAATGCAACCGCATGGGTCGATAGCGCGGCGCCCAACAGCGCCAGCGCACCGACGGCCATCACGGACAGCACCAGCCGCCGATTTTCGATCAGGTCACCGAGCGGCACGATCAGCAGCAGGCCCGCGCCGTAACCGAGCTGCGCCATGGTCACGATCAGGCCGGCCGAGTGCGGTGACAGCCCAAGCTCGGCGCTGATCGGACCGACCAGCGGCTGCGCATAATAGATATTGGCGACGATCAGCCCGCAGGACACGGCCAGCAGAACGGTGATCCAATTCGAGACCGGCTGCGAGGCAACCTGGCAGTCCGGAGTGATCGAGGTCACTAAGCAGTCTCCAATCCTGGGGGAATAACGATCCCTCAAATAGATGAAAATCAGGTCACCAGTTTCATGGCGATCTCGACGACGGCTGGCGTATCCGGCGGCTGTCGTCCGGCCTTTCCGACCACCCTCATCCCAAAATCGGCAGGCGGTCGCACCGCCATGGCGACAAGCCGCCGGCCGCGGTCTAATATTTCGATCCGGCCTCCATCGCGCAGGACGACGTCGGTGATCGATCTCAACGCAAGCGATTCCGCCCTCGTGGCGCTGGCCCGGAGCATCGCCGGCGACGATGCTGCCGGCACCTCGCGGCTCCTCGACGCATCGCCGGCATTGTCCCGTGTGTCCTTCGAGGCGGGCGTGACACGAAAGACCGCAAAAGCCTATATCGACGAATTTGGACGCTATTTCTTTACCGGAGACACCGCGCTGCACATCGCCGCCGGGTCTTACCGAACCGACATCGTGCAAAGGCTGATAGAAATGGGCGCCGACTGCACGCCAAAAGCCGCCGCGGCGCGGCGCCGCTTCACCTCGCCGCCATAGGCCTCCCCGGGTCGCCGACATGGAATCCGCAGGCCCAGCAGGCCACTATCACCTGCCTGATTGCGGCGGGTGCAGAGCCAAATGCCGTCGACAAGAATGGCGTGACCCCATTGCATCGCGCCGTGCGCACGCGTTGCGCCACGGCCGTCAGCGCGCTGCTTGCCGGGGGCGCCGATCCAAAGCGCCAGAACAGCAGCGGCTCGACGCCGATGTGGCTTGCGACCCACAACACCGGACGCGGCGGCACCGGCTCGGCAGAGGCAAAAACACAGCAAAGGGAGATCGTGCGCCTGCTTGAGCAGCAGGTCCGGACGCGACCGTGAGCGGGGCCTGCGGGTTCAGCGCTTCCTCGCCGGCAAGATTCCAGCACTTGATTCCAGCACTTGCAAAAGCTGCGCGGCACGGCATGGTTGCAGCCGATGCCAGCAAAAGCAAGCGATACCGAGAAAGAGCCCGACGAAACGCCGCATTACCACGGCCATCGGATGCGGCTGCGCGAACGCTTTCGCAAGTCCGGCCCGGATGCGCTCAGCGATTACGAATTATTGGAAATGGCGTTGTTTGCCGCCTTGCCGCGGCGCGATACAAAGCCGCTTGCCAAATCGCTGTTGAAAAAGTTCGGCTCGTTCGCCGAGGTCATCCATGCGCCGGAAGCGCTGTTGCGCGAGGTCGACGGCATCGGCGATGCGTCGGTCAATCAGCTCAAGCTGATTGCCGCGGCAGCCACCGCATCGCCAAGGGCGAGCTCCAGCAACGCACCGCGTTGTCGTCATGGAACGACGTCATCGACTATTGCCCACCAGCATGGCGTTCGCCGACAAGGAGCAGTTTCGGCTGCTGTTTCTCGACAAGCGCAACCGGCTGATTGCGGATGAGGTGCAGCAGACCGGCACCGTCGACCATACGCCGGTCTATCCGCGCGAGGTGATCAAGCGCGCGCTCGAATTGTCCGCGACCGCGATCATCCTCGTGCACAACCATCCGAGTGGCGATCCCTCGCCGTCACAGGCCGACATCCAGATGACGAAGGCGATCATCGATATCGCAGCCCCGCTCGGGATATCGGTTCACGACCACATCATCGTCGGCAAGAACGGCCATGCGAGTCTGAAGGGGATGCGGCTGATCTAGCTATCGCCTGCATTTACCATCTATTAACTATCCGCTTCGCGCTTTGGCGAATGCGTGAGAGAGTTGTTCATCGGATGAGAGGGGGGTAGCTCATTCTCGAATGAGAGGGGATCGATGATGAATCAGCTAGCAGAGCGGATGAGGGGCGCGGCTCTTTCGATGAGCCCCGGGGTACTAGTCGACAAATTTCTGGACTGGCTCGAGGAACTGAGGGTCGCGATGGCGCTTGCCGAAATCGACAGATTGGCCTGCAACGAGGCGCGGACCAAGGTGCTGTTCGATTGATTCGACGACCAAAGCGCGATGGCACGGTCGAACGTCATCGTGCTTTTG
>Ga0070717_10004577_pt1 | contig 10013 bp, 9 predicted proteins | sample LARL113metaG_FD_71366 | JGI IMG/M metagenome (GOLD analysis project Ga0070717, IMG submission 71366) | Corn, switchgrass and miscanthus rhizosphere microbial communities from Kellogg Biological Station, Michigan, USA - LAR L11-3 metaG | ecosystem: Host-associated > Plants > Roots > Rhizosphere ... | reverse complement strand
AAGCCGCCGTCGCCGACCTGCGGCACGTGCTCACCACGGCCACCGCGGGCGACGTGGCCTGCCTCATCGCCGAGCCCATCCAGGGCGTCGGCGGGTTCACGATGCCGCCGGACGGCCTGTTCGCCGCCTACAAGGAGGTACTCGACGAGCGGGGCATCCTGTTCATCTCCGACGAGGTGCAGACCGGCTGGGGCCGGACCGGCGAGCACTTCTGGGGCATCGGCGCGCACGGCGTGGTGCCGGACATGATGACGTTCGCCAAGGGAACGGCCAACGGGTTCGCGATCGGCGGCGTGGTCGCGCGCGGGGATCTGGTGGACGGCCTGCAGGGCAACGGCATCTCCACGTTCGGCGGCAACCCCGTCGCCACGGCCGCGGCCAACGCGACGCTCGACTACCTGCTCGACCATGACCTGCAGTCTCGCGCCGCGGCGGCGGGTCGGCGCATCATCGGCGGGCTGCGCGAGGCCGCGGAGCCGCTGCCGGCGGTCGGCGAGGTCAGGGGAAAGGGCCTGATGTTCGCCGTGGACATGGTGGATCCAGGGACCCGGGCGCCCAGCCCGGCGCTGGCCGCCCGGCTGCTCGAGGAAACCCGGGAACGAGGCCTGCTCATCGGCAAGGGCGGGCTGTACGGGCACACGCTGCGGATGGCCCCGCCGCTCACTCTCTCCGATGCCGAGGCCGAGGAGGGGCTGGCGATCCTCGCCGACGCGCTCCGCGCGGTCAGCGCGCGGGCCACCGCCGCACAGGAGGCATCACAGTGAAACACGTTGCGCACTGGATCGGCGGCAAGTCATCCCCGGGCACGAGCGGGACCACCGGAGACGTCTACGATCCCGCGACCGGGCAGGTCACCGGTACCGTCGACTTCGCGTCCGCCGACGAGGTCGACGCCGCGGTGTCGGCAGCGGCCGAAGCCGCGGCCGGCTGGCGGAACGCGTCCCTGGCCCGGCGCAGCCAGGTCATGTTCTCCTTCCGCGAGCTGGTCCGGACTCACACCGATCAGCTAGCCGCCCTGATCAGCTCCGAGCACGGCAAGGTGGCCAGCGACGCGGCCGGCGAGGTGGCCAGGGGCCTGGAGGTGGTCGATTTCGCCTGCGGGATCCCGCACCTGCTCAAGGGCTCGTACTCGGAGAACGTGTCCACCCGGGTGGACGCATACTCGATCCGGCAGCCGCTCGGCGTGGCGGTCGGCATCACGCCCTTCAACTTCCCCGCCATGGTGCCGATGTGGATGTTCCCGCTCGCGATCGCCTGCGGCAACGCGTTCGTGCTCAAGCCGTCGGAGAAGGACCCCTCGGCGTCGGTGCTGCTCGCCGAGCTACTGGCGGAGGCCGGCCTGCCCGACGGCGTGTTCAATGTCGTGCACGGCGACGCGGTCGCAGTCAACGCGCTGCTCACCCACCCGGGCGTGGCCGCGGTCAGCTTCGTCGGGTCCACCCCGATCGCCCGGCACGTCTACCAGACGGCGACCTCGGCGGGCAAGCGGGTGCAGGCCCTCGGCGGGGCCAAGAACCACATGGTCGTGCTGGCCGACGCCGATCTGGACAACGCCGCCGACGCCGCGGTATCAGCCGGCTTCGGCTCGGCCGGGGAGCGGTGCATGGCCGTGTCGGTGGTCGTGGCGGTGGAACCGATCGCGGACGTTCTGGTCGGCAAGATCGCCGAACGGGTGGCCGGCCTGCGGGTCGGCCCCGCCGCCGACGAGCGCGCCGAGATGGGGCCGCTGGTCACCGGCCCGCATCGGGACCGGGTGGCCGGCTACCTCGACTCGGGCGTGCGCGAGGGCGCGGCGCTGGCCGTGGACGGCCGCAGTCACCCGGTCAGCGGCGATCCCGCCGGCTTCTGGCTGGGTCCGTCGGTCCTTGACCGCGTCACGCCGGACATGTCGTGCTACACCGATGAGATCTTCGGCCCGGTGCTCTCCGTGGTCCGGGTGCCCTCGCACGACGCGGCCCTGGACCTGGTCAACGCCAACCCGTACGGCAACGGCGTGGCCGTGTTCACCACCGAGGGCGGCGCCGCCCGCCGGTTCGTCAACGAGGTGACCGTCGGCATGGTCGGCGTCAACGTGCCGATCCCGGTGCCGATGGCCTACTACTCCTTCGGCGGCTGGAAGTCGTCACTGTTCGGCGACACGCACATGCACGGAACCGAAGGGGTGCACTTCTACACCCGGGGCAAGGCCGTGACCTCCCGCTGGCCCGAGCCAGGCCCGGGCACGGTCAGCCTCAAGTTCCCCGTGAACAACTAGGCGCGCCGCGTGAAACACGCTGTCGACGTCGGGCCGTTCGACGAGCTGGCCGATGCCCGGGTACTGGCCGACCTCGCGGCCGCCGCGGACGGCCGGGGCTGGGACGGCTTCTTCCTCTGGGACCACATCGCCTACCGCGCGCCGGTGCGGGCGGTAGCAGATCCGTGGATCTCGCTGGCCGCCATCGCCTGCGCCACCAGCCGGGTGCGCCTCGGACCGATGGTCACGCCGCTGCCCCGCCGCCGCGTCCACAAGGTGGCCAGGGAGACGGCCACGCTCGACCGGCTGAGCGCGGGACGCCTCACCCTCGGGGTCGGGCTCGGTGTCCCGCGCAACGGCGAGCTTGAGCCGTTCGGCGAGGTCATCGACGCGCGGCAGCGCGCTCACCTGCTCGACCAGGGGCTCGACGACCTGACCAGGTACTGGGCCGGACAGTTCGAGCCGGTCCCGGTGCAGCAGCCCCGGATCCCGGTGTGGGTGGCGGCGGAGTGGCCGCACCGGCGGCCCGTCCGGCGCGCGGCGCGCTGGGACGGCCTGTTCCCCACTGGCCTGCCGGGCCCGGAGGCGCTGGCCGAGTTGGCCCGCGAGGTCCGCGAGGCGCGGCCCGGCGGCGACCCGTTCGACCTGATCGTGGGGATCGCGCCCGGCGATGATCCGCAGCCGTGGGCGCAGGCGGGCGCCACCTGGCTGGTCACCGACCTCGGGATGAACCCCACCCTGGCCGAGGTGCGCGAGGTGATCGACGCGGGTCCGCGACCGGGCTGATCCGGGCCGGTTTTCCCGAACGGCTCCGGCCGGCCCCGGTTGCCGGGCGCCGGAGTTGCCTGTGCTCAGCGCTCCGCGTCGACCGTTGCCGCGGATGTCTGCGCGTTCCCGGCCAGGAACTCCTCGCTGATCTGCTTGGGCCCGAACGGCCAGGAACGCTCGGCGCGCGCCCAGATGAGGAAGGCGATGATGCCGGCCGCGGTCCAGATGAGCATGATCCTGATGGCGGCCCACCCCGACGCCTGGAAGATGTAGACCCAGCCGATCAGCGCGAGCAGGCTCGGCACCGGGTACAGCCACTGCCGATACGGGCGGCGCAGCCCGGGCTGCTTGCGCCGCAGGATGAACAGCGCGACGATCTGCCCGATGAACTGCACCCAGATGACCAGGGCGATCAGCGCATTGATCACCGTGGTCAGCGAGAAGAACGACGCGACCGCGGTGACCAGGCCCATGACCAGCAGCGAGATGTGCGGGAAGCGCAGCCGCGGGTGCAGGCGGCCGAACGGGCTGAAGAACAGCCGCTCCCGCGCGGCGCTGAACGGCAGCCGGGACGCGCCGAGCAGCCCGGTGAAGACCGAGGCGAATGCCGTCCAGATGATCAGGATCGTGATGGTAGCGGCGCCCGCCCCGCCCCAGACGTGGTGCAGCAGGTCGCTGCCGATCGACGTGGACTTCTCCGCCTGCTGCCAGGGGATCACGCCGATCGTGCCGATGTTCATGGACAGGTCGATGACCAGCACCGCCACGATCGAGATGATGATCGACCGCGGGATCACCCGGCCGGGGTCGCGGACCTCGTCGCCCAGGTAGGCGATCGTGTAGTAGCCGAGTAGTCGTAGATCGCCAGCGTGAGAGCGGCCCCGAGCCCGGTCCAGAACGCGCCCGCGCCCAGGTCGAAGGCCCCGTGCGGGAAGCTGAACGCCAGGCTGGCGTGGAAGTGCGAGTAGGCGGCTATCAGGTAGAGCACCACGGTGACGATCATGCCCGCCCACACAGGCCCATGGCCCGGATGAACCCACGGGGTTCTGCCGCCGTTGCCTGCGACCGTCCGCGTGTTGTCATCGTCACCCTCCGTGTTGAGGCCAGGCCTCTCCACTTCCCCGGGTGCCGCGGAATGAACATCGGGACCTGACGCTGGCCGGGATCCGGCGCGGACCTGCGCCGTTACGGCTGGAGCACGGCCTTGACGGGATGCGAAGCCCCGTCCATGAGCTCGGTGAAGATCTGCGCGCCCGCCGACAGCGGGTACCGGGAGGCCCAGGTCAGGTCCCACCCGCCCAGCAGCCCGCCGGCCTCGGCAAACTCCTGGTCGGAGTAGGCGAACGAGCCGATCACCCGCTTCTCGCTGCGGACCAGTCCGGCCGCGTCGTAGCCGGGCTCCGCGTCGGCCAGCCCGAGCCATACGGCGAGCCCGCCCGGGCGCTGCCGGTCCACCGACTGGGCCCGGGTGGCCGCCAGGCCGACCGCGTCGAAGATGATGTCGAACTCACCCTCGAGCCGGGTGCTCGCGGCCACCGCGCCCAGCCGCCGGGCGATGGCCAGCCGGGCCGGCGACAGGTCGGTCACGTGCACCCGGCGCGCCCCGTTGGACAGCGCGACCAGCAGGCAGAACAACCCGATGGCCCCGCACCCGATGACCCCGACACGCGGGTTCTTCGTCGGCGGCGAGGCGCTCGCGGCCCGGTTCCAGGCGTGCACGGCGTTGGCGGCCGGCTCGATCAGCGCCGCGATGTCCAGCGGCAGGCCAGGCGGGACCGGCCGGACCGCGGACTGCGGCACCGCCACCCGGTCGGCGAACCCGCCGGGCCGGTGCACGCCGATGATCTGCCGGTGTCCGCAGATCTGGCGCTGACCGGACCGGCACAGGCGGCACCGGCCGCAGGACAGGATGGGGTTGACGACCACCCGGTCGCCCTGCTCGGTGACGCCGGCGAACTCGTGCCCCATGATTAGCGGCGGCTGGCGGAACCCGGGGGTCCGGGCCCCGTGCAGTTCGCTGCCGCAGATGCCGACCGAACGCACGTGGATCAGGCGCTCGTCCGCGCTGACCAGCGGCTCGGGTTCATCGCGCAGTTCGACGGCGCCCGGGGCGACCAGGACGAGGGCCTTCACTGCCACCTCCGATATCGGGCCGGTTTCAGCCGCGGAAAGGATAAGCCGGCAGGCCGGCCACGCCGGCCGGGCCGAGGTAGAGCGCACCCTCGGCCGCGCCCGGCCCGGCCGCCGCCGTGACGTACAGCAGATCCAGCCCGGGCCCGCCGAACGCGCAGCTCGTCACGTTCACGTGCGGGACCTCCACCACCTGGTCAAGCCGCCCGGCCGCGTCGTAGCGGTGCACCGCGGAGCCGCCCCACAGCGCCACCCAGACGCCGCCCTCGGCGTCGACGGCCAGACCGTCCGGCATGGCGTCGGCGGACGGCAGGCGGGCGAACGGCCTCCGGCCCCCGATCGCGCCGCCGGCCGGGTCGTAGTCGAAGACGTCGACTCTGCGGGTGGGGGAGTCCACGTAGTACATCAGCTGCTCGTCCGGGCTCCAGCCGATGCCGTTGGAGATCGTCACGTCGGCGACGATCAGGGTGACGACGTGATCGGGATCCAGCCGGTACAGCGCGCCTGCTCCCGGCGCGTCGTCTTCGGCCTTGGTCCCGGCGAAGAACCGGCCGGCCCGGTCGCAGGCCCCGTCGTTCATCCGGTTATCCGGCCGGTCCGGCTCCACGCCGGCGAGCGCGCTGGTCTGCCCGGTCGCGAGGTCCAGCGCGGCGAACCCGTCCCGGACCGCCAGCACCAGCCCGCCGCCGGCCCGCCCGGCGACCGCCCCCACCGGCTGCCCGGCCTCCCAGGTGCGCTGCTCACCCGACCCGTCGAGGAAGTGCACCCGCCCGGCCGAGATGTCCACCCAGTACACCCCGCCCGCCGCAGCATCCCAGTGCGGCCCCTCAGGCAGCGTGCCCGCCGCAACCGGCACCCGCTCCAGCGTCCAGGCCATGTGCTCGCCTCCAGCTAATTCCGTATGACGGAATGTGGTTCCAGTCTGATGGACGTGCTTCAGCCCGTCAAGACGCTGCATCGTCGGTGGGTGCCGAGGCACGCACTCGGATTTCCGGCCCGTCGGCTATGCCGAATGCCGGAAATCCGAGCACCTGCCCCGGCACTGTCAGGCCCGGGGTTATTGATCTGTTGCACAGTGTCTGGAGCACTGGCTTGCACAGCCGGCGTTCGGCGCAGCCGACAGCCGGATGGGCGAGCGAGTGTTCCAGGCGCGCCGTGGTTTTTAAAAGCATCCCTGGGTTCGGCGCCGCCGTCAGCCGGGGTGCGGGGCGGTGAGGGGGCGCGCCTCGGACCATTCGGCCAGGCTGCGGCGCAGGAACTCGCCCAGCTCGGCCAAGCGGTCGGCGCCGGCCCGGCTGCCGAGCACGGTCACGCTCACCGCGGCGGCGGGGACATCACGGCCGAGGAAGATCGGCACCGCGACGCACCGGACGCCGGCCTCGTTTTCCTCCATGTCGAGCGCATAGCCGTGCTGGCGGACCGCCCTCAGCTCAGCGGCCAGCCGGGGCACCGCCGTGATCGTGCCCGGCGTGCGCTGGATCAGCGGCTGGTACCGGGCCGCCCACTCGCCCAGCGCCCCGTCGGCGGGATACGTCCAGGCCAGCAGGGCCTTGCCGACGCCGGTGGCGTACGCGGGGTTGCGGCCGCCGATGACCGACGTGAGCTTGATCGAGTGCGAGGCCTCGATCTTGTCCTGGTAGACGATCTCGGCCCCGTCGAGGACGGCCATGTGCGTGGTCTCGTTCAGCGCGGCGGCCAGCCGGGCCAGGTACGGGTGGATGAGCGCGCGCAGGTCGAGCGCGTCGGAGAACCTGAACGCGGTGGCGAGCAGCTCCGTGCCCAGGAAGTACGGGCCGCCCGGCTCCGGCTGGGACACGAACCTGCGGTACTTCAGGGCGGCGAGGATACGGTGCAGCGAGCTCTTCGGCACCTGCAGCCGGCTGGCCAGCTCGTCCAGCGACAGCCCGCGCGGAGCCCCGCTGATCACGGTCAGCACGCGCAGCGCGCGATCGATGCTGGCCACCGGGGATTCGGTCATCCTTCGCCTCGCTCGCGCCGCGGTCTGTTCTATCATTCCGCCATGCGGAATCATAGACCATGTACCGGAGCAGGTCGCGGATGCGCGGACTAGCGGGCAAGCGGGTCCTGGTCAGCGGGGGCAGCAGCGGGATCGGCCTGGCCGCCGCGCGCCGGTTCCTCGAGGAAGGCTGTCGCGTGTTCGTCGCGGGCCTGGACGCGGCCGAGGTGAGCCGGGCCGTGGCCGGCCTGCGCGATCTCGGCGACATCGCCGGGACCGGCTGCGACGTCAGCCGCGAGGCCGATGTCGCGGACATGATCGAGGCGGCCTGGCGCGCGCTGAGCGGGGTGGACGTGCTGATCAATAATGCGGGTACTGCCCAGCGCCGGCCGTTCCTGGAGATCACGCCGGCCGATTGGGACCGGATCCTCGCGGTGAACCTGCGGGGCATGTTCCTGGTCGCGCGGGCGGTCGCCGCCCGGATGACGGAGCAGGGCCGCGGCGGGGTCATCGTCAACATGTCCTCGACCAACGGGATCGCGGGCGAGGAAAACTACGCCCACTACAACGCGTCCAAGGGCGGCGTGCTGCTGCTGACCAAGACCATGGCGGTGGAATTGGGCGGCCAGGGCATCCGGGTGAACGCGCTGTGTCCCGGGTTCATCAGCACCCCGCTGAACGCGGCCATCGCCGCCGGCCTCGGCGGTCCCGAGTTCGAGGCCGAATACGCCCGGCAGCGGATCCCGCTCGGCCGGCCCGGGCGGGCCGAGGAGGTGGCCGCGGCCTACGCGTTCCTCGCCTCGGACGACGCGTCTTTCATCCACGGCACCGGCCTGGTCATCGACGGCGGCCAGCTCGCGGTGATGTAGCCGGATCAGAAGAACGTGTGCACCGCGTCCACCACGCGGTAGTCGTCATCGGTCACCGGGATCACCCGCCACTTGTCGAACGCGGTGCACGGGTGCGAGATGCCCAGGCAGACCAGGTCCCCGGGGGCGAGCGCCGAGTCGCCCGGCACGCTCAGGTAGGCGTGGTGGTCATCCAGCTTACGGATTCGCATGCCCTCCGCCCTGGCCTGCCGGCCGCCCGGGCGGCCGATCCGGAGCGGCACCGGCATGCCCTGGTCGAAGGACGTATCCCGCCGCCCCGCGCAGAGCAGCGCGAGCTCCGGCTCGGGCCGCGACAGCACCTGGGCCCACAGCTCGAGCGCGGGCACCAGCGCGGGGCCGGTCCGCCCGGGGCTGCCCGCTGCTCCAGGCGTGAGGCCGGCGTACAGGCCGTGGTCGTGCACGATGTAGGCACCGCTGCGCAGCACGACCCGGTATCCCGGGCCCGCCCGGGTCAGCTCCGCCGCCACCACGTCGAAGAACCCGCTCCCCCCCGCGGTGAGGATGAAGTCGTCGGGGTCGCAGGCCATCGGCCGCAGCCGCTGGCCCAGCCCGCGCAGGTCCCGGCAGAACGCGGCCACGGCCTCCAGCGTGCCGGGGTCGCAGTCGTGACCGAGGCCACCCTCATAGCCGGCCGCGCCTGCCAGCCTGAGCGAGCCCGCCGAGACGACCGCCGAGGCCACCTCGACCGCCTGCGGGATCGTCCGGCAGCCGGTCCGCCCGCCCGGGAAGCCCAGCTCGACCAGGACCGGCAGCGGCCGCCGCGGCGGGCGGGCGCTGAGCTCGGTGTCCAGCAGCCGGACGCCGTCGATGCTGTCCGCGTACACGTAGCAGTCGAAATCGGGGTCGGCGGCCATCTCGGCCGCCAGCCAGGCGAGGCCGGCCCGGTCGGTCAGCTCGTTCGCGAGCAGGATCCTGGGGATGCCGAACGACCGGTAGACGCGCATGTGGCCGGCCGTGGCGGCGGTCACCGCCCAGGCCCCGGCCGCGAGCTGACGCGCCATGAGCTGGGGCGCCATCGGGGTCTTGCCGTGTGGCGCCAGGTCCACCCCGGCGGCCGCGCAGTAGGCGGCCATGGCGTCGATGTTCTGCCGCAGCGCGGACTCCCGCAGCACGAGCACGGGCATCGTGAACGCGCCGCCGAACAGGCTGGGCCGCCGCGAGGCCAGCTCGGCCGCGGTCACCGGCGCGCCGCCGCCGAACCCCTTGTCGCAGCCGGTGATGGGCCGTTCCCGCAGGCCGGCGAGCGCGGCGTCGAGCCGGCCCGGCAGCCGCGGGACCGCAGGATCGGTCATCACAGCCCGGCGAAGGCTTCCTCCAGGATGGTCAGCCCCTCGTCGAGCAGGTGCTCGGGGATGACCAGCGGCGGCAGGAACCGCAGCACGTTGCCGAACGTCCCGCAGGTCAGCACCATCAGCCCGGCCGAGTGGCAGGCCGCGGCGACCTTCCCGGCGGCCGCCGGGTTGGGCTTGAGGCCGCCCGGCTCGACCAGCTCGATCGCGAGCATCGCCCCGCGCCCCCGCACGTCGGCGATCACCGGGTACTTTTCGGCCAGCGCGTGCAGCCTGGGCAGCATGATCTCGCCGATCCGCCGGGCCCGGCCCGCCAGGTTCTCCGACTCCATGGTGGCGATCGCGCCCAGCGCGGCCGCGCAGGCGACCGGGTTCCCGCCGTAGGTGCCGCCGAGCCCGCCGACGTGGACCGCGTCCATCAGCTCCGCGCGTCCGGTGACGCCCGCCAGCGGCAGCCCGCCGGCGATGCCCTTGGCCGTGGTGACGAGGTCGGGGACCACACCCTCGTGCTCGCACGCGAACCAGTCGCCGGTGCGGCAGAACCCGCTCTGAATCTCGTCGGCGATCAGCACGATGCCGTGCGCGCGGCAGAATTCCGCCAGGCCGGGCAGGAAGCCGTCCGGCGGGACGATGAAGCCGCCCTCGCCCTGGATCGGCTCGATGATCACGGCGGCCACGTTCTGCTCGCCGACCTGGGTGTGAATCAGCCCGGTGACCACGTCCAGGGCCTCGGCGGCGCAGCGCTC
>Ga0070717_10004575_pt1 | contig 10015 bp, 6 predicted proteins | sample LARL113metaG_FD_71366 | JGI IMG/M metagenome (GOLD analysis project Ga0070717, IMG submission 71366) | Corn, switchgrass and miscanthus rhizosphere microbial communities from Kellogg Biological Station, Michigan, USA - LAR L11-3 metaG | ecosystem: Host-associated > Plants > Roots > Rhizosphere ... | reverse complement strand
TTGCAAGGCCAATTGGCGGTGCGGTTCGTTGTCATTGTCTGCACTTGTGATGTTTGAATACGGAAGGGATTCCGGCGGATCGAACATCCCTAACTTCATTCGCGCAGTAAATAAACGTTTCACAGCGCGATCAAGGTCTTCTTTCGGCAGCAATCCCGTCTGGGCAGCTTTGAGCACTGCATCGCGTTCGGTTGCAATTTGTTCTGCTGGCCAAGCGCAAATTATGTCCATACCCGACTTCACTGCGGCGGCCATTCCCTGCTCCATGGTGGTTGTGTAACGGTGATTGCGAGAAATGTCGCTCGCAGCGCCGCAATCAGAAACCACGTAGCCGTTAAAGTGCCAGTCTTTTCGCAGGTGCTCTTCAAGAAGCATCGGCTGTGCGCACGCGGGCTTGCCATCCACCGCGTTGTAGGCGCACATCACCGATCCTGCCCCAGCCATCGCAGTCGCCCGGAAGGCCGGCAAATACGTGTCTTCCAAATCGTGCTCTGAGACTTTGATATCAACGCTGTGCCGCGTCGGTTCCGGCCCGCTGTGGACCGCAAAATGTTTTGGTGTGGCTAATGCTTTTAAGTATTTTGGATCATTGCCCTGCAGACCGGTGACGTAAGCAACACCCATTTGCGCCGTCAAAAAAGGATCTTCGCCGTAAGTTTCCTGCCCGCGTCCCCAGCGCGGATCACGGAAAATGTTGATGTTCGGCGACCACACGGTCAACCCATGAAACCAATCGCTGTAACCCTTCTCTTTTACGCGGTCGTAATATTTTGCGCGGAACTCAGTCGCGATCACGTCCGCCTCTTTGTGCAACAGATCGGGATCGAATGTCGCAGCTAGACCAATCGCCTGTGGAAACACGGTTGCATAACCCTCGCGCGCTGCGCCGTGTAGTCCTTCGCTCCACCAGTTGTATTCAGGAATCCCAAGCCGGGGAATAGCCGCCGCGGTGTGCACCATCTGTGAAACTTTCTCTTCCAGCGTCATGCGCGAAACCAAATCGTTCACTCTTTGTTCAATCGGCAGCGCAGGGTTGCGAAATGGCGCTTTCGATAAGTCGGGAGTGACGGACTCCGAAGAACCCGGACTAGTCACTTGCGCAAGACTTTGATCCGAAACCGCGGCAATTAGCGCGAACATGAAAACAACTTGAAGTTTTTTCACAGGAGAGCGCTCCTAGTTCAAAAGGTTTGTTCCGTCTGCTCGCAACAGCAGAAACCGGCTTAGCAGATCATGAAGTCATTTCAGTAGCGAGTTAGGGTATGTCCCGTATCGCTTCTGAGCAGTGAACCAATTTAACCTAAACCCGCGAAAGATGAAAACTCAGTTTTGAGAGGTGTGCCGTGAGAACAACGTTTTTCTCCTGCGTTCTATGCTTCACGTCCTTTCTTCCCATCGTTCTCCACGCGCAAGATCAAGACCATACCAGCCCTATCAACGCCGGCGTTAGTACTTCTGGAATTCACGAAATTGCTCGCACCACGATGGCGGTAAATTATCGCCGCGGCGAAACCACTCACCTCGATATGAAAGGCACAGACCTGATGTCGGAACTTACTGGCGAGGCCAAGGTCATCAACAAGTCTGGATTGGCGGACATTCACGTGGACGTTGACAACCTGCGGCCGGCGAAAAATATTGATGTCGCGTATCTCACGTATGTTCTTTGGACGGTGAGTCCCGAGGGACAGGCCAAGAATGTAGGGGAACTCCTAGTGAAGGACAAGAAGGCTTCTCTGCACACCACAACCAATCTTCAGTCTTTTGCATTGGTGATTACATGCGAGCCCGACTTTGCCGTCTCACAGCCGAGCGAGTTTGTGGTCGCGGAAAATTCGTTACGTCCCACGACTGAAGGGCGCCCAGAGTCCGTGACTGTGCGATATCAGGTTTTTCCGCGTTCAATTTACGTCTCCCAAGTGACCCCAGTTAAAGATGATGTGTATAGAGACAACGACCAACATGCCCCACTGGACCTCCTGGAAGCTCGCAACGCGGTGCGGATTGCGCGGGATGCGCAAGCGGCGCAGTACGCGCCAGAGATTCTGAAACACGCCGAAGTGCTTCTCAATGAGGCTGAAGACTACTACCGCGGCAAGCAGAATAAAAAGTCCATTGGCACTGTTGCTCGCGAAGCCGTTCAAACCGCCGAGGAAGCCCGAGTAACTTCTATTCGTGGCGAGGAACAGGCGCGCATTGATCGTGAGCGGCAGGAAAATCAACGACGCGCAGCTCAGGCTCAAGCACACGCTGAGCAGTCCCAGGATGAGGCGCGTCGCGCTCAAGAGCGCGCCGATGCCGAAGCGCAGCAAAGGGCGGTCGCTCAACGGCAAAGTGACCAGGCGCAGCAGCAAGCTCAACAAGCCCAGCAACAGGCGCAACTCGAGGCAGACCGTCGCAGACAAATAGAAGAACAGCAACAGGCCGCCGCCCAGCAGGCCCAGCAAGCTCAACAACAAGCCGCGGATGCGCAGCAGCAAGCCCAACAAGCTCAGCAGCAGGCGGATCAGGCTCAGCAACAAGCCCAAGCCGAGGCCCAGCAGCGCGCCGCTGCTGAACAACAGAGCCAGCAAATGGCGCAACAGGCGGATGAAGCTCGACGGCAGGCGCAGGAAGCAAACCAGAGAGCGCAGAGTGCCGAGAGTCAACAATCCGAACTACGTCAGAAGTTGCTGGCGCAACTTAATCAGATTCTCGCCACCAAAGACAGCGCTCGCGGCCTTATCGTGAGCATGCCCGATGTGCTGTTCGATACCGGAAGCGCCAACCTGAAACCAACCGCGCGAGAACGGCTAGCCAAGGTTGCCGGAGTCTTGATTGCGTATCCCGATATGCGGATCGAAGTTGACGGTTACACCGACAGCACCGGAAATCCCATGTCCAACGAGCGGCTCTCGCAGGAACGCGCAGCTTCCGTGCAGTCCTATTTGACGCAGCAAGGCGTCTCCGCTTCTTCAATTTCTATTCATGGATTTGGAGAAGCGAATCCCGTCGCTTCAAACGAGAGTCTTGAAGGCCGGCAGCAAAACCGGCGGGTTGAACTAGTGGTTAGCGGTCAATCCATCGGCAGCGCTGAACTTACTCACTAACCGATCTACTTTTCGAGCCTGGAGGCTTCTTCCTGAATGCGCTTCCAGGCTCTTTCTACATGGCGTTCCTGAGTGTTGGTTTGGCCAATGCAGACCCGCAATGTCAATTTGCTCCCGAGTTTCGTGTGCGTGAGATATAAATCTCCACTCTGATTCAAAGCATCCATCAACTGCTGGTTAGCCTCATCACCAAATTTCAAACGAAAGCACACTAGATTCAATGGTACGGGCGCCGCCAGCTCGAAGCGGTCGTCTTCTGAAACCCACTTTGCGAATTGCTGCGCCAGCCGAACATGCTCGCGGACGTGAAACTGCAGACCCTCGATGCCATAATGACGAAGCACAAACCACAATTTAAGGGACCGGAAACGCCTGCCCAGGGGGATTTGCCAGTCACGGTAATCAATCACAGCGCCCGACTCTGTGGCTTTATTGCGCAAGTATTCCGGAAGCACGCTCAGCGCTTGGATCAGCGTCTTGCGGTCGGCGACATAGAAGCAATCACAATCAAAGTTCGTGAACATCCATTTATGCGGATTGAAGCAATAGCTGTCCGCGTATTCAAGCCCATCATTCATATGCCGGAACTCGGGACAAAGCGCGGCCGTGCCCGACATTGCGGAATCAACGTGCAGCCAAACGCCAAATGTATGGCAGATCGGACCAATCTTTGGCAACGGATCCATTGCATTAGAAGAAGTCGTCCCCGAAGTTGCGCAGACAAAAAACGGCTTCAGCCCGGATGCAGTGTCGTTCTTAATCGCCTGCGCAAGCAGGGCTGGGTTCATGGCGAAGTTCTCATCCGTCTCGATCAAGCGAAGATTGGATCGTCCCAGTCCGGCAATCTGCATTGCCTTCTCAACGGATGAATGCGCCTGCGCCGACGTGTAGGCAATCAACTTTCCGGCACATCCTTCGCGGTTGGAAGTAAAATCTGTTGCGGCTTCGCGTGCCGCGAGAATCGCACAAAGCGTGGCACTTGAAGCGGTGTCCTGGATTACGCCGCCGCCAGTGCCGGTCGAAAGGAATTTTTCCGGAAGCCCCAAAGCCGGCACCAACCAATCAAGAACAAGAGTTTCTAACTCCGTGCACGCGGGGCTCGTTGCCCACAGCATTCCTTGCACACCGAGACCCGACGACAGCAGATCGCCCAGAATTCCGGGCCCGGACGCATTGCTGGGAAAGAAGGCAAAAAAGTTCGGCGATTGCCAATGCGTCACGCCAGGCAAAATGAGCTTGTCTATATCCTGCAGAATCGTTTCAAAATCTTCGCCAGTTTGCGGAGCCTCAGCTGGCAGCGAACCTCGAACTTCTCCGGGTCGGACTTGCGACAGAACCGGAAGAGATTCAACTCGCTTGCAGTATTCCGCGATCCAATCAACCACCGCGTGTCCATGCTTCCGGAACTCCTCCGGATCCATGTGATAGGACACTTTGCCACTCGCTTTCCAGGACATGAATAGATCTCCACTTCGAGCTATTTGGCCGGAAGCTGGCCGAAGTACAGCTTTTATCGTATTCCATACGGAATTTCGAGGAGGGCGTGGTACTGCGGACACTGCTAAATGGCCGGCATCAGCTAAACACGGAGGGACCTCAGAGCGACAGATCTGATCCCAGAAACTCGGAGTGTTAGCCAATTTCGAGTTGATCAGGGATCAGGCTGACGCCCATCTAGGTACAGAAGAGGCGCTAGAGGATTTCCACTCGCATCACCACCCACAGCGCAAATTGCGGGTTCTCATGAAACTGAGAACTAGGCAGCCCTGCGAAAGGCCTCATCCAGGGTGTTGCGGTCCCAATCGGTCGAGGCGATCACAGCTACTTCATTTGCGGCCTGGCCATAAAAGAACGCTGACTCGGCTTCATCCGCAAATCCGTGGAGAACCGGGCCAAGCGCCGCTGTTGCCGCTTGCACCGCGTCTAACGTGCCATGCAATTTGAAGCTGATGGGCTTTTCGCCTGTGCCCTTGTAATCCGTAAGCAGAGACACGCCAGCAACCATGCCTGCGTTTATGAAGGCTGCGGTCGCGGCACGTTTGCTGCCTCGGGTCCGGAAAATTGTGCCGAGCACCAGGAAGTACCCGGTCACAGCGACATCGAGCCACGCGTGAACTCTGGGTGAAATCATTTTCGGCATGCCACTGAAGGCATCCGGAATGGTGCTCTCGCTCACCGGGAAACGTTTCATTCTCGATTTCAGTTCTTGTGTGGCAGAATTCAGACCGGATTCAACGCGTTCACCAATATCGTTGACCCGCTCAGCAACATCTCCCACATTTACGTTTTTGGCTTGCTCGACGAAGTCTTGCGCTTTGTGTTCCATAGCTGACCTTCCGTTCGATAAATTCTGGCTACCCACAGCCCGTGACTACCAGTAGAGGCGCGCAATGGCACTCGGGCAATCAGTATGGAGCGGTAGATTGCGTGAAAACAATCCTTATTCAATACAAGCAGGAACAAACCTGATTTACCAAGCGCGCGTCTGGTGGCGCTTTCGAGCAACCTTCGGAGCATCTGCATTAATCGAACTAAGTAAGCTTGCCAATTCAATTTCAGTGAGCACAATATGTCTTCTCGATTGGCAAGGTGGATCTTTTGCACTATTTTCTCCAACCTTCTCTGGCTTTCCGTTGCGCAAGCTCAACAACGGATCAATTTCAGTGCTGGCGGGGGCTTCACCGTCCCAACGGGCCGCTTAGGCAACAGCCTTGATACCGGCTGGAATGTTGACTTGCGAGGCGGATACAATTTTTCGCCTCAATTTGCCGCCGACCTGGATTTCACCTACACGCGCTCGGACCTGAACAATGCAGCGCTGGCGCGGTTCAACGAACCCGGCGGAAGCGTGGGCACATGGTCGCTTACGTTCAACCCCGTGATCCATTTTGCCGGCAAAAATACGCCGATAAAACCGTACGTCACGGCTGGTTACGGCCTTTACTACCGAAACCTGCAACTCACGCAACCAAGCACGGTCAATACAATTGTGTGCGATCCCTTCTTCGGATTCTGTTCGCCTGCGGTCGTCGGCGTGAACGAAGTGGTGTTTTCAAATAGCAATCTTCGAAGTGGCTTCAACGCGGGAGGAGGGTTTGAATTCGGCAGCTACCGTCATTTGAAATTCTTTGCGGAAGCTCGATATCACCAGATGTTCACTGCGCACGGGAGGGACTACACGTACATCCCTGTGACATTTGGATTCCGTTGGTAGGGGCCGTCGGGGATGTCAAAACCTCGTTGCAGTCAGACTGAGTACAACGCAGACTTCGCAATTCTGCATCCAGATTGGTACTCGGGAAGCTGTTTGGGCGCGGGAGACATATGAATCGGCAAGACCCGACCCTGGTTTGGATCAAGCTTCTCTTTATCTCATGCGTTCTGGCGGGACTTCCATCCTGCGAAAGCAAGGGTTGCGGACAAAGAGGTAGGAGTCAACAGACGTCAGCTAGCATAGCTGCGCAAAAGATTCAGCACGTCGTTATCATCTTTCAGGAGAACCGCACCCCTGACAATCTTTTTCACGGCTTGCCCAATGCCGACATCGCTAACAGCGGGAAGAATTCGCAAGGGCAGATGGTCGCTTTGACGCCAGCCTCGCTGGTTGGTCCTTACGATCTTGACCACTCGCATGCGGGATTCCGGAGAATGTGGAACGGTGGCAGCATGAACGGCGTGGACAGGAGCCAGGTGAAATGCTTTGGATCACCAAACTGTCCTCCGCCGAATCCCGCGTTCAAATATGTGAACCCAACAGAGGTCGCTCCCTACTTCCAGCTCGCCGAGACCTACACATTCTGCGATCGCATGTTTCAAACCAATCAGGGGCCGAGCTTCCCGGCACATCAATTCATCATTTCCGGAACGTCGGCCCCAACCGCGAACACCGAGTCTTGTGCTGCAGAGAACCCGAACGGTGTAAAGAACGCATTCTTGGACAGCGGGTGCACAGCGCCAGCAGGGGAAACTGTCGCTATTCTGGACACAAACGGCAACGAATCAACAAAAATGTATCCCTGCTTTGAGCATGCCACGTTGACAGACGAGCTCGACGCGAAAAACATCAGCTGGAAATATTACGCGCCGTCTGCGGGCATTATTTGGAATGGGCCGAACGCGATCAAGCACATGTGCGTGCCTGATCCGACGGGAACCCTCTGCACTGGCTCGGATTGGAAAAATCACGTCATTTTGAACCAGACTCGGGTGTTGACCGACGTCGCCAATGGCAATCTGCCGGCGGTCAGCTGGGTCATCCCAACGGCGCAAGCGTCGGACCATCCGCAGAAGAACACGGGACTGGGGCCTTCGTGGGTCGCGTCGGTTGTAAACTCGATCGGCAACAGCGCGTATTGGTCGAACACTGCGATCTTTATTACGTGGGATGACTGGGGAGGCTGGTATGACCACGTTGCTCCGCCGATCATCAGTTCGTATGAGTACGGATTCCGTGTGCCCATGATGGTGGTGTCACCGTATGCGAAGGCGGGCTTCGTCTCCCATCAGACGCACGACTTTGGGAGCATTTTGAAATTCATTGAAGAGTTATATGGTCTGCCGACGCTTGGATACGCCGACGCAAGCGCGGACGATCTTTCGGATTGCTTCAATTTCCAACAAACTCCGCTGACGTTTCATCCAATCGCCACCAAGTACGACGCCACGTATTTCCTAACCCACAACTTGCCTGCCGAAGGCCCTGACGATGATTGAAGCCCCGACCCCTCCGCGCGGGATAACGCGACGCTCAAGTGGACGCCGGACGGGCGTGCGATCACCTGTCTGCACAACATGGTCGGCAGTGCGGGACATTTGTACATGCAGCCACTGCTTGGCGGCTCACCGCGCGGTCTGTGCTAGATTTATCGCTCGGAACGGTCATCGTGTGCCTCTGGCCAGACCTAAAGTTCAACTTCAGAAATACCCGCCCTTCGGACACCGCGAAGGACGGGGCAGCCTCAAGGTGGTGATTCCAAAAGCAGGCAAACCCCAAAAGGCTGGACCAGCCTCCCCCTTTAACTCGCGCAATCCACTAACCTTCCGGTCAGGCCGCACGTGGATATCACCAGATGGTTGACGGCCACACCGAGTATCAGACTTGGAAAGTATTGACTCGGGTGGCAACCGCCTTGGCACCTACAATACGGACCTCACCGTCCGCCTTGGGAAATAACTTATGTTTGAGATTTTACTGACAGACGAGCAAGTGACAGAGCCGGCTTCGGGGACTAGTACAAAAGCTGAATCCGTGTACGGGAACATTCATGTCGAAGACTATAGGGAGACTTTCATCACGGATCTATCGTACTGGAACCGTGCAGAGTACGAACAACATTGGATTACAGCGCTTCAGAGACTACTTGGGAATGCGACTCAATCTGCGCTGATTACGTCCATTGTTCCGCCCCCGAAGGAGCCCACAGACGAAGACTTTCTCGTCTGGTGGCCCCTCTATCGTGAGAGAGACTTCGTGTATGTTCAGAACCAGCTGCTATTCTTTAGACAACTATCACGCCCATTTTCCCCTGAGCGCCCCTGGGATTCTGTTGGCCCGAGAAGAACTGTCAATCCTGAAGGTTTAGAAATTTCTGAATGGACGACGACAATTGAGAGTATTCGCAGCTGCCTGTCCCGAAAGTTAGACGAGAGGTAAGGGCGCGTAGCGCCTTCAAAACAGATTATTGGTAAACTGGCCCACGCTTCCGATGCCTCCGTTTCGACAGGCTGGCACACCCTTTGACCGAGGCTGGGCGGGTGGCTGCCTTTTTTTGATCTTCGCTGCGACGCTGCGACCATCCTCAGCTCGTTATTAAATCGTTAACAGTAGAGCGTCATTTCAAAGTCACTGTCTCCTATCCCACCTCCCGTTTGACGGGGTGGTATATAGAGACGGCAAAATGCTCCCCCTCCCGAACACTCCGCCCCGTCGTCTGTGAGAGACGCCGGTGATAACGTGGGTTGACATAATCGCAAAGCCCCCGATAGCCTAGCGTCTCTGCAAACGTAGAGGATGTTTTTGTTTCCGTTCTTGTCGAACGGGACTCCTGTTGTGCTCACCACTAGCCTGTCGGTGACGAGTGTGGTGTAGTCTTGCGAAGCCCTGAGTAGGATTTGCGTCACTGAGAAATATTACGGCTAATGCCAACGATTCAGCTCGTGTTTTCGGTCCAGAATCGAAGGTGGGCTCGGAACCATCGGATCTTTGCGGTCAGCTTGTTGCCGCATCCAAACAAGGCGGTCTCCGTTTGGGGTTGCTGGCGTTAGGGTGTGTCCCTGTTGAGTCCAGAATTTCTCAAGGGCGGCTACGAAACCTCTCATTTTCTCAGCTTCGGACCACGCAGATACCAACGCTTCGAATTCTTGCACCCTCTTTTCCTCTTCCCACATTTGTGGTGCAAGCTCCGCCATCTCCTGCCTTTTCTTTTGTTGTTCAATCTCGTGCAGCTTCTGCTGCTCAGCCCAAATTTTCCTATCCCTTCCCTCACGCAATACCAAACCTAAGCACTTAGACACTTGGATCTCCAGTGGTTGCGTCTTGCCATCGCGACAACCCTTTCTGAAACCGTAGAACTGATCACGAACTCGGAATTCAAGCTGTCCACTTGGCTCATACTCAACGAGCGTCCGCGTCCAAGTCGGTGTTTCCCTCACTTCTCGACGACTTTTCAGGCTCAGTTTTTCAGTGAGCTCAAATTCAACTACTTGACCGAACACTTCAGCCGTTCCACTTTTGTCGGCTTTTGCAGCGAGGACGAATCCTTCAGCTTCGAGTGCTTGGACTATCGCGTTCATGATCCTTAGCGCGCGATCCACAGATTCTTTTGAAACACGGACGCTCAAATGGCCTGTTCCGCCCCGTAGTTGAAGAAGACCATTGCCGTCCGGTCGACAATTCTTCAGATTTTGAGCTGTTGCCGCTACGAGTT
>Ga0070717_10004572_pt1 | contig 10016 bp, 9 predicted proteins | sample LARL113metaG_FD_71366 | JGI IMG/M metagenome (GOLD analysis project Ga0070717, IMG submission 71366) | Corn, switchgrass and miscanthus rhizosphere microbial communities from Kellogg Biological Station, Michigan, USA - LAR L11-3 metaG | ecosystem: Host-associated > Plants > Roots > Rhizosphere ... | reverse complement strand
TCTTGCGTGATGGAGAGGGCGTTGAAGCACAAATTCCCTGTTGGAGCGACCGTGTACTTTACTGCGAGCAATGTTTCGCGTCCGGCCGCCACCGGCACTTATGAGATCCTCCGGCAGCTTCCGACCGAGGGTGACGATTGCCAGTATCGAATCAAGAGCTCGACTGAGGCTTTTGAGCGGGTTGCCAAGGAAAGCCAGCTCGCCGTCTCCTAAGAGCGCGTCATCCGTCCGCTTGCGGCCAAGGGAGCGGCCAAGGGAACTGCGAAGGAAACGGCCTGGGGAACTGCGCGGAGGAACCGCGCTGGCGGCATGGCGAGGTGGATTTTAATCCGCACGCCGCTAAAAGGCCCGTTGGCGGAACTACGCTGCTCATCTTTGAGTGCCAGGAATAGCATTCACTTTGGCAGCCCTCTATGCTGCGTGAGGGATATCGCGCATGAACTGGTCATGAATTGGACTTGGGCAACATCGCTCGACCAGGTCTGGCGTACGCCGGCCTTTCCGATGTGGCTGACGTTGGCCGCCGCCGGATTTTTTGGGCTCATCGCCTTGGTGACGCTGTTGCGCGCAGAAAGATCAGTCGCCAACGGCGCGCTCACCGTTATCACGCTGGTAGCGGTTGGCATTGCGGTAGCGGCCACGATTCGCGGATACGGTCCGGCGGGCCGTAGCGCCTCGGGCGAGAGCGCACCGTCGCCCGCGGGCGGTGCCGCATTGCCGGCGCTGTCCTGCATCGACGATTTCGCCGGCGATACGGTGCTAGCGGCGTGCGAGAAGAAATTATTCGGATCCGCGGAGTCGGCGGCTGCGGCCGTCAGCTATGCGGCGTACCAGATCTCGCGGCTGACCGCGCTCGGCGATGTCGCCGCGGCCAACCAGGCCATGAACCCGGAACTGCAAGCGCTGCGGCGCGCAGTGGAGCGCGACCGCTACGGGCTGATGGCGCAGGCGCTGCAGGCGCGGGATGGTTGCACGCCGACCGCATGCGCGGCCTTCCGCTCCATGACCGACAGCCGCCAGATCGCGGCCAACATGGACCAGCATACGTATGACGTCCTGGTCGCCCGCTACGCCGCGTCGTGGAACGCGCCGCCGCCGGCGGCAGCGGTGCCGGTTGCGGCGGCGATCGCGGGACCGGTCGCGGGGCTTGGCCCGTCGGTGCCGACGGGCAAGCCCACCAATGCCGATTTTCCGAGCGCCGCCTCGACCCCGCCGGTTAGCATCATGACGCCGGAGCCGGCCTTGCCCCAGCGCTCGTCGCCGGCGGCAGCGAACGCCTCGATTCAGCCGCCGCATCAGTCTCCCAGCCCGGCGGCCGCCGCAAAGAAGCCGGTTCCGCCGAAACGCGAACCTGTCGCATCCGCGCCTGTGCAAATCTCACCCGCGGCCCGCGCACCGGCCGACGCCAACGATTGATCCTTGTCGCCGCCGCCGCTAAAGCACGGTAGCTTCGGGATCATGCTATAGTTTCGAAAATCATGTCGCTTCACCTGATCAAGCTTGCCGTGGGTTGCGAGTCCGTCAAAGAATTGAAGGGCTGGGTCGCCGAACGCATGAGGACGGCGAAGAAGAAGGGTCTTCCGCTGCGTCACGTCCACGTCACCCGAATGACGCCGAAGCGGGTCGACGAGATCCTCGCCGGCGGTTCGCTGTACTGGGTGATTCGCGGTGAAATCGCCGTACGGGAGAAGATCGTCGCAATCGAGCCGTTCCGCGACAAGGACGGGATCGGCCGCTGCCGGCTGGTGATGCAGCCCAAGGTGATCGCGGTATCGCCGCGGCCGATGCGGCCGTTTCAGGGCTGGCGCTATCTTACCGAGGATGCCGCGCCGCCCGACCTCGGCAAGTCGACGGCGAAAAGCGTTGCGGCGATGCCGGAACCGATGCGGCGCGAGCTGCGCGACCTCGGATTGCTTTGAGGCGCGGTGGCGAATCGCTCTCGCGCCTAACCGGTATCCACTTGCGCTCACGCGACCCTTCGCGTCGGGAACAGGCGCTAGACTTTGATATTGTCGATCAGCCGGGTCTTGCCGAGCCTGGCAGCGACCAGGATTCGCAGCGGCCCATCCTTGGCGGAGGCGACGCTTTCCAGCGTCTCGGCGTGGCGGACTTCGAAATAGTCCAGCGTAAACCCTGCTGCGGTGACCATTTCGGCGCCGCCGGCCATGGCGGCAGCGAGGTCGCCGCCGCCGTGCAGCCGCCGCGCGCTTTCCTTCAGTGCACGGTAGAGTTCGCTCGCGACGCGCCGTTCCTCAGTTGACAGATAGACGTTGCGGGAGGACATCGCGAGGCCGTCGCGCTCGCGTACCGTGCGCGAGCCGATCACCTTGACACCGAGGTCGAGATCCCCAGCCATCCGCGTCACCACCCGCAACTGCTGGAAATCCTTTTCGCCGAAAATCGCGACATCCGGCCTGACTTGCGTGAACAGCTTGCCGACGACGGTGGCGACGCCACCGAAGAAATGCGGCCGGAAGCGATCCTCTAGGCCGACGGTGGCTGGACCTTCCGGCACGATTCGGGTGTTGAAGCCGTCTGGATACATGGTCTTGACGTCGGGATTCCAGATCGCGTCGACCTTCTCGGCGGCGAGCTTGGCGAGATCGGACTTCCAGGTGCGCGGATAGGACGAGAAATCCTCACTCGGCGCGAACTGCGCAGGATTGACGAAGATTGAGACGATCACCTTGTCCGCGCGTCGCTTGGCGAGGCGCACCAGCGACACATGGCCGTCATGGAGTGCACCCATGGTTGGCACCAGCGCGATCGTGGCTTGTTTTTTTCCGCGAAAGCTGTCCACGGCGCGACGCAATGCAGGAACCGTGCGGACGATCAGGGGGCTTGGTGACATCTCGGCTCGATCTTTTGGAGCAGGCAGGCCGCACCTTCGGCCCGGGCGAGGTGGAGACCGACAGTATCAGGGCCGACGCCGGGCCGCCAAGCAGGTCGGCTGCATGACTTCCGGCAAGCAATCGGTCGGGCTGCCGCCACGTCCGGAAGATTCATGATTAAGACACACCGTGATTGATTTGCGCGCGTCTGCGCGCATTTCACTTGACCTTGGCGCGCACAACTTGAAGATATCGACAGGGGACGAAGCATGCTTCTGCAGGCTAGCCAAGGGCAATCAGGCTCGGCGCATGTAGTTGTGCTGGGCAACGAGAAGGGCGGGTCGGGCAAATCGACCACTGCGCTGCACATCGCAGTTGCCCTGATGAAGGCCGGCCAACGCGTCGCGACCATCGATCTCGATTGCCGGCAACTGAGCTTCACCCATTACATCAGCAACCGCGGCGCGTGGGCGCGCCGCACCGGCATCAATCTCGAACTGCCGGTGCATCGCTGCATCAAGCTCGGCCAGACCATGCAGATCGAGGAGAACGAAAACTCCGAATTTCAGCAGTTCATGGATGCCGTCAGCGCGGTCGAGCGGGCCTTCGACTTCATTGTGATCGATACGCCCGGGAACGACAGCTACCTGATGCGATTGGCCCATTCGATGGCCGATACGCTGGTGACGCCGATCAACGACAGCTTCCTCGACTTCGACGTGTTGGGAACGGTCGACCCCGCCACCTACGCTGTGACCGGTGAGAGTCATTATTCCGAGATGGTGCGCGATACCCGCCGCAAGCGCCGCCAGATCGACGGTGTGACCACCGACTGGATCGTGGTCCGCAACCGCCTGTCGATGCTGGGCTCGCGCAACAAGCAGCTCGTCGCCGACGGGCTCAATGAATTGTCGCTCCGGCTCGGGTTCCGCGCGATCGACGGCTTCGCCGAGCGCGTGGTCTACCGCGAGTTCTTTCCGCGCGGGCTCACCGCGCTCGACGACATCGACGAGGCGACGCTCGGCACCCGCCCGAATCTCGGCCACGTCACGGCGCGCGAAGAGGTGACCAGCCTGCTGCGCCAGTTAAAATTGCCGCTCGACGAGCGCGGCCGCCGCCGCGCGGCCAACCGGGCCGAATGGTTCAACCAGGTCGACAAGCCGCTCGAACTCCACGACATCATCGGCGCCTGACCGCGGTACGGTACTACTTTCAGGCGAGTGATCCGCAGCTTGCACGGCCGAAAGAAGCCTCCCTTTGGCCGCTTTTCACCGCGCCTTTACCCTAGATTTGAACCGAACCTTGGCTTCCATCGTCCCAAGGTGGACGACCACAAGTTGCGGTACCGGGTTCGTGCTGCTGCGCAATAAGTGGGTGCGGCGCACAACGATCAGGCGGCCAATTCACAATATTTGGCCTTCCTGTCACGGGGCTGTGACGTATATTTAGAACAACGGACCGCAGAAGTCTCGACCACCGGAAACCTGACTTCTTCGGTTCGTGCCTGAGGAAAAACATGAAGCGTGGCTTTACCGTTCTGCTTTCGGTCGGCGCACTGGTCACCGTGGGATACTTCACGGCGAGCAAGTGGGCGATCCGTCACGAGACGATCACCTTCTATGATCCGGACCGCGGCAATCGCCCGGTCGCGGTCGATATCGCCGTGCGCCGCGACAAGGAAATGCAGGCGGATGCCGGCATGATCAGGCTGCCGGTCGCGGTCCTCAATCACGGCAACACGGTCAAGTTCACCGAATACTCGTTCCTCGCAAACGTCTTCGCCGCGCGCGGTTATGAAGTGGTCAGCATTCAGCATGACCTGCCGACCGATCCGCCGATGGTAACCAAGATCGGCGAGCCCTATGTCGGACGTCTGGCGCAGATCGAGCGCGGCGTCGCCAATATCAAGTTCGCCGTCGCGCAAATGCGTCAGGCTCGCCCCAATGCGGACTATGACCATCTGACCATGGTCGGGCATTCCATGGGCGGCGACATCACGATGTATTTCGCCAAACAGTATCCCGACGAAATCAAGAAGGTGGTGACGCTCGACAATCTGCGCGTGCCCTTCGTCACCTCCGGCAAGTTCAAGATTCTCTCGTTCCGCTCTCACGACCCGCAGTTCAAGACTGATCCCGGCGTGATTCCGAGCGACGATGTCTGCGAGAAGGACGGTATTACGATCGTAAAGACCGACTTCCAGCATAACGACATGCGCGATACCGGATCGGAGCAGGCGAAGTCCTCGATCCAGTCCATGCTGGACAAGTTCCTCGCCGATACCGACACCAGCGACAGCCTTGCGCCGGTCGAAACCAGCGCGACGGCCCCGCCGAAAATTCTCGATCCCGGGCCGGTCACGCCCTATGTTCCGCTCGGCAGCGAAGCCAAGCCGGCAAAATCCCTCATGCACTAAATCATGATCCGATTAATTGAATCGGATCATGATTTAGTCTCTTAATTTTGAGCATGATCTCCGCGCAAACGCGTTCCGCGTTTGTCGCGAGGGAAAACCGGTTCCCACTTTTCCGGATCATGCTCTGGCGCTTTGCCAAGAGCCGGCCCACATTAGGCTTGCCGCCAAGGGCAAGCGCTGATGTCCGGTGAACCGACCAAATCCAGATCCGGGGACGTGACCTCGCCGCAAAAGGCCGGTGAGGCTGGATCGCTGCCGGACCAAAAATCCTCAACATCGGAGGACATCGCCGCCTTCGTTGCCAAGGCGCGTGCGACGTCACCGCACGCGGCAGGTGGCCGAGGCCGCCTGGTGTTTGCGCTCGACGCCACGATGAGCCGGCAGCCGACCTGGGACATGGCTTGCGCGCTGCAGGCCGACATGTTCCGCGAGGCGGCATCGCTAGGTCAGCTCGATATTCGCCTGGTCTATTACCGCGGTCTCAACGAATGCCGCGCGACCGGGTGGATTTCCGACAGCGCCGAGCTCGCGAGGCTGATGGGCAAGATCGACTGCCGCGGCGGCAACACCCAGATCGGCAAGGTGCTGTCGGAAGCGCGGCGCGAGGCGGTTGCCTCCGCCGTGCGTGCGATGGTGTTCGTCGGCGATGCCATGGAGGAGAAGGTCGATGATCTCTGCGCCAAGGCCGGCGAACTCGGCATGCTCAAGGTCCCGGTGTTCATGTTTCAGGAAGGCAACGATGCCGCCGCCGAGCGGGCGTTCCGCGAGATCGCGAGGCTGACCGGAGGCGCATGGTGCAGGTTCGACCCCGGCGCCGCGGCGCAATTGCGGGAGCTGTTGCGCGCCGCGGCCGCCTATGCCGCCGGCGGACGCGAGGCGTTGAAGCGGTTGTCGGCGAGCGAGGGCGGTGCGGCGCGGCTGCTCGGCCAGATGAAATAGCTGCTACGTCGTTGCCGCCTGCGTGACGGCACGCAACGCCGCCGATAGATTGCCGACGACGGCTTCGGGCGCGGCGCCGGTCAAGCCATGCCGATGCGCAAGCCAGGCGGGATCGTTGTGGGAGACCCAGGTGTCGCCGGCCGCATCCTGCCAGACCAGTGCCTTTAGCGGCAGGTCGATGCCAATGGTCTGTTCCAACTGCATCAATGGCGTGCCGCCCTTCGCATTGCCGAAAATCAGAACCTCGGTGGGCGGCAGCGATAGCCCGGCCGCGGTGGCGCCGGCGGCGTGGTCGATGCGGGCAAACACGCTCATGCCTCTTGCTTTCACCTCGGCTTCGATCCGGTCCATCGTATCCTTGGGCCCGTGACTGCTGCGTATCGTCGTCAATCCGTCTGCCGCCATGGCGCGCTCCATGTTTTCTCCCGGGAAGGCGGGCGAGACGGTAGTGAGCTCGCGGCCATCCCGCCACCGAACTTCTCGTGTCCAGCTTCGTGAAGCCGAAGATCGCCATGCTTTTTGTGCCGGAGGCGACTATATTCGGCCCATGCCTACCCTGATCGCGGGCGTCGTCGCCGTCATCGTCCTCTATTCGCTGCTGCAGATGTTCCGCGCGGCCAATCCGGTCATGCTCGCGCGTGCCATCAAGATCGTCGGCGGGGTCGTGGCGCTGGCGGTCGCGGCCTTCACCGGCTTTCGGGGCGAATTGGCGGTGGCGATCCCGATCGGGATCTTTGGCGCCGGCCTGCTCGGCTGGTCGCCGTTCGGAACATCGGGTTTCCCCAACATCGGCGGAATGTTTTCAGGCGCCGGCTCCGCGCGTTCGGCGGGGCAGACCTCACAGGTCCGCTCGCAATTTCTGGATATGACGCTCGATCACGATAGCAGCACGCTGAGCGGCCGCATCGTGGCCGGGCCGAATGCCGGCCATTCGCTCGACGAGTACGATCTGTCGGAACTGACGGCGATGGCCGCGAATTTCGACGCTGAAAGCGTGGCCCTACTTGAAAGCTATCTGGACCGCAGGTTTCCCGCCTGGCGTGAGAACGCGGAGCGAGACACGGCAGGGGGGCAGCGTCGCCCGACGGCGAGCGGAAAAATGACGGACGAGGAGGCCTATCAGATCCTTGGCCTGCAACCGGGCGCGGGGCGCGACGAGATCGGACGAGCCCATCGTGCGCTCATGAAGAAACTGCATCCCGACCAGGGGGGGTCGACGTATCTCGCCTCCCGTGTAAACGAGGCCAAGGATACTTTGCTTCGCACGCATAACGGTTAACTCCGGCAACGCCAACCAACGCTACAAACCGCGAGCTGCTGTCCTGTCTTCTCGGGTCGACGCCTGTTGCCCGCCCGCCGTTGTCCGGCGGATCGATGATCCCTTGCGAGAAGCTTTAACTGGAAATTCTTGACGAGAGGTTTGCAGCAATGCGGCAGGGGGAGGCCGCGTGGCGAAAAAATGCCCGTACTTGGGCGGCACGGGCTCCTTTTAACGTAGTTAGCTAGAGCTTGATCCGGCTCTCCGAAAAGATCGTGCTCAAACAAAGAGATCGGGCCGCGTCCGGAGCATTTTTTTCAGCGAAAGCTTGCCCCGCAATCGGATTGCGGGAAGGCTTCCGGTTCGCTGTCCAGAAAAACGGGTCAAAACAAAAAGCTAGAGCCTCCTCCGTTCCGAAATTCGTCGGAACGGAAGGAGGCTCTTGCGCCGATCAGTTGTGAACGGTCATGCAGGAAATGTCGGTATGCTTCAGCGTGCGGCAAACCGCCTCGGCCTGGTCGCGATCAAGGCCGGCGAAACGGGCGCGGAACAACTTGCGGTCGCCCTTGGCGATCACCGCTTCGGTAAACGGATCGGCCTTGGCGAGCAGGCCGTGGGCCTGGCTGCGAGCGGCCTCGATCCGCTGCTGGGCTTCGTCCTCGCTTTCGAGCGCGCCGACCTGGACGATCCATCCGGTGTGGACCGCGGCCGGCTTGACGGCGGCCTCTTGCGGAGCGGATTGCGGCTGCGATGCCGGCGCGGCATTGGCCATCGCCGGTGCCTGAGAAGATGACACGCTGGAGGCCGGAAGCACACCCAAAATGCCGTTTCCGGTGCCGAAACCGGGCGGCTGCGGCGGCATATTCGGCCTCGACTCAAACTTCGGTTCGACCTCGGCCTTCGCGACGACCGCGCCTGAGGTTTCCGGCACGTCCGCGTGCGCGGCAGGTAGGGCGCTGTTAGCCGGCGTGACCGGCTGCGACGGCGCGGCCGAAGCCAGCTTGATCTGGGTCATCTTGACCTGAACCGTCTTTACCTTGACCGGTTTCATCGGCTCGGATGAGCCGGGGATCACGGCCATTGGCTGGGTCTGGATCACACCGTTGGTCAACGGAGCCGGCTCGACCTTGGCCTGTGGGGGCGGCACCGCAGCGGTGGCCTCGGCAAGCGCCGCAAAACGCGGCGCCCGGCTGGCTGCGATCGGCGGCTGGGGCGCGGCGGAGGCCGTCTGAACGGGGGCCTGGACCGAAGGCTGCGTCCGCTGGTCGGCTCCGGAGTCCGCGACGTCCGTATTGGCATCCGTGCCGTTGCGCTCGGTGATGGCGGCAACCGTGCGCTTGGTTGAGGCCTTGTCGAGATTATCCGCGAGCAGGCTGCGCATGGTGGCATCCCGCGAACCGCCGCTGCGGCCGCCCAACACGACACCGATCAGGAAGCGATTGCCCCGGTGCATCGAGGTCACGAGATTGAAGCCGGAGGCGCGGGTGTAGCCGGTCTTGATGCCGTCGACGCCCTCGACACTGCCGAGCAGGTGGTTGTGACCGTGGATCGTGTGGCCGTGAAAGCTGAACTCCGTCGTCGAAAAATAGCGAAAATAGCGCGGGAAGCGGTCCTGCAACGCTCGGCCAAGGATCGATTGGTCGCGTGCCGTTGTCACCTGCGCGTCATTCGGAAGGCCGGACGCGTTGCGGTAGACGGTGCGGCTCATGCCGAGCGCATGGGCCTTGCGCGTCATCATGCTTGCGAAATTGTCTTCGCTGCCGCCGATTGCCTCTGCGATCACCACGGCGGCATCGTTGGCGGAACGTGTGATCAGTCCCTTGATGGCGTCTTCCACCCGGATGGTCTGCCCGGGCCGCAGGTCCAGCTTGGTCGGATCCTGATCGGAGGCGTGTTCGGATACCGGCATCTCCGTATCGAGCTTCATCTTGCCGGAATCCAGGCGCTCGAACAGCAGATAGAGCGTCATCATCTTGGTCAGCGAAGCGGGGTGACGCTGCCCGTCGGGGCTGTTGGATTCCAGCGTCGCACCGGAATTGCCGTCGACGATGATCGAAGAGAATTGAGGGCTGTAGCTGTCCTCGGCGTCCTGATGATGGGTGTGTCGGGCGTAGTGGCGATGATGGGAGTAGCGGCGCGCCTCGGCGCTGTCGCTCGTGAAGACGGCTGCCGCCGTGAATACTACCAGCCCGAAAACGCTTACCCGCACCGAGCGCGAGGAAGCCAAGTTTTTGCGAAGCATGAGATCCCCGTCCCAGTTTCTGACTTGATCACCGGCTCGTGAGGCGAAATTGTGCCCAACACCCGGTGACCGTTGCCTGTGCGAACCGCCGTTTTCGCCGCCATTAGCCGGCACGTGGCTCGAAGGTCGGTCCGCTCTTCTAGCTAAGGTTCTGTTTACAAACAGCTTTCGGCTGCATGTCAGAAGGCGAACAAGTCCGTCAGAGAGGGTAGGTTGCCCAAGTTTCCAAAAGATTAAGCAACCGTTGCGTAAATTTCCGGGATTCTCGGTAAATACAGTATTTGTGCGACGCACAATTTCGTTGACTTTTTTGTGCATTGCACTATTTTT
>Ga0070717_10004571_pt1 | contig 10016 bp, 8 predicted proteins | sample LARL113metaG_FD_71366 | JGI IMG/M metagenome (GOLD analysis project Ga0070717, IMG submission 71366) | Corn, switchgrass and miscanthus rhizosphere microbial communities from Kellogg Biological Station, Michigan, USA - LAR L11-3 metaG | ecosystem: Host-associated > Plants > Roots > Rhizosphere ... | reverse complement strand
CTTGTCGAGAACCGGCGCGAGAAGCCTGTCACACCGGGTGTAGTGCTGCTCGATCAGCGTCGAGAAGTCGCACGCCAGATCTGGCTCATATCCGGGATGTTCGCGATCGCGAAACCGCCAGAGCATGTGCTGCACCCGGTCGGGCGTATCGAAAAGCAAAAAGAAGAAGCCTTCCTTGAAGCGGTCGAGTTCGAAGCGCATCAGGCGCTCGCGCTCTGCAAGCACCAGTTCGCACTGAGCCAAGAAAGCCGCTTCGTCGAGGCGGCCGTTGTTCAGGCCGTTATGGTCCTCGGCCATTCCTAAAGTCGAGAACAGTCCGATTTCACTGGCCAAATCTTTGGCGTAGCTCGCGGGAGCAGAAACCGGAAACATCGGAGCTGCCGGGTCGAAGTTGACCGCAGAGACGTAGAACTCAACCTGCGGCTCGATCTGTCTAACATAGAAGCGCGCGATGCCGGTGACCGATTGCAGCATGGAAAACTTGAACTTGAAGCGCACCCACTCGCTCCAGGATCTTTCTGCAACTTCGATCCGCGCGGGATTGCCTCCGGTTTCGATCACCAGACGGCGCTGATCTTTGCTGACCTGAACTCGAATCTCACAGGTAGTATCGCCAGGAGGAGATTGGCGCGTGTTCCGCGGTCCGATCACATGCGCCTTCAGATCAGATCCTGAATCCAGAATGATTACCTGTTCGCTTTCGCGCGCCTGGGCATTTCTATCCTGGGTATAAAACGTCCCTTTGTTCTGGCTGCCGCGCAAGTCAGGCACGCCGACTCCGGCAATCATCCTGCCGTTCAGCTCATCTGGAGGAAACGTGCACGGACAACGCAGCACCACACTGGGCACGCCAGCCTGCGAAAGCGCATGCCATAGCGGCATTCCTTTACGCTGATTCACCACCTGGGGCGGAGCGAAAGCGCTCTTCGGCCACTCGAAGCGGCTCAGCGCCGCGTCAGGAAGATAAGTGGCCGGATCGCGCGAGATGAAGTCAAAGATCCCGTGGCCGCCGGGATTGGTTCCCGTCGCGAATGACGACCACGCCACTGGAGTCTGCGCGGGATAGGTAGTTCTCAACCGCGAATACGAACCGGATTGCCGAATCTGCGCAAGATTCGGGAGTTCCCCACGCTCCAGCATGGACTCAACAATGGTCGGTTCCAGTCCATCCAGCCCAATGACGATGGCTTTTTTGAGCAAAGAATAACCTAAGAGGGATTTGTTGGTCGGTTCTGCTGCGGAAACCGAACCAGTTTACAGGAGTTCGGGCTACTACGGAACCAAAATTCCTGAACCTTGCGCCGGCATTTGTACTCGTGGGGTTAACGCGAGGATCGCCGTCTGGTTTACGGCGTGGGTTTGGACCCTCCGTTTCACAACCCGTCGAACAGGCGCAGGCGGATGCACTAAGGGCCCTTTCCCAGGCCGAAAAGGGAATTTATACTTCCCTCGCGGCTTGTGTAATGAAACATCGCGCTGATATCGATGGATTACGAGCAGTGGCGATCGTGCCGGTGTTGCTTTTCCATGCGGGCATAGCTCGGGTCTCGGGCGGTTTCACGGGCGTGGACGTGTTCTTTGTCGTCTCGGGGTACCTGATTACCGGACTCATCCTGGATGACATCGCCAAGGGCAGTTTTTCGGTTGCTCACTTTTACGAACGACGCGTGCGCCGCATTCTTCCCGCGCTGTTTGTCCTGCTCATCTGCGCATCCCTCGCCGCTTATGTGCTTTTAATGCCGGATGATGCCAGAGAATTCGGGCGCAGTCTCTTTGCCACTATGCTCTTCTCTTCCAATGTCCTGTTCTCGATGCAGACTGGCTACTTCCAGGCCCCGGCAGAAATGAAGCCGCTCTTGCATACTTGGTCGCTGGCAGTCGAGGAGCAGTTCTATATTCTCTACCCGCTTGTTCTTTTTCTTGTGACCCGGCATTTGCGCAAGCACTATTCCGTCGTTTTGCTTTCGGCGCTGGGTCTCTCGCTAGCATTCAGCATTTGGTACGTCCACACCCACCATTCAGCCGCTTTCTATTCTTCCCTGGCGCGCGCCTGGGAACTGCTGCTTGGCGGAATTCTTGCGATCCAAGTGATTCGGCCTGTACGGCATCGGCTCATTGCCAATGTTCTTGCCTTTCTTGGATTAGTACTCCTCGTCTACAGCTTTCTGACTTTGTCGGGAACTCGTGCGTTTCCGGGAGTGAACGCTCTCTATCCCACCCTCGGGGCCGCCCTGATCATTTACAGCGGCGCGGGGCGCGACACCTTCGTCGCCAAGGTACTGAGCACTAAGCCGGTCGCCTTCATCGGCCTTATCTCCTATTCGCTCTATTTGTGGCACTGGGCACTGCTTGTTTTCCTTAAGTACTATTTGGTTCGGCGGCTTAGCGGATGGGAAATTGCAGCGGTGATGGGGGTTGCTGTCGTTATTGCGACACTCTCGTGGCGATTTGTGGAGAGCCCATTCCGCGGCCGCCGGCGACTGATGAAATCGCGAAGGCTGCTCTTCGCGGGAGCCGCGGCCGGGTCAGTGGCTTTTGTTCTTTTTGGAGGCCTGTTGTTCTTGACCGGTGGCCTCCCGGCGCGGTTCAGCAGCCAGGTGCTCGGCCTGCTCGCCGGCAAGAGCGATTACTGGGCCAGGCGCGATCAATGCATGGGCCAGATCTGCGCCATTGGAAACAGCACACCGGGTTTCCTTTTGTGGGGCGATTCTCACGCCGGAGCCATTGCTCCCCTCTTTGAGCAAATGGCCGCAGCCAACCATAAGTCTGGTGCAGTCGCTTTCGTTCCGGCGTGTGCTCCGTTGTTGGGGCTAAAGCGCTACGACCAGGACGACGTGAAAAAATGCACTCGGTTCAATCAGTCCGTTCTGGAGTTCATCAAATCCAACCACATCAGTAACGTCTTTCTACATGCGCGCTGGGGACTCTACGCCGAGGGCAGCCGCTATCGGCAGGAACGGGGTGGCCCCGCTCTGCTGACTGCAGACCGGAATCCGAAGGAAGACTATCGCGAGCTTGAAAGTCTCTTACCTGCAACCATCCAGGAACTTCAGCGGCTTCACGTAAATATCACGATAATTGCCAGCGTGCCGGAGGTGGAAATGGACGTGCCGACCGTGCTAGCGCGCAACGTGGTCACGGGCAAGGTGTCCAGCCTGGCGCCTCATTATCCGGAATTCCTGGAACGCCAAGCCCGTGCTTTCAAGCTCCTGTCGCAGGTCGCGGAGAAATATAGGGTGCGCGTTATTTATCCCCACCAGACGTTATGCAACTACTCCTCTTGCCGCATTGTGTCGGAGAACCATGCTCTCTACGTTGATGACGATCACCTGAGCACTCATGGGGCCATGTATCTCATGCCAACATTCGCCCCATTGCTGTAAAAAGATGCGCAAGTCGGCGCTGGATTTAGCCCTGGCCATGAGTTACAGCACTTGTTCTTAGCGCAAACTTGTTTTCGGGGGATGTGATGAAAAAAACTTGTGTGGCATGTTAGTGGACTCAACAATGGTAGGTTCGAGTCCGTCCAGCCCAATAACGATGACCTTTTTGCGCAAAAAATAACCTAAGAGGGATCTGCCTGGGTGCTCCGCTGTGGGGGGGGGCGCGCTGGGCGGATCGCCAGAACACAGGACAAACTTGAGGAAAGCGGCTACAAGTGTGTTCCAGAAGATCAGCACAACGCCAATAATACTGGCGAGCCCCGAGGTGACGGTCATCACTTGACTTGGACCGCCGTACAACGCTAACCAATCAAAGCGCGTGAAAGCTCCGTTATTGTCAAACGACTCTCGCTCGCGGCACCTCGTAGACTGCCTGGCGGAGTCACAAATGCGTGTGCACAATTCTGCACAAGTTTTGACTCACCGGGGCCAAAATCTCCAGTTCGCCCAAATACAGAGTGTTTCGGCGCATCCTCCCTAGTCGAACGAGTCTGGCAAGGATCGGATCATGAAGCTGCGTTGCATTTTTGCGGGAATCAAATCTCAAGGCAGGGAGCTACCCCGTGCCGGACATGTGCAGAATTTTGCATACCTGCGCGCCAGGGGTCCCGTCTTCTGCCGTCATCAGTTCATTTAAATCGAACCAAACACTCGTTATAAGCCGTTTAAGTACAGCTCGCGGCCCGCTGCTTGTTGTTCGGCCGGTCTCGCAAGGTTAGCTGGCACTTAACTTGCTGGGTAACCAAGTGCAGCACCATCACTCGAAATCAGGTAGTCTGATCAAGCAACTTGCTTTGGGTTAGGGGGCACGATGAAAATCGCATTGCTGGCTCTGTACGCCGGACCCGATCAGATCATGGTGGCGACTTCCGCGCTGGCGACTGTTTTGGGGTTCGTACTGATGCTCTGGAGCCGTTTGCTTGGTCTTTTTGCTAGGGTCCTGAAGCGCTTTACTCGCAATTCGGAAGCTGTAGAATTGCCGAGACCCGATAACCTAAGCGATCGTAATTAAGGGTCGAATCCTTCACGCCTTGCCTCCGGCAGAGGTACGTAGCCAAGCTTTCTACCCAGCCGTCGCTGTCCGATGATTCACTTCGCATTGGAATAGGCGTAAGACAATTGCTTCAACTCACTTTCGCCCGGCCCACTCACAAGATAGGAGACAAACTCTCTCAACCGGCATACGTGCACAAAGTTCCAGGTAAGCGAGATGCTGTCCGAAACGGAGTTGAAATGATGGAACCAACCTGCCGGAACCAACACGATTTCGCCCGGCTCAAGCGTGTCTCTTACCGTTGGACACAGCTTCGGAAAATCTGGAAACGTCTGTAAGTCCGGCGCTTCAATATCAACAGTTTTGCCGCCGTTCATTAGGCCTGGCGCTTGCGAGGGGGCGTACATTACGAAATCCTTTCGCCCAAACATCTGGCAAAGGAGCGCATCACTGCACCACGGGTCCTTATGCAAGCGAGTCCGGGCGCCGCGGGCTGAAATGAAGAGGCCCCGGGCGGGGAACCAATCTCGAGTCGGGTCGATAGTGCCGGACTGCGCGCAGTATGGCAGCACAAATGAATTGGAAGGGAAAAATGCCGGTCGTGCCCAATCATCGCGAAATCGGTCAAAGACATCGTCCGCCCAGGGCACGCGCTCATCGTCCGCGAGATGGCAATACCATCGCACATAGGGGACGGAACCCGGCTTGGTCGGCTGCTGTCCGAAGTATCGGTCCAAGTATTCGGACAGAGAGCTGATAGCGGCCAGCCGGAAAAGATCGCCATAGACCTGGACTCGTTCGTTTCCAAAACGGCTGGCGAGAGCCTCAGGCCGCCACGTCTCGGTGGCGCTCCAGTCTCGCATCGCACCGGTCACGACCACCGGCCGGCTTTTCTGCAGATACTGGGAAACAAAGGTCTCCGCGGACAAGTCCCGTACTCGCTCCAGCCTTGATGGGGCGGTTGCGTGACTACTCATTTTTCTAACCTCGTTCGAAGATAGTAAAAACAATCATGTGCTCGCGCGACCGCTCTGGTTCTGCCCGAAGCAGGTCTGGCGCGGAGTTATAAGCTCATATTCGCCTTGATTGACCAGGACTTCAGCGGGAGTGGGGTGACTGAGAAAGTGCAGCGGACTCGCAGTCATTCCGTACGCTCCCGACTGCAGGATGCCAATCAGGTCTCCCGGTTTGGGAAAAGGCATCTTCACCTTGCGTCCAAGCGTGTCAATCGGTGTGCAGAGCGGCCCAACGACCACAACGGTCGAATCTGAGTCTGATTTCTGCCGGCTCAGATTGACAATGGGATAATCGCGGCGGACCACTTGTCCGAGATTTCCGGAGGCAGCCAGGTGATGGTTCATGCCTCCATCCAGCACAACAAAACTCGTGCCGCGGCAGCTCTTGACCGATCTTACGCAGGCAACGTAAAGGCCGCCCGGGCCGACGAGAAACCGCCCGGGTTCCACTATGAATCGAGCTCTCATAAGCCTGCCGTCGGCACGCGCTTCATCCATGACGATTTTTGCACCGCAGCTCAAAGCTTCGAGGTCGAGCTCTTTCTCATGAGCAAAGTAAGGGATTCCGAGCCCGCCTCCGAGATCAACCGTTGAAATCGGCTCGCCAGTGAAGTCGGCTGTCTTCCTCGCGATCTCAACCGCGTGCCGCCAGTGCCTGAGTAGTGCTTCAGCATCGAGGATCTGAGTTCCAATGTAGAGGTGTACGCCGCGCAGTTTGAGATACGCGCACGAAGCCAGATCACGTAATACCTCATCCAGCGCTTCCTCCTCGAACCCGAATGCGGTCGGTTGTCCTCCCATAAGCAGACCGCCCCCGAACGCTGCGCTTGGATTAATTCGCACTGCGACGTTAACCCTTGTCCTCAGGCGCTTCGCCACTTGTTCGAGGAGCTTGATCTCGTCGAAACTTTCGATATGGATTTCGCCAATCCCGTGCGCCACGACGTATTCGAGCTCTTCACACCCTTTACCCGGTCCGGCAAAGACAATCTTTTCCGAAGGCACGCCCGTCCGTCGAGCAAGGTCGTATTCTCCTCCCGATGCGATCTCGCAACCCGCCCCTTGGTGCACGAAAATGCTGATTATCCTCGGATGGGGATTGGCCTTCACCGAATAATAGATCTCGACCGCCTTCGGCAGAGCGCGCTGGAGCCGGCGGAACTGGCTCAGCAAAGCGCCCTCATCGTACACATAAAGCGGAGTGCCGAAGGCAGCGGCTATCTGCTCGACTGCGACCCCCTGCAGCTTGGCCTTACCGCCCGACCATTCGAGCAGCGTAGTCACTGAAGCTGCTCCATTCGAGCGGCACGCAGTGATTTGTAATCAATTTTTCCGTTTGGAGTTTTCGGCAACGTTTCCACAATTTCTATGCTTTTCGGAAGCATGTAGGCGGGCAATCGCTGCGCGCATCGGCGAAGGATGTCATCTGTATTCAGGCCAGCCGTGCCCACGGGTACAACGATTGCATGGATCTTCTCACCTGCATCAGCCACAGGCAGTCCGATGACTGCCGCTTGCGCCAGTTCGCCGGTTTCCATCAGTACTTCTTCCACCTCCGCGGGACTGACGCGATAGCCTTGGCTTTTGATTTGACCGTCGGCCCGGGCGGCAAAATAGAGGAACCCTTCGTCGTCCATCTTCACCAGATCTCCGGAATAGCAGACGGTCTCGCCACCATGATCCGCCGGAATGAATGGATGTGGGCGAAAAAATTGCCGGGTTAATTCGGGTTTGCCCCAGTATCCGAGCGAAACCGTGGGCCCACGGTGGACGAGAATTCCTAGCTCCCCCGGTTTGCAAGGTTGCCCCTCTGAGTTGACAACCAGAATCTCGGTTTCGGGGATTGCTTTGCCGATCGAATCCGGACGCCGGTCCACTTCCTCAGGCGGCAGGTATGTCGAACGAAACGCCTCGGTCAAGCCGTACATCAGAAAGATCCTGGCGGCGGGAAGAAGTCTGCGCAGGTTGCGCACTGTTGCGGTAGGCACAGCACCGCCACTGTTCGTGATGTAGCGCAGCCAAGGAACCTCGGCCTCTTTCAGTCCCGAAGTATGATGGACCAGACCTGCCCAGATCAGGGGTACTCCGGCGAGTCCGGTGATTTTTTCACTCTGCAAGACACGAACGATCTCTGCCGGAAACCGGTACTGGAACAGCACGATCGTGGCGGAATTCTGGACTGTGGTCAAAAGCTGGTTCAATCCATAATCGAAGCTGAACGGAAGGATCGACAAAATGCGTTCCGATGGGCCAAGCTCCAGGTAGGTCGAGACAATGCGCGAGCCAGCCAGCAAATTGCGATGAGACAGCATGACTCCGCGCGGCATGCCCGTGGATCCCGAGGTGTAAAGAATTCCCGCAAGATCTTCTCCAATGGCCGTCGAGGCGTGGGGCTGCCCGCCCCCGCGAAGCACGCCCCAAATGGCGGGTACCCGCTCTTGAATTTCGTTTCCGTAATCGTCGATCAGAAGCAAGCAGCGCAGCGATTCTACATTTACGACTTCATCGCAAATTCGCTTCCACTCGCGCCTGGCGGTGATCAGATACTTCACGCCACAATCGGTGAGAATATGAGCGACCTGATGCCCAAGCAGAAGCGAATTGACGTCCACAAAGATGCCGCCCGCCATGGTCGCGGCGAAAATGCCAGCAGCTTCTTCTACAGATTTGGGGAGGTAGATCGCTACCCGATCGCGACGCTCCAGCCCCTGTTGCTGTAGCATAGCCGCGCAGTGGCTAACCATCGCATGGAAGCTGCGGTAGTTGAATGATCGACGCGCACCGACGAGATCAACAATTCCTTCTTTCGACGGATTTGCCGAGCTTGCGTGTTCCAGTAAGTGATGCAATAAGTATGAGTGTGGCATTGCAGTAAGCCGTAAGGCTATTTGGCCGACGACGCTCCGAGCCGCTCCACAAGCCGCGCGATCGAACTAATACTTTCGAAGTTTTCGTCGGTCAGATCAGCAGAAGTCAGCTCAACAGAGAACTCAGGTTCAATAAAGCCAACCACACCAAGAACAGCGAGGGAATCCAACACGCCTGCAAGCGCGTCGCTATCACCCAGCCCCCTCGCCGCCAGAGCAGGGTACTGTTTCAAGATATAGTTACGGATTTTGTCTTCAATCGTCATTGACATTGGCATAAAACTCGACGCTCAGGCTAAGAAGTGTACTTGTTCGACCTGCAACTTGGAAAGAATGGCCTTTACGCTGGCTGAATTCGGCGCTTCTCTCACGACCTGGTCGGCCAGTCCTTCTACTCTAAGGCGGAACGACCGTGCGCCACCCGAGGAGACACTGGCCGTGTTCGAACCTGACCGCTCTCCGGCCAGGATTGCCAGAAGGCTTTGCAACGCCTGGTTGTCCCGGCCCGCGGTGAAAGGTACTTCGATGTAATCCGCCCCTCGTTGCTCGGCAAGCTTCGCCATCCACCCCAGAAAGGCATACTCTACCTGCCTGCCAAGCACAGGGCAGGTGAGGAACAACAGGCCAACACGCACCAGGCAGTTTTCGATCCCGATGGTGAGAGCGCCGGAAACGCCATAGTCGCCAAATCGATCGCGAACACTTACTGTCCACGCTTCACCACGGGGCGCGCTGGCGGCCAGTGCGCGAATCCCTCCCAATTCCCACTTGTGGTCCAGCACGTTGATGAAATGAGTGGTGTGGCGGACGAGATTGATGGCCTGCTGCTCGTCCTCTTCGATCAGAGGCGTCACCTTCATCTCCAATTCAAGGCTTGAGAGAAAGCGCTCCAGGTCTGCAGTGCCATGGCCATCAGCCTGAGGCGAAAGGATGGTAGTAGGCATGCGGTCCAGTTGCCCGACGCAGAAGCGTGCCAGGGCCTCCAGACCTTCTGGCGAAAACGGAACGTGGCCTAATCGATCGCCTGCCGAATTTAGGCAATTCTCCGGTTTAGCCGCGCGTTCGAACTCAGACCAGCTGATGACTAAGTTCCGTTGTTGACGGCGTAACTCGGCAGCGATCTTGTGCTCAGAGACACGCACGGCGTTCCCCAAGAACTTAAGGTCGTATGCGCCACGCCCAGACGGACAAATCATCGTGGTTAGGCTAACCCGTGACATACGCCTGAGAACGTCCAGGAATTCCTCAGTTCGTTCCCGAAACGCACGTATGCACCGGTCCGCTGCGCCCGTCGTGATGTGCCCAAGGGCCACAAGCTCCAGCCGGACAAGATCCTCAACTCGCAAAAGCAATACTATGGCCGCAGGCGTACCTTCAGGGATGACCGAGCGCGGATCTAGAAGAAAGGTATGCAGTTGATTGTACGGAACACACCTGACCGAATACGCTTCAAGGGCGCGGCCGAGAGCCTCCGAAAAAGGTCGCTCCAATGCTGGTGTGTAGAAAGTCGAGGCCAGGACAAGGCTACAAGTCGAGCTGGAGTTTGCTGAAAGACCCATAAAATGGAATGCGCGGCACGGGGGGAACATGCGGCAACTAACCGCATCGCAAGAGCTTGACTGACGCGGGTCACAATCCTGTGGCCCGAGCCCTGACTCCTCGGCTCGGACGTAGCTTACTATATCACGCTTGATAG
>Ga0070717_10004570_pt1 | contig 10018 bp, 11 predicted proteins | sample LARL113metaG_FD_71366 | JGI IMG/M metagenome (GOLD analysis project Ga0070717, IMG submission 71366) | Corn, switchgrass and miscanthus rhizosphere microbial communities from Kellogg Biological Station, Michigan, USA - LAR L11-3 metaG | ecosystem: Host-associated > Plants > Roots > Rhizosphere ... | reverse complement strand
GCATTCATTGCATCGGCCACTGAACGCCACCACGCGACTGGTACTCCGGTCGGCACGGCAGTGTACTCGACACGCAGATTCGGAATATTGTATGGGACCGCGGATGCGCCATCCATTTCCGACTTGTGCGGCGGATCTTTTGGGCTCCATAACGCGTTGATTGAAGTAGAGAGCAGATGGTGGCGCCACGCAACCGGCCGGCCTTGAGGATCGAGCACGCCAGTCATGTGATGGTATGCGGCAGGGCGATAAAAATCGTGCTGCATATCATCTTCTCGTGTCCACACAAGTTTGACCGGTTTCCCAACCACCTTCGCGATTTGGGCGGCTTCAGTAGGGAAGTCGGCCATATAACGACGGCCAAATGCTCCCCCTGAAAGCAGAGTGTGCACGATGACTTGCTGCGGAGGGACACCAGCCACCTTTGCGATGGAAGACTGCACCCACTGCGGCGACTGCGTCGGTGCCCAAGATTCCCAGCGATCCGTGCCTGGAGCCACCGTGATGTTCATAGGTTCCATCGTGGCGTGCGCCAGGAAAGGCAATTCGTAATACGCCTCGATGCGCTTCGATGAATCTCCAGATACTTTGTCCAGGTTCCCGTTGTCGCGAATCACCTTACCCGAAGATTTGGCTGCCTGCTCGAACGCGGCTCGCAGACTTTCGCTGGTCTCGCTGGCATGGGGGCCTCGGTCCCACTCAACTTTGAGCGCCCTGCGTCCTTGAATTGCCGCCCACGTGCTGTCGGCGACGACCACAACTCCTCCGGCACTATGGACGTCTTCTGCGACTGCCTCGATGGTGAAGACATCCTTGACCCCGGGAACGGCCTTCGTCGCGCTTGCGTCAAAGCTCTTCACGTTTCCGCCGAAAGTTGGGCATCGGGCGACGATTGCATAAACCATACCCGGGACTTTCGCGTCCAGCCCAAACTCTGCGCTGCCATCACATTTTGAAGGAATATCCACGCGCGGAATTGAGTGGCCGATGATTTTGAAATCTTTCGCCGCCTTGAGCGGAACATCGTCTGCTGAAGGGAATGGCAACTTCGCAGCGGCGGCAACCAGTTCGCCATACTTCAGAGTCTTTCTCGTCTCCCCGTCAACCACCGTCCCACTTTTCGCCAGGCAACGTTCCCGAGGCACGTTCCATTGTTGAGCTGCAGCGGAAATCAACATTTCGCGTGCGGTCGCGCCGGCACGGCGCAAATCCATGTAAGTGGTACGCACGCTGGTACTGCCGCCTGTTCCCAGGTGCGGATAAATATCCGTACGCGTCTCCGCTTGCTGCACTTCCACGCTCTGCCAATCCACATCAAGTTCATCCGCCAGAATCATTGGCAAAGTCGTCTTGATGCCTTGACCCATTTCCGACTTGGCAACGATTAGTCTTACCCGGCCGTCTTGTCCTATGTGCACCCAAGCATCGAATGGGCTGACCGCGGGCTTTGGCGCAGACGCCGCGTTCTTTGCCGCGCCAGAGACGTAATCACGCCTTAGGAAGAATCCAATTACTAGGGCCCCGCCCGCAGATACTCCCATCGCAACGAAGGCTCGTCTAGTGACCGGCATGGCCGCCTCCTGCCGCACGCTGAATGGCACGGCGAATGCGTTGATAGGTCCCGCAGCGGCAAATGTTCCCCGACATCTCCTGGTTGATTTGCTCGACTGTCGGATGTGGTGTCTTCGCCAGAAAGGCGGCTGCGGCCATGATCTGTCCTGATTGGCAGTAGCCGCACTGCGGCACTTGTTCCTTGATCCAGGCCTGCTGCAACGGAATCTTGATCTCGTGATTGAGTCCTTCAATGGTAGTGACCCGCTTGCCCTCGACGCTCGAGACGGGAGTCGAACACGAGCGCACAGCCGCGCCGTCCACATGCACCGTGCAGGCACCGCAGAGTCCCATACCGCATCCGTATTTTGTGCCAGTCAAGCTGAGGGTATCGCGCAGGACCCAAAGCAGTGGAGTTTCAGGGGACACATCTACTTCGCGGGGTTCGCGATTCAGAGTAAAACGGATCGTCGCCATGACACTTGCTCCGAAGTGAGTGACGCCAGGTTAGACCAGAAGTGGCGTAAGGAGGTTAGCACAGAAAAGGTTTACCCTTCCAACCGCCCGACCAGGGGCGGTACGGCGTGCTGCATTCGTTTCCAAGGCGGGCGAGAGGCCTCATGCAGAAAAAGAAAAGCCCCGCTTCTCGCAGGGTACGAGAGACGGAGCCAAGTCCTCTTGGTGCAATCCGAGTGAAAGTGGAATTACCTTGTCAGGGGAGAACGATAATTCGCGCCGTCATCCCCAAGTTGTCATGAAGGGCGCAGATATAGGGGTAAACGCCAGTGGTCGTGAAGGTGATGCGGAACCGCGTCGTGCCCAGCGGTGCCTGCGGCAACCCAATTCGCTCCTGAGGCGCGGAAACAATGAACCCCGAATTCACACTATCGGAGGTTGAGGTGATGGTCGCATGCCGAGCTCCGTCCGCGTCCACCGTCACGTTGCTGGATGGAGGCATCGGGTTCGGCGGCTCAGTGCCGAATGTGATTGTGTGCGGCGTGGTTGGGTCGTCGTTTGTCCACTCAACCGTACTTCCGGCATGGATCACAAGTTCCGGCTCAACAAAGCGCATGATCGAAACCGTCTGATGCCCGCCTGCGGTGGCAACGACCTTGCCGATTCCTACCGCGATAATATTCGCGACATTATCGTGATGATGTCCCGCTGTCAGGTCGGGCGCGGACAATAGGTCATTTGCCTGCTGGGCAGCCTGCTTATCGTAGAAGGACTGCTCGTGCGGAAGCGGGATCGACGTATCCAGTACATGGACTGTGCCCGTCATTTCTGCATGCACCAGGCAAACCAGTTTGTAGTTGCCGGCAGTTGGAAATAGCACTGTGAATGTTCCGCCAGCGGGCGTAGCCGGAGTACTCACGCAGGTAGTTCCGTCAAACATTGCACCGCTTGCGGAAAATCCCGGGCAACCAACAGCGAAAGGCAGCCGGGTTTGTCCGTTCGCCAAAAAGGTGACGGTGTGAATTTCATCGGCTGTGAAAGTCCATGTGATGCTGTCTCCAGCATGAATCCAGATTTCATTGGGCAAAAATGCGAGCGCCTGATGTCCCTTATCCTGGCTCTGCGCGCCTACCGATGCCTGCCACTGAGCGCCAAAAGCCGGAGTAAGTGCCAGTAAGGCAAACAATAGCGTCAGAGTCAGAGTTGTTCCTGCTCGTTTCATTTGTAATTCTCCTGGGGGTGGGAATTCTCGGGTTGCCACTCGACGAAGCTAGCTGCCAGAGGTCGCGGTAATGTACTCCAATCGGTAGGACTAAAGCAAGGGATTCTTCGAAGGTTTGGGTGCCTCTGCAAATGGTTGAAAACAATCGCTGCAATCGCGCAAAAGCCTTGCCTGTCGCGACATCTCAGGCAACTACAGGGAAGCAGACTAAAGCAAAATGAAGCTTTCCCCTTCAAGCCGCGAAGATGGGTTCGGCGTTCTTGCTTGTCTCATATGCGGTGCCCTTGACCTCTTTCCGTATTCAGCGACGCTTCTTGGCTTCCATATCGGCAACTCGTGCCTTCACCATTTTTTCCAGCAGGGTGGCAGGCAGAGCCTTGTCCACGGGGAAGTGAATGGTGCCTTCCGACACGCGGAAGTCCTTAAGTTCATCTTTGAACTTTTTGATTACGGAGGCAGTCGGGAACAAGCTGCAATGATCCGAAAACGCCGCGTACCACATAAGCATTCCTTTAGTCGTTTTGAACGCCGGAATACGATAGCTGATGACTTCCGTGGTCTCTGCCGGCACCACCGACCGAATCGTGGCGCGAACTTTGTTCAGTGTGCTGCGCGCCGGTTCTGGGATGGCTGCGAGGTATTCGTCTACCGTCTTGGGAGCAGTGGCATTCTTCGCGGATGAATCGTGAACACGGGGTCCGCTCTTTTTCATACAGAAATAATAAACGGGAGGGGTGACAATCTCTCGGAAACTGGATTGGGAGGGGCACGACTTACAGTCGTGCCGATTAGAGCCGCAATCGATCAGGTTTTAGCCGCTGTGGAAACGCTCTCAGAAGCGAACCTCAGCGGCTGAAAGCCGCGATTTCATCACTACACATTCGGTGCGAGTGGGGCCTGTCCTGAGCGATGCCGGAGCATCAGGCCCCTCCCGGTTCAAAGAGCAAAGTATGAACCCTGCCTACTGCTTGTCGTACACTGCCGTGCCCTTAACTTTTTTCCCCGTGGGATCGGTTGTGTTAACCGTCACTGTGCGGGATTTGCCATCCGCCGATATCGCGACCTGACCGGAAATCGTGACCTTCCCTTCTTTCTTACCCGCGAAGGCCAGCGTGCGGTCGTTGATCTTCTTGTAGGATCGCGTGTCTGATGTTGAGTCGCCGGTTACGGGATAATCTTTCCCGTCCACCTTACCGGTCCATTCACTGTGGGTTGGCTTTCCGTCACGGTCGGTGCCATCGAGCGTGACTCTTATGCTTTCCCCCGCGGCCTCATACACAACGGTGTTGTTGCGGGGCACTCCGGCGCCGAGTTTTGATTTGGCATCGTTCAACTTCCAGGTGCCCAACTGCGGGTCCTCGGCGAAACACACAACGCTTGCCAGCAAACACAGTACAAACGTCAACGCATACGTTCTGGTTTTCATGTTGCCTCCAGTGCGATCAAATTGTCTGGCTGATTTACCGCGCGAATTCTAGTGCTCGGTGGCGGATTGTGCAACTGTGATCGAGGCCCGCTACGCCTCAGCCAACAATCACAATGGTGATGACGGTTGCGCAGGGTTGTCCAGGATTGAAATTGACCATCACGGTCTGGTTCACGGGGAACAAGCTGGTTTGATCCCCGCAAAAACCGGTGGTGGAAGATGTGCCGTTCTCTAGGAAGGTCACGAACGTGACTTGAACCGTCCCTCCTGTCCCATTCAGGACACTGCCGATCTCGACCGTGCTGACTGAGCCCTGAATTGTGGACCCAGTCCGGATCGCGCCGCGAACGAATACATTGCCGCAACCAATCGAGGACAGGAGAAATGAGCCGGCAAAAATGAGGGAGAGGAGGCGCGTCACAAGTCACCTCGCTACAGGAAAGTGTACGCCTGTGTTCTATAAGGCGGAAGCGGAGGGTACTGACTTCGGTTCCCAAATGATTAGAGGCGACCTTCGCGGCGCAACCCGACGCACAGCCTAGCTTTTGAAAACCGCGAAGAGCGGGGCCGCCTCATTTACGGTGATTCGAAGAGTGGCCAGCCCGCCCGCTCGGGTACTACGGATGCGGACCGGGCAAGCCTATAAACTAAAATCTGTGCCGACGGAGTATGGAAGTGGCCACTTATCAAAATAAGGAGTTGTCCGAAATTCTTGAGGGCTTGATATTGGATCATCGGTCGCGGAGTCCGATACCGTTCTCGAAAGTGCGAGAATCGAAACTTCCGCGTTCGCGGACCTTGTAAGCGATCGCGTGGACCTTATTCCGGGAACAAAGGTTCTGGAAAAAGCGCGCTGTTCCGCATCTTCTTGGCACACGAACAATTCATCAAGGGATCCCGTCATCAGAAATTCCTGAAAGACGCCGGCCCGGCGATAAATAAGTTTCGCGCAGCATGCGCGCACACGAGGATTCCCGAGATTCAGGCGAAGAAAACATTGAACGACATCCTCGAGTGGTCATTGCATGTTCTCGGCTCTTGGCGTCCCAAGCTCAAGTTCACCCTACTCGGTGATTTGGGAGACTGGGGAGCTAGACCGATTCGGGCAAAAAGTGGGGCGCCCCCAGCCAGCGATGACAACCAAGAACACTCATTTCCGAAATACGTGAACGACATAAAGGAATCTTTGGAAGGCGTGCTGCGGGCTACACCTTGTGGCTTATGGTCGATCGACTTGACGAAATTTTTCCGCGCCGTTCGGACGTCGAAAGGACAGCGGTCCGTGGGCTGCTGCGTGCAATGCGTTATTTCTCGTCGCCCAGCATCCGAGTGAAGGTGTTCCTCCGTGATGACATGCTACAACAGGTGGTAAGGACCGAGGATGGCTTCACTGCGCTATCTCATGTCACATCAAGACAAGCCGATACGCTCCGATGGACACAGGATCAGATTCTCGTAATGGTGGTGAAGAGATTTTGCGCGAATGACAGACTATCAAAGCTGCCTGGGCGCGCCCCAAGATTGAAGGATCATGGGAGAGTTGTTGTTTCTTTCCGGTAAATCCAAGCTCACGTGGGGATTGCGTCCCTTTCTCTAACTCGTGTAGTGCGCTCCAGAGCCGGTGTTCAACCTCGAAGAGTGGGTCGCTTTCGGCGAGGCGCACATACCCAGCTTTGTCGAAGGCGACCGGCTGAACTGCCTTCGCATATTCATCCCAAGAGCTCCAGAGCCAAAGCCATACAGTTCCTCAGTTCGACGCCATCTCCGTAGCTGTCGCGTACCATCGGAATCATCGCGAGCCCACCGCTTGCCAATCCCGCTAAGCTCCTGCATAATAATTACTTGTCTTATTCCCGCCGGGATAATTAGGAAAGGAAACCAGTTCAGTGTTGATGATTCGTTTATCGCGCGTAGGTGCGCGCAAACAGCCTCACTACCGTGTGGTGGTGATTGAGAAGGAACGGGCGCGCAACGGGCGTCCGGTGGAGATTGTGGGGACGTACAATCCCCGCACCACCCCGGCCAGCGTGGAGCTTAAGCGCGAGCGCATTGACTACTGGCGCTCCAAGGGAGCCCAGCTGTCCAGCCGCGTGAGCAAAATTTTGGGCTTTGCCGCGAGCGCGCCGGCAGTGTCTGCGTAAACCCTCCCTTTCGCAAGAATGCGAAAGAATGGGGCACCCGGGTAATTTCAAGAACGCCGCCGATTTCGTGGATTTTCGCGGATTTCAAAAACAAGAAATATCCGTGTAAATCCGTGTGATCCGCGGCGCAGTTTTGGATTGCTTGAAGATGACTGAACAGACTGCCAATCCGAAGGCTTTGATCGAGCATGTTGCTAAGGCGCTGGTGAATGCGCCGGACCAAGTGATCGTCGAAGAGGTGGATGAAGACGGCGAACTGGTGGTCGAACTCGAAGTCGCGGAAGACGATATGGGTCGAGTGATTGGGAAGTCTGGCAAGATTGCGCGGGCGATGCGCAATTTGCTGCACGCCGCCGGAACCAAGCTCAACCGGCGCTGCGAGTTGGAGATTCTGGAATAGCGGACCCTGGAATGCCCGGCGACGCTGAGTTCGTCACCCTGGCGCGGGTGGTGAAGACGCAAGGGCGGCGCGGCGAAGTTGCCGTCGAAGTGCACAGCGATGTTCCGGACCGTCTGCATGTGGCTCTTAGAGTTTTTGCACTGGCCGAAGGCGGCAGCCGGCGCGAGTTGCTGATCGAAGATACCTGGCCGCATAAAGATTGGTTAGTGCTGAAGTTTGCCGGCGTGGATTCGATTTCCGATGCCGAGGCGCTGGTCGGAAGCGAGTTGCAGGTTCCGCGTAGTGAGCGTGCGGCGCTGGAGCCCGGCACGGCGTACGTCAGCGATTTGGTCGGGTGTGCGGTGTTGGATTGCCGGAGAGACAACCGCGGATGCGAAATTGGTGTGGTGAAAGACGTTCGCTTCGGTGCGGGAGAAGCTCCGCTGCTGGTGGTGGGAGCAGGGAAGACTGAGTACGAGATTCCTTACGCTCAGGAATTCCTCAAGCAAGTTGATCTTGAGCACAAGCGCATTGAGATGAACTTGCCCGAAGGCTTGCTGGAAGTGAACGCGTCACTGACGGACGAGGAAAAGCGACAGCAAAGAAAAGGCTTTTAACCGCAGAGGACGCAAAGTTAGCGCGGAGGTCGCAGAGAAAAACAGAATCCTCAGCGTTCTCGGCGTAAACTCTGCGACCTTGGCGGTCAAAGGCTTTAAGTGCAGATTGACATCATCACTATCTTCCCGGATTTTTTTCGGGGCCCGCTGGATTACGGAATCATTCGCCGGGCACGCGACGCTGGGCTAGTGAAGATTGAGATTCGCGATTTGCGGGCGTTTACCCGCGATCGCCATCGCACAGTTGACGACCGCCCATTTGGCGGCGGCGAGGGGATGGTCCTCAAGCCGGAGCCGCTCTTTGAATGTGTGGAATCGTTGAACTTGGCGTCGCGTGAAGAACGCGTTCCCGCGAAGCAGTCAGTTGTTTTGCTCTCGGCACAGGGCAGGCGATTTGATCAGAAGCTTGCATCAGAGTTAACGGAAATGGATCGTGTAGTCCTGATCTGCGGACGTTACGAAGGCGTGGACGAGCGTGTGGGAACACATCTCGCCGATCGAGAGATCTCGATTGGAGATTATGTTCTGAGCGGCGGTGAGTTGGGTGCGACGGTAATCGTAGATACCGTCACGCGGTTGATCCCCGGAGCGGTTGGAAACGAAGCGTCCACGCGGCAGGAATCGTTTTTTGCAGGACCTGAGCTCGGTGGTGACGACGTGTCGGACAGGAGTGTCCGACCCTTCGACAAGCTCAGAGCAGGCTCCGCACGGGCCGACTCAACTTGTGCTTCCGGAGGATTGCTCGATTATCCGCACTACACGCGTCCCGCGGAATTTCGGGGGATGAAAGTACCGGAGGTGCTGCTTAATGGCAATCACGATGAAATTCGACGGTGGAGGCGGCGTTCGGCACTGGAGAAGACGCTGCGTAACCGGCCTGACCTTTTAGATCAGGCACAGTTGAGCAAAGAAGATAAGAAGTTGGTTGCAGAAATTGAAGCTTCTGGCCGCTAGCTAGTAGCTTCTCGTACGCCGAGTCTGCTAGAGACTAGTAGCTCGAAGCTAGTAGCTGGCAGCTTAGAATTCTAATGAGGCAGGAACCCCATGTCGAACTTAATCATCGAAAAACTTCTTTCCAAGACTAAGCGCACCGACCTTCCGGATTTTGCGCCGGGAGACACCATCCGCGTGCAGGTAAAGATCAAAGAAGGCGATAAGGAACGGCTGCAGGCATTCGAAGGCGTAGTCATCGCCCGCACGCGCGGTTCGCAAGCCAGCTTCACAGTGCGCAAGATGAGTTTTGGCCAGGGCGTCGAGCGAATTTTCCCGGTAAACTCCCGCGTGGTTGATAAAGTTGACTTGGTGCGCTCGTCCAAAGTGCGGCGCGCGAAGCTTTATTACCTGCGCAGCTTGCGTGGCAAGGCCGCCCGACTGAAGGACGTTGAGCGCGAGCACGCAACCGCCGCGACGAAGTAGCTCGCTCTAATATCAGGAGCAGACGTCACGTCTGCTCCCGTAGTTTTCCTCTTGCACGCACAAGTAGCAATGCGTCACTATCTACTCAACGCGTGGCTTCCCGAATTCAACTCCGTCCTGAGAAGGAGCTTTCTCCGTCTGCCGCGAAACTCCGGTTGCTCAAGCGGCTGCGATGCACTTTGAAATACGAAAAGCTGGCGTGGAGTTCTGGCGCGAAGCTTGTCGCCGGGGTGGACGAAGTGGGCCGCGGATCGCTGTTCGGGCCGGTAGTTGCTGCCGCGGTGGTGCTAGATCCTTGCTATCGGATTCGCGGCCTGCGTGATTCGAAGCTTCTGGACGCCGAACGGCGTGAAATCCTTGCAACGCGCATTCGGGAACATGCAGTAGTTTGGGCCGTCGCTGCTGTCGACGCGGCACGCATTGACCAAATTAATATTTATCACGCCTCGCGACTGGCCATGCGCGAGGCAGTTGCCCAGTTGAATCCTGCTTCCGATTATCTACTAGTTGATGCTATGCGTCTCGATTGGGAGCTCCCTCAGCAGCCGATCATTCATGGCGACGCGCTTTCAGCATCCATTGCAGCTGCTTCGATTCTCGCCAAAGTCCACCGCGACCAAATGATCAGACAATGGGACCCCGTATTTCCGGTTTACGGCTTGCGGTCGAACAAGGGCTACAGTACTCCAAAACATCTGGCGGCTTTACGCGAACACGGGCCTTCTGCGCTTCACCGGCAGTCGTTTGCGCCGGTGTGGAACGCGTCGGTTCCGCAGGAAGTGTTGCAATTCATGCTGCAGGATGCGGATG
>Ga0070717_10004569_pt1 | contig 10018 bp, 11 predicted proteins | sample LARL113metaG_FD_71366 | JGI IMG/M metagenome (GOLD analysis project Ga0070717, IMG submission 71366) | Corn, switchgrass and miscanthus rhizosphere microbial communities from Kellogg Biological Station, Michigan, USA - LAR L11-3 metaG | ecosystem: Host-associated > Plants > Roots > Rhizosphere ... | reverse complement strand
TCCTTTTCCGTCCGGACCTTTGGCGGTGTCTGGGTAGTCCGCATATTTTGTCGGTTGAAGCTTGGCGCCGTTCTCCCCGACCACCAGCACATAGGATGGAAGTTGCCTGCTGTCGTGGTGCAGCGTCAGCTTGAAACGGTCCGCTAAAAGCGCCTGAAGCTGGCGTCGAATCTCGGGTTGCCTCAAACGAGGGTCCGTTGACTGAGTGTTATCGCCGCTCCCTTCCGCCTTTACCTCGATGTCATACGCCGATGTGCGAACCCAATCCGGCGCTCCGACAATCTGATTGGCCTGGACTCCGTAAGCCTCCTGAATGATCGACAGCAAGCTCGTATTCAACGCCCTGAACCCGTCGGGACCATACATCATCCTGATCATATGGACCCCGCTGCCAGCGTACGTCGAAGTTGAAAGCTCGCTCGGTTTCACTGAAACGTCGAACTTGGCAGCAACTGCGCCTGTGGTTTCTGTCTGCGCTTCAGCGCGGTCTTGCGTCGCGTTCATCACGCCAAATCCAATTGGCACCACGAGGGCCGCGAATACCGCCGCGCTAAGCAGTACCTTCCGGCCAAAATCCAGTTTTCGTGCAATTCGCTCGGTCATGATGTACACCATCCTTTTCTTCAAATCGGCGCCCGTAACCCCAGCAATGCAAGCCAAAGGCGACCCCACACAAAACTCACACACCTTCAAAATGCTCTCGGCATAAACCTGCCGTTCACTGCCCAACTCCAGAACTTCCTCGTCGCAGGCGCGTTCGCGCTCTTCCATCAGGCGAATCCCCAACCACCAAACCAGCGGATGGAACCAGAACAGCGCTTCGACAACCATGTGCATCGCCGCCGCCAGATTGTCACGCCGGCGCACGTGCCATACCTCATGCGCGAGCACCGCTTCCAGGTGCGCATCATCCAGGTGTTCCGAGATTCCCTTCGGCCATACCAATACCGGCCGCGCGATGCCGAATATCCCCGGCTCCAGAGTCGCCGGTGAAATCACAATCTGCAACGGCACCCGCAAGCCGGCAATGCGATTCAATCGACGCAACACTTCGATCTCGCGCCCTTCGCGCAACGGCGTTGCCTCCCGCAGGCCCACGGCAACCCGCCGCCAGCGCACGCACCACATAGAGAGGACCACAGCGAATCCAACGAGCCATGCAGCCGTTAGCAGCGCGGGTAGCGAATGGAACTGGCTCTGCAACGCCGTCGGCGTGGCGGCATGGGAAATCACCGGCATGACCTTTATGCCCTGACTGAAGGGTCGAGTCGCTTGTTCCATCACAAAGAAGACTCCCGCGTTAGTTCCCACGGAGGCGTGCGTCCAAGCCAGACGGTTGCCAATGTGAACCAACCACGAGAACGGAATTAGAAACTTCACCGACGCTGTCAGCCAAACCCAATAACGAGCCCGCGCGTGATTTTTTCGCAGGGTAAGCGCCAACAATCCGGCGGCAACAGCAAACAGAGTCGATTGCCACAAATGATTGCCCAGTGCGGGTGCGATGTCACTCCACATCGCAGACAGATTTGCCGGGGTCATTTTGCTTTGTCCTTTCTCTCCAGCTTCCGCAGAGTTCTCTCGGCTTCCTTTACATCTTCCAGCGTCAGTTGGCCGGATTCAATCAGGTGCGCCATTACAGGCTGCGTACGCCCGCCGAACAACGCCAGCAGATCGTCGATCAGCCTCCGCTGCGCCGCATCGCGCGAGACCGCTGCTTCGAAGATATGAAAGTTCCCAACCTTCTTGATCCGGCGCACCGCCTTTTTGCCTTCCAGGCGATACACCGTGGTCTGAACGGTCGTGTAAGCGGGCCTTGCTTTTTCTGGAAACGCCTCTTGAATCTCGCGGATGGAAGCATTGCCGCGACTCCACAACGTTTCCATGATCTGAAGCTCGAGTTTCGCTAATCTAGGTCCGGCCATCACGTCTCCTACCAATGTATGCAGTACTACTACATGCGTAGTTTATTGTCAAATTCTTTTTTGAGAGCGATTCCTGGCGTCCGTCGGCTGAAATTCACAGGGCGTTGCGACGTCTGTCACAGTTTTTTTTTCGAGGGACTAGGCTGTCCTGTTTTCCATCCTCCGAGTAGAAGTCACGATTTCGAGGTCTCCCCATGTATGGGAGAAGTTGCACGTGTCTGCTCGCAATTTCGATTCTGATTTGTCGCCAGCCGCTCTGGTCGGCCAGTCTGACGACGCCGATTCCGCGCCCGAATTACCACTCCAGCGCACACCGCGTCAGGCTCGACCTAGTTTGTCTCGACCTATTTCTGTTCGATCTTCTACGGTTCGACCGCCTACCGTTCAACCTCCAATCGTTAAACCGTTCCCGCCCCGCGCGCCTGTAATGCCCCCTGGGACAATCGGAATCCCACCCTCGCTCGCGCTGCCGGCACCATTTTTCGGGCACGGTAATTGCGATCGCGCGGCGTCCCGCGACCAACGGCCAAGCCGTAGAAACGGTCGCCATCACCTTCCACATCCAGAATGCGATTCGCGGAGCGCTCCCCGGCGAAGACCTGACCGTCTCGCAATGGATAGGCTTGTGGGCGGGGGGCCAGCGGTATCGCGTCGGCGAGCACGTGCTTGTTTTCCTTTATCCCCCGAGCAAACTCGGCCTCACTAGTTGCGTCGCCGGAGGCATGGGGCGCTGCAACATCGACCCGTGGGGCCGAGTCTTGCTTTCAGCACAACATCTTTCGGCTTTTCGAGCGAATCCCGTCCTTGGTGGGAAGTCGCGCCTACCTATCAGCAACTTCGCCTGGGCGGTACGGCGGGCCAGTGAGGAGTAATGAGTGCGATCTGAAGAGGTGACCATGAAAACTCGCATGGCATTTACCACGCGCTCATTTCTCCTCAGGCTGGCCCGGTCGGCGGCGATGGTCCTTGCATCCGTCGTGATTTCCCGTGCCGGTGGCCCCAAGCATGTCGCCGGCACAGCCTGCTTTGACTCCACTACCACCGGCGAGCCCCTGGTTTGGCCACAGGGGCTCATCACTTATTACACTGATCAAGGCGATCTCAGCACGTACTTGGCCAACGCCTCGGCCAACGCCCTGGTGGCCGACGCTTTCCGCCCATTGCATTTCAGCCGATCGTGGTGCGAGTCACAGATTCCGCTTCGCCTCCAAATCCAGTAATCGCCGCGAGCGTGGCCTTCCTAACCACAGTCCAGCGGCGCGGCGGAACTCCTCCCAGGGGTGGCAATGACGAAACCCACTCCGGCAATCCCGCCACGCCGGTGATCCTGCAAGTCAGCCAGAGCAGCGCCACGACCGACGTCAACGGACTAGCCAGCATCGCGCCCTCAGCCGGCGGCTTCAGCGCTCCCCTGGAAGTGGATGTAGCAGTGACAACCGGAAGCGGCGCCCTTCTCGACTATCCGATAGAACTGCTGCCCGCCGCAGGCAATTCACCGGGGACGCCACAGCCCCCGAAGGGAACAATCCCGGCGCGCAACGTCGGTCCGGCAACGATCGAAGAAAACGAGAGAAGCCAACGACGCACAGAGCAGCCCGCCCCTTGGTAGCGTAGGCAGTCGGCGGACAAGAGTGTCCGCCCCACACAAATCGACATTCGCGAGCCGGAAGCCGGCTCTATTTCGTCCACTGATCCACCCAGGCATTCACCGTCTCGTACCACAGCCCCGAATTCTGCGGCTTCAGCACCCAGTGGCCTTCGTCGGGGAAATACAGCATCTTCGAAGGCACGCCTTCCATCTGCAGTGTGGTGAAGAGTTGGAAGCCTTCGCTCACGTCGAGCCGGTAATCGCGCTGGCCGTGGATGACCAGCGTCGGCGTCTTAAAATTTTTTGCGTACCGGTGCGGCGACCACTTCTCATAGATCGCCCGATTGTCGTAGGGAGTGCCTTTGAACTCCCAGTCGTTGAACCAGAGTTCCTCGGTCGTACCCCAGGCAGACTCGGCGTTAAACATGCCGTCGTGCGACACCAGGCACTTGAACCGGTCAGTGTGGCCGAGGATCCAATTGATCATGTATCCGCCGTAACTGGCGCCCAGCGCGCATTCGCGGTCCTTGTCGATGAACGGATAAGTCTTCTCCGCGTAGTCGAGCCCCTTCATCAGGTCTTCAAACGGAGCCCCGCCCCAGTCGCCGTTAATGGCGTCAATAAACTTCTGCCCGTATCCGGTCGAGCCGTGGAAGTTGATCATGATGACGACGTATCCGTTGGCCGCGAACAGTTCGGGATTCCAGCGATACGACCAGTCGTCTCCCCATGCCCCCTGGGGCCCGCCGTGAATGAGAAACTTCGCGGGATATTTTTTGGAGGCATCGAAGTTCGGCGGCTTCACAAGAGAACCTTCGACGTCATCGCCCTTCGCACCTTTGAACCAGAACGGCTCGACGTCAGACATACTGATCTGCGATAGCAGTTGGTCGTTCATGTGAGTAATCGGCCAGTCCCTGGCCAACGAGCAATTCTCTTTCCCTCTATCCACATTTCCGGTCCTTGCCGGACAGCCCTCGGCGGTTGCGTCGGCGCCGAATATTTCGATTGGGGCCTTGACCGACATGCGAGTGAACAGCAGCTTCTTTCCGTCTGGTGTGACAGCGATGTCATCGTCATAGCCACCTACGAGGGAGCGCCTCGACGGATTCCCACTCGTTGCTACGGCATAAGTTAGCGAATGGCGCAGGTGCTCTGCGCTGAAATAGATCATTTTGGAATGGGGCGCCCAGGCAAACGTTCCCACCCAATGATCAAAGTCCTCCGTCAGGTCCTTCTTCTCGCCGGTCTTGCGGTCATAGAGCATCAGGCGGAAGCGGTCGCTCTCGTATCCCGGACGCTGCTGGGCGCGGTAGGCGATGTAGCGGCCATCGGGCGAATAGAGCGGCGTCGAGTCGCTGGCGGGATTATCGGCGGTGATGTTCTTGGCCGCGCCTCCGCTGACCGGGACGATCCACAGATCGTTGTTGGTGGAAGCGGCTTCATTCTCGTCGTGGTTCGAGGTGTAGCAAACCTCCTGTCCGTCAGACGAGATCGCATAGTTGTCCTGCCCTCCAAGGGAAAACACAGGTGAATCGTAGTCGCCGAGCGTGAGATCGCGAGGAATCGCGGAGGTATTCGCAAAACCAAAATTGTCGAACTGCTTCCCCGCAGCATCTCGTCGCGAGCTAACTACGCCGGGAGCGCCGATCACGAAAATGTGGCTACGCTTACCCTCTTTGTAAGCATTCCAATGGCGATACAGCAGGCGATCAAAAATCAGCGCCTTTACCTTCGACTTCTCAGCTGCTTCGAGCTTCTTCGCATTGCAAGCGGTCTCCTCGGCGGGCGCCCCGTCGCATTCCGGATAAATATCCGAGGTGAAAAGAATGTTCTTGCCATCGGGAGACCAGAGTTCGCCGCCGGCTTCCGTAGCGATCGAAGTCAGCTTGTGCACCGCACTCACCTTACCCGCCGCGCCGTCGAAATCCGCGATCCACACTTGCGATCCTCCTTCTTTCGTCGACAGGAACGCAAACCGCTTCCCGTCCGGCGCCCAGCGCGGACGATCCGCATCCCGATCCGCGATAATCTCCCGCTCCTCTGTCATTCCGACCGGAGCAGGATGGTTCGCCGAGGGCGAAGCATCCCGCGGAGTGGAGGAAACTTGGGTTCCAGAAAGCGGCACGATCCAGATGTGCGCCGTCCTCGTGTTCGCGTCGAGATCGACGTCGACCACGCTGAAGATCACCCACTTCCCGTCAGGAGAAACCTCCGGCTCCCCCACGCGCTTCAACTTCATCATGTCTTCGAAGGTGAAAGGATGCTTGGCTTGGGCAGCCGCAGAAACTCCAAATGCGAGAACAAGAATGGAAAGAAGAAGACGGCGCATAAGCCACTCCTCGAAAACGATTCGTCAAACGCATGAGTGTAGCAGGACGAGCTTCTACCTTCTAGGACGAGCTTCTATCTTCTAGCGCTCCTCCTTCCAAACCCAAGCTCTGTCATCCTGAGCGGCGCTCTTGGTCCCGAAGAACCTATGCAACTGGCCGGGCAGTGCATAGGTCCTTCGCTTCGCTCAGGATGACATAGTGGTCGGCTGGAACTGATGTCGCTCCTACCACTCCTGGCTGAGATCCTCCACGCCGGGTTGACAGAAACGATGAGAGCGATTTTCTTGATTCGCAACCAGCCCTTGATTTGCTTTTCGCGCTCGATCGCGTTGCGGATATCCTCGAATCGTTCAAAGTATGCGAGGCGATCGAGTTTGTATTTCGAGGCGAAGCAGGATCCAGTGCCCATTTTGTGCTCGCGCACTCTGCGGACGAGATTGTTTGTAACGCCCGTGTGTTTTTGACCGGTTGGTCATGATGTGGACGAAGTAGGTTTTCGATGGCTACGCTGTGATCCGTTCTTGATTGAAGATCGCAGAGTGTTGCCCCGATGTGGGTGACGAATGCACATCACTTCAAAAATAAGTCTTTAATCGCCGAATGAGCCTGTCATCCTAAGCAGGGCGAAAAGGCTGGGACACTTCGCGGCCGGTACATAGATCGTCACTGCGAAGAACACTACTTGGATGACAGTTCACAATACTGAACAACCTCCCATAGCCGGTCCCCACATGGTTTTAAGACCTACACGATTTAACTCCCACGATTAAGTTTTCGCCGGCAGGTTTTCTCAACCAACCTCTTCTTCGAGAAGGCATCCAACTGGGTGGCAGAACTGCAGCACCCTACCCTCCGGCCTCACTGAGCGGAGAGGGGTTGGAGGGAGGGTCGCCGCGGTGTCTGCCCAGGAACCCCGGTCCCCCACGCCCGCTCCCAGCAACTACGGCATCCTCGCCTCAAATTCGCTAAACTATATCTATGAAATCAGTACCCGCTCGTTTGTTCCTTTGTCTGACCGTGCTGGCCTGCGGACTCGCGGCTTTGCCCGCGCGCGCTCAGGAAGGGCCGCTCGAAAACACTCCCCCTGCCGGCACTACGCCGGAAGAAATTATCAAGCGCTTTGCCGCCAAGGAAACCGAATTTGCCAAAGCGCGCGACCAGTACACCTACCGCCAGGACGTGAAAGTGCAAACCCTCGACGGCAGCACGGTCGATGGCGAGTATCACGAAGTCTTCGACGTCATGTTCGACGACAAGGGCCATCGCATCGAGAACGTGGTGTTCGCGCCGCAGTCAAGTCTCACGAAGATCTTCATGTCGCAGGAAGATTTCCAGGATATCCGCCATCGCCTGCCTTTCGTGCTGACCGAAGAAGACCTTCCCGAATACAACATCCTCTACGTGGGCCAGCAAAAGGAAGACGAACTGGAGTGCTACGTGTTCGACATCGCGCCCAAAAAGATCGAGGGCAAGAAGCGCTACTTCCAGGGACGCGTCTGGGTCGACAACCACGATTTCCAGATCGTGAAGACTTATGGCAAGACGGTGCCCGACATCCGCCAGAAACACGGCGACCAGGAAAATCTGTTCCCCAAGTTCACCACGTGGCGGCAGCAGATCGACGGCCAATACTGGTTTCCCGTTTACACCAAGGCGGATGACGAACTGCACTTCAAGATGGAAGATGTGCACATCAAGGAAATTGTGAAGTATGAAGACTACAAGCGCTTCGGCTCGAATGTGAAGATTCTCTACGAGGGCAAGGAGATTCCGAAGGACGCCAAACCACCAGATCAGAAGAAGCCGGACGATAAAAATCCGAATTCATCACAGAAGTAGCTGTCAACTCTCAGCTATCAGCCGCCAGTTAAGTCAACAAAATCCGCCGCCGGTGTCCGATCAAATCGAGGGATTCCCCGTTTTGGCTGAAAGCTGAGAGCTGATAGCCTTTCTCAGTAGAACAAATACTTCCGCCATTTATCGTCCGACCTACCCATCAGCCGCATAATGTGGCGGCTGGTGTGAAGGTTGAACGCGCGCGGTTCGCGCATCAGCTTCATGCCGGCTTCCGTGGGATGCTGGTTGCCTTTGCGGCGATTGCAGGCGTGGCAGCAAGCGACCAGGTTTTCCCAGGTGGACGAGCCCCCGCGGGAGCGTGGGATCACATGGTCGAGCGTCAATTCGCTCGAGCTCAGCACTGCGGCGCAGTATTGGCAGGTGTTGCGATCGCGCAGCAAAATGTTCTTGCGCGAGAGTGCGCGGCTTTGGTGCGGAATGCGCCGGTACTCGAGCAACCGGATCACCGACGGCAGGCGCATGGCCACGCGAGCAGAGTGCAAAAAGTGTCCGTTCTCTTCCTCGGTCATAGCCACGCCTTTGAGCACGAGAACCAGCGCGCGGCGCGCGGCGCAAACGTTGATCGGTTCGTAGGAAGCGTTCAGCACAAGGACAGGCGCGAGCAGAGCGTGGCCATCACCGGGTCGATGCGGTGTCGCCGCCGCCGGCGAGAACAGGCCGGCGGCATGCCGGGAGCCTCCATCGTAATCCATCCTCAGTGACATAACTTGCGACCTGTTCGAAACGCCGCGGCTTAACTAGTTCCCCGCGGCTCTCGCCAAAACTTCCCCGTCCTCCGCCATCGCCTCGGCCGGAGCATCCTCTGTGTCCGGCCGCAGTTGCCCGTAATTAGATGCCATTTTCAGCGTACGCGCCACCGTCGCCACCCACACCCTCGCGGCTCCGGCGCGCCGCCGCAGCACGCGGGCGCACTGCGTGGCCGTAGCGTCCGTGGTGTAAACATCATCCACCAGAATCACATGTCGGCCAGTGACTTCAGCGGCAGGCGCGACAGCAAACGCCCCACGCAGGTTGGCCCGCCGCTGATGGCTGATCAAGCCGATCTGGGAGGTAGTGTCGCGGGTGCGCAGCAACAGATCGGTGACAAGCTGCAAACGCGCGCTTGCAGGAAAAACCTTCAGCGCGGCTCGCGCGATCAATTCCGCTTGGTTGAATCCCCGCTCGCGTAGCTTGCGCTTGTACAGCGGCACGGGAATAATCAGGATCACCGGTCGCTCAAACGTCAATTGCTCAAAAGACGGCTCTACTGCCTCCAAGGCCTGCGCCAGCAAGCCTCCCAGGACCTTCGCCGCGGGTCGTATGCGATTGTACTTAAGCAGATGAATCAGTTCGCGCAGCCCACCCTCATAACCGCCATACGCCACGGCCCGGTCAAAAGGACGGCGAACGCGGCGGCAAACCGGGCATCGCCTTAAACCGGCGTCGTCTCTTTGCGCATAGGAAGAAAACCCCCGGTCCCCGCAAATCGCACAGACTTTGCGGGTGGTCGGCTGGATGCTGGCCAGGCAGTCCGGGCACACTGGCAGACGGGAGATATTCAGCAGAGGTTCGCCGCAGATGCGGCAGCCAGAAGGAAAGAAAACGGAGAAGAGACTCTCAGCGATTCGGCGGGTCCAAGCGCGGCCGCCCCAATTTTGACGAATCCAGCTTCGGCCGGGCGAGGTGCCGTGCGAAACAATAGAATGCCCTGCTACTCCAACACTGGCGTGACTCGCCCGGATTCGGTCCTCACTACTGCTGAAGACGGCCTCCTCGACCCGCGGCAAATCCCCCGCGGCCAATCTTTGCTGCAACTCCTGCAGTATAGCGGCGATCGCAGCCCCTAGGCAACGTTACGGTTGGGAGCCGGCTTTGGCTTCAATGGCCGCATCTTCGGCGTTTCCGGCAGCCGGTCGCGCACCTGGGTGAAAATCAAGCGGTAATCTCGCCGGAAACATTCCCCGCAGCGCACCGGCTTGAGCAGAAACAGCGGAAGAATGAGCCGTTCGGTCAAGGTACGACGGCGGGAGCGGAATCCAACCTCGCTGCCACAATCGCGACAAATATATTGTGAACTCAAAGGCGAATCAGGGGAGACTTTCATACCTGCACCTCAGAAAACCCAGACTAACGAAGGGGAACCGATTGACGCTAATTTTACACCAAAACCGCCGTCTTAAGCCCGATTTCGCTGGCACTCCCTCTTTTCAATACCGATTTGGGATATACGCCAGGAGACCAAATCACTGTCAGCTTTCCTCGAAAATCGTCTTTGCGCATGCCTAGTACAGCCACATGCCATTCTGATCACGGCAGACTGAAGGCGACAAGCGCAT
>Ga0070717_10004568_pt1 | contig 10019 bp, 2 predicted proteins | sample LARL113metaG_FD_71366 | JGI IMG/M metagenome (GOLD analysis project Ga0070717, IMG submission 71366) | Corn, switchgrass and miscanthus rhizosphere microbial communities from Kellogg Biological Station, Michigan, USA - LAR L11-3 metaG | ecosystem: Host-associated > Plants > Roots > Rhizosphere ... | reverse complement strand
CCAACTGATTTGCGCGGTCGATCGGGACGATTTGGATTTGGCGCGCACTTGCCTGGAATCTGTCTTGGAAGTGGCGCCCACTCCGGAGAAGACGGCCAGGGCCGAAGCCGCCGCAGAGATCGGCTTTTACATCGCCTACCTCGACGGCCATTCCGACCGCGCCGAAAAGTGGTTGCAGGATACCGAAACTTTCGCCGGCAAGAAGTTGAGCCAGCTAACATCCAAGTTGGATTATTGGAAATGCGTCGCTGCTGTTCGCATGACGGAAGGCCGGGAAATCGAGGCTGCCGATGCCTGGCGCCGCGCCAAAAATCTGGCGGACCGTGCCCCCGCGACTGGCTTGTACGATTCCGAGCGCGCCCTCCTGGAGAAGGTGAACCAGAGGACTTGGCTCCAGATGACTCCCGCCACCGTCGAACTCTGAGCAGACGCCTCAGCGCCGCAGAATGTCGACCGCGTACCTGAAAACAGTGGATGAGCCCGCCCTTATCGCTGCAAGATGACGGACTGCTGCGCCTGACTCTGTTTTATATCCGATGAAGTCGCGCCCAACATTGGCACTACCGTCAATGTCGCGCTCGCTTGTTTGGTCCGATCCACAAACGCCGTCGCCGTAACCACTACTTGCGTCGGGACGCTCACCGCCGCCGGAGCCGTGTAAACACCCGAGGGCGAGATCAGGCCAACCGCAGGACTAATGGACCAGCGCACGGCCGGGTTCACGCTGCTGGTATTGTTCGCGGTGAACTGCACAGTACCCCCCTGTCCGACGCTCGTCACCGGCGAACTCACGGACAGAGTGAAGTCCGGGCTGCCCAGCGAAGCGTACACCAGCGAATAGCCGCCATCGTTCGCGGTATTACCCGTCGCACTGACTTCAATCAAATAGTTCGCCCCCGCGCTCACCGCAAAACGTATCTTATTCGACACCCATGCGAACGTGTCCCGCGGGACCGTCGTACACCCAAGCTCGCTATCCAAAGTGGGACTACCTGCCGGATATGCGGTCAGCACGAAACCGGCATTGCCTCCAGGCGAATCCCAACGCTCGCTCTGCACCAGCACCTCCATCATCCCGTCCGAAGGCGCCGTGAACTGCCACCACGCAGTCTTAAAGTCGGCCGAATTCGTGCAACTGTGTATCGGGTCAGTCGGAGCCGAAGTCAGTGTGCGCGTGTCATATCCCACTCCGGTATAAGGTAGAGCTCGCAGCGGCGCCGCCGCGTACTCGTCAATTCCGATTGCCCCCGGACCTTCCCCCACCAGCGCCGCCCGCGGTTGACTGACACTAACATTCACGCCCGCAACCTGTAGCGATGAGGAACTGCGAGCCACGCTGAAATTTGCAGGCACCGAGATCACGGCAGTCCCGCTCCCAGTTCCGGAAGCAGGAGCTTGCCCGCCCGCAAACGATCCGCCGCGATCCACTACCCACGGGCATTCGGCTCCCGTCGTCACCGCTACCGGGAACAGCCCGCCGGTAGCAGGCGCCGTGATCGTCGTAGGCGAAGCGGAATAGCTACAGGGCTTGGGAGCGTTTGCGAGCGGCGTCTTCCACACCCCACGGCCGAACGTAAACGCGAAAAGCACCGAGCCGCCCACGGGACGGTCGAGCCGCAGCGAATAGATCACGGCATTAGAGAACGGGCTCTGGTCGTGAGTCCAGGTTGCTCCCCCATCGGTGGTGACGAACATCCCGGAATCCGAGCCCACATACAGAGTGGAACTGTTCTGCGGATCGACTATGAGTGTGTGGATCGGAGTGTCTGGCAGCGCGCCCGCGCCGGTTCCATCAATCCCTGTCCACGTCGCCCCTCCATCCGTACTCTTGTAGATGTGGTAGACGTTGGCGTTGCCGTTGCGGTATGCCGAGTAAGTCGCATACACGACCCCCGGACTATTGGGATCGAATGCGATCCAGGAAACCGAAGTCAGGCGGGGCTGCGTGCTCGCCCACACGTCCGTCCCGCTGCTCAGGGCGCTGGTGGAGCGGTAGATGCTGCCATCCGTTGCCCCGAACATGACCGTATTCGAATCGAACGGTGAAACCGCGACGGCGGCCACGAAAAAGCTCTTCCCGGAACGTTGTGGAGCCGCAACCGTCCACGTGTTTGCGCCATCAACTGTCCGGTAAAGAGCCGACTGCCCGCCCAACCAGAGTCTCATCCCGTCATTCGGGTCAATTGCGAATGGAGTGACGAACATTCCCGTCTCACTGCTGGGAATGCCGCTCATGGCGATCGGCGTAGTCCCTCCCCCATCTGTGGACTTGTGAAACATCAGGGAATTATTGCCCATGAAGATCGTGCTGGCATCGGCGGGGTCGATCGCGGTGAATCCGCCATCCCCTCCATAAATCACGTTCCAGCCATTCATGCCCCCCGTGTCATTTCCGCGGATCATGCCGTTGTCCTGTGTCCCGCCGAAGTAAGAGGTCCCTCCCGGAAATGGCGCGCCATCATAAAACTGAGTAGCCGCAAAGCTGTTGTTGAGACTCTTCCACGTGAGCGGATATTTGGAGGTACAATTGCTTGTCGCCCCGCTCAATGCCACGAGCGCGTTGTCACTTCGAAAAATGCCGCCGTCGTTGCCAAGGTAGACACTCTGATTCGCGCTGCCATCGTAGGTAGGATCGAACAGGAACACGTGATTGTCGACGTGCGACCCCGCAAGCGAAGTGACATTCCACGTGACGCCGCCGTCGTCGGAGCGGTAAATATCCGAAGCGCCGGCCCAGAGCCGGTTCGGATTAGTCGGATCTACCGCGGCCACGTTCGCATACCATCCCACGCTGTAGACCTTCTGACTGGATGTGCACAGAGGCGAACTCAACAGCGACGTATTCAGCAGGACCGGGTCCGTGTTCGACTTCTGTGTGGTCCACGTACCAGCGTCGCCGTTTGTCTGTGATCGATAAACTGCCTGAAGCCCATCCTTGTATTTCGCGATATCGCTCCCATTGCTCGCCGCGATGGCGTAGACAGTGGACTGCTGGCTTGGCGCGATCGCGATCGATGTGCGCGCCATTGCCGGGTCCGACAGGACCTTTTCCCATGTGCCGGACCCGCCCGCGTCGGTGTTCCGATACACGATGTACCCTACGGACACAGTTGTGCCGCCGCAGGTCGCAAACAGATAGTCAGCGGATGTATCAGTCCGCGCCTGCACGTCGTCGCAACCGTAAACGTTGGCGCTGATTTGCCGCGCCCAAGTCGTGCCTCCATCCATCGACGCCCAAAGTCCGTTCCTGGTGGCCGCATAGATGTGCTGGGGATTGCCGTGTCCGATCGAGAGCTTGTTGACGTACGCGAAGTTTGCGTTGGCCGTGGAAGGAAGCACCACAAACGTAGCGCCATCGGTGGACTTGTAGATCCCCAGCCCCGGGTATCCTTGATACGACTCTCCGGTTCCGGCATAAATAACGTTCGGATTGGTCGGATCCATCGCCATGTGGCCCACTGTGATGACCGCGGAAGGGTCGGTGAGGATCGTCCAGTTGGCTCCGCCATCCACGCTCTTCCAAACACCGCCAGTGACCGCACCCGCGTACATCACATTCGGATTCGATGGATGGATCAGGAGACTCCGGACGCGTCCCCCGATGTTGCCCGGACCTGCCTGCGTCCAGGTGAACGAGGAAGCTTGCGCAGCCAGCCGCGGCTTAGGAAGCCGGGCGATTTGTTGCTGTGCAACCAGCGGCCATTCCGGGGAAATTCGCGTCTCTCCTTCGGGCAAACGCTTCAGAATGTAGTATTGCAGCGCGTCCATCGGCGACGCATCATCGTCGCTCTCCGCGACCTGCGGCGTCGGAGGGAGTTTGGCAATGCCAGGAACTTTGGAGCAGCTACTAAGGACAATCGTGCAGACTGCTACTGCGATGACATATCTCTTCATCGGGCTAAAGCTCTACTCTACTACGGCACCCCGATAGTCCCTGCCGCCTGCCAGTCCGAATTCGCGGTATTGCTCCGAGCCGCCATGTACACGATCCGATTCCCCGCAAACCCTTGCGTAAACGACATCGAAAGATTCAGCGTAAGCGTACTCCCACTGGCGCTCACCGAACTATTCTGGCCGAACACCGAGCACTGACTGTTACTGACGCTCCCATTCGCCGGCAATGTCAGCATCGAGTAGGGCCCGCCCGCATCGCCGGCGTCATCCACCAGAAATACAGTCGAGTTCGACGGAACAAACGCAATGTAACAGCCACTGCGGCCATCAATCGCGCTATTGATCAACACATTGAGCACGCCCAAATCCTGCCAGCCATTCGTATCCGTAAACGTGAACGTATAATTCGTCGGGCCCAGACTGCTCGTGTGCGCCGGACCGACGCCGCCGACCCCAGGACCCGTGAACGAGAAACTGGGCACCGCCCAGGTCGCGAGCGCCTGCCAACCAGAACTTCCGTTCACCTGATCTTGCGCCGATAGGTAAACCACCTTGTTCCCCGCGAATGCGGACTTGAACGTCACCGCGAGCGCCAGCGTGAGCGTGGTCCCACTCGTGCTCACCGAACTGCCTGTCCCATTCACCGTACATTGACTATTCGAAATCGTGGACGATCCGGGCAACACCATCCCCTGATAGGGTCCACCCGCGTCGCCCGCATCGTCCACCAGAAACACGGAATTCGACGATGGCACGAACGCCACATAACACGCATGCCGGCCATCCAGCGCATTATTGAGGAGCATGTCTACTACTTGGAGCGTCTGCAGCCCCGCCGGATCGGAGAACGTCATCGAGAACGTCGCGCTGTTCGTCGTTCCTGAGGTTGGAGTGACTCCCGTCGGTGCCGGTGGAATCTGCGCGGTCGGAAACACAGTCATCGCCGCGGTGGATTGTTTCGAGGGATCCGCAAACGCTGTCGCCGTCACCAGCACCTTCGTTGCCGCGCCCACAACCGGCGGAGCAGTGTAGTGGCCCGACGGTGAAATCAGGCCGAACGCAGGACTAATCGACCATCGCACCGCCGGATTGACGCTGCTCGTATCGTTGGCGTTGAACTGGAGCGTTCCCCCGGGTCCGATGGCCGCATTCGACGGACTCACCGACACGGCAAAATCCGGCGCTCCCATCGAGGCAAACACCAGCGTATAGCCGCCGTCATTCGCGGTATTCCCGGTTGCACTGACTTCAATCACATAATTCGATCCGGCGCTCACGGCGAAACGAATCTTGCTCGACACCCACGCGAACGTATCGCGCGGGACCGTCGTACATCCGAGTTCACTGCCCGTGGCCGGACTGCCCGCTGGGTATGCAGTCAGCACGAACCCGGCATTGCCGCCGGGATCATCCCAGCGTTCGCTCTGAGCCGTTACTTCCATCATTCCTGTCGATGGCGCCGTGAACTGCCACCACGCCGTTTTGAAGTCGGCCGAGTTGGTGCACGTATGTACCGGGTCGGAGGGATTCGCCGTCAGTGTGCGCGTATCTCGGGCTACGCCGGTATATGGAAGACTTCGCGCCGGAGCCGACAGTCGCTCGTCTACACCAATTCCACTCGGCCCTTCTGCCGTCAAACTCGGGTTCGACTGGCTGATGCTGATTGGGGTTCCGGCAACCTGGAGAGAGGAAGAACTCAGCGCCTTCGTCCCGAAATTCGGTGCCACGGAAACCACCGCCGTCCCGCTACCTGTTCCCGAAGCAGGCGCTTGTCCGGCTGCGAAGGAACTGCCGCGATCCACCACCCACGCGCATCCCGCGCCGGTGGTTACGGTCACCGGAAACAACCCGCCATTGGCCGGCGCACTGATGGTCGTCGGCGATACACCGTAAGTACAGCCGGCAGGCGCGTTCGCCAGCGGAGTCTTCCACACACCTCGCCCGAACGTGAACGCGAACAGCACTGAGCCTCCCACCGCCCGATCCAGCCGCAACGAATAAATCACCGCGTTGGCGAACGGGCTCGCGTCGTGTGTCCACGTCGCCCCGCCATCGCGGCTGATGAACATTCCTGTGTCCGAACCAACGTAAAGCGTAGAACTGGTCAGCGGGTCCACCACGATGGTGTGAATCGGAGTGTCCGGTAAGGCGCTCGCTCCCGTTCCGTCGATGCCGCTCCAACTGGCGCCGCCATCCGAACTCTTGTAGATGTGACTCACGCTCGTTCCGTTGCGAAACGCCGAATAGGTAGCGTACACAACGCCCCGATTGTTAGGATCGAACGCGATCCACGAAACCGTAGTCGACCGGGGTTGTGCGCTCGCCCACGCCGTCGACCCGTTGCTCGTCAGTGCATTCGTATTGCGATAAATCTTGCCATCGGTTGCGCCGAAAATCACGCTGTTCGAGTCGAACGGAGAAACCGCCACAGCCGATACGAAAATCGTCGATCCCGAAGGCTGCGGAGCCGCAACCGTCCACGTGTTCGCGCCGTCCACCGTGCGATAGAGCGCCGACTGCGCGCCCAGCCAAAGCTTCATGCCGTCGTTCGGATCCATGGCAAATGGAACGATGAACAGACCCGTCTCCGTGCTCGGGATGCCGTTCATCGCGAGCGGCGTACTGCCTCCGCCGTCCGTTGATCTGTGAAAACTCATGGAATTGTTGTCCATGAACATCGTGCTGGCGTCGGCCGGATCCACCGCCACGAAACCGCCGTCCCCGCCGTAAATCACGCTCCAGCCATTCACTCCCCCGGTGTCGTTGCCGCGAAGAATCCCGTTGTCCTGAGTGCCGCCGAAGTAAGAACTGCCTCCCGGAAAGGGCGCGCCGTCATAGAACTGAGTCGCGACGAAACTGTTGTCGAGACTCTTCCAGGTCATCGGATAGCTGGAGTTACAATTGCCGGATGGGCCGCTCAGCGTGGCCATCGCATTGTCGCTGCGAAAGATGCCGCCGTCATTTCCCAGATACATACTCTGATTCGCGCTGCCGTCGTATCCGATAGCGAAGGCGAACACGTGATTGTCGACATGCGAGCCCGAAAGCGACGCGACATTCCACGTGACTCCGCCGTCGTCCGATCGGTAGATTTCCGAAGCGCCTGCCCAGAGCCGGTTCGGGTTGGTTGGGTCTACCGCGATCACGTTCGCATACCAGCCCACGTTGTAGGGCTTCTGCGCCGCAGTGCACAGCGGGTTACTGAGTACCGAGGTGTTCATCAGGACCGATGCCGAATTTGAGGTTTGCGTGGTCCAGGTTCCCGCGTCGCCGTTCGACTGCGAGCGATACACCGCTTGGAGCCCGTCCTTGTACTTAGCGATGTCGCTGCCATTGCTCGCCGCGATCGCATACACCGTCGACTGCTGACTTGGTGCAATCGCGATCGACGTGCGCTCCATCGCCGGGTTCGAGAGAACGTTGGCCCATGTGCCCGACCCACCGGCATCGGTGTTTCGATACACGATGTATCCTGCGGATGGAGTCGCCCCGCCGCAAGTCGCGTACAAATAGTCAGTAGATACATCCGTTCGCGCCTGCACGTCGTCACATCCGTGAACATTCGCCGTGATCTGCCGGTTCCAGGTGGTCCCTCCGTCCATCGACGCCCACAGTCCGTTCGTGGTCGCGGCATAGATGTGCTGAGGGCTGCCGTGTCCGATAGCCAGCTTGTTGACGTAGGCGAAGTTCGCGTTGGCGGTCGACGAAAGAACTGTGAACGTATTGCCATCCGTCGACTTATAGATTCCCTGTCCTGCGTATCCCTGATACGACTCGCCCGTCCCCGCATAAATAACATTCGGATTCGTCGGGTCCATCACCATGTGTCCCACAGTGATCACCGCCGAGGTATCAGTGAGGATCGTCCAGTTGGCGCCGCCATTGATAGTCTTCCACACACCCCCGGTCACCGCGCCAACATACATGATATTGGGATTGGAGGGATTGATCAGAATACTGCGGATCCTGCCCCCGATGTTACCCGGTCCGGCCTGTGTCCACGGGAGCGAAGCTCCCGCCAGTGTGGCAAGCCGCGCTTTCGGAAGCATGGCGATCTGCTGCTGCGCGCGCAGCGCCCACTCGGGCGAGATGCGTGTCTCACCTTCAGGCAGGCGCCTGCGAATGTAGTATTCGAGCGCGTCCCTCGGCGACGCGTCCTCGTCGCTCTCCACTCTCTGTGGCGTCGGAGGTAGTTTCGCGGTTCTGGGGACCTTGTTGCAACTGAGGACGATCACGCTGACTGCGGCGGCGAGAACGTATGTTTTCATACAGCTCCTGGGGTTCCATAGAGAGTAGCATCTTTCAGTCGGGTTTTTCCTGTAGAAGATGAAATTTGTTCTCTTCCTGTTTACGGTGGCTGCGTACGCCCAGGTGCTCCCTCAGGGACCGCGCAACATCCTCACCTACTCGACCTATCTGGGCGGCGGCAGCAACGACACAGTCCATGCCATGGCGATCGATTCGCAAGGCAATGTCTACCTCGCGGGCGAGACCGTGTCCCCCGATTTTCCAGTGACGCCCGGCGCGCTCCAGCCGAAACATGGCGGTAAGCCGGGCAATGACTGCTCCATCTTCACCGGCTGCTATGTGTCCGACGCCTTCGTCACCAAGTTCGACTCCGCCGGCAAGATCGTCTATTCCACTTACCTCGGCGGCACCGGACTCGATATTGCGTCGGGCATCGCCGTCGATGCCGCCGGGAACGTCTATGTCGCGGGAGTCACTGCGTCGCCAAACTTCCCCGTGACTCCGGGCGCATTTCAAACCACCCCGCGGAACCAATCGGCGCACGCATTTGTAGCGAAACTCAATCCCTCCGGGACCGCGCTGGTCTACTCCACTCTCATCGGAGGCTCCGGCGCCGAAAACACCCTTGCCGGAATTCGCATCGACGCGGCGGGTAACGCGTACGTCGCCGGTATCACCACCTCGCTCGACTTTCCCGTCACTCCCGGAGCTTTTCAGACGAACGTGTCCGGGACTCGCGAGCACTCCTTTGTTTTCAAGTTAAATGCCGCGGGCTCGGCGTTGACTTACGCGACTTACCTGAGTGGATCGAAGGGCGCAACCGCGCAGTCAATGGCACTGACTTCAGCGGGCGAAGTTCTCGTTACCGGCGCCACCACTTCATCCGACTTTCCCGTCACCCCTGGCGCTTATCAGGGCACCCTGCCGGGCGGCGGCGCCCGCTTCGTCACACGCCTCAACCCGAACGGCAGCGGACTCGTGTACTCGACATTCCTGGGAGGACCTGGCAACAGCACGTACGCAGGCATCGATATCGATAAGACTGGTGCCGCCTACGTCACCGGCGATACACTCTCGCCTTTCCCCGCCACCCCCGGAGCATTCACCGGCCCTGCATCGGCCGCGCAGAATGCCTCCACGGTTTATGCGGCGAAGCTGAGTCCCGACGGATCGCGGCTGATATATGCAGCACTGTTGTACACTGGCGTCGGAACTCTTCCCGGTCCTGTGACTGTCGATGCCGGCGGAAATGCCTACGTCACGGGCCGTACGAACGCCTCGAATTTTCCGGTCACGCCGAACGCCTATCAATCCGGCTATTCCGCATCCGCGTGTTTCGGCGGCCTGATCGGGCCGTTCGCGGGAAGCGGCGACATCGTCAATTGCGGCGACGCTTACCTGACGGAGTTGGATGCCACAGGCTCCAAATTACTCTACTCCACGTACTTCGGATCGAACGGAGGCGATGGCGCAGAGGCAGTTGCCATTGCTCCCGACGGTTCGTTCTACCTCGCGGGTACCACGCAGTCGGCGCTTCTCCCCGCGACTGCCTCCGCGCCCCAAACCCATCGCGCACTCGGGCCTGACTGCACTCAGGAAGCTTCCCCCTCGGCATACGGGTCGAACATCTGCTCCGACGTATTTTTGGCGCGCTTCCACCCGGACGCTCCCGCCGCGGTCTTGCCCTTCGAAGTGGTCAACGGCGCAAGTTTCCTCCCTGGCGCGATCGCCCCCGGAGAACTCGTGACGCTCTTCGGACCAGGAATTGGCTCCGCCGGCGCCAGCAATGTGCGCGTCCTGTTCGACCAGACGTCCGCCCCACTGCTCTATGCCGGTACGAACCAGATCAACGTCGTTGTCCCCTACGACACGGCCTC
>Ga0070717_10004565_pt1 | contig 10020 bp, 8 predicted proteins | sample LARL113metaG_FD_71366 | JGI IMG/M metagenome (GOLD analysis project Ga0070717, IMG submission 71366) | Corn, switchgrass and miscanthus rhizosphere microbial communities from Kellogg Biological Station, Michigan, USA - LAR L11-3 metaG | ecosystem: Host-associated > Plants > Roots > Rhizosphere ... | reverse complement strand
GCAGGAGCCGCCGTGAACATCAAGGTCCTGATCGCCGACGATCAGGCGCTGATCCGCTCGGGCCTGCGCGCCATCATCGAGTCCGAGCCGGACATGGAGGTCGCAGGCGAGGCCGGCGACGGCGCCGAAGCGGTCGAGGCCGTGCGGCGACTGCGCCCGCACGTGGCGCTGATGGATATCAGGATGCCGCGCCTGGACGGCGTCGCGGCCACCAAGGCGCTGCTTCGCGGCGCCGTCCCGGTGCCCACCAAGATCTTGATCCTCACCACTTTCCACCTCGACGCGTACGTCACCGAGGCCCTGAGGGCCGGCGCGTCCGGCTTCCTGCTGAAAGAGGCAACCGCCGAGCAGCTGATCGAGGCGGTCCGGGTGATCGCCGCGGGCGAGGCCATCCTCGCCCCGTCGGTCACCCGGCGGCTGCTGGAAAAGATGGCCGCGGACCCGGCCGCGGCCGGGAACGACGGCCAGCAGATCAGGGACCTGCTGTCCGCGCGCGAGGTCGACGTGCTGCTGCTGGTCGCCCGCGGATTGTCCAACGCCGAGATCGGCGCGAAGCTCCACCTGGCGGAGACCACGGTCAAAAGCCACGTGCAGAGCCTGCTGAGCAAGCTCGGCGTGCGCGACCGCCTTCAGGCCGCGGTCGCCGCGTACGACTCAGGGCTGGTGCGGCCGTCCGGGTCCTGATCAGCGGGCAGCCACGGATTCCCCGGCGGGCCTGACGTAAGAGCCTCTCCACTTGTCGGCGGTGTGAGCCTGGCGCAATCATGAAGTCGTTAGGAATTCTCTGGCCTGCGTGACAGGGATCGACCGGAAACGCAGGCCAGAGAAATCCAGCCATGGGAACTTAACGCCAGGACACATGCTGGAGCGGTTAGATCAGGCCGAACGCTGCCCTGATCGTCGTCCAGAGCCACTGCAAGATCTTGGTAACGACAAACCCAAGCCCGACTCCTCCGAGCCAGCGCAGGAAACTTGGCTTGTTTTGTTCGGCGGCCTTTCTGCGCTCGTACTCCTCGAGGGCGAGCTGGTAACGTACCCGGCTGACCTCGTCTTCTGATAGCGGCATGCGGATCTCCCTCCAAAGAGATGTTCAGTTTCGCTGCTGGATGAGTTGCTGGACTTCGGCGGGAATGAAGTCCTTGTACGAGAAGTTCTTGAGGAGGTCGAAGACGAACTTGCGCTCCTCGGGGGCCGAGGTTATCAGCCGATTGAACAGCATCTCCAGGTTGAATCCCCTGGTGACGGAGAACGGAACGAGGTCAGGCACGCGGCCGATCACGTCGGCGATCTTCTCCGAACGGTCTTTTATGATCTCCGCTATATTCGCTTCCATCTCTGCCGACGGCAGATTTATGCTGTCGCTCCAGTCCATCGGATGTACGATGTCGATCTGGTTCAGGCCGAAGATAATCCGGTCATGGAACTGGCTAAGTTGCCGTAGGTACTGCTGGTCGAGGCTCGCGGCCCGGTTGCGCGCTGCCATGAGCCACAAGATGACGTCACACTCGGGAAGTCGCTGAAGGTACTTCTCGATGTATACGGGATCCATTCGGATATCCTCGCCCAGGCCCGGCGCGTCGATCACCACCAGGCTGATGGGTTCATCCTTGGCCGGGCCCTTGAGGATTTTCATCCCCATGTCGATCGCGCGGAACTCCTTGGTACACGCACGGGTGTGGCTTATCTCGAGCGTTGTCTTGAACATCGCGTTGATCGCGGAAGACTTGCCGGTACCGGACACGCCGATGACGCCGATGGTCGGCGGACGCCTGCCGAAGTCAGCTTGAAATGCCTTGCGGACGGCCAGTATTTCATCGTCAGTTAGCCCTCCGATGTCGTCGCTGTCCGGATCTGGCTGCTTAGGCCGGAAGATGCTCATAGCTCGCTCCTCGATGGATAGTTCCTAGGCTGCGTAGCGGGAAGCCGGGTCCGCTGGGAGGCGATCGGACTGCCTGGCTGCGTTCACCCGTTCAGGACATCAAGGTGTGCGACCCGAGGGAAGATGCACTCGTAATACCCAGACAAGGCCGTACAAGATAATGAGCTGGCGGGGTAGCCTGAAGTGGGCTTGCCGGGCTGCTGCGTGAGCAAGCGGGTCAACGTGGTGAATGGTGGAGAGCGCCAAGGGGGGACGCGTGTCCGGAGGGGAAACCAATCGGGGGAGGACAGCCGATCCTAGCGGGGTACGCACGCGCGAGGAGTTCGCGCGCGAACTCACGCTGCTCAGGGAAAGGGCTGGCCTGACCGTGCGCGGCGTCGCCGATGCGATAAACGCTCCGTTCACGACGGTCGGCGGTTACTTTAGCGGACGCTACTTGCCTGGGGTGAATCCGCGCGGCCAGTTCCGGAGCCTATTGGAGGCTTGCGGCGAGGTAGACGAGGCCGTGATCGAGGAGTGGTTGCAAGCATTAAGCCGGGTCCGCCGGGCACCAGGCAAGAGGCCCGCGGCCGCGCCGGCTCCTTATCGGGGACTGGCCAGCTTCCAGCCTGAGGACGCCGAATGGTTCCACGGACGCCAGAGCCTGATTGACGACCTTATTGGTCACCTCAGGAAGCAGTACGCGGTCGGCGGCCTGCTGGTCGTCGTCGGGCCGTCTGGTTCTGGCAAATCTTCGTTGCTGCGCGCCGGGATGATCCCCGCGCTGAAGGCGGGCATGCTGGGCGTACCCGGATCCCAGGACTGGCCCGTCGGCCTGTTTACCCCCGGCAGCCAGCCCGCGGCAGAACTCGGCCGGCAGCTAGCCGCGCTGACTGGGTCCCGGGAGGGAGATCCGGCTCCGGGGGATCGCGTGGTGCTGGTCGTGGACCAGTTCGAGGAGATCTTCACCGCCTGCCAGGATGAGGTCGAGCGCCAGACTGTCGTCGCGGCGCTGTCTGCCGTGGCTGGCCGTGGTTCCGGGCCGGGGAACAGCCCTCTGGGAGATCACAGCGAGGCAGGGGCGCTGGCGCTGATAGTCCTGGGTCTGCGCGCGGATTTCTATCCGCACGCGCTCAGGTATCCGGATCTGGTATCGGCCTTGCGGGAACACCAAGTGGTGGTCGGTCCCATGACCGACGCGGAGTTGCGCCTGGCGATCGTGCAACCAGCCCGCGTGGCTGGGCTCACGGTCGAAGATGGCCTGGTCGAGGTGTTGCTGCGAGATCTCGCACCTGCCTGGGAGAGCGGCCAGCCCGGTGATCCGCGCAATGCCGGCAACTTGCCGCTGCTGTCCCACGCCCTGCTGATGACGTGGAAGAGCAGCCGCAAAGGCAAGCTCACGATCGCGGACTACAAGGACAGCGGAGGAATCCAGGAAGCAGTCGCCCGGACCGCTGAAGAGGCGTACAGCCAGCTCACAGCCGCCCAGCAAGTACTAGCCCGGCTGATCTTCCTCCGTCTGGTCCGCGTCGGCGACGACACGGCCGATACCCGCCGCCGCGTGTCCATGAACGAGTTGGTGTTTAGCAACGGCGACGTGCGGCACGTCCTGGGTCTCTTCATCGAGCGGCGTCTGGTTACGGCTGGAATCGACGAGGTAGAGATCGCCCACGAGGCCCTGCTGTTCGCATGGCCGCGGCTCCGTGGCTGGATCGAAGCCGACCGGGAGGGAATACCAGTCCGGGACCAGCTAGGTGCCGCCGCCCGCGAATGGCGGGATTCCGGCGATTCGGGCATCCTGTTTCGCGGAGCGCGCCTTATCACCGCCCGTGACTGGGCCTCAGATCCCGGACACGGCGACACTCTCAACATCCCGGAGCGGAAGTTTCTCGAGGCCAGTGTCGAGCAGATGCGCGCCGAAGAACGAGCCGCCCGCCGCCGCACCTGGTGGCTGCAGCGGCTCACCGCCTCGCTGGCCGTGCTGTCGGTCGTGGCTGTCCTGCTCGCCGCCTTCGGCTACCGGCAGAAACAGGCCGCGACGAACCAGCGCGACCTCGCCATCTCCCGCCAAGTGGCCACCGACGCTGATCAGCTCCGCGGCACCGACGTAAACCTGGCGATGCAGTTGTCGCTGGCCGCATACGACGTCTCCCCGACGCCGGAAGCGCGGTCCAGTCTTCTAGAGTCGTATGCCGCCCCGGCGGTTAGCCGGATTCTCGGGCCACCGGGAGTCATGGAGACCGTTGCCTTCGCTCCCGGCGGACGGGTGATGGCGGCCGGCGGCGAGGACTCCACGATAAGCCTGTGGAATGTCGCCGACCCCGGTCGGCCGGTATCGCTTGGCCACCCGCTGAGTGCGGGTACCGGCGCCGTTTTCTCCGCGGCCTTCAGCCCGCAGGGAAGGGTTCTCGCGAGCGGCGGCGAGGACAAGACCGTGCGGTTGTGGAACGTTACCGACCCGGCGCGGCCGGTGCCGTGGGCGTCTCCGCTTACCGGCCCGGCGAGCACGGTGTACTCGCTGGCGTTCAGTCCGGACGGCACGATCCTCGCCGCTGGCAGTGCGGACGACCGGATCTGGCTCTGGGATGTCACCGATCCCCGCCGCCCGGTCCGGATCGGCCAGCCGCTGCGAGGCCCGGCAGGCTACGTACAGTCGGTCGCGTTCAGCCCGGACGGGCGCCTGCTCGCAGCCGGCGCCAAGGACGGGACCGTGTGGCTGTGGAACCTGACAGTTCCTGGGCATCCAGTCCGCCTAGGGCCGGTCACCGATGCCCCCAAGGCTGTGTTCTCAGTCGCGTTCAGTCCGGACGGGCGCACCCTGGCCGCGGGGAGCGCCGATGACAAGGTCCGCCTGTGGAAGCTGTCGAACCCCGGTCGTCCGGTACCTGACGGGCCGCCGCTGACCGGCCCGGCCGGCTTCGTCAACTCAGTCGCCTTCAGCCCGGATGGTCAGAGCCTCGCGGCGGCCAGTTCCGACAGCCGCGTCTGGATCTGGGACGTTGCCACCCGGACGGTGGTCATGAACCTTCCCCACCCCGCGCCGGTAACCAAGGTGCTGTTCCTGCGCGACAGCCAGACCATCGCCACCAGCGCCGCCGACGGCGCGGCCAGGGTCTGGCGCATTCCTACCCCCTTGATCCGCGAATCCGCCAAGCCAGTATTCGCGATTACCTTTGCGCGCCGTCATATCCTCGGCGTAATAGATTCCGACAACACCGCCCGGCTCTGGAATGTCACCAACCCGCGGCAGCCAGTCCCGGCCGGGCCGGTCATGGCGGACGTGACCCGATCCGCGCTGTCCTCTGGCGCCGGCGCGCTGAGCCCAGACGGGAAAACCCTGGTCGCCTGCGCTGGCAGCGCGAGCTGCCAGGTCTGGGATACGGGGAACCCCGGTAAGGCGCGGCCGGCAGCCAGGATCCCCGGGCCGGCTGACGGTATCCAGTTCGCGGACTTCAGCCCCGACGGGCGCCTGCTCGCGGTCACCGGAAACGACAGAACCGTATGGCTATGGAACATGACCGATCCCCGCAAGCCGGTATCAATCGGCAAACCCCTCACCGGTCCGACGAACTACGGACTCGACCTCGCGTTCAGCCCCAACGGGCACATCCTCGCTCTCGCGGATGCGGATAAGCTCGTCTACCTGTGGGACATCTCGGATCCGAGCCGGCCTGTCGCCATCAAGCCGCTCGCGGGAGCCAGCAGCTACGCCTACTCCGTGGCCTTCAGCCCAGACGGAGACGTCCTGGCCGAAGGAAGCGCTGACGATCAGGTCCGCCTCTGGGACATGAGCGACGTTAAGCATCCTGTCCTCTTGGGCAAGCCGCTGACCGGACCCGCGAACTATGTCTACTCGGTCGCCTTCAGTCCCGACGGGAAGACCCTCGCGGCCACTGCCGGCGACGGGGCGATATGGCTCTGGGACGTCACCACCGCGAGCCGGCCGAGCCTGCTGGCCACGCTGACCGGTCCGGTCGGCGCCGTATTCATCGACACATTCGACGGTAAGCGGGATATCTTGGCCGCCGCCGGAAATGACGGCACCGTTCGCATGTGGAATACGAATACCAGTCAGGTAGCCGCGTACATCTGCTCGGTCACGGGCGACGGCATCACCAGAACCGAATGGGAGAAGTACCTCCCCGGTCTTGCCTACCACCCACCGTGCTGACCATACGGCCGACCCTCCGGCCGGAACGGCTGTCGCGCCGTAGCGGGGGCGGGCACCGTACCCCGTTCGGCCCGAAGATCTTTCATAACGAACGGGGCGGCGGCTCGAGCCTTCGCTACGAGACGTGCCCGAGCCCGGGGAAGCCGGTCGCGAACGTGCGAACGTAAATCAGGTCGCCTGGCTAGGCGATTGCCTCTTGCCGTCTTATGGTGCGTATATGCCGGAAACTGAAAGCGGTACCAGGCGGCAGGACAGCCGGCCTGACGCTCCAGCGCCCATGCGGCCAGCAGATGAGGTGAGTTTGCATGCCAGCACTGGCTGACGTAATCCCATTGTCCTCCCGCCGGCCCGGTCCGGCCGCCGCGCCGTATCTCCCGGCGGATGACCAGACGATGATCTGCAGCGCGATCGGCATGCTCGTCGAGCAGATAGCCATCTGGGGCCAGGACAGTTCGGCGGGAGCGCGCATCTTCTTCTATTTCAGGTTTCACCATTACTCAGTGAAGCGCTGGATGAGCTTGCTCCTGGCTCAGGAAACCGAAGACGGGCCCCAGTTGGCCCGGCAGATCGACGACGCGTTCCAGTACGTTACTTCGACCGCCATGCTGGACAATAGCGGAGCTGACCGTGACGGTTGCCGCAAGAAGCTCAATGAGCTCACCGATAACCTTCGGGCTCTGCTGCTGATCCAGGTCAGCTAGATTCGCGACCAGCCGTGGCTGAGCGCTCCGCTGCCGCCGCTGCGCTAGAAGCCGCGTCGGACCGAGTTGCCCAGCTGATCGATAGATGGAACCGGGAGAAGGGACAGGCGGATCGAGCCAGGATCGAGGAATTCAAGGCAGCAGCCGGCCGCGCGCTTCAGGAATGGGCCAGGGTATCCGACGAGAAGCTCGGAAGTATGCGCCAGCGGGTTAGCCGCGGCCACGGGCTTATGTACGCGCCCGAAGCGCAGGATCACTGGGAACTGTTGAATCAGCTCAAGAATGACGTTTACAGGTACGTCGAGGACAGGGACTCCCTGCTTGCCGACTACGAGCCTCTCACGCGCGCGGCCGCGCCAGAGACATTGCGGCCATTCTGGGAGCTTTTCGATGCCGCCTTCGAGAAACTAGAATGGCACAAGGAAGCTCTTTTGAAATATGAGGAGACCTACCAGCGGCAGCCCGCGATGGAGAACCGGAGCTATGAAATACAAAGTCGTAAGGATTCACGCGCGGTGCGGGATAAGCTGCGTGAATTCATTGACCTGGCGCGTCCCCTGATGCAGATAATCGGCAGGCTGTGAACATCGCCTGGCGGTGGGACGAGCCCGGCGTGCCGGCTTCCGCGGTGCGCACCAGGCGCGCTACTCGACCGCAGAATTGACTCTGCGCATACAGGTTGCGCGATGATCGATAGTATGTTCTACTAGCCTGGTGGCTGGGGTCCGCGGGCAGTTGGGCGGCGAATCGCCCCGTGCGGCCCGGCCCGCCGTGGCCCGTCCCCCCCGGCCTGGCCGGCCGTCCCGCTGGCAGCGTGCACCCGGGGATGCGTCCCCGTCGTTTTCTTCCGACTACGAACGACGGATCCTGCGTGTCCTGGCCGTGCTGAACGCCGAGCTGGAGCGCCCCGAACCGGGCTACGAAACCCGGGCCCGGCTGTACTTCTATCTCAGCTTCCAGCGCTATCACATGCTCCGATGGCTGGGCTGGCTGTCCGTCCGAGATCACGGCCGCGCGTCCGAACGGCGCGGCAGGATCACCGCCATCCTGCAGTGCCTGATCTCGCCGCGCATCCTGGAGCCGATGGATGAGCAGCTGTACCGCGACATGGTCGTCGCCCTGTCCGGCCACCTGTTCGCGCTGTTGCGGCTGGCCCGGAACCAGGTAAGTGGCGGCGGCCTGGCCACCGCCGATGACGGCGACCCGGGGGATCGGCGCACCGTCGGTGAAAGCGGGAATGTCTGCGTCCTGCACCCGCCGGCTGAGGCAGCGCCCCGGCATAAGTGCTAGCGAGTCATCTGGTGAGACATTACCGGCGCTGTCTTCAGGGGCTGGTCCCTGCGCGGCATCCGGGGCTAGATTGGCTTCAGGCAGCTGCTCGTCTGGGGAGGAAGAAGGTGCCCGTGGCGATCCTGTGGATGGCGACCATCAGTCGTACGGATGCCGAGGGGCACGCCGAGCGCTATTTACGTCTGGCGGGGTGCGCTGAGGGGCGGCTGCTATGACGGCACTCCTGCCACGGTGCATTGAAGTGAGGCGACGATGACGCGCTACCTGGACACAGATTCTCCGGGGCCCGACGTCCTGCTGGAAATGCTCGGGCACACGACGAAGCCTATCGCCTTCATGATCGGATCCGCGCTTTCATTGCCCGCCAAGCGGGGGGCTCCTGGCGTTCCCGGCGTCTCTGGCGTTATCGATCTGGTGAAGCGAGCAGCCGCTGACAAGCATCACTTGAATGTAGACGAGCTGAACCGGAAGCTGGACAATGTCCAGCCGGCCGCCCAGTACACTACGGCCATCAAGTTCCTGCTGGACAGGGTGAGCCAGGACGCGGTAAATGATGTAGTTCGTCAAGCCGTCCGGCTTGCTCGCAAGGATCCCGCGAGCGACGAGGCCTCATCCGATGAGGATCTCGAACGTGACTACGACGGGTGGGTAGTGCCAGCCGGGGGACAGGCCCTGGCCGAGCTAGCGGTACGCTTCCCTGAAAAGTACCGGGGACCCATAGTCACGACAAATTTTGACCCACTGATAAAGATCGCGATACAACAGAAGGGCGGAATTTCCCATAGCACCGTCCTGGACGCGGACGGACGTCTGCCGAAGAGCGATATCGAGAGCCCCGATCAGCACGATATAGTCTATCTTCACGGGTACTGGCGCGGGAGCGACACCCTGCACACCCCGGTCCAGCTTCAGATGGACCGGCCCTACCTCACGGCCTCGCTTCAGCGGCTTCTCCGCCATCAGATGATGGTAGTGGTGGGCTACGGGGGCTGGGACGACGTCTTCACGAAAGCGCTGAGTTCTGCGGTGTTCGACCTCCCGGACCTCGACATTGTCTGGGCGTTCCACGAACGTGAGCCTGCACTAATCGAACAGCACTACGAGAAGCTCTTTAACAGTGTCCGCAACGCGATAGGGAGCGGCCGCTTCAGGTCATATGTCGGTATCGATTGCAATGCTCTCTTCCGCGACTTGCTGGCCTATGAGACCGAAACGGCAAGTAAGGCGGCGTCCAGTGCCCTGGACGAGCCATCCGTCCAGCCGGTCGCGGAGCAGTCCCCGTCCGCTGCCCAGGGCAGGCCGCGCCTCCGGTCGGCGGAGGCCTCCGCGTCCGGTCGTCTCCCTGATCAGGTGCTCACGGCTTTCGTCCGGGGCGCCGAGGAGCTGGGACGAGTCGTTGCGGCGTTTGACGGGCAGGCCGGCCTGTTCGACCGCAGCGTTTACGAAATCAGGTCCCTTATCGTAAATATTTACAAAGTGACGACAGAAAGCATGTTCGGCCCTGGCGGGATAATCCAGTACGAGTTCCGCGTCAGGGACGGCTTTAAGAAGTCGTATAACAAAGTAGATGACGCCATCGATGTTTATGAGTATGTACTGGAGCGATTTGAACGTGCCCAGCTCGCGGGCCGCGCGACCATGCAAGAACGGGAAGAACTGGTTAACGCCCGCCGGATGGCCATTGTCTTTCTCGACGAGTTTTCCGCGATGATTTCATCGATAGTTGAAATCGTCACGGAATCCTAAAATGGCCGTCGCTTTATTGACAATGCCTTCGAGCGGCCACTGCTGCACGCGGCCGCCGCCTGGGCGGTCCCGCGGCGCGCCGGTCATCGGTAGCGCCGGGTCAGCATGAGATACAGGCCGGCGGCGGCGGCGATGATCGCCGCTGTCAGCCCGGCGGCGGCCACGCCCGCGGGCAGGATGAGTCCGCCGAGCACGGTTCCGAGGCCGATGCCGGCGTAGATCGCCGAGGAGTTGAGCCCGATCACGAGAGCGGG
>Ga0070717_10004563_pt1 | contig 10022 bp, 4 predicted proteins | sample LARL113metaG_FD_71366 | JGI IMG/M metagenome (GOLD analysis project Ga0070717, IMG submission 71366) | Corn, switchgrass and miscanthus rhizosphere microbial communities from Kellogg Biological Station, Michigan, USA - LAR L11-3 metaG | ecosystem: Host-associated > Plants > Roots > Rhizosphere ... | reverse complement strand
ATATCGCGAGCCCATGCAGTTGTTTCGAAACCTGCACGATGGCACTTTCGAGGATATTACTGCGCCATCCGGCTTGCAGCAGGTCCCTCCCGCACCTCGTCGCGGCACCGCCTTCGGCGACATCAATAATGATGGTTGCGTGGACTTTGTTACTTTGAACGTCGGCTTACCGCCTTCGCTTGTTTTAAACCATTGTCCAACCCACAATCATCGCGTGCTCTTTAAACTGGTAGGAACGAAGAGCAACCGTGCCGCCATTGGTGCACGGGTGACCATAACTGCCGGGAAACTTACCGCATTCAGCGAGGTGAAAGCGGGATCAAGTTATCTCTCTCAAAGCGATCTGCGCTTACATTTCGGTCTAGGCGCGGAGAAGATAATGGATACTGTGACAGTGCGCTGGCCGAATGGGAACACATTGACGCTAAACAACATTGGGGCAGACGCGATCTATACGATCGTGGAAGGACAGGGAATCAAGGACACGAAGCCGCTCGCGTCGCAAAACGGTACCGTCATTGCTTCGAACAATTAACTTATTACAACTCTCCGCCTCGATATATGACCAAGTGATCACTTATTTGTAACGAACTACGAAGAAGGTATGTCTACCTGTAGCTCGGCAGTTCCAAACAGCCCGGTTTGGTTGTCCCGAACGCCCAACTTCAAATTATAATGTCCAGGCGGCAGCTTGATTTCCATACTCATCGGTATTCCTTGTTTCTGCACACGATCGAAAGTCTCCGGTCTCAAGGGTGCCTGTGCCGTCTGCACTTCAGCCTTGACTAGCTTGCCGTTTTGGCCAAAGGATTGCACTTCGAACTGGAGATTGCAGTAACGCTGATTTTCGGATGCCGTTTCAAACGAAATCGTCCTGGGATCAACAAGGAACTCCACCTTTAAATCCGATTTGGCTGCCGGCGGCAGCGCTCGCGCAAAGAACAACACTTCCGTGGCGATAAGTGGATCGGTCTTCATAGCAGCAGCCATTGCGTCCTCGCCACCGGCCTTCCGCCAGTCGCGCGGATCATTCGCAAAATATCCCGACCGATATTGAAGGCGCACTCCAGGCCGGTTAACCTTCACCTGGATTTTCCGAAATCTGCCGTCCCACTTTCTATCTGTAGGATAGTATCCGAGCAGATAATACGTGCTCGTATCGCGAGCGCTCATTTCGATAGCACGCACAAGATCGTTATCGCGAAAGAACTGCCCGCCAGTATCTCGCGCCACACGCTCCATTGTTTCTTCCTCGTTGAAGCGCTGGTAAGTCTCGGTTTCAAGAGCTCTATTTAATTCTGGGCCGGCAATGCGGCCCTTTAATCCTGGGTCAGTGATGTCCCCAAGCTTACTGCCCACTAGCCCACGGGCGTCGATTGTGTAGATCGCAATGTGAGCCTCGCTGAGTAGATCGGTAGTTTTGCGCACCTGGTCCGCGTACCCACGCGAAGTATCGAGATCAGCCGCGTCAAATCCCGAAACGGTGATTGGAAATCCGGCGGAAAACCACAGCACCGACTTCCGTCCCTTCTGCCCCTCCATATACCGAGCGATGTTTTGCAACGCTGTCAAAGTTATCGAAACCCGCTGGTCACGTGCAAAATTTTGTACTTCATTTTCAAAGTGCTGCAGCTGATAGGCCATCTTTTCCGCAATGGTCGCATTGGCTCCCCCATTCCCGCGCGGAACCGAGGGATCGAGCGTACTTTGGGTACCCACGCTGCCAGCGTGTTCACTAACGATAGGCATTTGCTGAATCGTCTCAGTTACGTCGCGTTCACCGCCCACGCGCGCAGCAGCCGGTATCAGTGCGCGGTAACGTTCCAATGCGGCCTTTAGCAGCTGCGGGTCGGAAGTGAAATCCTGCAGTATGTGAAGTTCGCCTGACAGGGTCAATACGGCAATTTTGAACTGCGGGTTGTAATGAGCAGCCAGGTAGCGCAACATCTGCTGCTTAACTTGTATCTGGTCCCCACTTGCTGTATTAAGTCCGTCCAAAAGTAAGACTATGGCCGGCGCGTCCGGGTGGCGTAGTTCGGGCCGGTTAGTTGTAACGTGCGCCTGCAACAGCGGACCAGGTTTGGTTGCCGTGCTTTCGTTCTCCTGGGAATGAAATGCGAAGCTCGAAAGTTTTTGCGGCTTTCCGTCTTCAATAACTGTGAAATCGTTTTGACTCAGATCGCTGACCGGTCGCTCTGAGTGATCAACAGCGACCACATCCACGGACACAAATCGAATATTAGCTCGAAAAACGTTCTCGACTCTTTTATCTTCCTGCGCTTGCAGGTGCGGTACGTTCCCTCTCAGTACTATCAAAGACATTAACCCGGCAACTGCAACTGAACCAAGTCTGCGCATTAATTCCGCCTCAGCGCATACATTCTATAGTGAGTGCATTTGCATTGGGAAGACGGTGTACTCGTCCATCAGGGTGACACTTTCATTCTTTACGTTGGAAAGAAAGCCGGAGCAGAAACTGATGGGTCAAGCAGCCCAAGGACCAGTGGGGACGCACGGCGTTGTAGATTTGTCCCAGTGGCGAAGCTCGCGCTTAAGCTTTTTCATTTCCAACGAGCAAGGCATTCCCAGTAAAAATCTTCGCTGTGAGTGCGGTTGCCACTTCAACGCCCAACATTGGGCTTGGGAGAATGGGGCGGCAGCACAAACAGGCGCAGGCCGCGTGGCTGGCAGGGTTTATTTGAACCGCTCGGCGAAACTCCGATCCGCCGTCGACCTGGAGGCGCGAATGGCAAACATCCCGGCGCGAGACTACATCGCGTACGGTGAACTGCTTTAACGTCCACTCCTGGAACCGGCGCTTATGTCCACGGTTTCCACTTCGACCAGGTCACCCGGCTCAGACACCTCATACGGCTTGGGTTTGCGCACGGCGTGGGGACGTAGTCGCAAAGCTCTGTCAATATTCCGTACACCGAAGCTTCAGTAAAAGGTCCTCAATAGCCTGATCCGGGAACAAACCCTGGGTATTTTCCTTGAGTTGTTAGCCGCCCTTGAGGTGATCAGGCTAGAGTAGACGATCCGAATATGTTGACGCGTCCCGCTCCTGGTGTTTCTCGTGGCTTCTCGGGCATTCATAATATCCGCCGATGCCGCTTGCTCAGCCAGTTTTTGGCGTGTCCCGTCTGCGCCGCGAAGGCGCGCGACGGCCGTTCGCATCGAGCGCGAAACACCTAACAGGCGGGCGTTTTGAAGGGCAACTTCCAGTTCGCCGCGTATAATATTTCTACAAATAGTCGTGGCCTTCACCGCTTGATGTGTCCGCTTAAACACTAGTCTTGGTTGAGGCTTTAGTTCGTCGGAGTAGTTGTTGTGAATACCCGAACCTCCCCTCTTTGTTTCACCGGTATCGCATCCGTTTGTCTCATATTTTTTCTAGCCGCTTGTGGAGGGGCACACGTACCCACTCCTACGGGACCAATTCCCTCGGCGAGCACCACTCTCCAAGCCGAGACCGGTAATAATACAAGCACGGCCAATTCCTTTGGGAGTCAAACTAACGGCAACGCCGCGGCCGGGAATGTCAGCAAGCTCCCAATTAGTTCTTTGCTCTACAGCGGATCAACGACAAAGATTTACGCCACCTGGCTGGGCTGGTTCGGGCAGCCGAATCACATGAGCGTGGGCTACATCTCTGATACTCAAGCTCAGGTCCATGCGCAGGTCCAGGACATGATCAGCCGCGGTATAGCTGGTGCCATCGCCGATTGGTATGGCGTTAGCAATGCAAGCATCGAAAATGCTACGACCTTACTGAGAAACGAAGCTGAGGCCAGTTCCGGCAAATTCCAGTTTGCGATCATGGAAGACGGGGGCGCATTGGCTTCTGCAGCCAAGAGCAACGGATGTGACGTTACCGCTCAGCTCATCTCGGATTTGGGCTACATCGCATCGCAATACGAATCCTCATTGGCATACGTACGAGTTAATGGCCGGCCAGTGGTGTACTTCTTCGATGTGGACGCTTTTTATATCGATTGGCCCCGCGTGCTTTCATCCGTTCCTGGGAATCCTCTAGTGCTTCTTCGAGGAACTAATGGTTTCACCAGGAGCACATCTGATGGCGCCTACTCCTGGGTGAATATCGAGCAGGACAATCCGTTCAACCCCGAACTGAGTTCTCAGGACTCTTTCTTCCAGGCAGCTCAGCAAGCGCCGCAACGGTTCTCAGTGGGCACTGCGTACAAAGGTTTCAACGACACACTGGCCGAATGGGGCACGAATCGCATTATCGACCAAAACTGCGGTCAAACATGGCTGCAGAGTTTTAGCGAAGTGGGGAAATTCTATTCTTCCGGCAATCAGCTTCCCGCGCTACAGATCGCAACGTGGAACGACTACGAAGAAGGGACAACCATCGAGCCGGGAATTGACAACTGCGTTTACCTCATTCCGTCACAGTCGGGCACGACCATAAGCTGGACTGTAAACGGCCAAGAAAACACGATCGACCACTATGAGGTTTTTATTAGCACCGATGGGACGAACTTATCGCACTTGGCAGACGTACCACGTGGCACGCATGCAGTTGACTTGAGCAAACTGAGCCTCTCGGCGGGCACTACCTATTTCATTTTCGTGAAGGCCATCGGTGTTGCCAGTATTCAAAACAAAATGTCGCCGGCCATCGCTTACCATGCCGGCGACACCGCCCCTTCAGTTTCACTCGACGTTTCGCACACCAGCGGACTCACGTATACAGCCTCGACGTCAGGATCGTCAGGCAACATTGCGAAATCCGTTATTGATTTCGGCGATGGCACTGTTGTCAATGGCGCATCGGCTTCGCACACCTATACTACGGTTGGAAGTTATCTGATCACTGCCACGGTGTTCGATTCCTCGGGAGCATCGTCAGTCGCGGTGCAGCGGATATCCGCGAAGTCATCCTCCAGCGGCATCACCATCTTTTCCCCCGGCAACGGCTCGACCGTAAACTGGCCGACGCCGGTCGTGGCTTCCGCGAATTTCGGGGCTCCGGTTTCTGCAATGCAGATTCTCATTGACGGTAAGTTGGCTTATGCGGCACATGGGGATACCATCAATACCGCGGTAAAGGTCTTCACTGGCACACACCAAATTTCCGTGCAATCACTCGACGCTTTGGGAAACCCTACCAGCACCGGTCTTCTGACCGTTGATGCTGAACCCGGAGAAATTCCGCCTATAGCTGATATCGTCATTACGAAGATGCCGAATATTTCGCCTACAACCGTCCTCGGCTGCACCGCTGCTTCGACCGGCTTCATCAGCAGCCACAAGCTGCAATACTCTAACGGGAGCGTATTTACCACCCCCGCTGCGCTCGAGACTTTTGCCGCACCCGGCACCTACACCGCAACCGCCACGGTGACCGATCAGTTCGGCGCCACCAATACCACTTCAACAACTTTCACAGTGCCTTGAACTTGTGTCGGTACCACCGCAATGCCGCGCGGGGCGATATCGGTCGCTAGTCCACCCAAGCTGGAATGAGATGGTCTGGTGGTATGAAGCTATACCCGTGTTGGTATACAAACATTCGCATAGCAATGTAGTTAGCGGGCTCTGTCCCGGCTAGAAGCGTGCTATACAGCGATCCTTTCAGTTACTACTGCATCGTGGATGAGAATGGTCGAATTCTGGCGGAGAGCAAAGCTCCCCTCGCGTGCCAGTATCGCGCGTGACCTTACTGCATTTCGCTTTCCTTCTCGCTTTGCGCTACCACGAGCGGAGGCAGGCTTGCTCCTTTGAGTTGATGATTCACTTCGGGCAGGCGCTTTGATTTGAAGTCGTTCCATTCTGCGAGCGCGAGCTTTGCCGCAGCACTCGACTCGTGATAGACCTCAAGCGCTTGTGCGGGCACCGGACGGTCACTGCTCTCGACTACTCGGAGCGCGGCAGAGAGGCCGGTATTGGCTTTGTCCAAGCCCATATCGCGTGGTGAAGCCCCGCTAACGATCGTTTTCAGTTCATCGGAGGCGCGATCGGCGCTCGCCTTCAAATTAGCATTCTGCTGCAGCTTCGGTTGTAGGTCGGCAAGCTGCCTCTGCACCGCTCGTATCGCCAAGAGTGCGGTCCGGGAATCGAGCGCGTGGCTGAAAATCTCACGACCGAGTTTGACTTGCAGCGCGAGATCTTGCGGGCTGGCCGTAGAGCGCGGATCCATGGTGATGTGCAGCGACTGGGTGAGTGTCTCGCCGTCCACTGTGAGGCGAACTTCGTAATCGCCGGGCGCTGCGCGCGGACCACGCGGTGTGGCGCGTTCCTCTTCTTCTTCACCCGAGCCCGGAGGTTCGGGGCCCCAGGCAAGATTCCACACCAAACGATGCATCCCGGTGGACTTCTCAGGGATTTGGGGCTTAGGAAACCAGCGCTCGGCAATCGGAACTGGTGGACGCTGCGCTTGACGCGCGGCATCGGATGAAAAGCTGTCCACAAGATCGTGCTGCGCATCGAATATTTCGAGTTTCACGTGCTCGGCGGGTTTAAGAAGATAGTAATCGATCATTGCGCCATTCGGGGGATTTTCGGCGGTTGGTTCTTCGGGCGGCAGCGGAGTTCCCATGAAACCGGCATTATCGATCCGCACAGCTATCGCTGGACGGTACAGCCATGCCCCGGTTTCGCGAACGGCCGTGACTTGACGCAAAGGCGTGATGTTGTCAAGGATCCAGAAGGAGCGTCCGTGCGTCGCAATGACAAGATCGTCGCCATGGATGACGAGATCGCGAACAGAAGTGACCGGCAGATTGAGTTGCAGAGATTCCCAGTGGTCCCCGTCGTCGAAAGAAACATGAATGCCGAACTCCGTGCCGGCCAGCAACAACCCCTTGTGAGTTGGGTCTTCGCGGACGGCGCGCAGGAATGCAGGAGCGTGAATGCCTTCGGTAATGCGCTGCCAGCTTTGACCGAAGTCGCGCGTGCGATAGAGATACGGAGTTTGATCATCGAGGCGATGGCGATCCACGGCGGCATACGCTTCGCCGGGATTGAAGTGCGAAGCTTCGATCATGGAAATTCTCGACCAGTCGGTGAGATCTTTCGGCGTGACATTTTTCCAGGTTTTGCCGCCGTCGCGGGTGACGTGAATCAGCCCAGTGTCGCTGCCGGCCCAGATTAAGTTGGCGTCCAGCGGCGAGGGCGCGATGGTGTAGACGACGCCATATCCGCGCTGCTTCGCGTCTTGAACTGTCGGAGGATCTGAGATGTTCTTAGCAGTTGGTTCCGCGCCTGTTAGATCGGGACTGATCGACTGCCAGTGTAGGCCCCCGTCAGTCGTTTTCATCACGAATTGCGTGCCGAGGTACAGCGTAGTTTTGCGGACACCAGAGAAGACGAGAACGGGCGTCCACGGATCGCGGTATTTGCGTTGTGCGATGTCGACGTCGAACGTGGGGAGCGGCCAGGGCGTGATGTCCTGGCTGAGAGAAGTGCGAAGATCAAAGCGCGAGACGCTGCCGTAAATTCCGCTGGAATACAGGATGTTTGCGTCTTTGGGATCGGGGGCGATGTACCCGCTTTCGCTCCCGTCGATGGGAGACCAGTCGCGCGCAGTGATCTGGCCATGATCGGTTCGGCTCAGGACAGCGGCGCTGCCGCTATCCTGTTGCGGGCCGTACACCGTATAGGGAAAGCGGTTATCTGTGATGACATGATAAAGCTGCGCCGTAGGCTGGTTGTACCAAGTGCTCCAGGTCTGGCCGTGATCGACGCTGATCGTCGTGCCTTGATCGGTCGCGAGGATCATGCGCGCCGAATCTTTCGGGTCAACCCAGAGCTGGTGATAGTCGTCCCCGCCGGGTGCGCCACGAACGATCGAGATCGTTTGCCCGCCATCTTCGGAGCGATAGAGCGCGACGTTGGGCACATAGATGACGTCAGCATTGTTGGGATCGATGGTGATATTGCCGAAGTACCAGGCGCGGCTGGTGAGCCGGGCGTCTGAATTCTTGAGGGCCCAGGTGTCGCCACCATCGTCGGAGCGGTAGAGCCCGGATTTTTTGCCGGCACCGATTAGCAAGTAAGTGCGCTTGCCGTCTGGCGCCACAGCGATGGCGGTCCGTCCCCAGTCGCCATCGGGAAGGCCGGAACCGGCGAGGCGCGTCCAGGAGTTGCCGCCATCTTGGGAGCGGAAAATTCCGGACCCTGCGGCGTCGATCGGTGCGTAGGTGCTCCAAGGGGGTCGATGTGTGTGCCACGTCGAGGCGAACAGAATGTTGGGATGATCTGTTGCCATAGTGAGGTCGGCGACGCCGGTTTCGGGGCCTTGGTCGAGGACCTTCGTCCAATGCTCCCCTCCATCAGTGGACTTATAGACGCCGCGCTCGCTGTTGGGACCGTACGCGTGCCCAAGCGCGCCGACGTAAACGATATTTGCATTCAGGGGATTGACGACGATACGGCTGATCTGGCGTGTGTCGCGCAGGCCGATGTTTTGCCAAGTCTCGCCACCATCCGTGGAGCGGTACACTCCGTCGCCGGAGGCGAGGTCAGAGCGAATGTCGGATTCTCCGGTGCCGACATAAAAGATTTTCGGATCGGACGGAGCGATGGCAATAGCTCCGATCGAACCAACTGGTTGACTGTCAAAGATGGGCTTCCAGGTTAGGCCAGCGTTCGTGGTCTTCCAGATGCCGCCATCCACTGCGCCGAAGTAAAACGTATTGGGATCGCCGGCAACTCCGGAGGCGGCGATAGCGCGGCCTCCGCGGAAGGGACCGATGAGGCGCCACTTGAGGCCGCTGAAGCGATCGGGAGAAACAGATTGCGCGCGCAGCTGCGTAAGAGCGAAGCAAAGAAACATCAGAAGAAGTGACGTGAGTTTGCGAACTGCGTGTGGCCTCATGGTGGGTCTGAATATTGTAGCGAATGAGGGAAGAGGGTAACCTTCCAGCCATGGTTTGAGGTCACGAGAAACTTGTGCGCGGTTGGCTAAGGCAACCGCCATTTTTAGCCAACTAGGCGACTGTCAACAGTAACGTCTCCCCTTCTGCGGTTTTGGCCTTCTGTCAATGACAAATTCAGCGATGGACCGGAGGGCGCCCTGCTCCAGGCTCCCCGTCGTGACGATGCTCTGTTCATTTTCGGACGGTGATGTCCGATTTCTGGACACTTACTTGCCCTCAGCAACAGCGAAACTTTTACAAGTGGCGATGTCACAACAAGCTTCATAAACGTTGATCTGGCGCGCCAAATGCATCTTGGGATCGTTCTCTGTTCGATCTTTCGACCATAGGAGCGGCGACAAAATGGCTTGGCAGGAATGGGGCGCGAATTTTCATCAGGACCTCCGCTTCGGCTTTCGAATACTCCGCCGTAGCCCTGGATTTTCTCTCGTGGCCATTATTTGCCTAAGTCTAGGCATCGGCGCCAACGCAGCAGTCTTCAGTTGGATCGAAGGCGTACTGTTCCGTCCTTATCCCGCTGTCCTTCACCAGGAACGCCTGGTGGCCATAGGCGGCACTTCTCGCGGCCAAGCCGGAGGCACTCCACTCTCCTGGCCCGATTTCCAAGACCTCGAGCGAAGCTGCACGCTGTGCGAAACGGCGTTCGTCAGCAAAATTACTGGCACCACGCTCAACATCGGTAATCGCGCCGAGCGTACCACCGGCAGCATCGTATCCTCAAACTATTTTGACGCCATCGGAGTACACCCTACTCTGGGCCGCGGCTTCTTGCCCGGCGAGGACCAGGGCCAGAGCGCGCATCCCGTAGCCGTTATTAGTTATCAGCTTTGGCAAGGGCGCTTCCATGGTGATCGCCAAATCATCGGTAAAACCCAGCGCCTCAACGGCGTCGTGCACACCATCGTCGGCGTTGCGCCCGAGGGCTTTTACGGTACTTTTGTCGGCTGGCGCATGAACTTCTGGGTGCCCGTTTCCATGGAGGACATCTTCGAGCCTGGCGGATACAAGCTAGAAGATCGTGGCTCGCGCTGGATCGAAGCCTACGCGCGACTTAAGCCCGGAGTAACCTTTGCCGCAGCTCAGCAAGAATTCGCCGCAATTTCCAGACGCCTCGAA
>Ga0070717_10004562_pt1 | contig 10023 bp, 11 predicted proteins | sample LARL113metaG_FD_71366 | JGI IMG/M metagenome (GOLD analysis project Ga0070717, IMG submission 71366) | Corn, switchgrass and miscanthus rhizosphere microbial communities from Kellogg Biological Station, Michigan, USA - LAR L11-3 metaG | ecosystem: Host-associated > Plants > Roots > Rhizosphere ... | reverse complement strand
GACGAGCGTGAGTGGAGGACAATCGAATGATTCTCGCAGGCGATATTGGAGCGACACGTACCCGACTAGCCGCCTTTCAAACCGAGGGCAGCAAGCTGGGACAGGTGGTTGAGAAAACCTTCAAAAGCCAAGACCATAGCGGCTTGCCGGAGATCATCAGCGCGTTCGTGAAGGGCGAAGGCATCCCAGTGCACAGCGCCTGCTTCGGTGTGGCTGGGCCAGTGCGGGCGGGACGCAGCAAAATTTCCAATCTTCCCTGGACGATTGATGCGCGCGAACTGGCTGCGCAACTCAGACTAGGTTCAGTTGGCCTGATCAACGACCTTGAAGCTTACGCCTATGGAATCGATGCGCTCGAGACCAAGGACTTCGTTACTTTAAGCGAAGGCGTCGAGGAGGCCGAAGGCAATCGCGTAGTAATTGCCGCGCGCACTGGGTTAGGAGTGGCCGGCCTCTATTGGGACGGATTCCGCCACCATCCCTTTCCTTGCGAAGGCGGACATGCCGACTTTGCTCCCAAGAACGACCTTGAAGCCGAATTGGCGCAATATCTGCGCAAAAAGTATGACCACGTGAGTTGCGAGAGAATTCTTTCCGGCCCCGGCATCAAGAACATTTACGATTTTCTTCGCGATGCCGAAAAAGCCGAAGAACCCGCATGGTTGCGGAAGCAAATGAGCGAAGCGCCCGATCCCCCGGCGCTGATTTCGCAGCTTGCGCTGGAAAAGAAGGCGGCAATTTGTGATCAAGCATTGAACATTTTCGTCGGCGTGTACGGATCGGAGACGGGAAACTGTGCTCTAACTTTTCTTGCCACCGGAGGCGTCTTCATCGGCGGCAGCATCGCAGCCAAAATCGTTCCTCGAATGCAAGATCCAATTTTCATGAAGTCATTTCTCGCCAAAGGCCGAATGGGTTCTCTACTCGCCGACATTCCGGTCAAGATTGTCTTGAATGACGATTCAGGAATCATTGGGGCGGCACGCTACACCCTGATCCAGAAGGCGTTCAAAGTTCCAACCCGCGCCTCGGCTTAGGTATTACATTTTCACCGACGCTCGGCGCGAATATACAAACGTGCAAGGTGCCCCATGTCTCGCGGCTCTTACGATACATGGGATCCGGAAGTCGGCCATCTCTCGAGGGGCGAGAGGCCCCGATCTTCGCAAAAAAACGCGAAAAATGGGGCCCCCGCACAACCACTCAGCCTTGCGTCGCTACCTCTGCTCTGCCGTAGTGGACGTGCATTGGCCAAGGTCCTTGCTCATTTTGTGGACCTCGAACGACGGTTCACCCGAGTCGTCCTTGGCCTTCTTGCCTAGCACCTCCACACGTTCTCCCGGCTTCAGGGTCTCATTCTGCGGGTTGCTGAGGCTGTAGGTTTGGTTGTCCTTTTCATTGACGAGCTTGTCTCCGCCACCAGCCACGCAGCCTTGTAGCTTGGCTCGATTGTGGTGCTTCCAGTAAAGCAGTCCACCAATAACGGCCGCTCCACCGGCCACTCCGCCAATGATCGCACCCTTGTTGCTATAGCTGCCGTGAGGCGTGTAGGTAGGGCTCCCGGGCATGCCTCCGCCCATGCCGCCTCCACCGCCGTATTGCGCAACCGCCAGGTTTGCGACCCCAAAAATTAGGGCCGTTACGAGCGTTGCTCTGAGGACGTGATTCAACATAAACAGTGTCCTCCTTTTCGTTAGTGTTAGTTTTCTGCGTTCCATTGGTTGGATTCACGCGGCGTGCAGGAGAAGACTTCTGCTGCGGAGAAGTGACTATTTGTTTACATGCGTTGCAAGCGCTTTGGGAGCATGACTATGGGAGCTTGCGCGGTGCATGCATGCCACGATTTGGTTACATCTTTTTTACAATCAGTTGTGCAGAGCGCGTGCGCTTGGAAGCGGGATCTCTTAGCGGGACAGCCAATGCCAGGCCGGAGCGCCCAGTTGTTTCATACCGACCAGCGACGTTTCGCCGAAGGCCTTTTCCAGCATGATCGAATGACAGCCCTGGTGCTCCGAGAGTGCAGCGATGAGCTTGGCTGCGTGGGTGACGACAATAACCTGCGACCTTTCGGCGGCTCGGGCGATTAGGCGTGCGAGAGCGCCGAGCAGGTCGGGATGAAGGCTGGTCTCGGGTTCGTTCAGTACCATTAATTCGGGTGGTCGCGGAGTCAGGAGGGCGGCGATCCAAAGCAAATATCGGAGGGTGCCATCCGAGAGTTCGGCGGCCTCCATAGGACGCAGCATGCCGTGCTGTTCCATGGCTAGTGCGAAGCGCCCTGAATCAGTGACCATCGAGAGCCGGCTGCCTGGGAAAGCATCGGAGACAGCTGCGTCGAGCGCTTCGGCATCACCGATTTCACGAATGGTCTGCACTGCTGCGGCGAAGTCAGTCCCGTCGTTGCTAAGGATCGGCGTTCGCGTACCGATCTGAGGTAATCGCGCTGGTGAGTCTGCATCGGTTCTGAAGTGATCGTAGAACCGCCAAGCGCGAATTGATTCGCGCAAGCGCAGCATCTCCGGCGCGTTTCGCGGATCAGCAATTTGCGTCATCATGCTGTCAAATGTAGAGAGGCTGTCTGCAACTATTCTCCATTCATCTTTGTCGTTTCGAATGCGCACAATAGGGCCGTGTCGATCCAGCAACATTGTTGAAGGGCGAAGGGTTGACCCGTGCCATACACACTCACACTTAATTTCGGGATCCAGCCCAAACGCAGAAATACCTGGCGGCGGCAAACCCATATCGATCAGATACCCAAACTCGTCCCCCGCAAAACCAAGCCGAAGGCTAACCGGTTTTTTTCGTCCGGTACCCTGAACGGGATAATCTCCCCGTCGCACCGCTCGCGAAATAGATTCTGGTCCAGCCCAAAGAGTGGACTGCAATCCGCCTTCTCGTGCCAGTGAAGGAACAACCCGACCCTGCGCAGTGTCCGCCAGAAGACGCAGGGCCCGATAGAGACTCGATTTCCCACTTCCGTTCGGGCCGGTGATGAGGTTCAGCCGTTGCAGCGGGATGATTAGGTTGCGCAATGATCGATAGTTGGAAATTGCGAGGGTGGTCAGCATGTGAAGTCTGGCTTGGGGAATCGTATCAAACGGTGACAGGACGGCTACAATCCCTTGCTGTGCAGAAACCCGTTCACCACGTCCTTCACATCCCGCTTCTTGCCATCCACTTCGTAATTGAGCTGCCGCATTTCAGCGTCGGAAATTTTTTCCGCAAGATCATCCAAAGCTTGGCGAAGCTCCGGGTGTTGGGCCAGTGTTTGCTCGCGAATTATTGGCACCGCCTCGTACGGCGGGAAGTAGTGTTTGTCGTCATCGAGCACGAATAGATCGAGCGCGGGGATGAGGCCGTCGGTCATATTGCCGGCGATCACGTCCACCTGATGGTCTTTAAGAGCACGGGTGAGGAGGCCGAGGTCCATGATGCGCGGCGGGCCGGCGAAACGCAGGCTGTAGGTTGCGACCAAGCCCTTGTAGCCGTCGGGACGCTCCATGAACTCGTAGCCGAACCCAGCGCGCCACTGGGGAGTGTACGCGGCAGCCTGAGAAAGCATTTGCAAATGCAGCCGGCGGGCATCGTCGCCTCTGATTTCAACGGCGAAGGTGTCATTGAAGCCGAGCGGCGGGCCGAGCGTTAGATGAAAACGCTGTTCGTATTCCGATTTGACGCGTTCGTAAACTGCTTTGCGATCTGAGCCTGGTGGTTCTTTAAGGACTGCGGTCAACGCCGTGCCAGTGTATTCGGGATAAATATCGATGCGGCCGGCGAGGATGCTTTGATGGGCGATGTATGTGCCACCAAGATAGAAGCGGCGCTCAACCGGAAGATGAGTTTTGTTTTCAATTTGCTGGGCGATGAGTTCGCCGAGAATGATTTGCTCGGTGAAATTCTTGCAGCCCACAACGATGCGGGGTTGGCGGGAACAGGCGGGGAGAAACAGAAACGCGGCTAGCACGAGGATAGTGGTAGCGAATGCTCCGCCCTGCGTCCCAAAAGAACAAAGAACCAAGGACGCGGCCCCTTGCAGGCTAAGGCCCGGCGCCGTGTTGCGTTTTTTAAACGTTTGCATACCGGCCGAAATCGGGAAGGCCACGGCTTCTAGCCGTGCCGATCAAAAGCAACCTCGAACTTGGCTTTAGGCACTGAGGGCCGATACCCCAGCGGCTAAAGCCGAAACTAACAAACGAGCTTTATCGGCGCGAGTGGAACTCATGCCCCTCCCAAATCTCTGAATCGCAACCTGAAGAATCACGCCGCTCGTTGTGGCGCGAGCTTCTTCTCCAGCCACCCGAGCAAGGTATCAGCCAGCAACGCCATCAGCGCAGCTGGAATCGCTCCCGCGAGAATGACTGCATTGTTGACCATAGCCAGGCCGCGAAAGATCAGTTCACCCAGCCCTCCTGCACCGATGGCGGCGGCGATAGTTGCGAGGCCGATGGAAATCACAATGGCAACGCGAATTCCGGCCAGAATCACGCTGGCCGCAAGCGGAAGTTCAACTTTGAACAGCAGTTGCCAGTCGGTGAGTCCCATACCGCGCGCGGCCTCGACCACTGCATGCTCGACGCCGTTGATTCCTGCGTAAGTATTGCGGATTAGCGGAAGCAGGGCGTAGAGAGTCAGGGCTAGGATGGCCAGCCGTCCGGCGCGGTCGCCGATCCATGGCGCAGGCAGCAGAAATCCAAACAAGGCAAGGCTGGGGATGGTCTGAATGATATTTGCAGTCGCGATTACCGGCTTGCGCAGCGAGGGCCGGCGCGTGATCAGGATTCCCAGCGGAATGCCGACCGCCACTGCCAGCAGCGTGGAAATGCTGACCATCCATAAATGCTCGAGCGTGAGGTCAGCGATTTCCAGCTTGTTTTGCGCAATAAAATTCCAGAAATTCATGCATTGTCTCGTTTGCCGGAGGATTCGAGGGTAGTTCCAAATACTTCTACATACTTTTTAACGAGAGGGTTTGATGATGTAAGGAATTCTTCCTGCGTGCTGATCGAAACCAACCTGCCCTCTTCGAGCAGGGCGATTCTCGATCCGAGCAACATCGCCTCGCGAAGGTCATGCGTAACGAATAGAACAGTCTTGCACAATTTCTGTTGGAGCGATAAAAACTCGCGCTGCAAATCAGAGCGAGTGAGCGGATCGAGTGCCCCAAACGGTTCGTCCATGAGGAGAATTGGAGGGTCCGCGGCGAGAGCGCGAGCCACGCCGACCCGCTGGCGCTGGCCTCCGGAAAGCTGGTGCGGGTAGCGCAGCGCAACGTCGCCATTCAATCCGACGAGATGGATCAACTCTTCGACACGCTTTGCGACTTTTTCTTTGGGCCAGTTTTCGATCGCAGGCACTAAGCCAATATTCCGTTCGATGGTGAAGTGAGGAAAGAGGCCGACATCTTGAATTGCATACCCAATATGGCGGCGCAGTTTGATCACATCCCATTTGCGCGCGGGACGGCCCTCCACGCGAAGTTCGCCCTCCGATAGTTCGAGGAGACGGTTCACCAATTTGAGTGCGGTGGTTTTGCCCGAGCCGCTGCGCCCGAGTAGGACCAAAATTTCACCACGCTGGACTTGGAGAATGAGGTGACGCAGAATTTCGCGGCCGTTAGGTAGATGATAAGAAACGTCGCGGAATTCAATAACCGCTTGCGGAGAATCCATAAGCGATGCGTGATCAGATATCGTACGCTTGCGGCGGCAGGCCGGTGATTCGCAGACCGGAGTGGCCTTTGTGCCGGATGTTGAAACCGATCAATAGAGCCGTGATCTGTTCGACGATGCGTGCGTTTTCGAGCTTGCCGCCATCGAGCGCCCGGACGCCGGGAATCTTGCGCGCGAGCTGGCGAATTCGTTGAGCCGCTTGCTTATCGTCACCGCAGACGATTACGTCGCAATCCACCGGGCCGTCTTGACGCAAGAGTTCGGCCGACACGCTGTGAAATGCCGCTACAACCGGAACACCATCTGGAGCGAGTTCCGCCGCCTGTTGTGCCGCCGAGCCTTGCCACACACCCAAAGTTCGGGTTGGACGGCCGCCAATGCTCGCAGCCAGAGGCACAGTTGTGTCTACTAGCATCTGACCCGGGCGGAGGGCGGGCTTGATGTGCTTCAGCATTTCCGCGTGAGATTCGAACGGAATGGTGAGGACAACTATGTCAGCGCTGGCGCATGCAGTCTTGTTGTCGGTGCCGGAAATTTCAGCGGCACGGGCGGGGACGCCCGTACCTCCATGAATCTGAGCAAGTATTTTATCGGCAGTTTCCGAGGCGCGTTGCGGGTCGCGTGATCCGATGATCACCGTCTCACCCGCTCTCGCCCAGCGCAGCGCGAGCCCAGACCCTTCGGGGCCGGTGCCGCCGACGATGGCAATGGTCACGCGAACTCCGGCTCGAGTAGAGGCTCGGCAGGGAAACTATCAAATGGCATCTTGATCTGGATCCGCGAGTAAGTCGTATTTCGCTCGGCGGGGATTCGGCCGATTTCGCGAATCAGTGTCTGGAATTCCTCTGGGCGGGTGTACTGGCCGGCGGTGGCCCCGGCTTCGCGCGAAATGTTTTCTTCCATCAAAGTGCCGCCGTAATCGTTGGCGCCGGCGTGCAGGCAAAGTTGCGACAATCGCCGATTGAGCTTCACCCAGGAAACTTGAATGTTGTTGATCGAACCAGCCAGAATTAGTCGCGCTAGAGCATGGATTTTGAGATGCTCCGCGAGAGTTGGACCCGGCCGCGAGAGTCCCTGATGAAACAGAATGGTATTCTGGTGAACAAAGCCCAGCGGAACGAATTCAGTGAAGCCGCCGGTCCGGCCCTGAATCTCACGCAGAAGCAGCAATTGATTGACCCAATGCTCCGGCGTTTCCACGTGGCCGTACATCAAAGTTGACGTGCTGCGAATGCCGCAGGAGTGGGCAGTGCGGATCACTTCCTGCCATTGCGCGGTTGAGAGTTTGTTGCGCGACAGCACGAAGCGGACTTCATCATCCAGAATCTCGGCAGCGGTCCCGGGCAGAGTGCCGAGGCCGTTGTCGCACAACATGCTCAAGTAATCGCGAAGAGGCATGCCCGTGAGCTCGACGCCATAAACAATTTCCATCGGCGAAAAAGCATGGATGTGCATGCCGGGAACCGCTGACTTCACCGCGCGCAAGATATCGCGATAGTAATAAGGAGGTAGGCCGCGGGGCAGCCCGCCTTGAATGCAGACTTCGGTGGCGCCCAGCTCCCATGCCTGTACCGCCTTCTCAGCCACCTGCTGCGGATCGAGGAAGTAGGTGTCAGATTCGCGTGGGCCGCGGCTGAAGGCGCAGAATTTGCATCCGACAAAACAGATGTTCGTGAAATTGATATTTCGGTTGACGACGTAGGTGACGATATTGCCGGTCAGTTCGCATCGCAGGAGGTCGGCGGCAGCCAGCAGCCCTAGAAGATCGTCTCCGGCAGCGTTGGCAAGAGCAAGGCATTGATCGCGACTGAGTGCCGCGCCATCTTGCGATTCCAGTACTTGCTCGATGGCGGCACGCGCGTCGTCCTGGATCAGGGGAGCGATTTCCGGCCAATCGAGTTGCGGGAAATTTTCGAGTTCGGTTTGTGTGCAGGTCCGCAAGTGGCGGTCTCACTTTCTTTGAAGCCTCAACGGAATAGGTCGTTTTCTTTTGCGCGTATCAGTTCGAGTGCACTCCCCTGGCCACGCTGATACTTGAATCCGCGCACAATGCAAAACGGCGTGCGATTAAGCTTGCCGCAGACCAGGCCTGCAGCGCAAGCTACTTCGTCGGCGATGGCTTCATAGCTGCCTCGAAGCCGGTATCCGTGGGGATCGCGCTTCCCTCGATAATCGAGCAAGGGTTTCATCCCCGCGATTCCGATGGCAACCTCGGTCAAACCCTCACGCCAGGGGCGGCCGAAAGAGTCCGAAATGATCACAGCGACCGTGACACCGATTTGCCTCTTGATTTGCGAGCGCAGCCGCGCAGCCGAGCCATCAGGGTCCCTGGGCAGCAGGACTGCGCTGTGGCCGCCGTTAACATTCGAAGCATCTACGCCGCTGTTCGCGCAAACCAGGCCTTGGCGAGTCTGGGTAATCAATACGCCTTGTTTTTTGCGGACAATACGTTCGCTCTCCTGGAGTGCGAGTTCCACGACGCGAGCATCGGCTCCGGACTGCCGTGCCCATGATGTCGCCATTCGGGACGGTTTCACCGACTCAAGTTCTACCATTTGCCCTTCGGTTTTCGAAATGATCTTGTGCTTGATCACGAGGACATCGCCATCCCGCAATGACATTTTCTGATGCCGCAGCTCGGTACGAAGTTTCTCGATAACATCGTCACCGCGACGTATTTCTTGGGCGAAGGAGACGGGAATGACGCGAATCTCTTGCGGGGGAGGCATTTAGGATTTCGCCGGCATCGCATTCTGCCCACGCCCTTCGAAACTAGGGAAGGAATGGGCAGGCAGTTCGGGCAGACTGAATCGTCGCGCCAGAATTTGCGACCGCTTCTCGCCCGGCGCGAGAGCGAGTTGCCGTAGATCGTCAGGACTGTCGATGTCGAGCGCAATTCCTGGCAGCGATAGCACTACACAGGAACGGTTAGTGGCAATGGCGGCAGCGAGATGTGGCATGAAGCTGTCATTGCCGAAGCGCAGAGAAAACAAAGCTGCCGGACGGCGCAGAACCGCGTTGGTGCCCCGCTTGTCGCTCGAAGGAACCAGGACCGTGCCATTCGCTGGGGCACCGTCATAGACGGCGCGAATGTCCGCCGGTTCGACTAGAGGGATATCGGCAGGAATCACGAGCGTCTCCTCAATTCCACGGGATGCGCAGACCCTGGTTGCCATCTCAATTGCGTCGGTTTCGCTGAGGTTAGAATCATCGCGAATTACGGCGAATCCGCAGTTTCCCGCGAGTTCCACAGCGAACGGGTCGCTAGTGACCAGCGAGACTTCATGGTCTGACAGTGCTGCCAAAACATCCTGCAACATAGCTTGCGCTAATTCAGTGCGGGTTGATTGCTCCAGCCCCGAGGCGAGGCGCTGTTTGGCGTTCGCCAGGTTTTTTACCGGAACCAGAATCATCCCGCCTCCGCGAGAGGAGTGGCGGCAATCTCAGGGCATGCAAGCGCCAGAGTCGTCCGCGCAATTCGCGCCCTGTCTTCGATTGTGCGCATCAGGATACTTGCGCGATGGATTGTAAGGGTGGGGTTGCTCGAGGAGTTCTGTGCTACGTCTGCATCCGAGTTGTCCACCACTAGGATGTCCAGAAAATCGCAATAAGCGGCAGCAACCCCGGCGACAGAAACCGGCAGACCCTCAGCCGCCATCAGTGCGCCCGCGGGCCCGGACACTGCAGCGTTGCCGATGATAGGGCTTATTGCGACAACTGGTGCCGACGTATTCGCCAGCGCATCGCGAATGCCGGGGACTGCCAGTATGGGACCAATGCTGGTGACCGGGTTGCTGGGCGCGATCAGCACAGCTTCCGCCCGGGCGATCGCATGGAGGACTTCCGGCGCGGGTTCGGATTGTGAAGCTCCCGCGAATCGCACCGACTTCACCAGATCCTGATACCGGCGCTTCACGAAGTATTCTTCGAAACTGAGTTCACCAGCGGGCGTGTCGATCCTGGTTTCCACGCGCGCGTTACTCATAGGCAGGATACGAGCACGCACGTCTAGGCGCTCCGCAATAATCTGCGTTGCTTGCGTAAGAGTGCATTCCTGGGCGAGCAGTTTGGTGCGAAGCAGATGTGTGGCCAGGTCACGATCGCCGACGCTGAACCACGCAGGCTCGCGTAGTTCTTTCATTGTTTGCAGGCAATGAAAGGTATCGCCGCGAACCCCCCAGCCGCGCTCCTCGCTCAAAACGCCGGCAAGAACATAAGTGATGGAATCAATGTCAGGCGAGACGTAAAGCCCCCACCACTCGTGGTCGTCCCCGGTATTGACGATGATCGTGAGTTCCTCCGGCGGAACTACTCGCCGAAGCCCGTCAACGAACTTCGCACCGCCGGTGCCGCC
>Ga0070717_10004561_pt1 | contig 10023 bp, 8 predicted proteins | sample LARL113metaG_FD_71366 | JGI IMG/M metagenome (GOLD analysis project Ga0070717, IMG submission 71366) | Corn, switchgrass and miscanthus rhizosphere microbial communities from Kellogg Biological Station, Michigan, USA - LAR L11-3 metaG | ecosystem: Host-associated > Plants > Roots > Rhizosphere ... | reverse complement strand
AGCGATGCCCTTGAGGAGCTCGATGGCGCGCTGTGGCTCCAGGCGCCCCCTCCGCAACAACGAGTGGAGCGACTCGCCGTGCAGGCACTCCATGACGAGAAACGGACTCCGGCGCGGGCTGGCGTTCCACTCGCCATACGTGTGGATGCGAACGATGTTCTCATGATCGAGCCGAGCGATCGCCTGGCACTCCTGACGGAACCAGGCGAGGAGCACGTTCGGATCCACCCCCGCGCTGGGCCGGAGGAACTTCAGCGCGACGAAGCGACGGAGCCCCGTGTCATAGGCGCGGAGCACCGTCCCCATCCCACCGTCGCCGAGCTTCTCACGGATCTCGTAGCACTCGCCGTTGTTACCGGTGACGCGCTCTCCCGGTCCCGGGGCCCAGGGCAGGGTGTCATCCACGGGCGCGGCGTCCGTCCCGGCAATCTGCGCGAGGAGCGAGCCCCCGAAATCCGAGTCCGTCTGCGCTTCTCGCAGCGGGTCCTCGCCCGGATTGGGAACACGCGCCTCTGACTCACCTTGTGAGGCTCCACCATCGCTCCCGCCCATGCCGCCCCCCACGCCTCATCCTCACGGGCACAGCTTCTTACGTGGGCTGCAAGGTAGTGACTCGGATTACATGCAACAAGCCAGAGACCTCCCGAAGCCGTGCTTTCACGGCAGTCGACACTTCGCCTCTCCCTGCGGGGACCCGCACTGTTGACCCGCGAGCCCAAGCCCTGGGCCCGGATGAACACCCGCGTGATGACAGGCCCGCCTCCTCGCTCGCTCGCTCGGGTTCCGGGCAGTTGCGACCGCTCACATTCACACCCGATGCAGGCCCGATCCAAGCGGGTGGAACGAGAACGGACGAGGCGAGACATGGGTGATTGGATCGAGCAGCGATCGCGAAGAGCAGCGCCCGTCACGAGCCGGGGCCTCTGCGAGGTGAGAGACTTGGTGCTGCGGCCCGAGCGGGATGTCGAGGTGCTGAAGCGGTGTCCGCTGGTTCGCTTCCGCCTTCGCCCTCCCGTTTCCCTGGAGCAGCGGCTGATCGTGGGCCACCCCGAGGCAGCGCGTCACATCTTCGAGGAGAACGCCGGCAATTATAAACGGGAAGAACGCGTCGGCTGCGTCCTCGCCCAACTCATGGGCGCGGGCCTGGTCACGGGAGATGACGACCTCTGGGAGCAACACCACGGGCTCGTCGCCCCCGCGATCCGCTCGCCGGACGAGGCGAAGCTGGTGCGGGCGACGGTGGGTGCGACGAAGCAGATGCTACAGCGGATCTCGGGTCAGGCGGCCTCGGGCATCGAGCTGTTCGGCGAACTCCGCAGGATCGCCCTGCAGACAGCGGGCGCGGTGCTGCTGGATTACGAGTTCGGTGCGGAGGTGGAGGAGTTCGGGAGCGCATTTACACGGGTGATTGGCGAGCTCGGGGAGCGGCTGATGCCCTTCTCGTTGCGCCTGTTGCCGCTGGGTCTTCTGCGGGAGACGCGTCTCATCCGACGAAGGGTCGAGGGGCTCATCGCCGAGCGGCGGCGCACCAGGGAGCACGGCACGGACCTGCTCGCGCAGTTGCTGACGGCGCGGCGCCCCGAGACCCGTGCCCGCCTCGACGACGTGGCGGTGCGGGATCTCATCGTGGCTGTGCTCTTCACCGCGCACGAGGCCCTCGCCTGCGCCTTGAACTGGTGCTTCCTGCTGCTCGCGCTCCACCGGAAGTTGCAGGACCGCATCCAGGAGCAATTGGATGAAGTGCTCGGAGACTCCCCGGTGAACACGCGGAATCTCGAACGCCTCGAGCTGGCGCACTGCGCCTTCGACGAAGCGCTTCGCCTCTACCCGCCGGTCCCCCGGCTCACCCGCGTTGCAACAGGAGATGACACGATCATGGGGTACGACGTCACCGCGGGGACCGTCGTACAAATCTCGATCTACGCGCTGCACCACCACCCGGACTACTGGTCGAATCCGGAATCCTTCGATCCTGCTCGGTTCTCGGAGCAACGCGCAGAGGGAAGACACCCCTTCAGTTACATGCCATTCGGAGCAGGGCCTCACGCCTGTCTCGGGAAAGGGCTCGCAAGGAACGAGGCGACGATCGTCCTCGCGGAGGTGCTGCGCCGGTATTCCATCCAACTGGCCCCGGGCTGTCGCATCGAGCCCGAGGGGAAGCTCTCGCTGCGCGCACGCTACCCCCTTCGCTTCGTCCTCGAGCCGCGCAGGGACGTCCGCGCGGTGAAATGGCTCCAGAAGTGAAACACGAAACGAAGTGCTCCAGGAAAGGACAAAGCCATGGCTGATAAACTGCTGGCCAACCAGAAGCTGACGCCGAACACTTCGATCACGTCGCCGGATGGTCGCTACTCGCTCATCCTCCAGGACGACGGCAACCTCGTCCTCTATGGCCCCGGCCACCAGACCGTGTGGCAAACCGGCACCCATTCAGGTCGATCCGCCCTCATGCAGGGGGATGGCAACTTCGTCCTCTACGGCCCCTCCGGTGCGCTCTGGAACAGTCACACCGAGAACCATCCCGGCGCCTCGCTCGTCCTGCTGAACGACGGCATCTTCGCCGTGTATGACGTCGGCGGGCATCGCATCTGGCAACTCCATCCCGACCACGGCCTCATGCCCAACATCGGGTTGAGAACCAACGAACTCATCACGTCGCCGGATGGTCGCTACTCGCTCATCCTCCAGGACGACGGCAACCTCGTCCTCTACGGCCCCGGCCGTCGCGCCGTGTGGCACACCGCTACCCAGTCAGGCCAATCCGCCCTCATGCAAGGGGATGGCAACTTCGTCCTCTCCGGCCCCTCCGGCGCGCTCTGGAGCAGTCGCACCGAGAACCATCCAGGCGCTTCGCTCGTCCTCCCGAACGACGGCAACCTCGCCGTGTATGACGCCGACGGGCATCCCCTCTGGCAAGTCCATCCTGGCCACGGCCTGATCCCCAACACGGGGTTGATACCTGGCGAATCCATCACGTCGCCGGATGGTCGCTACTCGCTCATCCTCCAAAGCGACGGCAACCTCGTCCTCTCCGGCCCCGGCAACCAGACCGTGTGGCAAACCGGTACCAATTCAGGTCGATCCGCCGTCATGCAAGGGGATGGCAACTTCGTTCTCGTCGGCCCCACCGGTGCGCTCTGGAACAGCCGCACCGCGAACCATCCCGGCGCATCGCTCGCGCTCCAGAACAATGGAAGGCTGGTGATCCAAGCCACCAATGGACAAGCGCTCTGGTCCGTCGGACAGCAGGCTCAACACGCTGCCGTCCCCGTGTTTTCATACAACGACACCGAGTGGAACAAGCTGCTCCAGACGACGAGCGACGTCGCGACCTTGCTTGTCCTGGACATCGACATCTACATCCCCGGTCGTCCAGATGTCGCCCCCCATTTCGAGTTGGCCCGGAGGCGTGTCGCGGAAGCCCATCAGCGAGGATTCCGCGTGCTCGGCTATGTGCCCTCCTTCGGCTTCAACCCGAACCGTGGGCCGGTATCGAGGGTCCCCCAGATGGTCGAGCAGTGGTACGCGCCTTCCGGATGCCCCGCCATCGACGGCATCTTCTTCGACATCGGGCCTGCCGATTACGTGCTTCAACATCGCGCAGATACCGATGCCCAGGCGCAGGCGTTCTACCGCAACCTCTACGCGCAGGTGAAATCAAAGAATGTAAACGCCACCGTCATGCTCAACGTCGCGGGCATCGAGGAGAACAATCGCTGGATCATGGAGGAGCCTCGCACCTGCGACATCGCGCTGCTCGTCGAGAGCTTCGCGCAGACTCATCCAGACCCCGATAACCCGTCACACATGCTGATTGGTTACACGGATTCCCGCTTCTTCATTCCGTCATGGGCCAAGGCCTACCCAAAGGAACGAATCGCCCACACCATTTATGACTGCCCGGCGACGCTGCTTCCCCAGGTCGTTGAGTTGGGAAGGAACCGGGGCGCAGGCTGGATGTTCATTGTTGAGGGGCGCGCGCAGGGGTATGACCATGTTCCCACTTATTGGGACGAGGAGCTTCAGCTCATCGGCGCCGATTGAGCGCGCTTGCGGCCAACGCTACAGCGGACGCCAGTTGGGCGGCTTGGGCGCGCCCTTCACCTCGGGGCTCTCGATGGCGAGGATGTATTCGACGCGGCGGGGCTGCGCCTCCTCGCCATACCCCTCGCAGTAGATGGGGAGCTTCAGCCCCTTCTTGCGCAGGTAGAGGCCCAGGCTCATCGCGCGGTTCAGCGCGAGCAGCCGGTTCTTCTCTGGCGTCCCCACCGTGTCGGTGTGCCCCACGATGAACAGCTTCAGCTCCGTCAGCTTCTCGTACTTCTTCACCGCGTCGCTGATCTGCGCGTAGCTCGCGTCCACCTTCGCCTTCTCGGCGTCGCGGAGCTCCCAGCGCCCGGAGTCGAACTCCACCTCCTCGTGCGGGATGTCCAGCCGCCACGGCGACAGCGCCAGCTCGGTGAAGTAGCCGCCCACGTCGTACGCGCGCAGCTCCACCGTCGCCACCTTCCCCTTCGCCTCGGGCCACTGCAGCGTCTGCGGCGTCCCCGGCGGCTCCTGCTTGAGCGGGATGTCCCGATCCGCCGCCTCCCAGCCGGTGTCCATCAGCACGCGCAGGTGCACCTTCTCCAGCGGGTGGTTCGCGGTGAACGTCACCTTCCGCGCCGCGTTGTCCACGTCGGCGGGCTTCACCGTCAGCTTGAGCGGCCCCCACAGCTCCGTCTCGAACGCGAGCGGCAAGGTGCCCACCTCGCCCCGCCGCGGGAAGTTCACCCGCAGCTCCCCCTTCCACTTCGCCTTTCCCTCCGCCTGCGGCAGGTCGATGGTGCGCGTCACCCCCGGCTCGCCGCCGCCCTTCACGTCCACCTTCTTGCCGTCGTCGCGCTCGAGCTGCAGCCAGAAGCCGGCGATCGGCTCCCGGATCTGGATGGCCACCGAGGGGAAGTCCTTGCCCAGCGTGCCTCGCTGGTTCAGCTCCACCTTCACCGCGTCCGGCCCCGCCCACGCCTGCGCCGAAAGCAGCAGGGCCAGACTTACGAGCGTTCCTGTCTTCATCCGCGTCCTCCCTCGAGCAGCGCGATCGCCGTGATCTGCCGCAGCACCTTGTCCGAGAGCGGCAGCTCGCGCCGCGCGTGGAAGTCGCCCTCGTGGACCCAGACGGTCTCGTGGGCGAACGGATCATGCAGCTGGAAGACGCGGCTCTGGCCGGAGTGCTGCACCTGCAGGAGGATCGCGTAGCGGCGGTAGTCGCCCGCGCGCGCGCCCAGCACCACCGGCACCGGGACGCTGTTCTCCAGCGCGAAGCGCGCCCCTTCGAGCGCCTCCTCCAGCGACAGGCCGCCGCCGTCCACCTGGCGCTCCACCAGGGAGAGTCCAAGCGGGCGCAGCGCGTCGTTGAAGAGGTCCTCCGCGAAGCGGCCCTCCACGAAGAGGCCCTCCACGAACGCCGGCGCGGGCGACGGCTTGGCGCGCGGCATCGGATCCGCGTCCTTCGACTCGCCCAGCTCCAGCAGCCCCTCGCGCGTCCTCGGCAGCGCCGCGAGCGCCTCCGAGTCCACCTCCAGGTCCTGGGGGGGGCGCATCGGCGGCGCGGCCCGGACGCTTCTTCCGGGCGGCTGGCGCACCGGCGGCGGCGCGGCCCGCACGTCCTTCGCGAGCCGCGGCGGCGGCGGCTTCGAGCGCTCCTGCGGGGTGATGACGCCGCCGTTCAGCTCGTAGGCGTAGAGGGGATCCGCCTCCGCCTGGAGCCGCTCCTCGATGGGCTGCCGTGCGGCCACGCGATCGCTCAGGGTGCAGGCGGCGAAGACGGCCTCGTCGGAGAGCGGCCGGATGGCGTCGCCAAAGGCGTGCAGCTCGTTCGCCTGGCGCCCCGCCGCCAGCGCCCGCCGCAACAGCTCCCGCTGCAGCTCCGACGGCGCGTCCTCCAGCAGCTCCTCGAAGAGCTGGCGATCCCTCCGGCTCCAGCCGGCCAGCTCCTCCCGGGACTCGGTCATCACCGGATCCAGCCGCGCCGGCACCTCGGCCCCGTCCTCCCCCGCGCGCACCTCCGGCTCCAGCCGCGCGGCGTCCGGCCGCTTCGCGCGGGGGCTCATCGCAGCCCTCCCGGCAGCCGCGAGACGCCCCGCCCCATCGCGCCGATGAGGAGCGCCGACGCCGCCAGCCGGTGGAAGTGCTCCACCAGCTCCTCCACGTCCGGCCCGGTCCGCAGCTTCGCCGCCCAGCGCACCAGGCTGCCCGCCAGCTCCGGCTGCGCCTGGAAGCGGTAGGTGGCGATCTCCCGGATGCGCTCGACCGCCTGGGGCACCGGCAGCCCCGTCACCTCGCGCAGGGCCAGGACGCAGTCCACCAGGTGCCGCTGGCCCACCCCGGCCCCGCGCAAGTCCCGCAGCTCGTCGAGGAGCTGCTCGCCATTGAACTCACGGTGCGCGAAGGGCGCGGACAGGGTCGGCGTCTGGGAGGGCGGCATCTCGGAAAGCAGCACACTACCACCGGGCGTTCCTCCGGGTGCCTCCGCCCTCCGTCAAAATTGCCCAGGGCGGACGCTGGCATCCGCCTCGGGTGCCGGAGAGAATGCGTCCAGCACACCGGGGGTCCCACCACCATGTCCTATGCGCAGCTCCTCGCTGAAATCCCGATGTTCTCCTGTCTTCAGGCGGAGGACCTCGAAGGCCTCGCAGCGCTGCTCCAGAAGCGGGACTACGGCAAGGGAGAGATCATCTTCCACGAGGGCGACGTCGGCACCGCGCTCTTCATCATCCGCAAGGGCTCGGTGGTGATCCGCCTGAGCCACGAGGACGGCAAGGAGGTGGTGCTGGGGATGCTCGGGCGCGGCGAGGTCTTCGGCGAGCTCGCGCTCCTCGACGGGGATCCGCGCTCGGCGGACGCGGTGGCGCGCGAGGACGCCCAGCTGCTGGTGCTGCCGCGGGCGGAGTTCCTGCGCTTCGTCACGAACAAGCCGCAGGTGACGATGAACCTCTTGAGCGGCCTGTCGCGGCTGGTGCGGCACGTGACGCAGCTGGTGCACGACACCGCCTTCCTCGATGTGCGCGCGCGCCTGGCGCGGGTGCTGCTGGAGCTGGCGGAGAACCAGGGCGAGCCCGGCCCCGACGGCGTGGCCCTCACCTCCCGCCTCACCCAGGGCGAGCTCGCCAACCTGGTGGGCGTGACGCGCGAGAGCGTCAACAAGTGGCTTCGCTTCTACGAGAAGCAGGGCCTGCTCCGGAACGAGAAGGGCAAGCTGACCCTCACCAACCCGGAGCGCCTGCGCGAGGACGCAACCTAAGGCCGCCGCGTCCCCGCCCGGCCTGACTCAGAAGGCCACGGGCAGCGCGTGGACGTGCTTGCCCATGGGCCGGGTCGGCTCGACGACGGGCTCGCCGTCGAGCCGCAGGTGGGGCAGCCGCCGCGCCAGCGTCTCGAAGGCCACCTGGCCCTCCACCCGCGCGAGCGCCGCCCCCAGGCAGTAGAAGGCGCCGAAGCCGAACGTCAGGTGCCGCCCCGGCTTGCGGGTGATGTCGAAGCGATCCGGCTCCGGGAAGACGGCCGGATCCCGGTTGGCCGCCGCGTAGCTGAGGAACAGCACCTGCCCCGGCGCCACCTTCTGCCCGGCCACCTCGGTGGGCTCGGTGGCCACCCGCGGCAGCACGTTGGTGATGTCGCAGTAGCGCAGCATCTCCTCCACCGCCTGCGGCACCAGCGACGGATCCTTCTTCAGCAGCGCCCACTGATCCGGGTGCCGCAGCAGCGTCAGCAGGCCCTTGCAGATCAGCGAGGCCGTCGTCTCGTGCCCCGCGAAGAGGAGGAGCGAGCAGTTGGCGAGGATCTCCTCTTCGGAAACGAGGCCCTCCTTCTCCGCCGCGAGGAAGACGTCGAGGATGCTCTCGCGCGTCTGCGGCGCCTTCCGGTGCTGCGCCACCACCCCGCGCATGTACTCGGTCATCTCGCGCACGCTCTCCTGCGACGCGGTGAGGCGCTCTAAGTCGAAGGACTGGAAGATGGCGCTCAGGTGATAGGACCAGCGCAAGAGCGCGTCCTCGTCCGTGCGGGGCATGCCGAGCATCTCGCCGATGACGTAGGCCGGCAGCTTCCGCCCGAAGTCCCGGTTCACCTCCATGCGGCCCTGGCCCTCCACCGCGTCGATCAGCTCGTCGGTGACCTGACGGATCCGCGGGCGCAGCTTCTCCACCATCGCCGGGGTGAAGTAGCGCTTGAGCAGGCTCTGGAAGCGGAGGTGATCGGCGTGGACGGTGTGGCCCATCCACATCGACACCGACTTGCGCAGCGGCTCGAGCTGCGCGCGGACGGCCTCGGGGAGCGCCTGGAAGACGCCGGTGAGCGGCCCCACGCCCATCTTCCCGTCCTTCGCCACCGCGCTGACGTCCGCGTGCCGGGTGAGGAACCAGCCGCGCAGCTGCGGGCTGAAGTAGGCGGGGCTGGCCTCGCGCATCCGGTGCAGCATCGGGTGCGGGTTGGCGATCGTCGCGGGCGCGAAGAAGTCGAACTCGGGAGGAGAAGCGGCGGCGCTCAGGGTCATGGGGGGGAGACTCCAGAAGAAGCGGGGCGCCTTCCGGCACCCCGGGGACAGCCCGGCATGGTTACCACGGGAGGGCGCGCCGAGTCTGGCCAGCCTGCCTCCCCGGACAGCTAAAAGCCGGATTTGATGCAGCTCAGCCGGTCCGGACCGCCACCACGGAGATGCCGTGCCGCTCGGCCTCGGAGAAGAGCTCCGGCGCATCCAGCAGCAGCGTGCGGCCCGCCTCCACCGCCAGTGTCTTGAGCCCCACTTCGCGCATGACGGCGATGGTGCGCGGACCCACCGCCGGGAGATCGAAGCGCTCGTCCTGCTCCGGCTTGGCCAGCTTCACCACCGTGCCGCCCGCGCCGCCGAGCGTCCCGCCCCGCCGCAGCGTCTCGTCGGTGCCCTCCACCGCCTCCAGCGCCAGCACGTGGCCGCCCTTCACCACCACCGTCTGGCCCACGTCCACCTTCCCGAGCGCCCGCGCCACCTCCACGCCGAGCCGCACGTCCTGCTCCTGCGCAGCCGACAGCGCCGGGCCCGCCAGGTGGCCCTCCTGCGCCAGCAGCCGCGGCAAGAGCGCCGTGGCCGCGACGATGGCGACGCCCGCCTCCTCGAAGTAGCCCGCCACCGCGCGCAGGAGCGCGTCGTCCCGGAAGCTGCGCAGCCGGGAGATGATCCGCACCGCGCCGAAGTCCGGCCGCGCCTCGGCGATGGCCCGCACCCGCCCGATGCCGCCGGCCATCACCGCCTGCGTCACCCCCTCCTTCCGGAAGGCCTTGAGGATGCGATCCACCTGCCCCACCCGCACCCAGGCGCAGGCGTCCACCTGCCCCTCCAGCGACGGATCCGTCTCCCCGCGGTGGGCCACCGCCACCACCTGGTGACCCTGCTCGTGGGCGGCCTGCGCGTAGAGGAAGGGCAGGCGGCCGTTGCCGGCGATGAGGCCAATCCGCGCCATTGCCGCCCTCCTCGACGCGCCGCTAGCGGGTGATGCCGCGCTTGGAGTTCTCGATGAAGCCGAGCAGCGCCTCGATCTCCGGGTGCCCGCCGTGCTCGGCGCGCAGCTTGGAGAGCGCCTCGTTCAGCCCCAGCTTCGAGCGGAAGAGGATCTTGTACGCGTCCTTCACGCGGGAGATCTGCTCTTCGGTGAAGCCGTGGCGGGAGAGGCCCACCGTGTTGAGGCCGGCCAACTCCGCGCGATCGCCCTGGGCGGTGCAGTACGGCGGCACGTCCATCGCCACCATGGAGCCGCCCGCGATGAAGGCGTGCTTGCCGATGCGGGTGAACTGGTGCACCGCGGAGAGGCCGCCGCAGATGACGTAGTCGCCCACCTCGACGTGCCCGGCCAGCGCCACGCTGTTGGCGAAGACGCAGCCGTTGCCCACCACGCAGTCGTGCGCCACGTGGCTGTAGGCCATGAAGAGGTTCTTGTGGCCCACCCGCGTCACCCCGCCGCCGCCCGCCGTGCCGATGTGCACCGTGGTGAACTCGCGGATCTGGTTCTC
>Ga0070717_10004559_pt1 | contig 10024 bp, 7 predicted proteins | sample LARL113metaG_FD_71366 | JGI IMG/M metagenome (GOLD analysis project Ga0070717, IMG submission 71366) | Corn, switchgrass and miscanthus rhizosphere microbial communities from Kellogg Biological Station, Michigan, USA - LAR L11-3 metaG | ecosystem: Host-associated > Plants > Roots > Rhizosphere ... | reverse complement strand
CCGTCGAGGTGTGGTGCCACTAGATCGCCGGTCGGTGCGCCGCCTCCTCGGGTGTCTCGACCCGCTCCAGCGTGGACTCACCGGCCTTGAACAGCCAGCCTTCCTTGCCCGTCCGGCTGGCGTAGAACAGGATGACGAGCCCGATTGCGAACCAGAAGATCGCGATCCACGGCGCGTAGTCAAGCGGCGTCGGGAGCCCGAAGATGTGCAGGCCCTGGACGGTCTTCCAGCCGACCCAGAGGAGCGCCGCCGAGGTCACGATGGGGATCAACCCGTGCAGCACCCAGCTGAACTCGCCGCGCTTCTCTCGGTAGTAGAACCGCAGCACGCCGAGGTTGCCCATCGTGTAGACGATGATGAGGCCGAGCGTCTGCACGATCCCGATCATTCCGAACTGGTTCACGGGGCCGATCGTCGAACCGAGCACCATCGCCACGACGATCGTCAGGACCGTCATCGCCAGGATGGCGTTCGACGGCGTCTTCCACCGCGGGTGCGCGTACCCCAGCCACCGGGGCAACGCTCCGATCCGCCCCATCCCGAAGAACACCCGCGTCGAGGCGTTCTGGATCGCGATCGACACCGCCAGCGCCGAGTTCACCGCCGCGACCAGCACGGCGATCCACGCCCCACTCCACAGCCGGTGGGCGAGGCCGAAGATCTGACCAGAGGTGGTGAACTGGCCGGCGGCGACGCTCGTCGTCCCGTGTCCGACCAGCACGCCCCAGTTGACAAACGCGTAGAACAATGTCACGCCGATGGTCGACACGACGATCACGATCGGCAGATTGCGCTTGGGGTTCTCGGTCTCCTCAGCGAGCGGCGCCACCGCCTCGAACCCCGACAGGGCCAGGATTGTGAACACCACGCCCAGGTACAGACCCTTCGCGCTCGGCAGGTTGTTCGGGTTGAATGAGTCGAAGTTGAAGCCGCCAGGGCCCGGAGAGGCGAGGCCGAAGATGGCCAGCAGCAGGAAGATCCCCACCTCGAGCCCACAGAGGACCAGCAACGCCTTCACCGACAGCGAGATCCCGAACAGCGTGAATCCGGTCACGATCGCGAGGAACGCGAAGAACCAGACGTACCAGATGATGTGGATCCCGTATTGCGCTTGGAGCGTCTGGTCCACGAGGAGACCGGTGAACGCCAACACCGACGACACCGCGATGGGGTCATACAGAAAATACAGCCACGTCGTGATCCAGCCCGTGCGTGGCCCGATCGTCCGGCTGACGTAGAGGAAATAACCACCTGCCCCGGTGAACTGCTTTGCCAGCTGTGTCAACACCACAGCCACGCCGAGACAGATGAGCCCGCCGATGATGTACGCGATCGGTGCCGCTACGGCCGCGAAGCTGACGATGAACGTGAGCCCCAGCAGGACGTTGAGGCCGGGTGCGATATGGGTGACCGCCTGCACCATCCCGCCCCAGAAGCCGAGCGCGCCCGCCTTGAGCTCGGTGTCCTTGGCGACGTAATTCACGTCGGCAGCCGGGCCGTCGGCCGCGGTTATGACATCCGCCATTGCACTTATCTCCTTCCCAGCTGACCAGCGTTGGTAAAGAGCGCGTCGAATTCGGCATCGTTCTCGCCGGGGACCCAGACGTGTTCCACGGTGACGAGGTGCGCCTGCATCGCTTCGCGCGCCTGCTCTGGTTCGTGCGCCACGACCGCCTCCAAGATCCGGCGGTGCTCGCGCGTGGCCTCCGGCAACCGCTTCAGAAGCCGGTCGGTGACGCGCTGGCTGAGCCTCCGCAGCTCGCCGAGCGAGTCCAGGACGAATTCAAGAATCACGCTCCCTGTCGCCGCCGCGAGCTCCCGATGGAACGCCACGTCGGCCTCCAGGTAGGAGTCGGGATCGGCCGCGAACGTCGCCATCGCCTCGACCGCGGCGGTCGCCCGGGCGATCTGATCGTCGTTGGCCTGGAGCGCCGCTCGGGCCGCGACCTCGGGCTCGATCAGCGTCCGAACGTAGTGGACATCGGCGAGATGTCGCCGGGCGACCTCGGGATCATCGATCAGCTCGATCATCAGTGGGTCGAGCTGATTCCACTCGCTCGCGCGGCGCAGCTGCATGCGGCGGCCCTGCCGGACGTCCACGAAGCCGCGTTCCGCCAACGAGCGGATGACCTCGCGTGCCGTCGCCTTCGAGACGCCGAACTCGTGACAGATCTCGAGCTCGGTCGGGAGCGGCACGTCGTCACCGATCTCCCCGTTGGCGATCCGCCGGGCGAGCTCGCGCGTGACCTGATCGCTGAGCTTGACGGCTCGGACTCGGGCGGTTTGCTGCGCCCTCATGGCCCAAGTTGTATGGTTACCATGTGAATCGCGCGGAAGATAACTCCGCGCGCCCAGGACTGTCAAGGGGGCGCAAACTCCGGTGACGCGAGGGATCGAGCTGAGCGAGGTGTCGCCGCCCCCGCTGGAGTTGGCGGATGAGCTGCCGGTGATCTCGGGCGGGGAGCTCGAGGCGCGGATTGCCGCTCTCCAGGGAGCGGTCGACGCCGACTGGATCGTCGTCTACGGCGATCGCGAGCACAGCGCGAACCTCATCTTCCTGTGCAACCTGGACCCGCGGTTCGAGGAGGCGTTGCTCGTCATCGGCCCGGACACTCGAACGCTGGTCCTCGGCAAGGAGGACATCGGCTACGTTCCGATCGTCCCGATCGACGTCGAGGTCGTGTTGTGCCCGACGTTCAGCCTGATGGGCATCGACCGCGGCGGCGGCCCGACGCTCGAGGAAGCCCTCCACCAGATCGGCATCGGCGCCGGCGCCCGGATCGGTGTCGTCGGCTGGAAGGCTCTCCACTCCGGCGAGTGGAACGGGCGCCGCCCGGCGATCTTCGCGCCCGCGTTCTTCGTCGACACGCTCCGAGACCTCGCCGGAGCGTCAGGAAGCGTGTTTGACGCCACGACCGCTCTCACCAGCCCGCGGTCGGGACTCCGTACGTTCGCCAGCGCCGACCAGATCGCGATCTTCGAGTGGGGCGCCGCGCGGTGCTCGGCGTGGGTGCATGCAATCGTCGGCGCCGCGCGACCTGGCGCGAGCGAGCACGACGCCTTCCGCGCTGCCGACTGGTCGGGCGAGCCTCTCAGCCTTCACCCGGTGTTCGCATCCGGACCCGATGTCGCCGTCGGTCTGCGCAGCCCCTCTTCACGACTCTTGGAGCGCGGGGACGCCGCGGTTGCCTGCATCGGCCTATGGGGCGGGAACTGTGCTCGTGGCGGTCTGGTCGCCGGCTCGGCCGCTGAGCTCACGCCCGCGAGCGAGGGCTACCTGGAACGGCTCGCGGTGCCGTACTGGCGGGCGATCGCCACCTGGTACGAGACGCTTGCCGTCGGTACGGGCGGTGGCGAGGTGTTCGCCACGGTGACCGAGTTGCTGGCCGGCGAAGAGTTCGACTCCTCGCTGAACCCCGGCCACCTGATCCACTACGAGGAGTGGATGGACTCGCCGATCCGACCCGGCTCCGACGATCCGATCGCGAGCGGGATGGTGCTTCAGAGCGACATCATCCCGACGGGGATCCGGCCCGGCTGGACGGTCAACTGCGAGGACACCGTCGCGATCGCCGACGCGGCGCTGCGCGAGGAGATCGAGACCAGGCACCCCGCATTGTGGTCGCGGATTCGCGCCCGTCAGGACTACGTGCGATCGGTGCTCGGGATTCAGCTGCGCGACGAGGTGCTGCCGCTCTCGTGCACGCTCGGTTACCTGAGGCCGTTCTGGCTCGCGTCCGGTCGCGCGCTGGCCTTCACTCAGTAGGCGGAGTGCTCGAGGACGATCTTCGCGACGATTCCATCTCTGTCGTCCATGAGCCGGATGGCGTCCTGAAACTCGGCGGCCGGGAAGCGATGGGTGACGATCCGGTCGAGCTCGAGCACGCGGTTCGAGACGAGGCCGACGACGCGCGACCACACTGAGGACGGATACGCGAGGCTGCCGATCAAGGCCATGTCCTTGCCGGTGAGCAGGTCGGACGGCAATGTCAGCGACGTCCCCTCACCGGCGATGCCGAGCAGGACGGCGCGTCCTCCGGGACGGCAGATCGTGGCGGCAAGGGCGATCGCCGAGGGAGCGCCCGAGGTGTCGATAACGAGATCGAGCTCCGCAGCTCCCGGCGTCCCGGCGCTGGTGCAGACGACCTCGCTCGCGCCGAGCGCGACCGCGAACTCGAGCTCTGCCTCGCGGATCCCATAGGCCACGAGCCGTGACGGCGAGTACAGGCGCAGCAGCGCGATGGCGAGGGAGCCAAGCGTGCCTATGCCGATGACGCCGACGGTCTCGCCGGGCTGTGGCCGGGCCTTCTCGAGACCGTGCAGCACCACCGATGCGGGCTCGATGAGCACACCGGCGTCGAACGAGACATGGTCGGGCAGCCGATGGACGACCCGTGCCGGCACCGTGACCAGTTCGGCATAGCCGCCCGGCCGAGTGAACCCAAGCGCTTCGATCTGTTCGCACCACTGGGTCTCGCCTCGGCGGCACGGACCACAGCGGTGGCAGCCGATCAGCCCTTCGCAGACGACGCGGTCCCCGTCGCGGACCGACTCGACGTTGGCCCCGACCTCCACGACCGTCCCTGCCCACTCGTGGCCGGGGATCACCGGGAAGTGGACCCAACGCGGATCGGTGAAGATTCCGGTCATCACCTCGATGTCGGTCCGGCACAGCCCGGCCTCGCGGCTCGAAACGAGCACGTCGTCGGCGCCGACGGCGGGCGCGTCGACATCTCGGTAGGAGACCTGATGTGGTCGCTCGACGACGACCGCCTTCATCGCGGCCGTATTCTAAGAGCCGTGAGCGCAACCGGGGATTTCGCGGACCGTCTTTCGGCTGTGTACACCGGCGCGCTGACCGACGTGCTCGACCGCCACGGATACCGTCAGCAGACGCTCCCGGCTGACATCATCGCGTTGCGCCCGGGCATGCGGCTTGCCGGGCCGGCTTACCCCGTGCTTGGCCGCGCGCATCCGGGCCATGACTACGACACGTCGATCCGGAAGATCCTCGCGATGCTGGGCTCGGTCCCGGCGGGCAGCGTCGCGGTATACGAGACCAACGACCGGACCGCCGCGCATATCGGCGAGCTCTCGGTGACGTCGCTGGCGTCACGCGGCTGCGCCGGCGCGGTGCTCGACGGCGGCGCGCGTGACGTCGAGTACATCCTGCGCGAGGACTTTCCGGTGTTCTCCCGCTACGTGACCCCTCAGGACGCCGTCGTGCGTTGGGAGGTGATGGCCCACGGCGACGTGACGATCGTCGTCGGCGGGGTGCGGGTGTCGCCGGGCGACTGGGTGGCCGGGGATCGCGACGGGATCGTTGTCATCCCCGGTGCCACCCTGGAGGAGATCTTGGCCGAGGCAGAGGAGAAGGTCGCGACCGAGAGCGAGATTCGCTCGGCGGTCCGGGAGGGCATGCGGCCGCTTGAGGCCTACGAGCGCTACGGGACGTTCTAGCGGCGAGCTTGCACCCACTCGCGGCCGGCGATGAGCGCGGCAGCGGGCGTGGGCAGAAACTCCATCGCGAGCGCTCCGGTGTACGCGTTGTCGCGGAGGGCTTTCAACACCGCGTCGAAGTCGATATGCCCGCTCCCGGGCTCTCTTCGCTGGCTGTCGGCGAGGTGGACGTGGACGATGTGCTCGGCGTGCGCGCGCAGGGCTCCGGCGATCGAGTCCTCCTCGATGTTCATGTGGAATACGTCCGCCATCAGCTGCACGCTCGGCGAATCGATCAGCCGGCGCAGTTCGTCGGCGTCGGCGAGCGTCCTGAGCAGGTGGGTCTCGTAACGGTTGAGCGCCTCGAGTGCGATCACGGGGCCCTCCGTGGCTGTGTCGTCGATCGCGCGGCTGATCGTCTGAGCCGCGCGGTCGAGCTCGGCCTCCCGGCCGCTCCGGTCCACTTCGGTGCGAAACGTCGGAACGAGGACCAGCGCCCTGGCGCCGAGGGCGTGCGCCTGTTCCAGGCAGAGGCGCAGGTAGTCGCCCGCCCGGCGTCGGATGCGCTCACTGTCGTGCGCGCAGTCGCGCTCGGGGTAGCCGAGGCCGATCCAGCAGATCGAGGAAACCGTCAGTCCGCGCGCGTCGAGGCGTTCGCGGGCGGCGTTAACATCGAGCTCCGGGACGGCCGCGATCTCGATCGCCGGATAGCCCGCGGCTGCCACTCGGTCAATCGCCTCGCTCGTGTTCGCCGCTCCGAGCGTCCACTCGCTCACGCTCAGCGTGTTCACGCGTCAAACATATAGTTCTTGGGGCCCGGATTCGCGTTAGATTCGGCCCGTGACGCGTCTCCTCAAGGCGGGAGTGATCGGCGTCGGCCTGGCCGGCGGGCCTCACCTCGAGGCGATCGGCAGGACGGGACTGGCCGAGGCGGCCGCGGTGGCGGCATCATCCGAGGAGTCGGCGCGGCGAGCGGCCGACCGCTGGGCGGTCGCCGACGCTTACGGCAATTGGCGGGCGCTCGTCCAGGACCCGGCGATCGATGTCGTACACAACTGCACTCCGAACCACCTCCACGCCGAGGTGGCCCGTGCCGTGCTCGCGGCGGGCAAGCACCTGATCACCGAGAAGCCGCTCGCTACCAGTGTCTCGGATGCGATCGGCCTTGCTGCCGCTGCCGCCGACAGCCCCACGACCACAGCGCTCTGCCACAACTACCGGAGCTACGCGATGGTCACCGAGGCCCACGAGCTGATCCGGGCGGGCGCGATCGGCGAGGTGTTCCACGTGCACGGCGTCTACCTGCAGGACTGGCTGTCAGACGCAGGCGTGCGCAACTGGCGTCTTGACCCAGCGCAGAGCGGCGCCTCGACGACGTTCGCCGACCTCGGCACTCACTGGTGCGATATGGCCATGCACCTGAGCGGCCGCCGCATCGAGTCTGTATGCGCCGCACTCGGGAGCCGGCACGGGCGGCCGATCGACGACCATGGTGGTGTCCTGTTCAGATTCGACGGCGGCGCGCTCGGGTCGCTTGTGACGTCACAGGTCTCGCCGGGCGCGAAGAACAGCTTCCGGATTCGCCTGGACGGATCGGAGGGGTCCCTCTACTGGGACCAAGAACGCCCCGAGGAGTTGTGGCTTGGGCGCCAAGGCGGACCGACCGAGCTGCGCCACAAGTCAGCGGGCCAAATCCACGAGCGAGCGGAGCCGCGGGCCCATCTGCCCGCCGGCGAGATCGAGGGGTGGAACTCCACGTTCGTCAACCTCTTCGCTTCCGTGTACCGGACGATCCTCGGTCGGCCCGCGCCAGGGGACGAGTTGGTGGCGACGCTCTCGGACGGCGTCTTCCTGATGTGCGTGATCGAAGCCGTGACCCGCAGCAACGCTGAACGTGCTTGGGTGGAAATGTCAGCGGTGAGCGGCGCCTGACCCGGGTGCGCAGGAGCCCAGGCGCACCTCGCCGGTGGTGTGCCGACTAGCTTGACCGCAGACGAGTCGGCCCACCGCGGTCGCAACAGGCAAGCTCGGCCCCCGACCGGAGGCGAGCGCCAGCAGGGCAGCGACGGGGCCGCGATCAGGCGGTTCAGGCGTCGGCCCGCACGGCGCCGGCACGCAGGCGCCACGCGTGCTGAGGGGCGTCGAACCCTTTGAGTTCGAGTGACTCCGGCATCGCCTCGAGCCCATGCTCCTCGAGCCAGGGGGCCACGCGCCGGTGGGCTTCGTCGCTCAAAACGATCTCGCCTGCGCTGGCCGCAGTCTGCAGTCGGGCGGCGAGGTTCGTGGCCTCGCCGAGCACCAAGATGTCCGTATCGGCTGTCTTCGGTCCCACCACCGCGGGCCCGACCGATATGCCAATCCCGACCCCGAGCTCGAGGAGCGCGGCCTTGCCGCCCAGCGCGAGCGCGGCTTCGAGCGCCTCGCGGGCGTGATCGATGCGCGTACCGGTTGAGTTGAAGGTGGCCATCACCGCATCGCCCGCAAACTTGTTGACGACGCCGTGATGTCGGGTGACCTCCGCGGCGGCCCACCGGTAGAGCGTCGTGATGCGATCTGCCATCGCAGCCGGCGGAGTCGTTGCTGTCAGCGCCGTGTAGCCGCGGACGTCGGCGAACATCGAAGTAACCAGACGCTCTCCGGCCAAGGTGATTTCAGGCTGTGCAGACGAGGTGGACGGGGTGCTTCGCGGAAGGCTGAGGCCGTGCCTCGCCGCGATTGCCCGCGCGGAATCTGCGATCAGGACCGCGCTCGCGGCGTCGGCCGCGGCGACAACATTCTTCAGCTCGTCCTCTGCGTCCTGCGGTTGGTCGAGCTGTGCGAGCGCCTCGGCGGCGAGCGCACGCACCCGCCACTCCACGAGGCGAAAGCGGCGCGCGGCGGCGGTGCGCGCGACCGTCTCCAGGATTGGCTTGGCCTGGGCAGCCTCGCCGCGGGCGAGCAGGATGCGGCCCTGCGCTTCGTCGAGGAAGACCTCTCCGAGGTCGAGCCGGCGCGATCGGGCCGCGTCCAGGCCAGCCTGGGCCTCGTCGAGGAGGCCGACTTCGACCAGCGCCTCAACAGCGACTGCGAGGGCGTCGTTGCATGGCGCAAGCCGGACCGCCTGCGAGGTGATCTCACGCGCCAGCTCGACCGCCTCATCGGTGCGGCCGGTCTCCAGTCGGAGTCGTATCTGCGGACCGGCGTCGTAGATGAGGTCTTGGACCTCCGCGCGTTCCGAGGTGGCGGGGAGGATCGCTTCGGCGGCCTTCAACCGCCCCAGTTCGAGGAGAACCTCGGCGTGTTCGACTCGCGCGCGCCACCGGACCTTGTCACTCACGCCCCGCAGCGCGGCCTGGCGTTCCATCACGGCGAGGGCGGCAGCGAGCTCCCCTTGCACACGCAGCGTCCAGCTCCTCGCGGTTTCAAGCATGTTGGTCATGACCGCTGGTCCGGGTTGTGAAGCGAGGATGTCGAGGCGCTCCGCGACGCGGGCGCTCATCATGTGCAGCCGCGTCCATGTGTCGTTGTAGGCGATGTTGTGGGCAATCATCGAGAAGCCACGGCGCTGCGCCTCTGAGAAGCAGTCATCGAGCATTAACTGCGCCTCGGCGGGCTCTTCGGCGTCGAACAGAGCGAGCGCGAGGAATGACTGCGCCCACACGCGCTCGAAATCAGCGTCTGCGCTGCGCGCAACCGCTACCGCTTTTCTGGCGGTCCCAAGCGCGCGGGGGTCCAGATTGAACTGGTAGAGCCCGGCAAGCCGCGTGTACGCCATCGCGAGGTCTGCCGACGGCGGGTGCTCCTCCAGGGTGCGACGTGCTCTCTCGAACTCCTCGCGCGCCAGGTCCGGCCTGCTCTGCTCCCAGTGGCAGCGGCCCAGGACGAGCCGATAGCGCGCGGCCTCGAGCTCATCGCCCGTGGCCTCGAGCCCGAGGATGCCCTCCGTAAGCACCTCGGCGGCAGGCACGCTCCTGTCGTTCATCCACAGCAAGCGGCCCATGCGGCACAGCATGCGAGACCGGTCCAGCGGCTCGCGTACGTGCGGCAGCGCCTGCTCGATCAGCTCGAGCGCGTCAGCAAACGCCAGCGACGCTTCCGCTTCCTCGGCGGCCCTCAGGCACGCTGGCACCGCTTCCTCAAAACGGCTCGCACCGAGCAGGTGCCCCGCGACCACGAGCGGTCCCGCCCCGGTGGCGATGAGCGCGTCGGCGGCGCGACCATGCAGCATTTGACGTCGCGGCAGCACGATCTCTGTGCTGACCGCCTCCTGTGTCAGAGCATGCCGCCAGCGGTAGCTCGCGCTACCGTCGGCGAGCTCGTCCAGCAGCTGCTGCGCTACCCCGACCTCCAGCGCGCGATGCACGGTGGCCTCTGGCGCGCCCGAAGCGCTGAGCAGCGTGCGGTAGTCAAACGTCCTGCCCAGCACTGCGCCGGCCTGCAGCACCTCCGCTTCGCCGGGATCGAGTCGGGCAAAGCGCAGGAGGATGGTGTCGCGGACCGTGTCCGGGATCCGCAGCTGCTGAAGCGAGCGCAGCTGCCATCCGTCGGCGGAGCGCCGCACGTCCGCGTGATCCATCGCTTCCTTGAGCATCTCCTCGAGCACGAA
>Ga0070717_10004558_pt1 | contig 10025 bp, 8 predicted proteins | sample LARL113metaG_FD_71366 | JGI IMG/M metagenome (GOLD analysis project Ga0070717, IMG submission 71366) | Corn, switchgrass and miscanthus rhizosphere microbial communities from Kellogg Biological Station, Michigan, USA - LAR L11-3 metaG | ecosystem: Host-associated > Plants > Roots > Rhizosphere ... | reverse complement strand
CCACACCGGCGTTTCGCCGGCCAACAACAGGGTAATGTTGTAATCATGGCAACACCTGAACGCGACGAGATCGCTGGTTGGTTCGCCGGAAGGCTTCCGGACGGCTGGTTCACCGGAGCACCGTCGGTGACGATCGACGAGGGACAGATCGTGGTGGTGGGGACGCTCACCGAGCCCACGCTGCCGGCGGACGCCTCCGCCCAGCTCAAGGCCGGCGCCGAGGCGGGCCGCATCAGCCGGTTCCGCGAGAGCACCCGCCCGTACCGGATCCACATCGCCCGCGAGGCCGAGCACCGCTTCGAGCTGAACGTCACCTGGGGCGCGACCTGCGGCGGCACGACCGAGAAGTTCACGCCCGGCGGCTCCGGCCGGCATCAGGAGGGCGAGGGCGACGAGGCCAAGAAGGTGCGCATCGCCTGGCGCCACGGCTGGCACGGCTGGCGCGGCCGCCGCGCGGGACACGGCTGGCACGCCTGGCAGGGCGACCAGCAGAGCTTCTAGCCATGGCCATCGAGCAGCTCTTCGCGGGCCCGGCGGCACCGCGGCCGGACGATGAGGAGGCGCTCGACGCCTACTCCCGGACGGTCAGCGGGGTGGCCGAGCGCCTGCTGCCGTCGGTGGCCAGCGTCCGGGTTGGCCGAGCCGACGGCCGCCGTCCCGAGGGCGCCGGCTCCGGGGTGGCGCTGACCGCCGACGGGCTGCTGGTGACCTCGGCCCACGTGGTCGAGCGCGCGACCCGGGGCGTCGCCGCGTTCGCGGACGGCGGTCAGTACGACATCGAGGTGATCGGGCTCGACCCGCTCTCCGACCTGGCCATCCTGCGCGCCCGCGCGGCCAGCCTCACGCCCGTCACGGTCGGCGACGCCGACCGGCTGCGGGTCGGCCAGCTGGTGGTCGCGGTCGGCAACCCCCTCGGCTTCTCCGGCTCGGTGACGGCCGGCGTGGTCAGCGGCCTCGGCCGCTCCCTCCCGACGCGCTGGGGCGACGGCCGGCGCATCGTGGACAACGTCATCCAGACCGACGCCGCGCTCAACCCGGGCAACTCGGGCGGGGCGCTGGCCGACAGTCAGGCGCGCCTGGTCGGCATCAACACGGCGGTCGCGGGCGTGGGGCTGGGCCTGGCGGTCCCGCTCAACGCCGTCACCCGTCGCATCCTCATCGCCCTGCACCGGGACGGCCGCGTCCGCCGCGGCTACCTCGGCATCGCGGGCGGCACCCAGCCGCTGCCGGCCGCCGCCGCCGCCCGCCTGGGCCGGCGGGGCGGGATCGGCGTGATGGAGGTGGTGGAGGGCAGCCCGGCCGCGACGGCGGGCCTGCGCGCGGGCGACCTCATCGTGGGCGTCGGCGGGGAGCCGGTCAGCAAGGCCGGCGACCTGCAGGGCTACATGGTCGGCGCGGTGATCGGCAGGCCGCTCGAGATGGAGATCCTGCGCGACAGCACGCTCGTCCGCCTCACCGCGGTGCCGGTCGAGCTGAACTAGAGCTGAATCCTCGTCCAGGGGGCCGCCGGGTCGCGCTCGGCCCGGCGGCCATCCACCCCGCTTCCGCCACACTGGACGTCGTGACGGACGTGCGCGAGCGGCTGCTGAAGGCGTGGCGCGGCGAGATCGAGGCCCGCTACGTCTACGACGTGCTCGCCCGGCGCGAGGGCGACACGCGGCGCGCCGAGATCCTGCGCCGCATCGCCGAGGCGGAGGCGGTCCACCGGCAGCGGCTGGAGGGCCGGATGACCGCGCTCGGCATCCCGATCCCGGACGAGCGGTCGGTGCGCATCTCGCCCTGGCTGCGCCTGCAGGCCCGGCTGGCGCCGGTCGAGCGCCTGCTCCGGGCCCGGGAGGCGGCCGAGGACGACGAGGTGCTGGGCGTGTACGGCACCCCGACCGGCGACGCCGAGACGGACGAGCTCCTGCGCTCGATCCGCAAGGACGAGCGCTCCCACTCCCGCGCGATCAACGACATGGCCAAGACGCCGAGCAGCGGGGACGTGGCCGACGCCGAGCTCTCCACCGACAGCCGGCTCCAGCGCATCCTCAGCCGCGAGCGCTGGCACCGGAGCGGCGGCAGCTGGGTCTCCGACGCGATCTACGGCGCCAACGACGGCCTGGCCGCCGTGTTCGGCATCGTCGCCGGGGTGTCGGGGGCGACCGGCGCCTCCAGCTTCGTGCTGACGGCCGGCCTCTCCGGCGCGATCGCGTCCGCGCTGTCGATGGGCGTGGGCGCGTGGCTGGCGGCTCGCTCGCAGAGCGAGATCGCCGAGGCCAACCTGGAGATGGAGCGCCGCGAGCTGGAGGAGCACCCCGCCGAGGAGAAGGAGGAGCTGTCGCTCTTCTACCAGCTCAAGGGCCTGACGCCGCAGGAGGCCGACGAGCTGGTCGAGAAGCTGGCGCGCAACCCCGAGTCGATGCTGCGGATGCTCGCGGCCGAGGAGCTGGGCGGCCTCGAGCAGGGGGGCAACCCGTGGAGGTCCGCACTGGCCGGGTTCGTCAGCACCGGCGTCGGCGCGATGGTGCCCGTGATCCCGTTCTTCTTCCTGCACGGCTTCACGGCGGTGGTCTGGGCGTTCGCGATCTCGCTCGTCGCGCACTTCGCGGTGGGCGCGGCGAAGTCGCTGTTCACCCTGCGCGCCTGGTGGAGCTCGGGCCTGGAGATGACGGCGGCCGGCGTGCTCGTCGGCGGCGTCACGTACGCGCTCGGAATTGTCTTCGAGGTCACGACCTGAGTTAAGGTTTCGGGAAGTGCGCGGGTGGGTTGCGCCGGTCGGCGCGGCAGTCCTGTCGTGGGGGGTAGTGGGCGCAGCGGTCGGCTGCAGCCTCCAGCCCAGCCCGAGTGAGCTCTGGGGACGGCCCCTGCAGTCGAGCGCCCGCAACGCGCACGCGACGATCACGGCCACCAGCGGCGCCAGTGGCACGGCGCTCCAGGGCGACGGCGTCGTCGTCTTCAAGCCCCGCACCGCGATGTCCTTCCGCCTCCGCACCCGGCCCGGCGCGTCGCCGGGCGAGCTGGACGTGCTCGAGGTGGACGGCATCACGTACCAGCGCGGCGCGACCGACCAGAAGTGGCAGCACAGCTCGGCGCCGGCGCCCGACCCGACGTGGACCGGGGGGACGAACCCGCGCCTGCTCGGCGAGGCCACGGTGGGCGGCGACCGGGCCTGGCACCTCCAGGCGACGCGAGGCGCCGCCCACGTGGAGATGTGGGTGCGCGAGCGCGACGGCTACCCGCTGCAGGTCCTGACCAGCAACGGCACCGGCACCGTGTTCCGGTTCGTCTACGACCAGTTCAACACCGCCAGCGGTGTGGCGGCTCCGCAGACGCCCGACATCAAGCCGCCGGCGCGCGCGCTCAGCGGCCGGGTGGGCGACGCCCTGTCGCTGAGCACGGCCCGGATCTCGGTCATCTCGTGCGACGACAACGCCGCCCCGGACGACCAGACGATCGTGCCCCGGCCCGGGAACCGGTTCGTGGTGGTGGAGGTGGCCGTCCAGAACACGGGCAGCGGCGATCTCAGCACGTTCTTCGACTGGCTGCTGACGGACTCCGCGCGGGACACCTGGAGCCAGGCGTTATCCGTGCGGGAGCCGTCGTTCCTGGGCGGCGAGCTGGCCCCGGGCGAGACCGCCCAGGGCTACCTGACGTACGAGGTGACGACCTCGGCCTCGCAGCTCGTGCTGACCGTCAAGCTCGACGACGACACCGCCTCCTTCGCCCTGACCTGATCGCGCATAGAATCGTCGCGTGGGCAGGTTCGCCATCACCTACCCGGCCCAGCGCCTCGTGCAGTCGCCCGCCGTCTTCTGTGCTCCCCGAGCGCGGTAGCGCCTCACCGGCCCGTGCGGCCGGCACGACATCGGACGCAGGCCCATCACACGCGCAGGGAGTGGCTGAAAAGTGGCAACCCTTCTCCGACCCGACCCGACCTTCTACCCGTCGCCGCGGCTGGCCGGCGAGGCGCCGGTCGAGACGCTGGCCTACATGGTCACGTTCGACCCCACCGCGCAGACGCCCGACGCGCTGCTGACCATCGACGTCGACCCCTCGTCGGCCACGTACCGGCAGGTGGTCGGCCGCCTCGACATGCCCAACACGGGCGACGAGCTGCACCACTTCGGCTGGAACGCGTGCAGCTCGGCGCTGTGCCCGTACGCGCCGCACCCGCACATCGAGCGCCGCTACCTGCTCGTGCCGGGCCTGCGGTCGAGCCGCATCTACGTCATCGACACGAAACCGGATCCGCGCAGCCCGAAGATCGTGAAGACGATCGAAGCGGAGGAGATCGCCCGCCGCGCGGGCTACAGCCGCCCGCACACGATCCACTGCGGTCCCGACGGCGTCTACGTCAGCGCACTGGGCGCGCCGGACGGCGACGGGCCGGGCGGCATCTTCATCCTCGACCACGACACGTTCACGGTGAAGGGCCGGTTCGAGCTGGACCGCGGCCCGCAGTTCCTGGCCTACGACTTCTGGTGGCACCTGGGCTACGACATCGCCATCACCAGCGAGTGGGGCACGCCGAAGATGGTCGAGGACGGCGTCAACGGCGAGATCCTGCTGGCCGGCGGCTACGGCCACCACCTGCACGTGTGGGACCTGCCCAAGCGCCGCCACAAGCAGGCGATCGACCTCGGCGCCGAGCAGCAGATGGTGCTGGAGCTGCGGCCGGCCCACGACCCGACGAAGGCGTACGGGTTCGTCGGCGTGGTGACGAGCCTGAAGGACCTCAGCGCGTCCGTGTGGGTGTGGCACCAGCACGGGTCGGGCTGGGACGTGCACAAGGTCATCGAGATCCCGGCCGAGCCCGCCGAGAAGGAGCTGCTGCCGCCGATCCTCCAGCCGTTCGGGGCGGTGCCGCCGCTGGTGACCGACATCAACCTGTCGCTGGACGACCGCTGGCTGTACGTCTCCTGCTGGGGCACCGGCGAGCTGAAGCGGTACGACGTGAGCGACCCGTTCGCCCCCCGCGAGACGGGCTCGGTCCGGATGGGCGGCATCGTCGGGCGGACGGCGGTGAACGGCTCGGGGCCGCTGAACGGCGGGCCGCAGATGGTCGAGCTGAGCCGCGACGGGCGCCGGGTCTATTTGACCAACTCGCTGTACGCCTCCTGGGACGCGCAGTTCTACCCGGAGGGCGTCAACAGCTGGCTGGTCAAGCTGGACGCGGACGAGAGCGGCGGCCTGCACACCGACCCGGAGTTCTTCCTGACCACGGAGCAGCGGAGCCACCAGGTCCACCTGCAGGGCGGCGACGCCTCGTCCGACTCCTACTGCTACCCGTGAGATGGGCAAGAGGGGGCAGGCCCCCTCTTCCGGAACACCCGTGAGCTGGGCCGCGGTCTGGCCGTGGGCGGCCCTGGCCCTGCTGGGCGTGTACCACGGGGTCAACCCCGGCATGGGGTGGCTGTTCGCGGTCGGCCGCGGTCTCCAGGAGCAGCGCCGGAGCGCGGTCTTCGGCGCCCTCCTGCCCATCGCGCTGGGGCACGAGCTGTCGATCGTCCTGGTCGTGGTCGCGGTGGTGCTGACGCAGGCGTTCGTGCCGCCGCACACGGTCCGGCTCGTGGCGGCCCTCGCGCTGGTCACCGTCGGCCTCTACACGCTGATCCGGCCGCGGGCCCACCCGCGCGGGTTCGGCATGCGCGTCGGCGCGCTGGGCCTGGCCGCGTGGTCGTTCCTGATGTCGTCGGCGCACGGCGCCGGGCTGATGGTCGCGCCGGTGCTGCTCGGCCTGCCGGTGAGCGACCAGTACGGCGACCTGCGGCAGCTCGGGGTCACCGCCGCGCTGGCGGCCAGCGTGCACGTCGTCGCGATGGTGACCGTGATGGCCATCGTCGCGGTGGTCGTGTACGAGAAGCTTGGCCTGGGCCTGCTGCGCCGCAGCTGGTTCAACCTCGACCTGGCCTGGAGCGCGGTGCTCCTGGTGGCCGGGGCGGTGACGCTCTTCAGCGTCTGACCCCGGCTCCGACCGCCTCGCGCACCCGGGCCAGCGTCGCGCGGGCCACGTGGCGCGCTCTCGCCGCGCCGTCCGCGAGGATCGCGTGGAGCCCGGGCTCGTCCGCCCGCAGCGCCTGGAAGCGCCGGCCGGGCGGACCCAGCGCGCGCTCGACGGCCGTGGCCAGGCAGGCCTTGGCCTCGGCGTAGCCGATGCCGCCCTCGCGGTAGCGCCGGGCCATCGCCTCCCGCTCGGCCGCCGGCGCGAACTGCCGGTACAGGCCGAACACCAGGCAGGCGTCCGGGTCCTTGGGCTCGGCCGGCGCCCGCGAGTCCGTCCGGATCCGCGCCACCAGACGCCGCCGCTGCTCCTCGCCGGCGAACAGCGGGATCGTGTTGCCGTAGCTCTTGCTCATCTTCCGGCCGTCGAGCCCGGGCACGACCTCGACGGCCGGGTCCACTTCGGCCCGCGGCGGCCCCAGCGTCGCGCCGAACGCCGCGTTGAAGGCGTCCGCCACGTCGCGCGCAATCTCGACGTGCTGGACCTGGTCGCGGCCGACCGGCACCAGGTCGCCCTCCACCTGGAGGATGTCGGCCGCCATGAGGACCGGGTACGTGAAGAGGCCCATGTTCACGCCGTCGTCGGCCGGGCGTCCGGCCGCCTCGTTCGCCGCCGCCGCCGCCTTGTACGCGTGGGCGCGGTTCAGGGCGCCCTTGGGCGTGACCGCGGCGAGGATCGTCGCCAGCTCGAACGTCTCGGGCACGTCCGACTGGCGGTACAGCGTGGTCCGCTCGGGGTCGAGGCCGAGGGCGAGGAGGCTGGCCGCGACGTCGAGCGTCAGCTCGCGCAGCCGCGCGGCGTCACGCAGCGTGTTGAGGGCGTGGTAGTCGGCGATGAAGTAGAAGGAGCGGTCGCAGCGGGCCGCGAGCGCGAGGGCGGGGCGGATCATCCCGAGATAGTTGCCGAGGTGGAGGGTCCCGGTGGGCTTGACGCCCGTGACGGCGGTGGACATGGCGGTGCTCCTGGTGAGGGGCGGACGGCGGCGCGCGTGGTCTGGCGGCTAGTGCCGCCGGCGCCAGGACCAGGAGACGGACGGGCGTGCGAGCCCGGGTGCCATGGGCAGCAGAATAACAGCTATCGCAACATAACTTGCGCCTTGCTGAATCCAAGGTTTACGCTTATGGTGCTGCGGGGGTGAAACCCCACTTTGTCAACGACGAGCGATAGGGCAGGGGCGCCCGGCTCCGCAAGGGGCTGGGCGCACGCTCATCCCATGTACGGGTAGCGGTAGTCCTTCGGAGGCGCGAACGTCTCCTTGACCACGCGGGGCGAGACCCAGCGGGTCAGGTTCCAGAGCGAGCCCCCCTTGTCGTTCGTCCCCGAGGCGCGCGCACCGCCGAACGGCTGCTGCCCGACCACGGCGCCGGTCGGCTTGTCGTTGACGTAGAAGTTGCCGGCGGCGTACCGGAGCCGTTCGTGGGCCGTCTGGATGGCCTGGCGGTCGTTCGCGAACACGGCGCCGGTCAGCGCGTACGGCACGGAGCGGTCGACCAGGTCGAGCGTCGCCTCGTACTCGGCGTCCGGGTACACCATGACGGTGAGCACCGGGCCGAACAGCTCCTCCCGGAGCAGCCGCGAGCCGGGGTCCTCGGCGACCACGACCGTCGGCCGGACGAACCAGCCCTCGCTGGCGTCGGTGTCGCCGCCGACCAGGACGGTGTGGCCGGGCCGCGAGCGCGCCTCGGCGATCGCCTCGGCCTGGCGGTCGAACGAGCGCTGGTTGATGACCGCGCCCATGAAGTTGCGGAAGTCCGCCACGTCGCCCATCGGGATCGCGGCCACCTCGTCCGCCAGCCGTTCGCGGACGCCCGGCCAGAGGCTCTCGGGCACGAACGCGCGGGACGCCGCCGAGCACTTCTGGCCCTGGAACTCGAACGCGCCGCGGACCAGCGCGGTGACCAGCGCGTCCGCGTCGGCCGACGGGTGGGCGACCACGAAGTCCTTGCCACCGGTCTCGCCGACCAGCCGGGGATAGTTGCGGTACGAGCCGATGTTCTCGCCGACCTGGCTCCAGATGCCGCGGAACACTGCTGTCGAGCCGGTGAAGTGGACGCCGGCCAGGTCGGGGCTGGCCAGCGCGGCCGGCACCAGCTCGGGTCCGGGCCCGTGGACGAGGTTGACGACGCCGTCGGGCAGGCCGGCCGCCTGCAGCAGGCGCATCAGGAAGTGCGCGGAGAGGGCGGCCGACTCGGACGGCTTCCAGACGGTGGCACAGCCCATCAGCGCGGCGCTGGCGGGCAGGTTGCCGGCGATGGACGTGAAGTTGAACGGCGTCACGGCGAGCACGAAGCCCTCCAGCGGCCGGTACTCCATGCGGTTCCAGGCGCCGGCGGCGGACTCCGGCTGCTCCTCGTAGATGCGGTTCGCGTAGGCGACGTTGAAGCGCAGGAAGTCGATCAGCTCGCACGCGGCGTCGATCTCGGCCTGGTACGAGGTCTTGGACTGGCCGAGCATCGTGGCGGCGTTCAGCGTGTCCCGCCAGGGGCCAGCGAGGAGGTCGGCGGCGCGCAGGAACACGGCGGCGCGCTCGGTCCAGGGCAGGCGCGACCAGTCGGGCCACGCGGCCCGGGCGGCCCGGATCGCCTGCTCCAGCTCGGGCTGGCCCGCCCAGTGGACGGTGCCGAGCGTGTGCCTCGTGCGGTGAGGCATGACGGCCGGCACCGTCCGGCCGTTGCGGACGTCGCGGCCGCCGATGACCAGCGGCATGTCGATCGGGTCCGCGGCCAGCTCGGCCAGCCGCGCCTGGAGAGCCGCCCGCTCGGCGCTGCCGGGCGCGTAGGAGCGGACGGGCTCGTTGGCGGGGAGCGGAGGACGGAAGCTGCCTGGCGCGGTCATCACTCCAGTGTGCGCGATCCAAGAGAAAGGCGGCCCGACCAGGTCGAGCCGCCTCGGATGGGGGAGTGGGTCCGGGTTACACGAACTTCTGGGGCCGCTTCCGCACCAGCGCCGCCGCCATCGGGTCGCCGATCATCGCCATGCGCTGGGCGGCCTGCCGGTCCTTGCTGGCGGCCGCCGCCACGTCGTGCTGGGCCTGAGCGTCCACCACGTCGCGGGTCGTCGCCACGTGCTCCTTCAGGAGGTTGGTCAGCGCGTCGCCGGGCAGGCCGGTCGCCGCCGCCAGGAAGCTCGCGAGCTCGGGCACCGAGACGCCGTCCAGCTTCGCGGCAGCGCTCTCCTGGCCGGTCCGGTCGCCCCGCGCGACCGCCATCGTGTAGTCCACGACGGACGCGTCGTGCGCGGTCCACAGCCTGTCGAACTGGTTCTGCGCATCTGTGCCGGCGACGGTGCCCAGCGCCCTGCCCAGGTCGGCGCCGCTGTCGTCCAGCGCCTTCTCGGCGGCCTGGAACTCGTCGGTCCGGCCGCCGATCGCCGCGCCCGTCGCGCTCGTCGCCAGGTACGCGTGCTCCTGCAGCAGCTGGTCCAGCGTCACCCGCAGGTCCACCGCCTTGCCCGTCGCGGAGCCCGGCAGCCGCCTCGCCTGCTTGCGCACGATCGCCGGCGCCAGCGCGTCGCCGACCTCCTGCATGTCCGCCGTCCCGCCGCGGACGTCGGCGTAGACGGCCGGCCAGGTCTGGCGGCTCTGGTCGTCCACGAGCTGTTCGACGCGCTGCACGTGGTCCTTCGCCAGCTCGGTCAGCGTGTCCCGGGGCAGGCCCGACGCGCTGGTGAACAGGTCGGCGAACGGGGCGACGAAGCCGGTGTCGAGCTGCTGCGCGGCGCGGTCCCGCGCGGCGCGGTCCTGCGCCGCAACGGCCGCCGCGTACTGCGCCACCGCGGCGTCGTGGGCGGCCCAGAGCTGGTCGAACCGGTTCTGAGCGTCCGTGCCCAGCGCGCCGCCGAGCAGGTCGCCGAGGTCGGTCGCGTTGCGCGTCAGCAGGCTCGCGTACGCGGCGTACTCGTCGCTCCGGCCCGCCAGCGCGGCGTCGGTCGCCCTGGCGCCCAGCAGCATGTGTTCGCCGAGCAGGGAGTCCAGGTGGACGCGGAAGTCGGCCGCCCTGCTCTCGGTGGCCGAGGCGGCCGGGGACGCCGCCGGCCGCTGGTC
>Ga0070717_10004557_pt1 | contig 10026 bp, 8 predicted proteins | sample LARL113metaG_FD_71366 | JGI IMG/M metagenome (GOLD analysis project Ga0070717, IMG submission 71366) | Corn, switchgrass and miscanthus rhizosphere microbial communities from Kellogg Biological Station, Michigan, USA - LAR L11-3 metaG | ecosystem: Host-associated > Plants > Roots > Rhizosphere ... | reverse complement strand
GGGACGTTGGGCGACGGCGGGACGACATCGGGGCTGACGGTCGCGCTGACCACCGCCGTCTCGGCGCTCTCACCGCAGGCGGTCGGTCCGACACCGTTGTTCATCGCATCGCCGGAGTACATGACGACCCAGCGGTAGGTGCCCGAGGTCCCTGGCACGAAGTCCGCGGAGCGGTAGTCCCCATCGCCGTTGACCGCGGCCGTCGTGGTGAACGCCGGCGGCCTGGAGCACGTCGCATCGTCGGGGCCGAACAGAGCGAACGTGATCGTGCCGAATGGCGAAACCCCGCCGCTCAGGTGGGCGACATCGTGGATGGGCGCGCCGAGGCCGGTCGACACCGAAGCCGTGGTAGAGAAAGCGGGGGTGACCGGGACGATCGCGGGCGGACGGACGATCGCGGTTTCGGCGGTGTCGTCGCAGGCAGTGGGCCCGGCGCCGTGGTTACGGTGGTCGCCGGAGTATCCCACCACCCAGTGGTAGACACCCGCCTTGGTCGGGGTGAACGACGCGGAGTTGTAGTCGTCGTTGCCTGCGACGTTCACCGTCGAGGTGAACACCGGGTCACCGGAACAATCGTCGTTGTTGGGACCGAACAGGCGGAAGGTGATGGTGCCGGTGGGCGCGTCGCCGCCGCTCAAGTGAGCCGTATCGTGGATCGCGCCGCCGAGCGTGACCGCCTCCGATGCGGAGGACGTGAGCTCTGGGCTGGCGGGGATCAGGATCTCAACATGCTCGCGGCGGTCCCCGCAGTGAGTGGGTCCGACGCGACGATTATTGCCGTCGCCGGAGTACGTCGCGACCCAGCGATACGTCCCAGAGGCGGTCGGGACGAAGGCCTCCGAGTTGTAGACGCCGTTGCCGTTGACCTCCGTGGCGGTGGTGAAGACCGGCGTCCCAGAGCAGGTCGAATCGTCGGGTCCGAACAGCTCGAACGTGATGTGGCCGGTCGGCTTGAAGCCGAAGCGAAGCGTCGCGGCGTCGTAGATGGACTTGCCGGCGGTCTGGGCGCGGAGGCCCTTACGGACGTTGGCGGGCGGACTTGCGGAGGTGGTCAGCAGGGAGCGGCGCGGCAGCACGAACACGTTCTCGCCCCTGTCGCCGCACCCGGTCGCAGCGCGTTCGTTGTTGTCGTCCCCGGAGTAGGTCGCAACCCAGTGATAGAGGCCGGCTTGCTGAGGAGCGAACCACGAGGAGCGGTAGAGGCCATTGCCGCTGACGTTCTGGCGCATGGTGAACACGGCCGTGCCCGAGCACGTGGGGTCGTTAGGCCCGAACAGCTCGAAGGTGATGTGTCCGGTCGGCACGGAGCCCCTGATCAGAAGCGCTCGGTCGCGGACCGAGAACCCGATCGGCGCGACCGGCAGAGCGACCGTGTGAATGGCGGGCGTTGCCTTCGTCACGGCGACGGTCTCGGCTGGGTCGTCGCAGGTGGTGGGCCCGGCAGCCGTGTTGTGCTCGTCGCCGGAGTAGGTAGCGACCCAGTGGTACGTACCGGCTTTGGTGGGCTTGAATGAGGCTGTGTAGTCCCCGTTCCCGGAGATCACCGGCACGCTCGAAATGTGCGCGGGCGGGAGCGTACAGCCGCTGTTGTTCGGCCCGTACACACTGAAGGTGATCGTCCCCGTGGGGTTGTCGCCGTCGGCAAGGTGAGCGGTGTCGTGGATCAGAGATCCGGCGGGCGCGCCCGCGGAGGCGGTCGTCGTGAGTGTCGGGTGCGTGGGCGGCGGCGGACCCACGAAGACGTCCTCGCCGTTGTCATTGCACTTGGTCGAAACGCCGTTGTTGTCGCTGTCACCGGAGTACTCGGCCACCCAGCGGTACATGCCAGCCCTCGTCGGCGTGAACGGCTCGGAGGGGTAGGTGTAGTTGCCTCTATCGACGTTGACCGTCGAGGTGTCCGCGGGGTCACCCGAGCAATTGGCATTGTCCGGACCGTAGACCTTGAAGGTGATCGTCCCGGTGGGGTTCGCGCCGCTGCTCAACGTGGCGTCATCGGTGATCGGATGGCCGACCTCCACCGCGGGCGAGGCAACGGTTACGATTGCGGGCGTTGCCTTGTTGACGTCGAACGTCTCGGAGGCGATACCGCAGACGGTCGGACCGTCCCCGTGATTGAGGTTGTCCCCGGAGTACTCCACCGTCCACCGGTACGTTCCCGCGTGCTCCGGGGTGAAGGGCTCGGAGTTGTACGGGCCGTTGCCGTTGACCGTTACGTGCGAGGTGAAGATCGGATCGCCGGAGCACTCCGAATTGCCGGGTCCGTAGAGCCGGAACGTGATCGTCCCGGTCGGGGCGATCCCGCCTGACAACGTCGCCGTGTCGATGATGGGCTGTGTCGCGCGGACAACGTGCACGCGTTCGATGCGGAACCGCCGGTGCCCGCGCGGGCCCACGCCAATCGGCTCCAGGTGGGTCGGACCCGAAGTCGTTGACGTCAGGGTGGGGCTGGCCCGGGTGACAACGACGGTCTCGGTGTCCGCGCCGCAGCCCGTCGGCCCCGCCGCTTCGTTGAAGTGATCGCCCGAGTAGCCGACGACCCAGTGGTAGGTCCCGGGTTGCGTCAAGGTGAACGCCGCGGACTGGTAGGACCCATTGCCGTTGACTGCTTTGATGTCCGTGAACACCGCGGATCCCGAGCAGGCGGAATCGCCTGGGCCATACAGGTGGAAGGTGATCGTGCCGGTCGGATTGTCTCCGTCGGTCAGAGTGGCAGTGTCGTGGATGGTGGCCGAGCTTGTGAGCAGCTTGTGGCGCAGCAGGCGATGCTCGCCGTGCCTCTGGAGGCTCACAATGCCCGACGCCGAGGAAGAAAGCTGCGGCTGCGCCTTGCAGGTCCGGATGCGGAATGGCTCAGGGGCGACGTAGTCCTTCATATCCGCCGTATCCGACAGCGATGAGCGCGAGTGCATCCAGGTCGACCCGAACACGCCGCAGTGATCAGGGAAGGTGCTCATCACCTTGGTGAGGTTGATGGCCGCCTCACCGAAACGGAGTACCGGGACCTCCCCCCCGTAGAAGCCGGGCAGGAAGTTGGTGATGCTCGATGTGTAGTTGAAGGCGCCCTGGACGTCGGTGTTGGGGGTCAAGTTCGAGGCGGCGTCCAGGTGCCCGGTCCTGGCGCAACCGTTCGCTGCTGCGGTGTCGGTGACCCAGCGGTCGATCTGCACGTCGGCGGTGTTGCCGTGGTCGTCGAACGAGAGCAGGAGGTCGCCCGTCGTCCGGCACGGGATCGTCGCACCCTGAGAGTTCTTCCAGGTACGGGCGTCCTGATTGAGCTCGAAGGTCACATAGATCGTGCCGTTGCTCGCCTCACGGGTGAACGCGAGGTAGAGGAACGCGTCGCCGCCCTGCGGATGATCGAACCCCCGGTAGATATCCAGCACGTTTCCGCTTGCGGGAGTCGCGCCGCCGTTCGAGGTGCCCAGCACCCAGTCGTCAGGCCCGAGCTCCTTTGAGCCTTGGGTGAAGATGTTGTCGTTGGCCTGCGGATCGGACGTGTGCCCCACCTGGCCGTCGGCCTGGAGCCCCTGCCAGTCGATCAGCCCCGTGGCGTTGTCCTGATTGCCGTCGCCGCCCTGAAACTGGCTGCCCGGGAGCGGATTGGGGGTCGGGTTGACGCTCAGCGTCTGGGCAAGCGCCGTCCAGGTGGCGACGCCCAACGCGCACACAGTAAGCACCAGCAATGCCACCCGCCGGCCGATGTGCCGCGACCAACGGATCGTGCCAAGTGAACGCCTCGGCAAAGCAACCCTCCCTTGTTCGCGACCAGAGTACGCCCCCTGGCAATGGATCTCAAGATCGGCAACGTGTCTCGCAGCCGCCGATCGAGATCGCCCTACCCGCCGATGCCCACCCTCTGCGGTTTCGCCGCGGAACTTTCGAAGTAATGGTTTGGCCTCATCGTCGAGCCGCTGGAGCTACGCGCCAACTGCTCTCACCCACGCGTCGTGCGCACCGGATTCGCCAAGAACGAAGATGGCGTTTGGAAGGTCGTCGCCCAGCTCGTCAGCCTGCCTGGCTAGGAGATTCCGCTGCGTACGGCCTGCACGGCTGCTTGGACGCGATTCTCGAGGTGGAGTTTGGCGAGGATGCTGGCGATGTGGTTGGCGACCGTGTTCGTGCTGACCGACAGGTCATGTGCAATCTGGTGGTTGCTGTGGCCGCTGGCGAGTTGGGTGAAGATCTCGAGCTCTCGCTCGGTAAGGGCAGCTCGGATCGCGGTCGCGGTGGTACCGCTCGCCTTGACGGGGAGATCGAGCTCACGGATGCGCTGCATGAGCTTTCCGGCGACCTGAGGCGAGAGCACGCATTCCCCATCGGCGGTGGCCTTGACAGCGCTGATGATCGCCTCGGGGGGCGCGGTCTTGAGGATGTAGCCGCTTGCGCCGGCGATGATTGCTTCCACGACGCGGTTCTCCTCTGAGCGGGTAAGCACCAGTACACGCGAGGCGGGAGCAAGCAGCCCGAGCTGCTCGATTGCCTCGACACCCGAGATCCCTGGAAGTCGCAGATCCATCAGGACCACGTCTGGGCGAACGTCGAGGACGGTCCTGATCGCTTCCTCTCCGTTGGCAGCCTCCCCGACGAGCTCAAGGCCGCTGCTCAACAGCGCTTGCGCGATCGCGCGGCGGATGAGTTGCTCATCGTCCACCAGCACGACCGTCACTGGTCGCCGGGACTCCGTTCTGGGGCTCTGCTCAGTCTGCATGAGAACGCCCGGTCTCTCTCCTCCATTGAATCTACCCATACCCGCCGATGCAAGGGGCGCCACACGCCAAGAACCGGTGCATCCGTAGTTAGATCGAACCCCCGACTCTGCCCGAGTTAGGCCAGCCCGAACCATTCACAGGTTGGCCGCTAGCGCCTACTGTGCGAAATAGCTTGTTGTCGTCCGTAAGGGATGCCGTGCAGATGGTGGCGCCAGGCGACGGAGTCGACCTGTCTCAGGTGCGTGCGCGCGAGCGCCGTCCCAGAAGTTGAGCCTGGTGGCTTTAGGACTTGCTTCGGGCAGACCTGGAAGGGAGCGAGCCGGATGATCGAGGTCACGAAAGTGACGAAGCGCTATGGCGAGAAGGTCGCCGTGAGCGACCTCTCGTTCAGGGTCGAGCCTGGAGTGGTGACGGGCTTCCTCGGACCGAACGGATCGGGCAAGTCGACAACCATGCGACTGATCCTCGGTCTCGATGCGCCCAACTCGGGACGAACGGTGGTCAACGGAAAGCCATATCGCGACCATGTCGCGCCGCTGCATGAGGTAGGTGCATTGCTGGAGGCGCGCTCGGTGCACACGGGACGCTCCGCCTATAACCACTTGCTGGCGATGGCCCAGACCCACGGCATTGGTCGCCGCAGGGTCGATGAGCTGATCGACCTCGTGGGTTTGAGCGAAGTAGCGGATAAGCGCGCCGGTCGTTTCTCGCTCGGGATGGGACAGCGTCTCGGCATCGCGTCCGCGTTGCTGGGCGACCCGCACACGGTGATGCTCGACGAGCCGGTGAACGGGCTCGATCCTGAAGGCATCCAATGGGTACGGAAACTGCTGCGGAAGCTGGCGGGCGAGGGGCGCACGGTATTTGTCTCCTCGCACCTGATGAGCGAGATGGCGCTCACCGCCGAGCACCTGATCGTTATCGGACGCGGTCGCCTGATCGCCGACATGAGCGTTGATGCATTCGTGCAGCAGGCATCGAAGCACTCAGTACACGTCCGCTCCCCGGAGGCTGAGCGGCTGGGCGAACTGGTCGCGGGCCCGGATGTCAGTGTCGATCCGCTGGAGCCCTCGACGGTCGAAATCCGGGGGCTGAGCTCAGAGCAGGTAGGCACGATCGCGGCTCAAAACGGCATCGTTCTGTACGAGTTGACAGCGCAGCGGGCATCGCTGGAGGAAGCGTTCATGGAGCTCACGCGCGATTCGCTGGAGTTCCATACCAGCAACGTGGATTCCAAGCCGAAGGTAGCGCTGGCATGACCGCCGTGACGGCAGGAGTCACGTCAGGTGGCCGGCTCACTCAGCGCCGCATTGCGCTCTCGGAGTGGACGAAGCTCCGCTCGGTCCGATCGACCCGATGGGCGCTGGCTGCGACGTTGCTGCTCATCATCGGGATTGGCATCATCGCCTGCGCGACGTTCGAATCCCGGTGGCCGCACCTCAGCGCCAGTGACCGTGCGAACTTCGATCCGCTCAGCACGAGCCTCGGAGGGGTGAACCTCGCTCAACTCTCTCTCGGCGTGCTGGGGGTTCTGGTGATCACGGCCGAGTACTCAACGGGCATGATCCGCTCGACGTTCTCAGCCGTGCCCAAGCGCCTGCCGGCCCTGTGGGGCAAAGCGCTCGTCTTCGGCGCCGTGGCGTTCGGCGTCAGCCTGCCAGCCATCTTCATCGTGTTCTTCGCTGGGCAGACGATCCTCTCCGGACAGCACATCAACATCGGCATCTCACACCCAGGTGTGCTGCGGGCGCTCGTCGGCGCCACGCTGTTCCTGACCGTGATGGGGCTGTTCGGTCTCGGCCTGGGTGCGATCGTCCGCAGCACCGCCGGCGGTATCGCCCTGTTGGCGGCAATCGTGTTCGTATTGCCCCCCATCCTCGACCTCCTTCCCTCGAGCATCTCCAACTCCATCGATCCATACCTGCCGAGCAACGCCGGCAGGGCGGTCTGGACGATCAACCCAGGCGCGCACACACTCGCGCCGTGGACCGGACTCGCCGTGTTCTCCGGTTACGCTGCACTGTCACTCGCAATCGCAGCCGCGCTTCTGAACCGGCGCGACACGTGAGCACTCCGCCTGAGCTCAACTCTCATGATCAGGCTTTCACCACCGACTTGGGAGCCCTGGTTGGCCACCAGAGCCCTAAAGCAAATCAACACTCCCGGGGAAAGGGGCTAGGTATGACAACGGACCAAAAGAGGGCGCGAGTCTTCGGGGTGCTGTACCTGATCACGTTCCTTACGTCGATCCCGGCACTGCTGCTCTACGAGACCGTGCTCCGCCATCCGGTGAGCTACATCGCGGGTGCTGGCCACGACACGCAGGTGTTGCTCGGCGTCCTGCTGGAGCTGCTGCTGATCATCGCGAACATCGGCACCGCGGTCGTCATCTTCCCGATCCTTCGACGCCAGAACGAAGAGCTGTCGCTTGCCTACGTGACCGCGCGGATTTTGGAATGCACGTTCATTCTCGTCGGCATCGTGTCGATGCTTGCGATCGTCACGCTGCGCCAACAGGTGGCGGGCGGGGCCGAAGGCACGGTCGCTTACACCCTCGCCGCGATCAAGGACTGGACGTTCCTACTGGGGCCGGGCTGGGTTGTCGGCTGGGGCAACGGGCTCATCCTCGGCTACTTGATGTACCGCTCGGGCCTGGTGCCGCGAGGCATGTGCTGGCTCGGGCTCATCGGCGGCCCGCTGATCATCGTCTCCGGGACAGCCTTGCTGTTCGGCGGCAACAATCCCAGCCACGCGATGCACTCGCTCCAGGCCATCGTCACCATCCCGGAGTTCCTCTGGGAACTCTTCCTCGGTATCTACTGCACCATCTGGGGCTTCAAGCGCGACGCCCCGATCCTGGCCGGCAGCGCCCCGGACCTATCCGGCAGTGGCGCGCAGCTTTCCGGGAGTGCCCCCGTCCTTGCCGGGAGCGCCGGATGACCACGCAAGCGCAGGCAACTCAGAGCGCCCCGAGAGGTCCCGACCGATGCTCGCGCACCGCCATGGCGGCGGCTTCATCTTCGACCCGGGTCGCGTTCACAACAACCGATCCCAGGTGTGGTCAGGATCCGCGAGGGGTGAGGTCGACCGGAGCACCGACGGGGCCCTGCAGGCGCCTCAAGCTCAGCCGGGCTCACCGCGCTCGTGCACGATGAGCACGGGGCACGAGGCGTGTTTGAGGACGCCTTTCGAGGTGCTGCCTTCCAGTCTTGGGCGAAGCCCGTTGAGGCCGCGAGAGCCGACGACGATCGCCGCCGCGTGGTGCTCGCGGGCCACGTCGAGAATTGTGGCGGCGATATCGCCGCCGTCCGCCATCACAGGGCAGCTTCGTGCTGCTGACAACCCGAACGACTGCGCTGGTCGCGCACAGGAACATTCCGGCGGCCGCAGCGCTACCCGTCGCCTGATTGGGGCGAGAAAGAGATTCTGCTATGGACGCCAACCCGTCTCCCTATCCGTTGAAACTCACGGGCGAGCTCTCGCCGCAGCTCAGCCGCGGGCTCTGGCTGGTCAAGTGGCTGCTGGCGATCCCCCATTTCATCGTGCTGTTCTTCCTCTGGATCGCGTTTGTTGTCGTAAGCGTGGTCGCGTTCTTCGCGATCCTGTTCACCGGTCGCTACCCGAGAGGACTGTTCGAGTTCAACGTCGGCGTCCTGCGCTGGTCCTGGCGCGTCGGCTTCTACTCCTATAGCGCGCTCGGCACCGACCGCTATCCACCGTTCACCCTCAAGGACGTAAGCGACTACCCGGCGCGGCTCGAAGTCACCTACCCCGAGTCGCTCTCGCGCGGACTTGTCCTCGTGAAGTGGTGGCTGCTCGCGCTGCCGCAGTACCTCATCGTCGCAGTGTTCACCGGCGGTGCGTGGTCCACCTGGTCCGGGAAGGGGAGCGAGTGGATCTGGAGTTCGGGCGGGCTGATCGGCCTGCTGGTCCTCTTCGCCGGCATCGTCCTGCTCTTTACCGACCGCTATCCGAAGTCACTCTATGACTTTGTGCTCGGGATGAACCGCTGGGTCTTCCGCGTTGTCGCATACGCCACGCTGATGACCGACTCATACCCGCCATTCCGGCTGGACGCGGGTGGGAGCGAACCGCCGACCGCGACCGCACCCGACACCGTGCCACCCACGCCAGCGCCAGCTTGACGACCGATCTCTTCATGGCTGTCGCCGCGATCGAACGGCCACACCGCACATTGCTGCGGGCTCCCCTGGTGTAGGGGCTCGTGTGCGGAGGGCTCCAAGCCGCGCCACCGCTGGCGGTTCTGGTGGCTCGACACGGCGACGGTCTACGCGATGGGGCTCGTGCTCATCGCGTCGGTCTACATCGGCTTCGTGGTCGACCATGGACGCCCGGCTGTGATCACAGTTGAGAGCAGTGTCGTTGCGATCTTCCTCGTTGTCGCCGCTGGCGGACGTGGCTCTGACACCCGGGCGACACGAGCGGTCCGGCCGGGGTGACGGGCCTCACAATCTTGTTCGTCGTCGTCCCGGCGCGACCTTCGCCGGAACGGGGAGCACGAGTCACTTCGCGAGGCATGCCCGGTGCCCGCCGACCTTCACCGCCAACGTGCCGTGCTTGCACGGCTTGACCTTGCCGAGCGCCGCTGGCGCCGCTCCCATTCCCACGACCAACCCACATAGCCCCGCGACACGCGCGAGGGTCCCGATCCGCATGGGGGGATCGTCCCGATTCTGGGCCGGCGCGCAAGCCCCTGGTCCGGGTCAGTACTCGGTCTTGAACGCGAAGTAGGAACCGCGGATCGTTCCGGCCAGCCGCGACTTCTGTCTGGCGAACTTGAACCGCGAGGCCAGCTCCTCAGGGACCTCCATCCCGTCCGAGAGCTTGAACCCGACCGCCCGTTTCTCGGGGCCGTCGATCGTGTACATCACGTTGATTGACAGACCGCTCTCATAGAAGACGTAGGCCATGCGGATGTTCTGGACCTGGAACGCAGTCGCCTCCAGCGGGGGAGACGTGATGCCGATGTCGCGCTCTTCCTTGAGGATCCGGTGCACCCAGGCAATCGTCTCCTGGGCCTCGCTCGCGGGCTCCACCGTGAAGACGTGGTCGTACTTGTTCTTGAAGTAGCGGGCCTCGTTCGCCCGCAGGCCGGCCAGCGCGGTCGCGACCGGCGACGACTCCAGGCCGACGGTTGACACCGTTTTGAAGTCCACGACGTAGGACATGACGCACCTCCATACGCCGGACGATATCCATTCATACCGTGTTGGGTCGGCCGGCGCCCCGCCCCAGCGTGCGAGACCACGCCCTCTCGGTCCGCCGCGACATTGCGCCCATCGCGCTGCCACCTTCA
>Ga0070717_10004554_pt1 | contig 10029 bp, 10 predicted proteins | sample LARL113metaG_FD_71366 | JGI IMG/M metagenome (GOLD analysis project Ga0070717, IMG submission 71366) | Corn, switchgrass and miscanthus rhizosphere microbial communities from Kellogg Biological Station, Michigan, USA - LAR L11-3 metaG | ecosystem: Host-associated > Plants > Roots > Rhizosphere ... | reverse complement strand
GCGGGACGCTCATGCGGGCGTCGTACCGCTACGAGGACCGGTACGAATGCCGCGAGGGGCGGTGGCTGTTCGCCCGCCGGGAGCTGGGCTTCGCGTACATGCTGCCGGACGGCGCGCCCTTCCCGGCCGGCACCGACCGGATCCGATGGCCGGACGCCGAGCCGGAGGCCGCCGACTACCCGGAGACGTTGCCGACATGGTGACCACCAACGGCTCGCTGCGTGGCGCCGGGCTGTCCGACGCCGACGCTGCCGCGCTCGTCGCCGCGCAGCTCTACTGCGTGCTCTCGTTCGTGGACGCCGAGGGCTGGCCCCGGTCGGTGGTGGTGAGCTACCTGCCGCACGGCGGCCGGTTCTGGTTCACCGCGATCGCCGGGCGCAGGCACGTCGAAGGACCGCGGGCCGACCCGAGGGTCAGCGTGGTGGTCGACAATCGCGGCACCGGCCTGTCCGGCCGGCGGATGATCTCCCAGCGCGGCCGGTCCGTCCTGCATCAGGACCGGTCCACACTGGACTGGTTCTACACCGCCTTCGCTGCCCGGCATGAACCGGCGAACCCGGAGCCGTACGCGCGACACCTCGACGTACCGGATCGGGTCGTGGTCGAGGTCGTGCCGGTCGGGCGACCCACGACGTACGACTCCCGGCGGCTGAGCGACGATCCGCGGGCGACCGAGCCCAGGATTCGGTGAGTCAGCCATCGGCGTACTGCGCGTGCCCGTGACAAACGAGGTCGCGTCGCAGCAGAACCACCCGCTGGCCGCGGCTCCGCCCCTACTCCGGAGGATGTCCGCCCGTGCCGTCGCCTGAGCAGCTGTCGTTCGCGACGATCTCGTGTGTGACGATGCCCGGTGCCGACGGGACGCCGGCGCTCGTGCCGCATCCGGTGGAACGGTTGGTCCCGGCCGTAGCGGCGGCCGGCTTCGCCCGGATCGGCCTGGACTGGTTCACGGTCCGGGACGCCGAGCGGGCCGGCACGGACCTCGCCCGCCTGCTGGCCGACCACGGGTTGGTGACGACGGAGCTGTGCGCCATGGGCATCGGCGAGGATCCTGCCGCCGACGAACGGGTCGCCCGGTCGATGGCACGGCGCTGCGAGCAACTCGGGGTCCCGGTCTGCGTCCTCGCGTCGACCCCGCCGGTGTCCCCGGATCTGTGCGCCCGCGTGGCCGCGATTGCCGAGGTCTTCGCCGCGGCTGGGACCCGCGTCGGCATCGAGTTCATGCCGTTCTCCGGGGTCCGTACGCTGGCCGACGCCGTCGTCCTGCGCGAGCAGGTCGGTGTCGGGATCGTGCTGGACACGCTGCACCTGCTGCGCTCGGGGTGCGCCCCGGCCGAGCTCGACGCCCTCGCCGCCGCCGACATCGCCTGCGTGCAACTGGCCGACGGCAGCCCGGAGCCGGAGCGACCGCTGGCCGAGGAGAGCCGCGTCGCGCGGTTGCTGCCCGGCGCCGGCGCCGCCGACATCGCCGGCTACGCCGCCGCCCTCGACCGCATCGGCTACACCGGCCCGCTCAGCATCGAAGTCCTCTCCGCGACGCTGCGGACGCGGCCGCCGGAGGACCTCACCGCCGCCTTCCGCGCGGCCTGCCTGCCGTACGTCACGGACGGCTGATACCGCGCCGGGCCGACCTTCCGCACGCGCCCATTACCCGCAGCCGGGTCGACCGGTCGCGGTGAAGGTGGCAGGTCAGGACAGGTCGAGGAGGCGGGCGAGGTTGCCGCCGAGGATCGCGGCCTCGTCCGCCTCGGGCAGGCCGAGGGCCCGGACCGCGGCGACCTCGGCGGCCGGGTCGGTCATCGGCCAGTCAGAGCCGTAGACGACGCGATCCGCGCCGTGGCGGGCGACGATCGCCCGGAGCCGGTCCTGGTCGAAGTCGGCCAACCGCGGCGGCCATGACGTCTCCAGGATCACCCGCGGCGCTCCGACCACCAGCTCCTCGGCCTCGTCGATGCAGTGGTAGCCGCCGTAGTGGCAGGCGATCAGCCGCAACGACGGGATCGCGTCGATGATCGCGCGCAGGTGCTCAGGCGCGCCGCGCTCGTTCGCGGCCGCGTCCCCGCCGGCGCCGGCGTGCGTGATGACCGTGACGCCGTCCTCCGCCAGCGCCCGCAGCAGGTCGTGTACGGCCGGGTCGCCAAGCGAAAGGTCCTGGAACAGCGGGTGCAGCTTCACCCCACGGATCCCGTTGTCCCGCAGCGAGACCAGGTTGTCCTCAATGGACAGTCCCGGGTGGACGGTCCCGAACGGGATGAACCGGTCCCGCGGCACCGTCCCGATGAACTCGTTGGTGCGGGCCACGTTCTTCGGCACGCCGGCGATGGCCAGCGTCATGGCCTTGTCGATGTCGGCGGCATCAAGGGTCCTGGTCAGCCCGGACAGGGTGCCGTCGTGCCGGGCGTCCATCCCTGCCGGCCGATTGGCCAATACCTTCGGCGCGATGTGGTCCGGCCAGACGTGGCAGTGCGCGTCGACGATCACGACGGCAGCTTCTTCAGCAGCTGTTTGGACAGCGAGTCGAGAATGACCTCGGTCGAGCCCTCGTAGATGCGCATCGGCCGGGCCTCCCGGTACAGGCGCTCGATCACGCTGCCCCGCACCAGCCCGAACCGGCCCATCACCTGCACGGCGCGGTCGACCACCCTGGCCGCCGCCTCGGTCGCACCGACCTTCGCCATCGAGGACAGGTTGAGGCTGGCCAGCGGGTCCCGGGCGGCCGCCGCCGCGGCCCGGTAGGTCAGTGAGCGTGCCATCTCGATGTCCACCCACGAGGCGGCGAGCAGCGACGGCACCGGTCCCAGCCGGGCGACCGGCACCCCGAACTGCTCCCGCCCCGCGGTGTGCCGCAGCGCCTCGTCGAGGGCGCGCTGTGCCAGCCCGACCGCGGCGCCGGCCACCGACACCCGGAACGTGGCCAGTGTCGCCAGCATCAGCCGGAACCCGCCGCCCGGCTCGCCGAGCACGTGGTCGGCCGGCACGCGTACGTCGGAGAGCACCACGTCGCCGAGCACGTGCGGGGCCAGGATCTGGTGCGGCCGGGTGATCGTGACCCCGGCGGCGGTAGCCGGCACCAAGACCAGCGTGAAGCCGGCGCCGTGCCGGGCCAGCACCGAGTAGAGATCCGCGTCGCCGGCGTTGGTGATGAACGACTTGTGCCCGTTGACGACCAGCTCGTCGCCGTCCTGCTCGACCGTGGTGGACAACGCCCGCAGGTCGGACCCGACGTGCGGCTCGGTCAGGCCCAGCGCGGCGATCGCGTCCAGCGCGCCGACCGCGGGCAGCCACCGCTTCCGGAGCGCGTCCGCGCCGCCGGCGGAGATCGCGTAGCTGCCGATGCCTTGCATGGCGAACAGCGAGTCCAGGTGTGCGCTCTCGCTCGCCAGCACCTCGCGCACGACGGTGACGGCGAGTGAGTCGACCGTCGGGAAGCGGCCGCCGTACTCGGCCGGCACGGTCAGCGCGGTCAGCCCGCTGGCGGCCAGCTCCCGTCGCATGTCCGGGTCGACCGAGTCACTCTCGTCGGCCTTCGCCGAGAACCGCTCGACGCGCGCGGTCAGCTCCCGCGCCTCGTCCTGCAGGTCGCGGTAGTGGGACGGCAGCTCGTACAGGTCGGACAACGGTGTCCCCTCTCAGCGGCGCTGGTCGAATCCCCGCCCGAGCAGCTCGGAGACGATGCGGATGCGTTGCATGGTCGGCGTCCCGCCGGCGAGTGCCCAGCCGTGCGAGTCGCGGTGCAGCCGCTCGATGCCGTACTCCTCGGTGTACCCGTTGCCGCCGTGCAACTGCATCGCCAGGTCGGTGACCCGCTTGGCCATCTCGTTGGCGGTGGTCTTGGCCAGCGACACCTCGAGCGGGTTGGGCAGCCCGGTGCCGGCGTTGCGGGCCGCCCGGTAGAGCAGCTGCCGGGCCGCCTCCACGTCCATGACCATGTCGGCCAGTGTCATCTGCACGCTCTGGAACTCGATCAACGGCTTGCCGAACTGCATCCGCTGCTGCACGTACTCGATGGTGCGATCGAGCGCGGCCTGCCCGATGGCCAGGCTCATCGTCGAGTTGCCCAGGCGCTCGATGGAAAACGCGCTGAACAGCCGGCGGAAGCCGCCAGCACCGATGAGCAGGTTCTCCTCGGGCACCTCGACGTCGTCGAAGATGACGTCCGCGGAGGGGATGCCGCGGAAGCCCATCAGCCGCTCCTGGGCGCCGAAGCTGACTCCCGGCCGGTCCGCCTCGACGATGAGCGCGCCGATCCCCTTGGACCCCGGCTCGTCGGACAGTCGCGTGTACACCAGGTAGATCTCCGCCTCGCCGCCGTTGGAGATCCACCGCTTGGTGCCGTTGAGCGTGTAGGTCCCGTTGGCCGAGAGCTTGGCCCGGGTGGTCATGTCGGTGGCGGCCGACCCGGCGTCGGGCTCGGAGATCGCGACCGCCATCGTCCGCTCGCCCTTGACGATCGAGGGCAGGTAGCGTTCGCGCTGCTGCTCGGTGCCGAGGAGGTTGACGACCTGGGCCGGTCCGGTGTTGGCCTCGAACGCCTGGAACGCCGCCGGGCGGCACTCCTTGGCCAGCTCCTCGATGACGACCAGGGCCTCGATCAGCGGCGAGCCGGACCCGCCGTACCTCTCCGGCAGCGCGATGCCGAGGAAGCCGAGCTCGCCCAGGTAGGCGCGCTCCTGTTTCGGGAACCGGGTGCGGGCCGCGTCCCAGGCAGCCGCCTTGGGCGCGTACCGCTCCCGCGCGACGGTGCGGGCCAGCTCGCGAATCTCCCGGTACGCGTCCGGAGCGCTCTCAGAAGGCTGCATCGGTCCCCTTCCACTCCTAACCATTATATTGGTATACATGGATTGGGGTCAAGATGCCACCCACGACGGACAGCAAACATATATGCTTACCATGATAAGCAGTTAGGGGGCAGCGATGACTACTGCCGTCGTCGTCGACGCGGTCCGATCGCCCATGGCCAAAGGGAAACCGGGCGGCGCGCTGAGCGGCGTGCATCCGGTCGACCTGCTCGGTGAGGTGCTGACCGCCCTGGTCGAGCGCACCGGCATCGACCCGGGAACGGTCGACGACGTGCTGATCGGCTGCGTCGGCCAGGCCGGCGAGCAGTCCGCCACCCCGGGACGGCAGGCGTGGCTCGCGGCCGGCTTCCCCACCCACGTGCCGTCGGTGACGATCGAGCGCAAGTGCGGCTCGGGCCAGCAGGCCGTCGACTTCGCCGCCTGGGGCATCGCCGCCGGGGTGTACGACATCGCGATCGCCGGCGGGGTCGAGTCGATGAGCCGGGTGCCGATGGGATCCGCACGGATGGGCGCCGACCCGTTCGGCCCGCGGGTCCGCGAGCGGTTCCCCGACCTCGTGCCGCAGGGCGTCTCGGCCGAGCTGGTGGCCGACAAGTGGGGCCTGACCCGCGAGCAGCTGGACGAGTTCTCGGTCGAGTCGCACCGCCGGGCCGCGGCCGCCCGCGACTCCGGAGCCTTCGACGACGAGATCGTGCCGGTCGGCGGGCTGACCCGGGACGAGACGATCCGGCCCGACTCGACGGTCGGGAAGCTGGCCACCCTGGCGCCGGCGTTCGACACCGAGCAGTACCGGCGGCAGTTCCCGCACCTCGACTTCAAGGTGACCGCCGCCAGTTCCTCCCAGCTGACCGACGGCGCCGGCGCGCTGGTGCTGATGAGCGAGGAACGTGCGGCCGCGCTCGGCCTCCGCCCGCGGGCGAGGATCCTCGCGTCCGCGGTCGTCGGCGACGACCCGACGCTGATGCTGACCGGCCCGATCCCCGCGACCCACAAGGCGCTGGCCCGGTGCGCCCTGCAGATCGACCAGATCGACGCGATCGAGGTGAACGAAGCGTTCGCGCCGGTGCCGCTGGCCTGGCTGGCCGAATTCCCGGTCGATCCGGCCAGGCTCAACCCGCGCGGCGGCGCCATCGCGCTCGGGCACCCGCTGGGCGCGTCCGGGGCCCGGCTGATGACGACGATGCTGCACCACCTGGAGCAGACCGGGGGCCGGTACGGGTTGCAGACGATGTGCGAGGCCGGCGGCATGGCCAACGCGACCGTCGTCGAGCTGATGTGACCGTGCGGCGCCGGTGGACGGAAGAGCCCGTACGAATACTCCGCTATGCGTGTCACTACAGCGGCGGTGCCCAGATTGGGTACTCGCTATGTATGGTGACAATAATGTCCCTCGATATGTGAATCGGAGTGCCCCGTGATGGTGGGGAACAGGCCGCCCAAGGCGGCCATGCTGGTCGCCCAGCGGATAGTGCGGGACGTCGTGCGCGGCGGCCTCCGACCCGGGGACCTGCTGCCGCCCGAGCGCACGATGCTGGAGAAATACGAGACCGGGCGGGGCACGCTGCGCGAGGCGCTGCGACTGCTGGAGTTCCAGGGCGTGATCGCGTTGAAGCCCGGCCCGCGCGGTGGCCCGGTGCTGCTCGACCCGGACGCATCCCACCTTGCCAACACGGTCGTGCTGCTCATGCAGCTCAAAGAGGCGCCGTTCCGGACGATTGTCGAGGTCCGGTCCGCGCTGGAGCCGATGATCAGCTCGCTGGCCGCGGCGCGGATCTCCGACGAGTCGCTGTCCGAGCTCGGCGGCACCATCGAGCAGATGCGGAAGAACCTCGGCGACCAGCATCTGTTCCTGGACGCGAACAAGCGGTTCCACGACATCATCGCCTGGTCCTCCGGCAACACCCTGTTCGGCTACATCGTGGATTCGTTGCTGGGGATCATGGACGGCACGATCATCGGAATCGACTATCCCAGCCCGCGCCGCGCCGCGATCCTGAAGGCGCACGAGAGCATCTACGAGGCCATCAGCGCCCGGGACGAGAAGGAAGCCGAGGCGCGGATGCGCAAGCACATCGACGAGTACGAGCGGTATGCACAGCGCAAGTTCCCCGAGGTGCTTGACCAAGTCATCCAGTGGGACCGCTCACTGCCGTGACGCCATGCCGCGAAGGCGTGCATTCGCCGATGGATTCGAATTGTGTGGCGTGGCGGATCTGTTGTTCTGGGAGGGCAGAGTGGGCGTCACGGGTTTCTGGCACGCCGGGATCACCGTCTCCGACCTGGACCGCAGCCTTGCGTTCTACGTCGATGCGCTCGGTCTCGAACTGGTCCGCCGGAATCCGACCAGCTCTGCGGCCGAGCGGATCTGGTGCATGCCGGGCGCGAAGGGAGACGTCGCGTTCGTCGCGATCCCTGGCACCGACGCCGTGCTGGAGCTGACCAGCTTCAGCGGGGTCGAGACGCATCCCGCCTCGGCCCGCCCCTGCGACCCCGCTCACGGCCACATCTGCCTCTACGTCGATGACCTCGACGGGACGTACGCGCGGCTGGAGGCCCTCGGCTACGCCTCCAGGGCCGGCGAGGTGGTCACGATCCCGGAGGGCCCCCTCGCCGGCTCCAAGGCGGTCTACATGATCGACCCGGACGGCTTCCACGTGGAGCTGTACGAGTCGGTCGGCGGAGGCTGAGCAGGGCTTTGCACCTCAGCCCTCGGGCGCGGACCCGCCGGCGGAGACGACGCCCGCCGCCCGCAGTTCGGTGAGCTCGTTCGCCGAGATGCCGACCTCGTCCGCGAGCACCTGCGTCGTGTGCTCGCCGACCGCCGGCACCCCGTCGTACGTCGGCCCGGCGTAGGAGTCGACGTGCAGGATCGGCCCGGGCACGAGCGCACCCGGTCCGAAGACGGTGTTGGTCAGCACGGTCAGCGTGCGCTCGAGGAAATGCGGGTCCTGGGTGATGTCCTTGGCGTCGTTGACGGCGGCCGCCACCACCTCGTGCCGGCCGAGGATCTCGAGCACGTCGTCGCGCTTGTGGGACTTGATCCAGTCGATGACGATCTGCTGGAGCTCGGCGTTGTTGCGCATCCTGGCCACGTTCGTGGCGTACCGGGGATCGGTCTTCATGTCCGGCCGCTCCATCGCGTCGAACAGCCGCATCGCGATCGTCTGGTTCGACGCGGCGATCGCGAGCCAGCCGCCGTCCGCGGCCTGGTAGATCCCGCGCGGTGAGGCCGCACCGGAGGAGTTGCCGTGCCGCTGCATGATCTCGCCGGTCGCCGTGTAGTTGAGCACCGCGTCGCCGAGGATGAACATCAGCGGCTCGTAGAGCGCGACGTCGACCACCGAGCCGTGCCCGGACAGCGACCGGCGGAACAGCGCCATGGTCGTGCCGAACGCGGCCGAGATCCCGGCGATGGAGTCCGCGAAGCCGAACGGCGGCGCCGTCGGCGGGGTGTCCGGCCAGCCGTTGAGGAACGCGTAGCCGGCGGTGACCTCGGCGATCGTGCCGAACCCCGGCCGCTGCTTGTACGGGCCGCTCTGCCCGAAGCCGCTCACCCGGGTCAGCACGAGGCCGGGGTTGTGCTCCGACAGCGCCTCGTAGCCGAGCTCCCAGGACTCCATCCGGCCGGGGCGGAAGCTCTCGACCACGACGTCGGCGCCCGCGGCGAGGCGGCGGACCACGTCCCGCCCGCGCGGCTGGCGCAGGTCGACGCCCACCGAGCGCTTGCCGGAGTTGAGCCGGGCGAAGCCGATCGACTGGCCGGCGTGCGCCGGCTGCCACTGGCGGGCGTAGTCGCCGGCGGCCGGGTCCTCCACCTTGATGACGTCGGCGCCGAAGTCCCGCAGCAGGCGGGTCGCGGTGGGTGCCGCGTACATCGACCCGAGCTCGACCACCCGCACACCGTCAAGAGGTCCCGGCATCCGTCCTCCTCAACTCGACGACCGTGTTCATCCTACCGAAACCTGAGTATGATGCCTATGGATTGGAGGCGCATATGCGACGGTTGGAAGGCAGGGTCGCCCTCATCACCGCGGCCGGGTCCGGCATGGGCAGAGCAAGTGCCGAGCGGTTCGCCAGCGAGGGCGCGCACGTCATCGTCTCGGACATCGACGAGGCGGCCGCCAAGGAGGTCACCGAGACGATCAAGGCCGCCGGCGGCTCGGCCACCGCGGTCGCGTGTGACGTCGGCGACACGGGCCAGATCAAGGCCATGATCGACGCCGTCGGCGCCGAGCACGGCGTGCTGCACGTGCTGTTCAACCACGCCGGCATCCCCGGTGCCGCCGGCCTCGACGTCGCCCAGGACGACTGGACGAAGACCGTCTTCGTCAACCAGCGCAGCGCGTTCTACGCGACGACCTACGCACTGCCGCTGCTGCGCGAGGCAAACGGCAAGGGCTCGATCATCTTCACCTCGTCGGTGTCCGGCGTGGTCGGGTCCCCGTTCAGCCCGCTCTACTCGATGACCAAGGGCGGCATCGTCCTGTTCATGAAGTCGCTCGCGGTCAAGCTCGGCCCGGAGGGCATCCGGTCCAACGCGATCCTGCCGGCGATGATCGAGACCCCGATGCTGTCGCAGTTCTTCGGCCGGGAGAACGGCGCGGACATCGAGGACCTCAAGACCGCGTACAAGTCCAACGTGCCGATGGGCCGGGTGGCCCGGCCGGAGGAGATCGCCAGCGCGGCCGCGTTCCTGGCCAGCGACGACGCCAGCTGGGTGACCGGTGTCGCACTTCCCGTCGACGGAGGGTTCCTCGCACAGTGACGTCCACAGTGGAGCGCCAGATGGGCCAGGCGGCCCGCGCGCTGATCGACGGTCCGACCAACTACATCGACGGGGCCTGGGAGGACGGCCAGGGCACCGAGGTGCTCACGTCGCTCAACCCCACGACGACCGAGCAGATCCGGGACATCCCGGCCGCATCGGTCCACCAGACCGAGCGGGCCGTCCTCGCCGCCCGCCGGGCATTCGACTCCGGGCCGTGGAGCATGGTCACCCCGCGCGAGCGCGCCGACCTGCTGCTGTCGCTGGCGGACGTCGTGGAGCGCAACGCCGAGGAGCTGCTCGAGGTCGTCGTGACCGAGGTCGGCGCGCCGGTCCGGCTGACCAGGGCGATGCAGGTCGGGATGCCCATCGCGAACCTCCGCTGGGCCGCGGAGATGGCGGTCAAGGGCCCGCAGGGCGGGTACGAGCAGGCGCTGGCGCCCGACTGGGGCACGCCGCCCAGCT